>ERZ1674166.211-NODE-211-length-9945-cov-6.433064_pt1 | contig 9945 bp, 8 predicted proteins | sample MGYA00581293_ERZ1674166 | MGnify/ENA primary metagenome ERZ1674166 (study PRJEB41354, sample SAMEA4873350) | human saliva metagenome | biome: human-associated habitat [ENVO:00009003]; feature: mouth environment [ENVO:08000002]; material: saliva material... | reverse complement strand
CTGATCCACTTCGGAATTAGGGTCCGTAACTGCGCCATCCAAACTTTTCAAGTCTTTGAGCTGTTGATCTGTGCGGTTAACCAGCCAAATCGGTTTACCCTGCCATTCGGCAGTCAGCATTTGGCCTGCTTCGATTTTGCTGACATCTACTTCGACAGCAGCACCGGCAGCCTTAGCTTTCTCCGATGGGAAGAAGCTGGCCACGAAGGGCGTAGCTACGCCCAGAGCCGCCACACCGCCTGCACCGCAAGTAGCCAGTGTCAGGAAACGGCGGCGGCCGTTGTTGATTTCTTGATTATCCATTATTCAGTCGTCCTAAATTTTTGGGAATACCGAGCCATTAAACAGCGTAATTCTACCTAGTTTGTTGTAATACTCAAAGCATTATTTAAAATAAGGTAAAGTTTTTATGATATTGCTCAATACTCAGGCAGGGTTGTTTTCATCAAAGTGAACCACTTCGATACCGAATTTTTCCGCCACGGCATCACCTAAGGCGCGGACGCCGTAACGTTCTGTCGCATGGTGTCCGGCGCTGATAAATGCCACACCCGTTTCATTGGCAAGATGATATTGCGCTTCGGAAATCTCACCGGTCAGATACGCATCAACACCTTCGTCTGCGGCCGTCTGAAAAAATCCCTGCGCACCGCCACTGCACCAGGCAATGCGTTTGATTTCGCGCTCAAGATCGCCGATAACGGTCGGCTTGCGGTCAAATACCGCCTCAATGCGTTCAGACAATTGCGCCAGCGTTTGCGTGGTTTTCAGACGACCTGTATTCAACAGGTTTTGCTCGCCGAATTGTTTTTCGAGTACCCAATCGAGTTTCTCGGCCAACTGCGCGTTATTACCCAATTGCGGGTGTGCGTCCAGTGGCAGGTGGTAGCCCGCCATATTGATTTGGTGTTGCAGCAAGGTTTCAATGCGTGCTTTTTTCCAACCGGTAATCGTGACAGGCTCGCTTTTCCAAAACATACCGTGGTGAACCAAAAGCAGATCCGCCCCCTGCTCTACGGCAAAATCAATTGCTGCTTTGCTGGCGGTAACCGAAGTGGCGATTTTGGCAATTTCTTCTTTGCCTTCAACCTGCAAACCGTTGGGCGCATAGTCCTTAAACAGCCCGACCTGCAATGTCTCATCGCACCAAGCCAGAATTTCGCGGCGTAAAGCCATATTCCGCTCCTTATATCTATCTTCAAAAACAGCTTCGCATTCTAACCGCAAAATCTGTTTATGCCTCAAATTCTTACATTCCGATTTCAGCAATCATTCCCAACATTAATCATTTGCACATCATCATGAATTATTTTAATATACGCCACCTTACCCACAGGCCGTCTGAAAACACATGGACTCTATTATTGAATTGCGTCATCTCAAAACCTTGCTGGCTTTAGAAGAAACCGGCAGCGTTTCCCTTGCCGCCAAACGGGTTTTCCTGACCCAATCCGCCCTGTCGCACCAAATCCGCGCCTTGGAAAATTATTACGAAACGCCGTTGTTTGAACGCAAATCCACACCTTTGCGCTTCACTCCGGCCGGTATGCGCCTATTGCAACTGGCGCGCGAGCTGTTGCCGCAGGTTGCCGCCGCCGAACGTGATTTGGTGCGGATTATCGAAGGCGAAGCCGGCGAACTCAGGCTTGCCGTCGAATGCCACACCTGCTTTGACTGGCTGATGCCTGCCATGGGCGAGTTCCGCCCCTTATGGCCGCAAGTTGAATTGGACATCGTTTCCGGTTTCCAAGCCGATCCGGTCGGGCTGCTGCTGCAACACCGCGCCGATCTTGCCATCGTTTCCGAAGCCGAGCCGCTCAACGGTATCAGCTACCGCCCTCTGTTTGCCTATGAAATGGTCGGCATCTGCGCAGAAGACCACCCACTTGCCGACAAAGACGTTTGGGAAGCGGAAGATTTTATCGACGAAACCCTGATTACTTATCCCGTCCCCGACGAAATGCTGGATTTGCCCAAAAAAGTGCTGCTGCCCAAAGGCATTAATCCGCCGCGCCGCCACAGCGAGCTGACCATTGCCATTATTCAATTGGTTGCCAGCAAACGCGGCATCGCCGCCCTGCCCTACTGGACGGTCATGCCGTATTTGGAAAAAGGCTACGTCGTTCATCGAAAAATCACTTCAGACGGCCTGCAAAGCAAACTTTATGCCGCCATTCGCACGGAAGACGCCAACAAAGGCTATTTGGACAACTTCTGCCAAATCACGCATGACCGCTGTTTTGCCGACTTGCCGGGCTTGAGCGAATTGGAAATGTAAACTTGAAACAATCAAAAGGCCGTCTGAACAATTTTCAGACGGCCTTTTGAATATACAAAAATTTCACTGCTTCTCTTCAGATTCATCCGAACCCAAACACGCCGACAAATCGATTTCAGACGGCCATGTTTTATCGGGTGCGACCCGAATATCGAAATGCTCGCCGCGATAGTCGAAAACCAAACGCCAAGCATGCAGAAACAGATGTTCCGCCTCATCGCCGCCATACAGCGTATCGCCCAAAATCGGACTGCCTATGCTTTTCATGGCCACGCGCAGCTGATGGGTTTTGCCGGTAAACGGTTGCAACACAAACAGGCGCAAACCGGGCTTCAGGCTTTGGCTGCTGAAACGGGTAACGGCAAAATTATCCTCATCACGCATCAGCTTCCATGTACCGCGGCGCGAACGCGCCATACCGCCTTTCACCCAGCCCTGCTTTTTCACCGGCTTGTGCGTACCGAGTGCCAAATAAGTTTTACGCATGGTTTTCTCGGCAAACTGTGCCGACAAAGCCGCTGCGCTGTCACGGTTGAGCGCAAACAGCAACAGGCCGCTGGTGGCTTTGTCCAAACGGTGAACCAGCCACACGCGTTCAACGCCGAGCTGCTGTGCCAGCGATGCGGTCAGACAAACCTCCCCTTCCGATTCGCTGTGCACCGATACCCCGCAAGGCTTATTAATGACCACAAAGTCTTTGTGTTCAAAAACAATGTCCCACATTTCAGACGGCCTTCAACACGATACCGTCGCCAAGCAAGGTCAAAATACCCAGCAGGCAGAACAAGATACATGCGGCAATGCGCACTGCTTTGGCCGGAATTTTGCGCATCAGCATTTCGCCCAAATACACGGCAGGCACAGAAGCAATCATCAAACCGGCAATACTGCCGACCACGACCAGCAGGATAGATTGGTATTTTGCCGCCAAAAGAACCGTCGCAATTTGCGTTTTGTCGCCGATTTCCGCCAAGAAAAACAGGACGACCGTCGCCGTAAATGCGCCGTATTTCAGCCACTTGCTGTCAGGGTCTTCGTCTTTGTCCGGCAGCAGCAGCCACAATCCGACCGCAATAAAGCTGCCGCCGACCACCCATTTCATGACTTCGGGCGAAATAGCGGATGCCAGCCAGACACCGAGTGCGGCTGAAACAAGATGGTTCAACAGGGTTGCAATAAAGATACCGGCAACAATCGCGTTTTTGTGGGCAAAACGTGCTGCCAAAAAGAGCGCCAGCAATTGCGTTTTATCGCCGATTTCGGCAATGGCAACGCCCAGCGTCGAAGAGAAAAAAGCTTCCATGATTTAAGATACTCAACCGAAAAGCGGGCAAACAAAAAGCGCTGTGCATACCGCCCGCAAGGGTATGGACAACGCTTACGTCTTGCCTGTCTTCCGATAAAGCAGAGAAGATACCGCTGCCACGGCCGCACAAGCCGATTATGTTGACAACGGTTTCGGCATTGCGCCGAATGGCTACTCCCGTAAGAGTGAAGCGCGCATTGTAAGGCAAACCATTGTTTAAAGCAACAAAAAGAAAAACAAAAGGCCGTCTGAAACCTCTTTCAATAAGGTTTCAGACGGCCTTTTTATGGCGATTAATTATCGGAGAACAAATCGCCTACTTTTTCGCCTACTTTTTCCCAAAACGATTTCTTGCGCGGGGTTTGGCTGAGATTGAGACCGGAGGAGATTTTTTCAAATTCTTCCAGCAACTCTTTCTGACGGTCGGTCAGGTTAACCGGTGTTTCAACCAAAATGTGGCAGTACAAATCGCCGGTCGAGCTGGAACGCAGAGACTTGATGCCTTTGCCTTTCACGCGCATACGGCGGCCGGTTTGCGTTTCTTTCGGGATGTGCAGTTTGACTTTGCCGTCCAAAGTCGGCACTTCGACTTCGCCACCCAATGCGGCAATGGCAAAGCTGATCGGCAACTCGCAATGCAAGTCCAAGCCGTTGCGCTCGAAAATTTTGTGCTGTCTCACGCGGACATTGACGTACAAATCGCCTGCCGGTGCGCCGTGTTGACCCGGCTCGCCCTCGCCGCTCAAGCGGATGCGTTGACCGTCGTCAATACCGGCCGGAATGTTGACTTCAACCGTTTTGCTGGTTTTGGTGCGGCCTTCGCCACGGCATTTGACGCAAGGATCTTTGATTTCTTTGCCTGTACCGTGACAAGTCGGACAAGTCTGCTGCATTTGAAAAATGGCTTGGCAGACATGTACCGTACCTGAGCCGTGACAGGTCGAACAAGTCGATGCGGATGTGCCCGGTTTGGCACCTGAGCCGTGGCAGACATCACATTCTTCATAAGTCGGAATGTTGATGCGTTTTTTCACGCCTTTGGCGGCTTCTTCAAGCGAAATCTCTATACCGACCTGCAAGTCCGCACCGCTGTAATCCGGCTGGCGGCCGCCGGCACCGCCACCGAACATTTGGCTGAAAATATCGGAAAAATCGAAGCCTTGCGCGCCGCCGAATCCGCCAAAACCGCCGAATCCGCCCGCGCCGCCGCCCATGCCCTGCTCAAACGCGGCATGGCCGTATTGGTCGTACATGGCGCGTTTTTCCTTGTCTGACAAGGTATCGTAAGCTTTTTGGACTTCTTTAAATTTTTCTTCCGCTTCTTTGTTGTCAGGGTTGCGGTCGGGATGGTATTTCATTGCCAGCTTGCGGTAGGCTTTTTTGATTTCATCGTCGCTAGCGCTGCGGGCAACACCAAGTGTTTCGTAAAAATCTTTATTGCTCATAATTTTGATAGTGTTAAGAATGAATTCAAACTGGGTGGGATATGTGGGCGAGTATCAAAAACTCAAGTCAGTATTTTCAAGACCGTCTGAAATTGTGCTTTTCTGACATCCAAACATTCAGACGGCCTTTGTCAAACCGACAAGCCCGACAACCTGCTATAATCCCATCTTTATTTTTTCCAACGTTTTCAAGCGAAAAACAGAATGACCATGCAAGAACATTACCAACCCGCCGCCATCGAGCCTGCGGCGCAGAAAAAATGGGACGACGAGCGTATTTTCAACGTCTCCGAAGACGCTTCCAAACCCAAATACTACTGCCTCTCCATGTTCCCCTACCCCAGCGGCAAGCTGCACATGGGGCATGTGCGCAACTACACCATCGGCGACGTATTGAGCCGCTTCAAACGCTTAAATGGCTTCAACGTCATGCAGCCTATGGGTTGGGACGCGTTCGGCATGCCGGCGGAAAACGCGGCGATGAAAAACAACGTCGCCCCCGCCGCTTGGACCTACGACAACATCGAATACATGAAAACCCAGCTCAAAAGCCTGGGTTTTGCGATTGACTGGGAGCGCGAAGTCGCTACCTGCAAACCCGAATACTACCGCTGGGAACAATGGCTGTTTACCAAGCTGTTTGAAAAAGGCATCGTCTACCGCAAAAACGGCACGGTAAACTGGGACCCTGTCGACCAAACCGTCCTTGCCAACGAGCAAGTCATCGACGGGCGCGGCTGGCGTTCGGGCGCGTTGATCGAAAAACGCGAAATCCCGATGTATTACTTCAAAATCACGGATTACGCCGAAGAGTTGCTCAACGATTTGGACAAGCTGGAACACTGGCCGGAACAAGTTAAAACCATGCAGCGCAACTGGATCGGCAAATCACGCGGTATGACCGTGCGCTTTGCCGTTTCAGACGACAGCAAACAAGGCTTGGAAGGCGATTACGCGAAATTCCTGCAAGTGTATACCACCCGTCCCGACACGCTGATGGGCGCGACTTATGTTGCCGTTGCCGCCGAGCATCCGCTGGCAACCGCCGCAGCCGTAGACAAACCCGAATTACAGGCATTTATCGCCGAATGCAAAGCCGGTTCGGTGGCCGAAGCCGATATGGCGACAATGGAGAAAAAAGGCGTGCCGACCGGCCGCTACGTCGTCAACCCGCTCAATGGCGACAAGCTGGAAGTGTGGATTGCCAACTATGTATTGTGGGGCTACGGCGACGGCGCGGTGATGGCGGTTCCGGCGCACGACGAACGCGATTTCGAGTTCGCCACCAAATACAACCTGCCTAAAAAACAAGTTATTGCCGTCGGCGACAACGCATTCGATGCAAACCAATGGCAAGAATGGTACGGCGACAAAGAAAACGGCGTATTGGTCAACAGCGGCGACTTGGACGGCATGAATTTTCAGACGGCCTTCGACGCCATCGCCACCAAGCTGCAAAGCCAAGACGCAGGCGAACCGAAAACTCAATACCGCCTGCGCGACTGGGGCATTTCGCGCCAACGCTACTGGGGCTGCCCGATTCCCATCGTCCATTGCGAAAAATGCGGCGACGTCCCCGTCCCAGCCGACCAACTGCCTGTCGTTTTGCCCGAAAACGTCGTACCCGACGGCATGGGTTCGCCACTGGCAAAAATGCCCGAGTTTTACGAAACCACCTGCCCATGCTGCGGTGGCGCGGCGAAACGCGAAACCGACACCATGGACACCTTCATGGAATCGAGCTGGTACTTCTTCCGCTACATGTCGCCCAAGTTCGCAGAAGGCATGGTATCGACTGAAGCCGCAAAATACTGGGGCACGGTCGACCAATACATCGGCGGTATCGAACACGCGATTCTGCACCTCTTATACGCACGCTTCTTCACCAAACTGATGCGCGACGAAGGCTTGGTTAATGTTGACGAACCGTTTGAACGCCTGCTCACGCAAGGCATGGTCGTCTGCGAAACCTACTACCGCGAAAACGACAAAGGCGGCAAAGACTGGATCAACCCCGCCGATGTCGAGCTGACTTTCGACGATAAAGGCCGCCCCGTGTCCGCCGTCCTCAAAGCCGACGGCCTGCCCGTCGTCATCAGCGGCACGGAAAAAATGTCCAAGTCCAAAAACAACGGCGTCGATCCGCAAGAACTGATTAATGCCTACGGCGCGGATACCGCCCGCCTGTTCATGATGTTCGCCGCACCGCCCGAACAGTCCCTCGAATGGAGCGACAGCGGCGTCGAAGGCGCACACCGCTTCCTGCGCCGCCTGTGGCGCACCGTTTACGAATACCTGAAACAAGGCGGCGCGATCAAAGCGTTTGCAGGTAACCAAGACGGTTTGTCTAAAGAACTCAAAGACCTGCGCCACAAACTGCACGCGACTATTGCCAAAGTCAGCGACGACTACGGCCGCCGCCAGCAGTTCAACACCGCCATCGCCGCCGTGATGGAATTGCTCAACCAATACGACAAAACCGACACCGGCGGCGAACAAGGCCGCGCCGTCGCCCAAGAAGTATTGGAAGCCGTCGTACGCCTGCTGTGGCCGATTGTGCCGCACATCTGCGAAACCCTGTGGGGCGAATTGAACAGCGCGAAACTGTGGGAAGCAGGCTGGCCGACCGTCGATGAAGCCGCCTTGGTTAAATCCGAAATCGAAGTGATGGTTCAAGTCAACGGCAAACTGCGCGGTAAAATCACCGTCGCCGCCGACGCCTCCAAAGCCGACCTCGAAGCCGCCGCCCTCGCCAACGAAGGCGCAGTGAAATTCATGGAAGGCAAGCCTGCGAAGAAAATCATCGTCGTTCCCGGACGCTTGGTGAATATTGTCGTCTAAACCGCTTTTAAGGTTTAGCCATACGGATAAAGGCCGTCTGAAACTTGGAAACAGGTTTTCAGACGGCCTTTTTAAGGTAGATTAAGCTGATAAGTCCAATAACACATTGGTATGGAAAGATTCCATTGGATTTAGAATCACTCTACACACGTCCCAAAAACATAAATCCGTTGTATTCCTCACGATGTTTTGGCACAATTCGAAGCCAATCAACCACGCTTGTACTTGGCATCCTAATGGCTTCAAAACCCTTCCTAAAATGGGCTGGTGGCAAACATAAACTTGTCCCCTTTATCGAACACAATCTACCTACTCCTGCACGAAAACGTCTGATTGAACCCTTTTGCGGTTCTGCCGCTTTATCTCTTGCATTGGATTTCGAACATTATCTGCTCAATGATATTAACGCTGACTTAATCGGCTTATTCCGTATCCTAAAAGAAGAAAAATCCGGATTCATAGACTATACCCGCTCTTTCTTTACTTCTGAAAACAATAGCGATTCAAGATTCTATGAATTGCGGGAACAATTCAACTTCAGCCAAGATCTACACGAACGTTCAGCGCTATTTATTTATTTGAACCGCCATGCTTTTAACGGTTTATGCCGTTACAACAGCAAAGGGGCATTCAATGTGCCGTTTGGACGCTACAAATCTCCTTACTTTCCCCAACAAGAAATGGAAGGTTTCATTCAAAAATCTGACAGAGTTGAATTAATGTGCGGAGATTTTCAAACAATCCTGTCCCTGATAAACAATACAGATACTGTTTATTGTGATCCTCCTTATGCACCTTTAAGCCCAACCGCTTCATTTACCACTTATGCCAAAGAAGGTTTCAATTTAGACGATCAAATCCGTCTTGCCCAGTCAGCCCAACAAATTGCGCCTAACTCTCAAGGCGTTTTGATTTCAAATCATGATACTGAATTTACGAGAGATATTTATTCTTCTGCCATTCTGAAAACGGTTGAAGTACAGCGCAATATTGCCGCCAAAGGCAGCAGTCGTAAGAAAGTCGGAGAATTATTGGCAATTTATGAGTGATTTTGACAAACTGGCTGAAGAAGCTGCCATTTATCAAAGTCGTTTGAAAAAAATTGTTTCAGACGACCTTGTCCTCTACAACGAAAATTCCCTTAACGTCATGCGGAAGATATTGGAAAAACATCCAAACGGCTGTTTTGATATGATTTTCGCAGATCCGCCTTACTTTCTTTCCAATGACGGCTTCAGTTGTCAAAGTGGACAAATGGTTTCCGTTAATAAGGGTAACTGGGATAAATCCAAAGGGATGGCGGCAGATTTGGAATTCTACGAAGAATGGCTTCGACTGTGTTACGCCTTATTAAAACCAAATGGCACAATTTGGGTTTGCGGCACATTCCATAATGTCTATTTAATCGGCTACCTGATGCAAACCATCGGATACCATATTTTGAACAATATTACTTGGGAAAAACCCAATCCTCCCCCTAATTTGTCCTGCCGTTTTTTTACCCATTCGACAGAAACAATCTTATGGGCAAAGAAAAATAAAAAAGCCAAACATACGTTTCATTATGAAATGATGAAAGCACAAAATAATGGCAAACAGATGAAATGTGTTTGGACATTCCCTCCTCCCAATAAAGCCGAAAAAACATTCGGCAAACATCCGACACAAAAACCACTCCCCTTGCTTGAACGCTGCATACTCTCAGCTTCAAATACCGGAGATTTAATTTTTGACCCTTTCATGGGCAGCGGCACGACAGGCGTTGCTGCCTTAAAACATGGTCGGAAATTTTGTGGTTGCGAACTAGAAGAAGATTTTTTTGAACTAGCAAAGAAAAGGCTACAACAAAAGCTGTAGCCCCATTTTATTTTAAATTATTCGAACAACACCATCCCTACCCTGTCTGGCCATTTCACGGACTTCCCGCATGAATTCTTTTTTAAAATAAAATGCATGATTCTTATTTGAAATATTCCGATTATATTGTGCAGAAAATATAGGATGGTATGGCTTGGAATCTTTTGATCTGATTTGTATAAAACTACCGTTTGATGTATGAATGTATCCGTCGCCGG
>ERZ1674166.210-NODE-210-length-9963-cov-7.248385_pt1 | contig 9963 bp, 7 predicted proteins | sample MGYA00581293_ERZ1674166 | MGnify/ENA primary metagenome ERZ1674166 (study PRJEB41354, sample SAMEA4873350) | human saliva metagenome | biome: human-associated habitat [ENVO:00009003]; feature: mouth environment [ENVO:08000002]; material: saliva material... | reverse complement strand
TGTAATTGATACAAATCAAGAAACGTCAAATAAGGTACAATTTATGCGTAAATTATTTGGTGTGTGCGCAAACAATGCGTACCTTTGCATCGTCAAAAGACAAATAATAGATTGTTTAGGTTAGTAGTAATAGATTTAGGTTTTTAGTTATTTAGTTTAAGGTAGAACAAAAGAGATTGTTCAAATAACACAAATAGGTTTTTAGTTAAGGTAATAAAAAGGATTGATTAAGGGTAACAATGATGCAAGATGATTGGGGATTGCCGTGAGGCATGAACCAAAAATCAAGCATAAAACAGACATTTCACACAAGAAATAAGAAAGAGCATGGTAGAGTTTCTATCGTGCTCTTTACTTTTATAACCAATATAAAAGGGCAGTCACCTGCCCTTTTGTTATACTACGATTCTGAAATTTATTATTGTTAGATTCTCATTCCTTTAAGAATCTCATTCATCTTCTGCTTTGTCTCAATACGAGTTGGAACCAAAGGAAGACGCAATACATTCTCTATCATACCCATATCATTCAAGAGTGCCTTACAACCTGCAGGATTACCATCAACGAAGAGAAGTTTGTAAAGCTCAGTAAACTGATGATGTATCTTGCGTGCTGGCTCATACTCGCCCTTGAATTCCAAACGAATCATACGTGAAAATTCCTTAGGCAGGGCATTACCAATAACTGAGATAACACCTACTGCACCACTTGCTATCATTGGGAAGGTCAAGGCATCGTCACCACTGATAACCTCAAAGTGCTTTGGTTTGTTCTTAATAATCTCGTCTACTTGCTCTAAGTTACCTGACGCCTCTTTGATAGCAACAACATTGGTAAACTCTGAAGCGATGCGAACTGTTGTCTCTGCAGTCATGTTGACACCAACACGACCAGGCACATTATACAAAACAATCGGCAGTGGACTTGCCTTTGCAATAGCTTTAAAATGCTGATAAAGTCCCTCCTGACTTGGTTTATTATAATAAGGACAGATACTAAGAATACCATCAATACCACTCCAATCAGTCGTTTTGATTTCTTCTACAACAGCTGCAGTATTGTTTCCACCACAATACTTTAGAATTGGCACGCGACCATTAACGATTCGCTTAATGACAGCAGTCAGTTCATCCTTTTCTTCACGTGAAAGACAAGGAGACTCACCAGTAGTAGCAAGAATGCAGAAGAAGTCAGCACCGTTATCTAAATGGTAGTTAACCAAGTTTTCAAGTGCGTCATAATCAATACTGAAATCTTCCTTAAATGGAGTTATCAATGCTATACCTAATCCATGAAAAACATTCTGCATAGTAATTATCGTCTTTTAAGAGACTCACGGTAAAGACTCCATGGGGAGTTAATGTGCAGTCCTATTCATATTAAACGCTGAAGGGCGTCTACCAATATCGTTGCAAATATAGCAAATATTTATCAATAACCAAAGACTTTTATCCTTTATCTTAAAGAGTAAGTCATCATCTTAACGTGAGCCAATCCATAGGAATATCATTCCAAGGAGAACAAAACATAAGTCGATTGCCTTTGCTTTTAAGTTCTTTTCTCTAAACAGTAATGCACCACATAAGAACGATACGAGGACAGAACCACGGCGTACCATTGACACAATGGAAATCATCGCACCCGGTAATGAGAGTGCATAAAAGTAGGCAAAGTCTGCCATTGATAGGAATATAGATATGAGCAGGATAGACCACTTCCATGAGAAATGGGCTGTACGCTCTGCTTTCTTTCTCTGATTGAAGATATAGACAAGGAGAACTACACCCATCATGATACATTGATAGATATTATACCAGCTCTGCGCCATCATACGGTCGAGCCCCACCCCACCATTCTCAGGACTTGCCATCAGGTATTTATCAAGCAGTCCACTGCATGTTCCCATCATAGCTGCCAACACCAAGAAGAGGATCCACTTATTATGCTTGAAGTCTATGCCCTCCCTTTTACCGCTCCTTGCCAATAGAAACAGGGAAATAATAGCCAGACTGACACCAACCCATTGCCAAGCATTTAATCGTTCGCCAAAGACAAGCATAGCACCGACAAGTGTCATCACTGGGCGTGTAGCGTTGATTGGACCGACAATCGTTAAGGGTAGCTGTGCAATCGCAAAATAACCGAATACCCAAGAAAGGAGTACAATAACGCTCTTTAGTATGATCCATCGGTGCATCTCCCATCCACCAGCTCCGACATGAAAGATACTGGAATCGAGTACATGGGTATATTGTGACAATAATATCAATGGCAGAAAGATTGCCGAACAAAAGAGTGTATTGAGGAAGAGTACAGGTATGACGTCATTCCCACGAAGAGAAAACTTCTTCGATGTATCATAAAGTCCCAACAATGTTGCTGAAACAAAAGCTAAAAGAATCCACATAAGCTATATCCTAATACTTTACTTCCCAAAGGAAGAGGGCGTTGCCAGGCATACTCTCACCAGCATCGCTTCTTGTTCCACCGTCTACAATCTTCTTAAATTCATCTAATGAAAGCCGTCCTCGCCCCACTTCTACTAAAGTTCCAACAACTGCACGTACCATATTGCGTAAGAATCGGTTAGCAGTTATTACAAAACACCAATTCATAACAGTATCATCTGTTGTCAAAGCAAACTCATCATTGATTGGAATCCATCGTGCCTCTGTCAGATTACAGATAGTAGTCTTTACATCCGCACCCGCTTTACAGAAACATTTAAAGTCCTTCTCGCCTATTAAATAGGCTGCAGCCTCATTCATCTTATCAAAGTCTAATGAGTAATGAAGCGCACACGAATACTGTCGTGAGAAAGGTTGTTTCCCCGTATGAACATAATAATGATAAGTACGTGAGGTTGCAGAGAAACGTGCGTGGAGGTCTTCACCGACAGGTTCAATCCTACTTACAGAGACATCACGTGGTAATAAACGATTTACTTTATAAACTAATTGTGCACAGTCAAACGACAATTCCGTGTCAAAGTGTGCAACCATCATTCTGCCATGTACACCAGCATCGGTACGTCCTGCACCTGTAATAGCAATCGACTCTCTTAGTATTGTAGACAAAGCGTGCTCCAATACTTCTTGTACAGAAATCCCATTGGGTTGAATCTGCCAGCCATGATAGGCTGTTCCATCGTATGAAAGGGTGATAAAATATCGTTGCATAACTATCTGCAAAGGTACAAATAATTACTTAAACTCTATCTTCCCTGCTAAAAAACTCCATAAAATCCAAATAGCCATCAGCATGAAATAATATATAAAAAGCTGGAAAATGGTTACATGGACATCCTCTATGCTTACGCAAGGTAGGCTTGCAAGCCAATGAAGTGAACTATTCAATCCTTCTGTAATAACACAAATACACTTCCCAATAAACGATGATAAAGAAGGGAATGGACTAAGAAGTAACAAACAGAATGACGCTGATACGATTAGCATTGTGCATGGTACAGCTATAAGACTACTAACAGCAAAGATTGTGGAAACTCTCCCGAAATAGAAAGCTATCAAAGGGGCTGTTCCCATTTGTGCAGCCAATGACACTGCAATCATCCCCCATAACCACCTGAAAACTAATAAACTCTTTTTCTGCTGTAAAGGGATTAACTCATAGATGAGTGGATAGAACAATAAAATTGACCATACAGAGATAAAGGATAGCTGAAAACCTATATCGAAAAGACTATTAGGATTGCTAACAAGCATTATAATAGCGGTTAGTGCCAAAGTATTAACTGACAACCGTTCTCTATTCAAGAGCGTTACAAAAGAATAGATAGTTAGCATCACTGCAGAGCGAACAACAGACGAAGACATCCCTACCAAAATAACATAACTCCAAAGGATAAAAAGAATAAGAAGTTCACTTATTCCCCTTTTAAACATTCTTGGTAGGATACGTTCACACCAACTCAGAATAAACAAAAGCAAACTATACAAGATAGTTAGATGTAAACCTGACAAAGCTAAGACATGACTTGCACCTGTTATAGAGTAATCTTCTTTTATATTTCTACTAATCAATTGTTTATCCCCAAGTATCATTGCAGACACAACCGCTAAATGAGTGCTATCAAGATTACTTTCTAATACTCTCATTAACTTCTCTCTATGGAGCGCAGCAGACAAAGATGTACGTTGAAGAAAACTCATCTGACGAAGACTCACTTTGGTTTTCTGCCATTGATTATAAAAGATAAAGGTTTCTGCAGAATAGCCATGTAACTTCAACCAGCGGGCATAATCAAAGGTAGCATCCGCAAAGTTCATTGGTTCTTCAAGGTAAGCTGCAGCTTCTATTCCGTCTCCAAGGTGTAGTGTTCGATAACGATTTGTTATCGTATCACGAAGTATTGAAGCCTTAACCTTCATCGGTTCGCCTGCAGTCATAATCATTAAGTCTGTTTGTATGACTTTACCATGAACGACAGGATTACTAAGAAGAACTGCCTTAAAGGTTATTTGCTTATTGGGAAGCTGTATCTTTGCAGCTTGCCGGCTCATTGAAACAAAAGTTCCACCAACAAAAAAGACCGTAAAGAGCAATAATAGACTCTGAAGATACTTCTTCCTCCACACGACAAAGGTAATGACAATCATACTGATCGTCATCAACCACCAAAACATAGAGGATATATCTTCTTCTAAAGCATCACCAACAGCAATACCCAACACCAAAGGTAAGAGTAACTTTACTGAGGGATACATCAGTAAGTCCATTTTCTTCTTCACAGCATTAATGTTTTCATGTACTTCTTGCAAATGTAAGAAAAAGAACTGAAAAACAACAATATTGCACTTACTTATCTTGCAAGATTTACAAAATATCAGTACCTTTGCCACATGATACTCTACTTTTCTGGTACAGGTAATAGCAAATGGGCTGCAAAGACATTGGCTTTAGAAACTGGTGATACACTTGTTTCAATCCCAGAAGTAATCAATAGCGACTGTTCTTTTACAATAGAAAAGGATGAACACGTAGGTTTCATATTTCCTATACATGGTTGGAGAGTTCCGAATATTGTAAAAGAGTTTCTAACTAAATTAACAATAAAGACTCTGGGAGAAGACACTTCCCACGTTAAACATTATTGTTTCTGCTTGGTTACAGCTGGAGATTCTATCGGTAAAGCTATGGAACGCTTTCAGCAGCAATTAAAGAGCGTAACAGTGAATGACGCACTGTCACTTAAGGCGGTATGTTCTTTAATAATGCCAGAGTCATATGTTGGCTTGCCAGGTATGGATGTAGATACGAAAGAGAAAGAATTAGAAAAGAAGGAACTTGCTTCAAAGCAGTTAAAAGAATTCTCCAAGATTCTTAAACAGCGCCCTCATACGGATAGCAATCAGATTTGGGGCTGGAACCAATTAATAAGAGGTCCTATTCCTTCTTTCTTCTCTGGTCCTGTAGGAGGCTTCTTTGAACGCTTCCTCATCACTGATAAACCCTTTCATGTAGACAGTCGTCGATGCGTGAAGTGTGGTATTTGTGCTAATGTTTGTCCTGTTAGTGACATCAAAGGTGGCTTAGGCTTTGAACCAGAATGGCTACACAATGGCAAATGCCTCACCTGCTTCTCGTGTTATCATCACTGTCCACACCATGCAATTGAGTTTGGTAAACGTACACAGAAGAAGGGACAATATTTCTATAACAAATTAAGTAAAAGAAACTAAACAGCGAATATAATGAAAACATTAAAACAACTATCGCTCATAGTATGCCTGATGCTTTGTTCCCTTACCACTTGGGCAGCAAAGGCAGAATCAATCCCTGTACAAGTAAGACAGGCTGATGGTTCTGTTATTACTGTCATCTTGTGTGGTGACGAACATATCAACTGGTACACAACCCTTGATGGTGTACTGCTTGTACAAGGTACGGATAACAACTACTATATCGGAAAAGTAGAGAAAAGTGGCAACCTTATTGCTACCCAACAGCTTGCACACGAAGCATTAACTCGCTCACAAGCAGAGCGTAACTTGATTGCTAAGCAAGATAAGGAAAAGTTCTTTGCTTACGTTAATAAGATTGCAGAAGAATCTGAAAACGCATACAATAACTCTCCTCTTACACGAGGACCAATCATAGATTCTGGCTACGGTGGTGTTCCTTATTTCCCTCACACAGGTAGTCCTAAGGCTCTTGTCATCCTTGCAGAGTTCCAAGACACGACATTTACTATCCAAGATACAAAGAAGGTGTTCACAAACTATCTGATGAATGAGGATCATTTCACAGATTCTCGTTATGGTCAGAATCAGAACTACAAAGGTGTTCGTGGTTATTTCAAGGATTGCAGCTATGGACAGTTTACACCTTTCTTTGACGTTGTAGGTCCTATCAAATTGCCCAAGAAACATGCTATCTATGGTGCAGGTAATGATAGAATGGACTTATTACTTGCTGATGCTTGTGCTGCTGTGGATGATTTGGTAGACTTTGCAAAATACGATGCGAACAACGATGGTATCGTTGATTTGGTTTATATAATCTATGCAGGACATTCTGCCAATTACCATGGTAATAAAGTTTCAAACATATGGCCAAAGTCTGGTACAATTACTATCTCAAATAAGTTTGACGGTAAAAGTATCCGTCGCTATGGAGTCAGCAATGAGCTTAATGGAAGTGATAAGACATCTAAGAATAACAAGAAAATTAATGGTATAGGTTTATTCTGTCATGAGTTCTCACACACACTCGGACTTCCTGACATATACGCTTATCATACTGATGCAGAAAATCAAGATGACCAAGGTATGGAATTCTGGGACCTTATGGATGGCGGAACAGGTGTCCGTGGTGGACGCGTACCAGCATCTTATCTTGCATGGGAGCGTGAAGTTATGGGTTGGATGAAGATTGATGAACTCAAAGACAGTTGCAATATTAAGAACCTAAAGAGCATCGACAATAGTGGAAAGGCATACAAGATTGTCAATCCCAATAACTCTAATGAATATATCGTATTGCAGAGTATGCAGAAAGGTGCTTGGAACCAAGGCTGGGGAGATGGAACCTATGGTAAAGGCTTACTTGCCTATCGCGTTTCATATCAGTTTAACAAAGTAAATGTCTTCGATTTCCCTAACAACGTAAAGGGTAAGCCACGAGTTATCCCTATCCCTGCTGATGGTAAAATATTAGCAGCAGCCAATGCTGGAGGCTCTTTAAATACATACATACAACAGCTCAATGGCGACCCTTATCCTTATAACGGAAATAATAAGATAGACAAATTTACGATGTATGATGGCACCATACTGAAAAGATCAATATCTGACATTGTAGAGAATGATGCAGAGCGTCATGTTAGCTTCAAATTTATAAATAACGAACCTGAACCTACTGGCATTCAGTCACTTTCAATCGTCGAAAGAAGCACTTCTGACAACCGTATCTATACCCTTGACGGCAGATACGTAGGCACTGATGCCTCTATCCTACCTCATGGTATCTACATTCAGAACAACAAGAAGTTTGTAAAGTAACGCAAACTTTTAAACAGATAAAAGCCGCCTCTTAATGGGAACGAACCATTCAGAGGCGGCTTTCTTTATCTTTCAAAATAGCATAGACACTTATCAGTTGATAGATAGGAAGCAAACAAAATATCAGGACATACCGTTTCAAAGTTACTCTCCTCTATTACATCCAAAATCTATCACGCCTTCTTTCGAGCAATGTAGACATAAAGTCTACTAAAGTTAGAGATGGATTATCATACTAAAATACAAGAATAAGTTTTATTTTAGTTTGCTGTCACTTTTAACATTTCGTGCATCTACACTGTTAATCAATAAGTTAAGTGATGGAGACAGATGACAGAAATGACAGGAAAATTGGTTTTCAAAAAATCACCTTACCATGTGTACACCAAAAGATGCACAAAGATTACCCACGTGAGGTAGCTTTTATTCTTCCATACATTGGAAGTACAAGGTACTACCCCAACACATAATAAGGGTTCTATTCAGCATCTATAAATTTGATTAATAGCCGATCCTTACCTTATTATATTATCTAACAATAACTCTCATGATAAGTTCTCTCAAACGTGTTAATACTCAGCACATCATGTGCGAATATATATCACCTATAGTGCTGAGCGCAAACACATTACAAAGAGAGCGTTAGGGAGGACTGTATTATCTTACTTCTCTTGATAGAGATAACGCTTAATACTCTTCTTCGGAGTCTTCGCAAACTCTTCATCACGCAACTCTATTGCCGAGAGGTGGCAGAAAGATGGTAACATATTGTTCAGTTCCAGACGGTTCTGCTCCATAATCTCTTGCAAATCTGATTGTGAGAAGCCCATCTCTTTTGCCTCATCAAAATCAGGATAAACCAAGCCAACAATCTTGTCACCACGCTGAATGATAATACACTCACTGACCATAGACATAGAGTTTAGCTTGTCTTCAATTTCCTCTGGATAGACATTCTGACCGTTAGAGCCTAAAAGCATATTCTTTATACGTCCGCGAAGAAAGAGATGACCATCAGCACTCATCGTTCCAAGGTCGCCCGTATGATACCAACCGTCCTTATCAAGAACTTCTTTAGTAGCCTCCTCATTCTTGTAATAACCAAGCATCACGTTCTCTCCTCTGGTAATAACCTCACCAGGAACATTTGCAGGATCAGGACTGACAATCTTTACCTCCATATTCAAGACAGGTGTACCACAAGAGCCTGGAACAAAGTCTTTGTAATCACTATAAGTTACCATCGGACCACATTCCGTTGCTCCATAACCACTGGTCACAGGGAAATTAATACTTACCAAGAAGTCTTCAATCTCCTTGTTAAGAGCAGCTCCGCCGGTAACAAGTTCATACGCATTGCCACCAAAGGCTTCCATAACAATCGCACTGATTCTTTCCTTCACCTTCTTGCTAACAACAGGCATCTTCAGCAGCATACGAGTTGCCGTACTCTGCACCTTTGGAAAGACATTCTTACGGATAATCTTCTCAACAACCATTGGTACTGCAATAATAATAGCAGGACGAATATCAGTACAAGCCTGAGCAATCAAAGAAGGACTCGGCAGTCGTGTAAGGAAATATAGATGACTACCAAAGCTAAACTGGCAGATAAACTCACAAATCATTCCATACATGTGAGCCATTGGCAACATACAAAGAACTTTACTACCAGGCTTAATATGTGGTTTCAAATCGGCTGTTGCCCAAGCGAGATTACTACGCACAGAACGATAACTGAGCATCACACCCTTTGAAAAACCAGTTGTTCCGCTGGTATAATTAATCAGTGCAAGGTCGTCAGCCTCGTCTTTGAAATAATTTACATCCTCCGCACGGAAGAACTTTGGATACTTCTTTCCAAAGAGTGCATTCAAGTTTTCACGAGCATGTGTCAAAGCTTCTGAACGAGAAAGAATCAACGAGAAGTCTGGTAGATATATTATACCTTCCAACTCAGGCATCTGTTCTCCATCGATAGTTGTTGCCACAACATCACCAACAAAGAGAAGTTTTGCTTCCGAGTGATTAACAATATTGTAAATCTGCTCTGGCTTAAACTCATGCTGAACAGGTACTGCTACAGCTCCATAAGAAAGCGTTGCAAAGAAAGCAACTGCCCATGACGAGGAATTTCTACCACAAAGAGCAATCTTGTCACCCTTCTTCAAACCGCTATTCTCAAAAAGAATATGTAATTTCTCTATTTTGCGGGCTACATCATGGTATTGAAGTGTAGCACCAAGATAATCCGTCAGAGCATCTTTGTCCCAGTTATCCTTGATACTCTTTTCTATACACGCGTTGAAACTTTTAATAGAATCCATTGCACAAAAATATGATTTGCGTGCAAAGTTAAATAAAATCCTGCACATTCACAAAAACTTTGTGCAAGAGATCGGAAGAGCGTCGTGTAGGGAAAGAGTGTGTCAGTACGTGTAGA
>ERZ1674166.209-NODE-209-length-10005-cov-7.145327_pt1 | contig 10005 bp, 6 predicted proteins | sample MGYA00581293_ERZ1674166 | MGnify/ENA primary metagenome ERZ1674166 (study PRJEB41354, sample SAMEA4873350) | human saliva metagenome | biome: human-associated habitat [ENVO:00009003]; feature: mouth environment [ENVO:08000002]; material: saliva material... | reverse complement strand
TAAATTTAAACCTGTATTTCTACTCTAATCATCTACAATCAAAAATAATCGAATCAAAAAATTTCAATAAAACATTAATTACACAGCACTACATTTTTGCTATAATTGCCGCCATTCAATCCACAACCCAAACCCAAAAGAAGAGGAAAAGCCATGGGTATCAAAGTTGCCATCAACGGTTACGGCCGCATCGGCCGCCAAGTAGTGCGCGCTATTTTCGACTACAAACTGCAAGACCAACTCGACATCGTTGCCATCAACGCCAGCGGCAGCATCGAGACCAACGCCCACCTGACCAAATTTGACACTGTTCACGGCCGCTTTGACGCCGATGTTACCCATGATGAAAAACACCTCATCATCAACGGTAAAAAAATCCCTTACTTCTCCACCCGCAATCCTGCCGAATTGCCATGGGGCGAATTGGGCGTTGACCTGGTCATGGAATGTACCGGTGCGTTCACCAGCAAAGAGAAAGCCAAAATCCACTTGGAAAGCGGCGCGAAAAAAGTGCTGATTTCCGCTCCCGGCGGCGATGACGTTGACGCAACCATCGTTTACGGCGTAAACGACGACGTGATTACCGGCGACATGACCGTTATCTCCAATGCGTCCTGTACCACCAACTGCCTGGCGCCCGTGGCCAAAGTGTTGAACGAAAACATCGGCATCGTAAACGGCGTGATGACCACCATCCACGCGCTGACCAACGACCAAACCGTCACCGACGTACGCCACAAAGACCTGCGCCGTGCGCGTAGCGGCGTGGAAAACATGATTCCGACCAAAACCGGCGCGGCAAAAGCCGTCGGCTTGGTATTGCCTGCCCTCAAAGGCAAACTCGACGGCCTCGCCATCCGCGTACCGACCGTCAACGTTTCCCTGGTTGACCTGAGCTTCCAAGCAAGCCGTGAGACTTCTGTCGAAGAAATCAACGCGCTGATGAAAGCCGCTTCCGAAGAAGGCCGTCTGAAAGGCGTTTTGGGTTACAACACCCTGCCGCTGGTTTCTATGGACTTCAACCACACCACCCAAGCCAGCACATTCGACTCTACGCTGACCAAAGTAACCGAAGGCAAAATGGTTAAAGTGTTCGCATGGTACGACAACGAGTGGGGCTTCAGCTGCCAAATGCTGAACACCGCGCGCCGTATGTTCGGTTTGGAAGTACGTCCGTTCTAATCGGCTTCCAACACAAAGGCCGTCTGAAACATCTTTTCAGACGGCCTTTTGTATTTCCTTTAAAATATCGCATTCCCATTTATTTTCAGACGGCCTCTTCATGTTTTCCAACGAATCCGCCCCCAACCTCCTGCAAGGCTTAAACCCCGAACAACTCTCCGCTGTAACCTGGCCGCCGCAATCCGCCCTCGTTTTGGCAGGCGCAGGCAGCGGCAAAACGCGCGTGCTGACCACGCGCATCGCATGGCTGTTGCAAAGCGGGCAAGCCAGCGTACACAGCATTATGGCGGTAACGTTTACCAACAAAGCCGCCAAAGAAATGCAAACCCGTTTGGGCGCGATGATTCCCGTCAACATCCGCGCCATGTGGCTCGGCACGTTCCATGGCTTGTGCCACCGCTTTTTGCGCCTGCACCACCGCGACGCAGGCCTGCCGTCTTCCTTCCAAATCCTCGACAGCGGCGACCAGCTTTCCCTGATCAAACGCCTGCTCAAAAACCTCAACATCGCCGAAGAAATCATCGCTCCGCGTTCGCTGCAAGGCTTTATCAACGCGCAAAAAGAATCCGGCTTGCGCGCTTCCGTCTTGAGCGCGCCCGACCCGCACACGCGCCGCATGATTGAGTGCTACGCCGAATACGACAAAATCTGCCAACGTGAAGGCGTGGTCGATTTTGCCGAACTCATGCTGCGCAGCTACGAAATGCTGCAAAACAACGAAATCCTGCGCCAGCACTACCAAAACCGCTTCAACCACATTCTGGTCGACGAGTTCCAAGACACCAACAAGCTGCAATACGCCTGGCTGAAACTGATTGCCGGCAACAACTCAGCAGTATTTGCCGTCGGTGACGACGACCAAAGCATTTACCGGTTCCGCGGCGCGCACGTCGGCAACATGACCGCGCTGATGGAAGAATTCCACATCGACGCACCCGTCAAACTCGAACAAAACTACCGCTCCGTCGGCAACATCCTCGCCGCCGCCAACGCCGTTATCGAAAACAACGACGAACGCCTCGGCAAAAACCTGCGCACCGACGCCGAAGCAGGCGACAAAATCCGCTACTACTCCGCCTTTACCGACCTCGAAGAAGCCCAATTCATCGCGGACGAAACCAAAGCCCTCGAACGCGAAGGCTGGGATTTGGACGAAATCGCCGTCCTCTACCGCAGCAACGCCCAATCGCGCGTCATCGAACAAAGCCTGTTCCGCAGCGGCATCCCCTACAAAATCTACGGCGGCCTGCGCTTTTACGAACGCCAAGAAATTAAACACGCCCTCGCCTACCTGCGCCTCGCCGTCAATCCCGACGACGACAACGCCCTCTTGCGCGTGATTAACTTCCCACCGCGCGGCATCGGCGCACGCACCGTCGAAAACCTTCAGACGGCCTCAACCGAACAAGGCATCACCCTCTGGCAGGCAGCCTGCAATGCCGGCGCAAAAGCCACCAAAATCGCCGCCTTCGTCCGCCTGATTGAAGCCCTGCGCAACCAAGTCGGACAACTGCCCCTGTCCGAAATCATCGTCGGCATCCTCAAAGACAGCGGCCTGACCGAACACTACCGAACCCCAAAAGGCGACAACCAAGACCGCCTCGACAACCTCGACGAACTCGTCAACGCCGCCATCGAGTTCAAACCCGAAGACAGCAACTTCGAAATCCTGCCCGACAACATTTCAGACGACCCCGCCTTCCCCATCCTCGCCTTCCTCAGCAACGCCGCCCTCGAATCCGGCGAAAACCAAGCAGGCGCGGGCGAAAAAGCCGTCCAACTCATGACCGTCCACGCCTCCAAAGGCTTGGAATTTAACGCCGTCTTCCTCACCGGCATGGAAGAAGGCCGCTTCCCCAGCGAAATGAGCCTTGCCGAACGCGGCGGCCTCGAAGAAGAACGCCGCCTCATGTACGTCGCCATCACCCGCGCCCGCAAACGCCTCTACATCACCATGGCGCAGCAACGCATGCTGCACGGACAAACCCAATTCGGCATCGTCTCCCGCTTCGTCGAAGAAATCCCGCCCGAAGTATTGCACTACCTGTCCGTCAAAAAACCCGCCTACGACAGCTACGGCAACATGCGCCAAACCGCCGCGCCCAAAGACAAAATCATCAACGACTACAAACAGCCGCAAACCTACGCAGGCTTCCGCATCGGCCAAAATGTCCGCCACGCCAAATTCGGCACCGGCGTCATCATCGATGCCGTGGACAAAGGCGAATCCGCCCGACTGACCATCAACTTCGGCAAACAGGGCGTGAAAGAGTTGGACACCAAGTTTGCGAAATTGGAAGAGATGTAGAAATTAGAAAGCTTGGAATGATAAAGGCCGTCTGAAAAATTTTCAGACGGCCTTTTAACATCTATCTACTAAGCCGAAAAAGCCTTATATGCCATTGAAACGATAATCAGCAAAACCGTTACGACCAAAACCTTACGAATAACTTCTCCGTTTGAATTAATAGCATGGAGGCTGCCAAAATGGTTGCCCAACAAATTTGCCAAAATCATCGGGATTCCGATTAGGAACGCCATTTTCCCTGCTATCAAGAAGGCAACAAATGCTCCGATGTTAGAAGCAAAATTGAAAATCTTGGAAGTAGCCGAAGCCTGCAACAACGACAATTTGTTAATGACAAACAAAGCAATGATGAAAATACTACCTGTACCCGGGCCAAAAAAACCGTCATAAAAACCAACAATCAGACAAGTTAAAAATACGGCGATAACGGATTTTTTTATCTCGCCACGCTCGTCTTCTTTTTTCAGCAAAACACCTTTAAACAAAGTTGCCAGCAAGCCTATGGGCAAAAACGCAAGAATAATGTAATTGATGGTTTCCACCGGAAGAATCAAAATGACTTTTGCACCGACAAATGCCCCAATTAAAGCCGCAACAATGCCAACCGGCACAATATGCCATACAATCGAACTGCTCTTCATAAAATTTTTAATCGCAGCCACCGTACCGATGGTACTCACCAATTTTTCCTGTGCCAACGCGACCTGAGGCGGTAAACCTACCATCAAAAATGCGGGAATCAAAATCAGCCCTGCTCCGCCCGCAATAGCATCGACATAGCCCGCAATCAAAGACGCGGCAACCAGCAGGAAAAGGCCGAGATAAAAATAATCGGCAATAATACTGCCAGGAATAAATAATTGTTCCATGGATTGTTTCCTCTTGATTAAATTTTTTGTTATTAAAAGTTATTAACTGCTCAATACATCGCTCTTCTTCGTCAAAACATATTGATAAACTTCTTCTACCGTAGCCTCGTCATAGCTTTTGCCAAAGCGTTTTTTGTAGCCCAGTTCGTATAGTTTCACATGATGCCCTTCCGGGATTTCGACGCCCACATTTTCCAAACACGATTTGGCGCAATGCAGATGACAGCCGTCAATAACCAACATCGGCCGTCCGGACTGAGCTTTGCGCACCAACGGCGCGACTTTGCCGCCCACGCCGGAAATGCACGACATTTCAAATTCTCCGGCATGGTCGAGCGCCACGGCAGTGTTGTTGGCCAGCTGCGCCACATCGGAACATCCGGAACAAGAATAAATTAAGGGAAGCTCATTGCGGTTAGGCATTTTCTATTTCCTTCGGTAGCGGTTTTTATCTTTATGTGTCCGCCCATGGTCAGTCTGTCGGGCGCATCATGCGCGGCATGCGGATATTCGGGTTGCACCCGTTTGCTTTTTTTAGACGGCCTACGGCTTATCCATTTATATATTAAAAGGCATCATAACTCAATACAATTAGACATTCCAGAACAAAGCAGATGCTACCTTCTAAAAAAATAAAGGCCGTCTGAAAACAGATAACGCTGCTTTTTCAGACGGCCTTTTTATTTGAAGTTAATGATTAGGCTTTGTGTTCGCCATCATTCTCTGCTTTGGGCGGAACGGGGGCAAACCAGCCGACCAGAAGCAACAGCAGGCCGACGATGATGAAGGAGACGATGCGCGCGATACCGCCGCTGTTGGAAAGCTCGATCAGGAAGAGTTTGACGACTACGATGCCCATCAGCGTCGCGCCTGTCATCCAGTAGGAATGCTGTTTGCGGCGGTTGCCGAGTACCATCAAGATGATGGCGGTTACTGCCCAAACGACGGAGAGGCTGGCTTGCAGACCGAAGGATTGGAGCATGATGTCGAGACGCCAAGTGATGCCGTCGTAGAAATGCCATACGCGCATCACGCCTGCGCTGATCAGCATAAATGCCAAGGCGGCGACTGTAGTTGCCGTGGTACGGCGAAGGTCGGGCGGCAAGGCTTCGGGCAGGGATTTCAGGGCAAACCAAAGCATACCGGCACAGGCGAGTTCTACTGGATTGAGCACGGGAATATATGGCAACGGCGAAGGTTGGAACGGCGTGGAGAAGTTAGTCCACAGCATCCAACAGGCAGCGGCAAGGGAGCACAACGGCAAGGCGAAATGCTGATAAATGGTTTGATGCCGTCTGAAAAATGCGCGTTGGCGCTGCGTATGGAAAACAATCCACATTGCCAAAGGCACGACCAGCCATGAGAGCTGAGTCCAAACGCCGGAGAGGAGGCCGCCAACATACAGCGCCGTCCAAAGCGTCCAAAGCACGCCGAGTATCATGATATTGAGTTTGTGCAACCAAATCAGATCAGGGCGCGGATAGTTGTTCAGAATGATGAAGTTCAACACGGTAGCGGCGGCAAGCGGCAAGGCTGCGGCGGCTGTCCATGCGTGTTCAGTATGGTAGAAGACAAAATGCAGGGCAAACACGGGCAGGAATGCCAAGTTTGCCTGCAGCAATTCTTCCCATTTCAAACGTTTGGCAAACAGCAGCAGGCCGGCAAATATCGGCCACAGCCACAACTCGATAAACAGGGTTTCCTCGCCTGTCCATTGCATATAAAGGGCGTAGCTGCCTGTTGCCAACGCAGTAAGCAGGATGATCCAGCCTGAAACCTGCGCAAAGTAAACCTCGTTTCCTTCCGGCTTTTCGCTTGCAACCGGCACGCGCGGATATTGCAGCGCGTAGGCAGCCGCAAACAGCAAAGGCGTAGCGGCAATAAGGTACAGATGGCTCAGGAAGCCTTGGGATTCATAAATGATGCCGGCTTGCAGCAACAGGGCGAACAATACATTGCCCAAGGCAAATGTGATAAATACATTAGGCTCGTGTTTGCGTCGGCAGAATGCCCACGCCGCCGCCAAAGCGGAAAGAGCGACAATGCTGCCTTGGTCGGCCAAGAAAAGCAAAGGCAAAATAGAGATGTACAGCAAGGCGGCAGACAACACGGCCGTCTGAACGGATTTTTCCCATTGCGCCGAACCTTCGCGACGCGAGAAATTCCACAATAAATAAATCGCCGCTCCGCCAAGCAACACCACAACCGTTGTAAACCACTGCCCTTCCAAAACGGTATCGGTGCCGAAGTTCTGATAATTGCCCAGCTGAATCAGTGCCGCCAAAAGATAAACCATCAGCGCACCCAAACGGATATGCGGACGCTGTTGGCGCAAACCGAAGAAATAAACCAGTGCGGATTCGGCACTCCACAAGATAACCGTATTGCTCGGTTCAAAATAAAGCGGAACGGCAATCGTGAGGAACAACACCGCCAACGCAAAAAATGCCTGACGCAAAATATACAGCCCCTGCTGACGTTTCAGCAGCAGCGCGGCCAGTGCGTAAACAGCAGCAAAACCCAATGCGGAAAGCGCATCCGCAGACGGCCAATGCTCCACCATGCGGTATTGCAGGCCGAACGCCGCCGCCATCGTGCCAAACAATAAAGTATGGTCGAGGACATGCACGCGCAGGCCGTGTGTATAAATACTCTTGCCGATTTCTTCCAAAGTCGCATTGTCGGCAATCGGCGTAACGCTGTCTTCACTGTTTTCCGTCAACTTACGACGTGCGAACAAATACGCGATAAAGGTATAGAGCAGCCAGTGGTAAATCAAGAAAGGCTCGGTAGTGGCGAAATGTTGCGGCGTATAACTTCGCATGCCCCACAGCGCGGCAATGGCAAAAGTAGCGACAAAACCCGTCAGGTTCAGCGGACGCCATGCCTTAAACCACGCAATCGCGGCCACACCGCCGTTGAGCAGGGCAAGATAAGAAAACAGCACCAAATAATTGCCGCTGCCGTCTGAAGTCAGCAAAGGCGCGGCCATACCGCCGATTAAAGCAACCTGCGCCATAATCTGCGCATTCTGCCTTACCGCCAGCCACGCCATCAGCACAACCATCGCCACCATCAGCCCGAACACGACCGACACAGGCAGCAGCGGATGCAGTTTCAACGCCGCCAACGCCGTCAAATACATCACTGCCACGCCGAAACCCTGCAACACCAAGCCATATTCACGCTTACGGCTTTGCAGCTTCCAGCCGCCGACCACCGCCGCCAAACCCGCGCCTGCCACAGTCAAATAACGCAGCTCCACCGGCACATGAACCCGCTCGGAGGCATAGCGCAAGAGGAACGCCAAACCGAGGAACAGCACCACAATACCGGTTTTCAACAGCGGATTACCGCGCAAGAACCAAGCAACCATCGGATTGTCGGAAAACTTATACTCTCCGCCCTCCGACTGAGCTTTATGGATAACGAATTGACGCGATGGCGCTTCTTCTTTTTCAGACGGCATCGAAGCAACAACAGCCTCTTCCTTAGGCAGCCCTGCTTGTTCAGCAGCAACCGGAGCAACCGCCTCGACAACTTCTTCCACAACAGGCTCAGACGAAGCAGAAGCCTTGGTAGGTACAGGATTAATAGGTATAGAAAAAGAAGGGGCAAACGCTTCCTCAATCTTCTGCTTAACAGGTGCAGCTTCCGCTTCAGACTCAACCCGAACATGAAGCGGTTCAGAGGCCGTCTGAACATCTGCAGCAGGCAAAGCCTCAAGCCCCTGCCCTACTTTCGCCTCATCACGGACAGCCTCATGCTCCAACACCGACAAACGCCGTTTCAGCAGCTCGATTTCCTGCTCCAGCTTCTGCACCCTGTCGCCTGCCGTAGCAGATTCAGCCAAACGCTCTTCTTGACGCTGTTTCGCAATCGACCAAGCAACCAGCCAAAACAACGACCCAATAATGACGCCGGTGAACATCTCATCAGCAAAATAGCCGATAATAATAGGAATAAGCAGGCCAAAAAACTGCATGAAACACCTGTTTGATAACAATAAGAATATGCCGATTGTAACACCAGCAACATTATTGATGAAAAAAAGAGACAAAAGGCCGAGAATAAAAGCATACGGTGAATAGAATGTAGAGAATCGGGATAGAAAAGGCCGTCTGAAAATGTTTAAGGATTTTCAGACGGCCTCGGATGGGTTTTGGATTTCAAACACCGCGTGCGTGCGTACCGCACACACCCTACACCCGATGCTCAGTTTCAGTGGGTCAGATTCTCGAATCTGACGGCTTTTGAGATGGCAGGTTTTTGTCGGATACAAGTATCCGACCTACGGCGGACTATACGTTATGTAATAATTGTAAAATCTTAGTTCCTACATTTGTTTTGAGAAACTCTTCTTGTTCGGCAGCGATTCTCAAAAGAACTTCTATATCAGAAGCATATTTTTTACCAGATCTATCTTCCTTTAAAAGGTACTTTTTTGTATGGTGCAAAAAGAAATCTTTTAAAATTTCTGTAACATCATGTCCACGACTTAGTCTCCATTTAGGTTCAGTTTGCTTTAGCTCATATGCTTTTTCAAATAAATCATCTATATCACTTTTTCTAGGGGAACATGAAGATAACCTCTCCCTGAGATTTTCTATATCAAAAGACATGTTCCAGTTAGACAGATTAGAATTATTGAACGAAATAAATTCAAATAAATCCACTCCGTCTAAGATCGTTCTTTTATCAGCCAACATTTCATTCGCTGCCCGAATAGCTCCTACTTCCCTAGAAAAATTTTCTAGTTTAGGAAGGAGAAGTCTAAGACAATCGTTAATATCGACATTATCCTTAGGGTGTAAATTCACAAGCAACTTAGTTAATGCTTGTGAGTTAACTAAAAATGTTTCTATGTCATTAAAGAAAAATGTTTTAGTATCAGTACAATAAAAAGAATAAATTAAATTGGAATCTTCTTTTATTCTGCTACATAAATAATCATAATCCACGTCTATCAAGAAATAAATTCCACGCTTTTCTACTTCCGATTTTTGGTTTAGGAGATCCAGCATATTTAAACTTTTGTCTTTACCTTTCGACTCCGTAAATCTAATTGGCTTCCCTATAAAGAAAGGAACTAATAAATCTCTATCTGTTTCTCCCTCTACAACCAATGTTATTTTTTTATATGAATTAAAAATTAATTTTGCCTCATCAATTATATATGTAGGTGATTGGGCAACATCCTTTAATGATTTATGTGGTTTAATCATTTCAATAATCCCCAATATTGCTCAGATAATTCTAGAACATTATCCCAATTTCCATTAATCAATGCAGGGGCATGTGTAGCGATTACCACAGAAAAGCTATTAATTTCTTGTATTTTTATCAAAATATTTACAAATTCTTCTTGCCATGCAGGATGTAAAGAAATTTCTGGCTCATCAATTAAAACTAGCGTATCAGAATCAATATTAAAAATTAATTTACCTATCAATAATATTAAATGCTGCTCACCAGAAGATAGCTCATCTAATGAGATGTTTTTAATATATTTTTGCTTAAAAATAGGATATATTTCAAACCCTATTTCAGGAGAAACTTTTATATATTTAAAAGAAAGTAAGGTATTTAGATTTTGGGTAAAAAGGGAGATTTTTTTTGCTAAAGGCTCTAATTTTGCAAGACGTT
>ERZ1674166.206-NODE-206-length-10101-cov-11.272447_pt1 | contig 10101 bp, 9 predicted proteins | sample MGYA00581293_ERZ1674166 | MGnify/ENA primary metagenome ERZ1674166 (study PRJEB41354, sample SAMEA4873350) | human saliva metagenome | biome: human-associated habitat [ENVO:00009003]; feature: mouth environment [ENVO:08000002]; material: saliva material... | reverse complement strand
CCCTCAGCTACCATTTGTTCGTAGACGGCATCTGGCAAGTTATAGAGCGTCCACATACCCTCGTCGGCGTGCATGGATGTACTACCCAATGCGAGAAGTCCGGCAATAAGTAAAGTCGATTTCTTCATAATGATATTATTGATTAAATGATACTTGTTTATTTCTTTACAAACCGACTGCGTAATTTTTGCAGTGGAAAGTCGTGATAAAGCACGTGAGCTATAAAGAGAATGATAACCAATGTATTGATTCCCAAGGCTGCAGGAACAGGAAGATTAGCGTTAGTATAGGTGATAACGGCAAAGAAGAGACCTGCTATCAGAAGATAAACAAAGATACTCTTCAGTGGATAGTTTATCGGATACTTACGCTGACCGACAAGATAAGAGAGCACCATTGCCGTTGCATTACCCATGAAACCTGCCCAAGCACAAGCGATATAACCATATTTTGGTACGAAAATCACGTTGATTCCGATGATTACAGCACATCCGATGCCTGAGAAATAGGCACCCCAAATTGTCTTATCAATGAGTTTATACCAGAAACTAAGGTTGAAGTAAACACCTGTCATGATACCTCCTGCCATCACGATAGGCACAACCTTCAAGCCTACCCAGTAGTCACGACCAATGATATGGCGCAGAATATCCATATAACCCATTACCACCAAGAAGGCAAGAAGCGTAAAGATAATAAAGAACTTCATAGCTCTCGCATAGGTTTCCTTATTGTCTTTGTCGCGTGCCTTACCAAAAACGAATGGCTCATAGGCATAGCGGAAAGCCTGCGTAATCATCGACATAATCATTGCTATCTTACTTGCAGCACCGAAGATACCCAATTGTGTATGCGCATCATTGTCCTTGTAGACGTATGGGAAGATGATATAACCTGCCGTCTGATTAAGAATACCAGCTATACCAAGGAAAAGTATTGGCCAAGTATAGGACAACATCTTCTTTGCCAAAGGCATATCAAGCAGCTTACCGCCTGCAAAGAAGCCATCTTTTAGCTCTTTCCAGAAACAGAAGGTAATAGTCGTTGTACATACAAGGTTGATATAGAAGGCATAACCCACCTCATGTCCGTCAAGGATAAGATAGTAAACAAGATTCAAAATGATGTTCAAAGCAATGAATAACAGTTTGAAAGTAGCAAACTTAATTGGGCGTTTCTTGTATCTGAGATAGGCAAAAGGAATAGCCTGAAAGGCATCAATCGCTACCGTGACAGCCATAACCCACACATATGAAGGATGTTCCGAGTAACCCATAAAGTCGCAAATAGGCTGCAGGAAGACGAAGACCATTGCTATAAATAGCAGTGAAGAAAGACCTACCAAAGACAAAGTAGTAGAGTAAACCTTCTTTGGATCTTGGTCAGTCTTATTGGCATAACGGAAGAAGGTTGTCTCCATTCCATAGGTCAAAACGACCAACAGCAACGCAGTATAGGCATAGATGTTTGTGATAACACCATAGCCACCGCTCGCTGCACTAATTTTCGCTGTATAGAGGGGTACAAGAAGGTAGTTTAAGAACCTTCCGATGATACTGCTCATTCCGTAGATAGCAGTGTCTTTTGCAAGTGATTTTAAATTTGCCATTGTTGTATTGTAGTTTAGCTTATTTGCCTTATTAGGCTTATAAGGCTTATAGGGCTAATAGCCCAATAGCTTAATAGATTCAATGATCTCCTAAAAGAATATATAGCAGATAGCGATTGCGGCAATTACACCAACCAAATCGGCTAATAGTCCACAAGCTAATGCATGACGGGTATACCTTATGCCGATGCTTCCGAAGTAAACCGCTAAGATATAGAAAGTAGTATCTGTTGAACCTTGGAAGATACAACTCAATCTGCCAACGAATGAGTCTACACCAAAAGTTTTCATTGATTCCAACATAAGACCACGTGCACCACTACCAGAAAGCGGCTTCATAAAAGCAGTTGGGAGTGCATCTACGAATCTTGTGTCAAGTCCGCACTGCTCCACACACCACTTAATTCCCTGTATCAAAAGGTCCATTGCACCCGAAGCACGGAACACTCCTACAGCCACAAGGATAGCTACTAAATAAGGAATGATACGTACTGCGGTTTGGAATCCATCCTTCGCTCCTTCGATGAAAGCGTCATAAACGTTCACTTTCCGTAACAACGCCACAACGATGAAAAGCATGATTATCGACATGACAATCAAGTTAGAGGCAACAGATGAGACCGCATTCGTCATCTGCTTATCCATCTGTCCGAATCCCCAAATTAACAATCCGACAAAGCCAATAATACCAACAAGTCCCAAGAATAATGTTGGCTGGAAGATATTGATACGCTGCCAAGCTGCCGTAATGAGGATACCAGCAATCGTAGCTACCGTTGTTGCCAACAGAATTGGGATAAACACATCCATAGGTTGTGCTGCACCGTTCATGCTTCGATAGCCAAGAATAGTCGTAGGGATGAGCGTCAGACCCGAAGTATTCAATACTAAGAACATTATCATCGGGTTAGTTGCCGTGTCTTTCTTTGTGTTCAGCTCTTGCATCTGCGCCATCGCCTTTAGTCCTGTAGGCGTAGCTGCATTGTCAAGTCCTAACATGTTCGATGCTATATTCATAAAGATAGAACCCATAACAGGGTGATTCTTAGGAATATCAGGGAAGAGTTTTGAGAAGAAAGGGCTGAGCATACGTGCAAGAACATTGACAACACCAGCCTTCTCACCAATCTTCATGATTCCTAACCACAGTGTCAAGACTCCTGTTAAGCCTATTGATGTTTCAAAGGCATTCTTAGATGAATCAAAGGTAGAGTTCATCATCTTCTCGAATATCGTCGTATCGCCCATCAACAGAGAGATAATTCCGAAGACAAATGCTATTACGAAGAATCCTATCCAAATATAGTTCAGTGCCATTTATCGCTTTAATAACTGTTTTAATATGTCTGTTATGAATCAGAAGTGGGGACAGACAGCCCCAAAATGGCACCATTCTTTCCCAATGCAAAGATAAACATTTCTGTGTGAACCTACAGCATAATAAACTAAAAAGATGTTGTTAGCCTCCGTGTTTCTAACTGTTTTGTCGATAATAAGCTGTAGGATATTTTCGAAAGTACTACCAAAACAACATTTATTAAGCCCCATTTTTAGATGTTTTATCGATGATTAAACCGATTTGTATGTACAGTTTAGTCTTTTTAACATACGTAATTGTGTTTATGTTGTACGAAGTCTTTATCTTTGCAAACGTCTTTTTGGGATAGAATTTTATCTATTTCCGATTACTTTTATTACATAATTAGTCACTTTGCGAATAAAGATAGTAACAGCAAGACTATATGGGTATATTCGATTTCTTTAACAAGAATAAGCGTAAGGCGCAGCAAAATGAACAATGTCTCTTAGATGAAGAAGGGACAGGGGAGGCTGACCTATGGTCGAAGGCTTATGTGGCAGAGCCACAATGTTATGAAAAAGAGGGAAAAGAAAAGCTTTTGAGTTTTGTTATAACAGAGGGAGTTAATACCATTCTACCAATGTATCCCAATGAGTTATATAAAAACAAAGAAGAAAACTTCTCTGACATTCGTCTTACATTTGTAAGTACGACAAAGAAAGGAGAGGTGGTTGACTTACCTTTCTTTCATTGTGTACCCGCTTTATCCAACTACGCTGTGGAGTATAGAGAGCCTAACGTCTTAATTAGAGGACTGAATGCTGCGGAAATGGGATTACTTATCTCTGGCGTAAAACAGTCACTAAAGCGTGTCTAAACACATAAGAAGGACTTAACAATACCTATCAATATAAACTCCGATTATGGTTGCAAGAGTATCTGCCCATAATCGGATTCTTCTTTTTACGCCCTTTATTTGTAAACTATTTTCACACACTTCAATTCCAATACATGCTCTTTTGGCTTCTTAAAGATGCCTAATTGGCTTGCAAAAGGTGCCCTTTAGCAACGTTACTAACGCCCTTTTGAAGTCCAATTAAGCACCTTTTAAATTGCTACTTTATAACAAACTGATTTCCTGATGGTTACAAACCCACCTCTTATTCGTATTTTTTTCGTTGTTTATGGATGTTTTATTTGAAATTATGTAATGATTTTTCAAAACCTTATTCATATCGAAATAGTAGAATGAAAAGATTTTCTATGTACGAGAATGATAATACATTTTCTTGTTTTTCACATCTTAATTAAGTACTTTTGCAGTAGTAAGTTATTATCATTCAATTCTAAACAAAACTATGTAATGCTTTATTTTAAAACAAAATTAGTCCTTGTTTACTTAATAGTATGTGGGCTTATTTCTTGCAGCAATAATCATAATAGAAAGATGATGTCAGCAACTAAAAACATGCCAGACACAGAAGCCAAAAGTGATATTGAAAAGAACTCAACTTTTCTTACAGACACTATCATGTCACCAGAAACAGTTAAGGATGTGTTTAACCCTTCAAGAGTTAATATTCATAGTTTTCCTCATGTTAACTTTCCTTCTGGTAGAATAGCAATAGGAGATCCACTTTTCACAATACCAGATAAGAGAAGGACCAGCTACTTAAAGGATACTATTCCGTCAGGAAAATATACTATTGAGATTGCTATTGCAAAGACTAAGCATTTCGGATTACGTATAGCAGGTATGAAGTTACGCTTATCCAATCAAAAAGCTATACGATATAAACTCGTTGAGGATTATATGCCTTATGCAGAAGAGCCTGAGAATAATCTGGGAGGATTTGAAGTAGAGGCAGGTTTAGCTACATTTTGCGATGCTAATGCTGTTTCAGCTTATGAGATTTTCAGTGATAAATGGTATGGAAATGACGTAGAGAAGAATATATATGATGAATACTTTTTTACCTTATTCACTGAAAGTTACAAAAAATACCCTTCACTTCAAAGAAAAGGTGGAGACTTCATTCGATGGTCTGTCCCCAACTCAAAGGAAGAAATAGTTATGGTTGCTTCAGGCTTAGGAAATGATTGGTACAATGTCTTTTGGGGCTATGATACACTCGGAGCAAGATGTGAATTAGTTACAATATTTATATCTCCAAAGTTGTTCTGATAGTATTATCCTGTTCTGTTTATCATGTATAAAAGTTAACTTCTCCTCTTTTATCATAAGAAAAACGCCTTTTTAGGCTAAGCAGCTTACATATACTACCCTTTATCATCCACAAAGGTAATTACTCCCCCTCTCTCTTCTTAGAGAGAGGGGTAAGGTAAGGTTTTATATTTTACAGCGTATACAATACCTGTATGACGGTCTGACCAACTGCTAACAACGTATTCTTATCGATATGTTCCATTGTGTCATTGACTGTATGCCATGTTGGGCCGAAAGAGCTTTGCTGACAATCAGGATAGTAAGGAATGATATCAATGGTAGGAATACCTGCAAACTGGTTCACTGGAACATGATCGTCGGTAACCATGCCACCAACAGCATCAGGGAAGTAAGAGCCGAAACCAGCTCCCTTTGCAGCCTCCCACACACGGTTTACGACATCAGAAGCAAACTGAACAGACATTCCTTCACGATAGAACTGGGCACCTTCGCCTCCTACCATATCGAGAAGAATACCGAACTCAGGCTTAACAGGCGTTGGGAAGTGCTTTGCGTAGTATTGTGCACCTAATGCCCAAGAGTCGCCATCGTCTTGATATCGAGTCTCCCAACGTGGTATTCCCCAGTCTTCAGCATCAAAGCATACGAAGTCAACACCTACTTTTAATTTCTTATCAGCCTGCAACTGACGTGCTAACTCAAGCATTACTGCCACTCCACTGGCACCATCATTCGCAGCCATAACAGGTTTCTTGTGGTTAGTTGAGTCAGGATCATTGTCTGCCCAAGGACGACTATCCCAGTGCGCACAGATTAAGATACGCTTCTTTGCTTCTGGATTAAAGCGTGCAATGATATTAGTTGCCTTTAAGACCGTACCGTCATAGGCTTTTAAATCAGCTTTCTGCTCCTGCACATCACAGCCATACTCCTTGAATTTCTCTACTATCCACTTGCCACACTTATCATGTGCTGTAGAGTTCATCACACGTGGTCCGAAGTCACACTGTGCTGCTGTAAAGGCATATGCAGAGTCGGCATTAAACGTAGGACCGACTGGTTTTGCGGTAGCCACAGTGTCAGTAGCATTATCAGTGTTGCTTGCTTTCCCCTTACAGCCATAGGCTACGGTTGCGAGGGACACTGCCAAGAGGCAGCCGAAAATGAGTTTTATATTCGTTTTCATTATTGATTGTTTTCTTATCCTCTCCCACTCTATCCCAAAGGGTTGGTGAGAAATCTTCTTTCTACTTATTTTCTAACGCTCTGTACCTGTGCCATTACACGCAGCCAGTTGCCTCCCCATATCTTTTCAATATCTCTTTCGCTATACTTACGACGCAAAAGATGAAGGGTGAAGTTGATTATTTCGCTTGCATCAGCCATACCGCGTACGGTGCCGTCACCATCAAAGTCGGTACCAATACCGACATGGTCGATACCCATAATGCTGATAGCATGCTCAAGATGGGCTATCGCATCCATCACTGTTGCCTCACTACCCTTCTTCAAGAAGCCTTGGTACATTGTGATATGAGCCACACCGCCCTTCTTTGCCAATGCTCGCATCTGGTCGTCGGTAAGGTTGCGAGGAACGTCACAGAGTGCTTTGCTATTAGAATGACTACATACGATTGGCATCGTACTAATCTCCAACGCGTCATAAAAACTCTTCTCTCCGCCGTGGCTTAAGTCGACCATAATACCGTTACGATTCATCTCCTTGATGACCTCTTCACCAAATTTACTTACTCCTCCGTGGGTGTTGCAGCCTCGTGCAGAGTCGCAGATGTCGTTATCACCATTGTGACAAAGGGTTATATAGGTCACACCACGCTGTGCAAAGTGCTTTACATTCTCAAGCTTATGCTCCAAAGCAAGACCGTTCTCAATAGCAAACATAATGCTCTTACGTCCCTTGCGCTTGTCCTCGTAAAGGTCGGAAGGTGTACGAGCAATACTGATATAGCGTTGGTTTTGCTTAACAATTTCCTCTATTTTGTCGAAGATAAGGTTGGCATAGACAGCTGGTGAGAGATGATTCAATGTCTCAACGAGATGAGGATTATAGCGTTTCAAACCTTCAACATCAATCTTTGATGAGAAAGACTCGCCTATCTTCGGTTGTGGAAGGTAAGCAGCCATCGTCACAGCATCCTGTCTTCCCTCCGTCATCTTATGGAGATCGTAGAGAATACGTGAGTCACGCTGATCGAAGTTGACACCTTGTGGGAAGAACATAGGCGTATCACAGTGTGTATCAAGCGTCAAGATGCGCTGATGAAGTTGCTTAGCAAGGTAGAAGTTATTAGACTGTCCAACCAGCCATTGGAAGAGTTTACCTCCTTCTTCACCCATCCATTCGGGATGCCATTGCACTCCCATGATAGGCTTGAACTCGCTACTCTCAATGGCTTCAATCACTCCATCGGGCGAAAGTGCCGTCACACGGAAGTGCTTTCCAGCGTCTTTCACCGCCTGATGGTGGAAGCTATTGACCATAAGACGCTCTTCCTTATAAAGCGCATAGAGGACAGATGACTTGTTAAGGGTCACGCTATGCGTAGCTTCACAGCGTTCAGCGTCCTGCGAATGCTTTAATGTAGCAGCATGATAGGTTGTTACCGTTTTGTCTTTGCTCAGTTTCTTTTCAACCGTTTCCTCCTCTCTTATATATTCATCATAGATATCTTGCTGTATCTTTCCACCCAAAGCGACAGCAAGGGCTTGCGCTCCACGGCAGATACCAAGGATAGGCAACTGACGATTAAACGCCAAACGAATAAGCATCAGTTCGGGTAAATCACGCTCAGCATTGATATTATGAAGTTTGGGAGAAGGCTCCTCGCCAAGCCACAGAGGATTGATATCAGCACCACCTGTAAGGAGAAGACCGTCAAGATGGTCGAGGGTGTTAATAAGCACATCCTTATCAGCCACAGGAGGAATAAGCATTGGGACTCCGCCCGCAGCTACCACCTGCTTATAATAGACATTCCTTAACGCTGCATCACCATTCATATAATTGGTAGTGATACCAATTATAGGCTTACGCTTTGCTTCAGGGAAAGTTGAATACACCTTATCGAGATGTGACTGAAGATCGTATTGCATTCTTATTCTTTTTTAAAAGATTGGTTTGTCGTTGACTTCTTTAGAGCAATTCTTCTGCTATAGGAATCTCACGTTTGATACTTTGCTCAAGAGAAATAAGTGTTTCGGTTGATACAACACCTGAGATACCTTGCAACTGATTGTTAAGAAGGTCCATCAACTGCTCGTTGTCTTTTGCATAAAGCTTCACAAGCATTGTATAAGGACCCGTTGTAAAATGACATTCAACCACCTCTGGAATAGCACTGATACGTTCAACAACCTTCTTATACATAGAGCCACGCTCGAGGTTTAGCCCCACATAGGTGCAGGTTGTATAGCCTAAACTCTTAGGATTAACGTCGAAACCACTACCTGTTATGACTCCATTCTCTATGAGATGTTGTACGCGCTGATGAATAGCAGCACGTGAAACGCCACACTGGGCAGCAACATCTTTAAAAGGCATACGAGCATTCTGCGAGAGGATACCCAATATTTTCTTGTCCAAACGATCTACTTTTTCCATGTTCTACGGTTGATATTATTTCTTAATTCTATGTTTCTAAAGCTTTAATTGATGACGAGCAAAAGTAGGGAATAATTATGGAACAGACAACAAAATGACATAAAAAATGCGCCACTTGGGCGCATTTTGTTTTTATTTTAAGCAAGAGAACAGTATTTCACTGCTTTTATCTTACTTTTTTACATTCTTCTTTGCCTTCTGAGCAGGAGCCTTCTTAGCTGGAACGAGCTTTGCAGCATCAATCGTCTTTGACTCCTTTTCAGGTGCTGTCTCAATGCCTTTCAACTCAAGGGTGAAGATAAGTGTTGAGAAAGGAGCGATGTCACGACCTGCACCACGCTCACCATAGGCAAGGTTTTGTGGGATAACAATCTCCCACTTTGAGCCTACAGGCATCATCTGCAACGCCTCTGTCCAACCCTTGATGAGTCCACCAACATTGAAGGTATCGAACTCTACGCCATGACGTGAAGTTGCATCGAATACCTTTCCATCAATGGTCTTACCCTCATAGATAACCTGAACGCGGTCAGCTGCTGTTGGTATAGGTCCATCACCCTTCTTAATGATACGATACTGAAGACCATCAGCTAATGTTACAACGCCCTCCTTCTTCTTATTCTCAGCCAAGTAAGCTTCATTCTTAGCCTTTATCTCAGCATCTTTCTGTGCTTTCAACTCTACTTCTTTCTTCTCGAAGATTTGCTCAGCAGTAGCCTGCTTGAGGACAGTAGAATCCTTTGCCAAAGCTGCTACAAAGCCCTTATAAAGCAAATCTGGGTTAATTGGAGCCGATGTGCCTTCGAACTTAGATGCAATATTAGGCAACATGGTCTTGTCTACTTGTGAACTGATGAGCAATCCTGCTACATAAGCAGCAAAAGCAGAGTCTTTGCGATTAGCAATACCCTGACGCAAGCCACGCAGGAAGTCTGGCATCTGTGCTGGAGTAACACCAAACTGATTTGCAAGATAGTCGTCCAAACCACGTGTCATAGACATACCTGCAGCATAGCTCAATGTATCAGAAGCTGAAGTAAGTACTACTGCGCCTTCTTTACATTCTACAGAACACTTCGCATTCTGCTTTCCTTTCTTCTTACTCTGCGCACTTGCAGTATTAAAGACTGAACCTGCTGCAACGAGCAGAGCCAGCATTAAAAGTTTCTTCATTGTTTTGTCGTTTTTAAAGAACAGGTTTTTCTATATTAAAAGGATGTAGATTCGATGATTACCAAGCTTTAAAAAGTATATTACTAAGCTTTAAGAAGTATGTATGTGTCTTCCTTTCCTATAAGACAAGAGTATCATTACTGAATTATTCTCATGAAAATAAAGAATTACTTTCATGAGAATAAATATTTATTTTCACGACAATAAAT
>ERZ1674166.205-NODE-205-length-10135-cov-6.120734_pt1 | contig 10135 bp, 9 predicted proteins | sample MGYA00581293_ERZ1674166 | MGnify/ENA primary metagenome ERZ1674166 (study PRJEB41354, sample SAMEA4873350) | human saliva metagenome | biome: human-associated habitat [ENVO:00009003]; feature: mouth environment [ENVO:08000002]; material: saliva material... | reverse complement strand
CGCTCGACGGGATCGACCTTGAGGTCGCGCCCGGCGAGCTTCTCGCTGTTATGGGTCCTTCAGGTTCGGGTAAGTCGACGCTTCTGTCGATCGCGGGAGGGCTTGAACGTCCGACGCGCGGAAGCGTGTACGTCAACGGGGTTAACCTCGCGTCACTGGATAGCGTGCATCGTGCCGAAGTGCGTCGCCGCTCAATCGGCTACGTCTTTCAGGACTACAACCTGATCCCCTCGCTGTCCGCGCTCGAAAACGTCGAGATGCCACTACAGCTCGATGGTGTCAGTCCTTCGAAGGTTCGTCGGGCAGCAATGGATGCGCTCGAAGAAGTCGGCGTCGCCGACCTCGCTGACCGCTTTCCAGAAAGGCTCTCTGGAGGCCAGCGTCAGCGGGTTGCCATCGCCCGCGGCCTCGTCGGTAACCGATCGGTCATTCTTGCCGACGAGCCGACCGGCGCGTTGGACTCTCACACTGGCGAACAGATCATGTTGGTGTTGCGTGACCACATAGATGCGGGCGCAGCCGGTATCCTCGTGACTCATGAGGCCAGAATGGCCGCGTGGGCAGACCGCACAGTCTTCCTGCGAGATGGTCGCATCGTTGATCGTTCGCGCGCAGACTCGTTGAGGGACCTGCTGGCAGACACAGCACCAAGGAACTAATGAGCCGACTCAGGATACGGATGAGGCGATGGGGAGTAGTACTCCGCATCGCCTCACGCGATGCGCGCCATAGCCTGGGGCGCACCCTCACGGCAGTCATTCTGATTTCCCTGCCGATCGTCGTTGCGATCGGTTCCCTCACGTTCTGGGATGTGACGACCTCCCAGCGCTACCAGGCGTCGTCCTGGCTGGGCCACACCTCCGATGTTCAGGCCGTCACCCTCCGTCGTTCCTCGACCGCCCTCGACCAGGACTTCACAGCAGACCGCCTCTCCAAGACAGCCTCGGACGAGGAAGTCGACGTCACGATGCAGACCCTCGCCGATTGGGTCCCTCCGGGCGACCAGCTCGTGGCGGTTGACACCCTCTATCAGCTTCACCTGACGGCACCCGGTGGAACAGGCTACACGGTCGATTCGGGCATACAGACCGCCTCCCTGGACGCGCCTCGCGTCCAAGCGGGACACAGACACGGAGTCCTCGAAACCAATCACGCTGTTATTTCTGACGATGTCGCACGCGCCCTTGGCGTAACCGCCGGCGATACGGTCGCCCTCTCGCTCACGGTCGCGAAAGATCGAACGACGCAAGCCCTCGAAGGAAACGCCGTTATCGACGCGGTTACCGCTGGCAGCGGGTGCGCCATCATCGGCGACGGAACGCTCGACATTGATCGCCTCGCGGTCGCGGGGCGAACGCAGACAGCCTGGTACGTGACGGGACCCGTTCCCGTCACGTGGGACGACGTTCGCACGCTCAACAAATCAGGGTTCTCAGTCGTCTCCCGCCAAGTGCTCGCTAGCCCACCGGACGCATCGGCTCTGCCCGCACTGATCGCCCAATACGAGGTCCCACAGTCATCGCGGAGCTCAAGTCCCTGGCAGTACCTGCTCGGAATCGCCGGCGTCCTGCTCATCGTCACCGAGATGATCCTGCTCATCTCCCCCCTCTACACGGTTGCTCAACGCTCCGTCATGCGCACGGCCGCCATGATCGTCGCCAACGGTGGCGACCGTTCAGATGGGCGCCGACTCACCGTCGCGCACGGCATCGTCATCGGTATCTATTCAGCCGCGTTCTCGGTGATGCTCTCCGCAGGACTGATGGTCGGCATTGGGCTATGGTCAGGCCTCGGCATCGGTATCCTTCCCTTCTGGCCGCTCGCCTTGTCCGTTACCCTGCCGATCCTCCTGTCCCTCATGGCCTCGGTATCACCGGCACACACCTCCTCCCATATCGATACCTCCGCTGTGATCGGAGGACGCGTATGGGAGCCCTCACGGCTCGTGCGTCGCCGCATGATCTACCCGGTCTTGCTCCTATCCGGCATCCCCCTGCTAGCCGTCGCCGCCTGGTTTGGTTCGGTGTTCACCCTCGTCCTCGGAGTTGCCCTCCTCGAAGTTGGCCTCATCGGGTCGATCCCGTACGTCTTCACACGCTGGCGTGTACCAAACCGTCGGGCGTCCATGAGTATGCGCCTAGCGCTGCGTGACGCAGTTCGAAACGGCCACCGAACGTTCCCGGCCATGGCTTCGATCCTCACGACCGTGTTTGTTGCATGTGCGCTGCTCATCACCCTGTCCTCGTCGAACGAGGCGGGATGGAACTCGCGCCCACACGTGGGCCAGCGCGGACAGATCTTCGTCTCAGCGATCGATAAGACCGATTCAGTGACCCGTTCCCGTGCCCTCATGAAGTCAGCGACTGACGCAGTCGGCAACGAGCGCACGGTCGTGTCCAAGGCCACCCTTTACGGCATCGCATGGAACAGCGGACCCGGCGGCCCCGAAACCATGGTTGAGGCCATCGTGCCCGCCGATCACTCAACGCTCACGCAGTTGGCCGCCGTGGGGCAAATGGCTGAGCTCGATGTTGCATACATTGTCGACGACGGCACCTATTTGCGCCAAGCAGGCTACTTCACCAACGAAGACGACATGGTCCGCGCAATTGCAACCTTGAATGCGGGCGGCGTGCTCGTTCCTGATCCGGCATGGATCAACGGCGCGGGGCAGGCCGAGCTGCGCAGTCTCGACATGAAAGACATTGCGGCGGCGAAGGCAGCCGGAGCATCGGACGATGCCTTGCCGAACGCGCAAGTGATGGCTTCCCAATCCTTCGCGGCGTCGCCGCTCACACGCGTCAATGTCATGGTTCTCTCACCCGCCGCAGCGACGACCCTCGGTCTTGACAGCGTTCCGCTGGGCGAACTCCTGACGGTGGACAATCCTGTTAACTCGGTGGATGCGCCCACCTTCCAAGCGACTATTGCCCGGCAGGTACCAGGGGCCAGCGCCCAAGTCATCACCCCGACCATGCGATCCATCGTCTTGCCCTACGTCGCGGCCCTGATCGCGATCGTCGCCGCGGCGGCCACGGTCGCGCTCGTCGTGGCTCTCTCGGCCTCCGACATGCGCCCAGACCTCGACACCCTCGACGCGATCGGCGCCGCCCCCGCCATGCGCCGCCACGTTACGACCTGGCAGGGCGTCGTCCTGGCCCTCAACGCGATCCCCACCGCGGTTCTTTCAGGCCTCATCGTCGGCGTTCTCGCGGTCGTCACCTTCGCCCGCTCGGGCATCTTCCGGACCCTGGTGACCCTCACGCCGGTCATCCCGTGGGGGGCCCTCGTCGGTATGCTCGTCGGCATGCCTCTCCTGTGTGCGCTCGTCGCAATTGTTCTGACGCCACGTCAGCAGCATCGAATCCGCCGCATCAACTAAGCCCGCTCATGAGTGACGTACCCGAGACGGTCGTGATTCCGCCAGGCGCCCTGGCCTCGTCCTGCGTGCGCGTTGACACGTGGCTGTGGGCGATCCGCCAGCTGAAGTCTCGCTCACAGGCGACCGCCGCAGTGCGGTCTGGTCACGTACGGGTCAACGGCGAACCGGTGAAGGCTGCCCACAAGGTACGCGTGGGTGACGAGGTGCGCCTGCGCGTTGAAGGTTTCGACCGGATCCTCGGCGTTGTCTTACCGTTGAACAAACGCGTGTCCTACCCACAGGCCCGCATGGCCTACGACGATCGCACGCCCGAGCGGCCACGCGTCCATATACCCATCGCGGTGCGCGAGAAGGGCAGTGGGAGACCCACCAAGAAGGAACGGCGGGAGCTGGACCGTCTGCGCGGCTACGACTCCCACGAACACCACTGACCCGATCGGCAAGGCAATCGGTCGGGGCGCGGTGGCTTCGACGCGTCAGACACAACGACTGGTCCCGCCGCCCATGGGACGACGGGACCAGTGGTGAAAGCTGCGGGCCTACTCGTTCGGGAAGAACGAGGTGACCGCGAAACTGTAGTAATCGCCCCACGACGAATCGTAGGGGGCCTGGAACACGGCTGTGCCCTTGCCGTCCGAATCGACCTTGACGATTGCGACGTTGTTTTCGGTGTGCTTCGGGGGCATGAACGACAGGCCGCTATCCGAGTAGGTCATCTTGAGTGTCACGTCGACGGAGGAGAAATCGGGGAGCTTGGCGACCAGATCAGAGTCAGTGACCGTGACCTCCGCGGCGCAGGAGACGGACTTGCCATCCGCGTTCATCGTGCACGACTTGTCGCTGATCTTAAAATCGTCACTCGCGCTAAAGGTGCTGACCACCTGCGCGACCTCAACGCGCTTGGGGCAACGACTGTCGATGGCGGCTGACTTCATCTGATCGGCCGAACTGTAGTCGGCGTAGCGCGAAGAAATGCTCGAGGCGTTATCAGCGGTGATCTGGTTACACCAGTTGGTGGCGTACAGGTCCGCTGCCTGCTGGCGCGTCGATTCCGTCTCCTTGCGCGTGTTCTCGGTGGCGACGGAACGCATAACGCTGAGGGTAATCATGACCGCGGCTGCGACCCCGACGAGGATCACGAGGACGAGCAGAATGCGGTTGACCATGGTCATGGTCGGGTTCTTCTTGGGGGCCGTAGGCGCAGGGGTGACGCTTGTACTCACTTGCTTGACTCCTGGATCGATTGGAGATCTTCCTTCGCCTGGTTCAGCTCCTGCTGAGCCTGCTTGTATTCCTTGTTGTGGGATACGTAGCTCTTCGTGCCGATGAGCGCGCCGACGCCAAAAGCGAGGGTCAGGCAGACCAGCACGATGGAGGTGATGATCTGACCGGTCGTCGTCTTGGGACCGGAGGGCTTGGCGGGAGCGTTGGGCCGAGTGCCTAAGGGGTATCTGTTGGTCGCGGTGCTTGCGTTGAAGGTGCCCCTGGGTCCAGCGTTGCCGGAGGCAGAGTTCGTTGCGGAAGCTCCGTAGCCCTGTGCTCCCACGTTGCCGGGATAGCCGGAGGGCGCGCTAGATGCCATGGGGGCGTAGCCCTGGGCGGTGCCAGCGTTGCCGTTCTTCTGGGAACCAGCGTCGCCGGGAAAGCCGCCGGGAGCAGAGCTGGGTGCTTGTGCGCCGGGATCAGGCTGGAATTGGTCGGTCCACTGGCCGCCGTCCCACCAGCGCAGCTGGGGGGAACCGGCTGGGTCTGGGTACCAGCCAGGAATAGGGTTGCTCACGAGGAAGCTCCTTTCACTGTGTCCCGTAAATTCTATGAAAAGTTAAAATTAAATGAAGGGTCAGTGGTGTCTTTCGTGGCACACGTGTGTGATCGTCAACTCACGCGATCGGTGCAGCAATGCCATATGGCATGGCAGTGATCGGCGTGAGGACAGGCCACGCGGTGCACTACATGCTTGAGGGCCACCACGAGGTCATGGTCGCGCCACACTCGGATGTGGCGGACATCTGCGGATCATAGGGTACCGACACAGTGAAGGTGAGAGGCGTCCCGGGTGTCAGTGTCGCGGTCGTGGACCCCTGGTAGGGGGAGGAAGGGTTAAAAGACGCGTCCTTATCAACCGTGTACCCGATAATCGTGACATCAAGGTCACCGAAGGATGCGACGGAACTCGACTGTGTCATCGTCAACGTGCCGCTCATCGTCGTCGTGACTTGGTCGGTCGTGCATGTCCCGATCGCAATAGAAAAGTCAGAGTCCGACAGTGTGCGCTGCGCGTTGGCCAGGGACTCCTTGTCGGCGCATTGGGCGTGGATGGCCTCCTTAACGGCTTGTGTCGCCGAATCATAGGACTTGACGACATCGCGCATCGAACCCGCCTTGTCACGTGTGACTGACGCGCACCATGCGGCGGCGTCTCTGTGGGCGTTAGCGGCCTCGAGGTGGGTCTGGGCCTCAATAATCTGCTGGTCGATGGCGGCCTTCTCGGATACGGCCTGGCTGGCCTCGGCCTCGTAGGTTGCCGCGGAGCGTGTCCGCCACACGTTCACGCCACCAACGACAGCGGACAAGGTGATGAAGATGACGGCGAGGATCGTGCCGGCGACGGTCGCTGCTCGCACAGGAACGGGAACAGTACTCACTTCTCGGCCTCCTCGATCTGGCGGTTAATGTCATCGAGTGTGGACTGGGCGGAGTCGCGTTCCTGTTGCGCGCTTCGTGCATGCTCCTTCGCGTCGTCATAGATCGCACCGGACGCACCCAAATGTGACCATGCGAAGATGAGGACACCGACGAAGGTAGCAACGAGCATCCACGAGGCGACGCACGCGAGCGTCCAACGGAGCGTTCCTGATCGTGCGGGTCCGTGATCGCCGGGCTTAGGGGTCCTCGAGGTCGTTGACGAGGCCGGGGCATCCTCCCAGGGTGAGGGGTTGACGGGCGCGTGTCCCGGGAGCGGAATCTGACTATTCCCACGCCACGAGACCATGGCCTCGTCCGGCACGCAGACTTCAGGTGTGTTGGCATCGCTCGCTCGCGCCGCGTTGGGCGTCGTGACGTCGGTCCAGGAACTCCCGTCCCACCACCGAAGCTGTGTGGCGCCGGTGGGGTCGGGATACCAGCCTTGCACGGGCACACTCATCGTTACTCTCTCTCGGGTTACAACAAGTCGAATACCTGGTCAGGAAGTCTAGCTGCCCTGCGACTAGCGGGCAACGATGGAATCAGAGTCCCACCGGCCACACATTTGTCGCAACGGCGTTGCAGTGACCGCTCGAGATGCCGGGATCGGGCAGCGTTTGGCTGAATGTGCCCGACCCGCCCGAAATCGTGAGCGTAGTCGTCCCAAGAGGTTTGTCGGAACTCGTCGGTGTCGAAGCAGTAACAAAGAGATTGAGAGTGACCTGAAGGTCTCCCACGCTTGTCAAAGAGTCTCCATTCAGGGTCAGAGAACCCGACATTGTCAAACCGTTGCCTGTTGGCGTGCAATCAGTCACCTTGCCAAGGAAAAGATTCGAGGGCGCGTCGCGGAAGGCTTCGATGAAAGCCTTCTTTGCTGGGCACTGCGCTGCGATGGCATCAAGCTCACTCTGGGACTTGTTCTTCAGCTCCAGGCTCTTATTGTCGAGCATCGCGATGTCTGATTGGTCGGAGGTTAAGCCGTCGCACCATGTCGTGGCCGCCGAAGAGTTCTTCGCAGCAGTCACCTGCGTACGTACGGTTGCTGTCTCAGTCTCGGTGGTCTTCTTCTGGGCGTGTAAAGACTCCGTGTCGGCGCGCGTCTGCGTCGCCTTGTTCGACGCCGCGTAGGTTCCATACCCGAGCAAGCCTGACGTGATCATCAGGCAGATGGCCAAGGCCACCCCGACAATCGTGAGAATTTTAAAAACGCGCGACGTCGAATGCGCCTGCGACGTTGTGCTGCTCACTTCTGTGCCTCCTCGAGGTCCTTGTTCGCCTGCTGTAGATCAGAGTTCGCCTGGTCGAGCTCGCTCTGCGCGGTGCTGTGCTCGGATTCGGCCTGAGCGAGGTCGGCGCGGGCACTCTTGAACATCGTTCCCACGTAGATGGAGGTCACGGCAAGAGCAATGACCGCGATCCATGCTGCTGCCGTGCCGATGAGCCAGCCCTTACCGGAACTGGACTTCTGCTTCTTCTTGTCCGTCTTATCGGAGGAAGCGTCGTCGGAACTATCGAACGTCGGCTTGGTACCTGTGGCGTTATAGGGATCGGAGGACACCGTTGGTGCCGGCTTCGCGGAGGGCATGTGCCGCGTCTTCTTCGCAGGCGTGTCCCGGGTGGTGACCTGCTCCTGCTGGCGCTGCTGGGGTTGGCCCTGTGGGCCTGGCACGCCCTGCTGGCGCTGCTGGGGTGCGCCCTGGGGACCTGGCACGCCCTGCTGGAAGCGCGGTCCGGGGACGCCCTGCTGGTTGTTCGGGGTGGGCGTACCGTGCTGGGCGGGCGCACCCTGCACGGTGACGCCGGGCATGGGCTGGTACTGATCGATCCACTGCCCACCGTTCCACCAGCGCAGGCGCTGGCTGCCAGCGGGATCTGGGTACCATCCGGGTACTGGTTGCGACATGACCGTCCTTTCAGTTTCTGAAAGCAGTCTATACCCATCGTCGTGAGCGTTATAACGAGGTATTCGTTCGGGACATCACGCCTGCCGTGCGGGGTGACAGGTACCCTGAAAGGTATGGCAGCTCTCTTTTCGTCGTCACCCCTGCTCGCGCTGTTTGTCGTCGTCGCGTTGGGCGCGGCGATTGGGGCGATCCGGATCGGTCCCCTTCGTTTCGGTGCGGCGGGTGCTCTCTTCGTTGGTCTGACGGTCTCCGCCATCCATCCCGAGGTTGTCAGCACGCACATGTCGATCGTCCAGTCAATGGGCCTCGCATTCTTCGTGTACTGCGTCGGCATTTCCGCTGGTGCGACGTTCTTTCAGGACCTGCGCAAGCAGACGAACCTCCTGGCCCTCACCACGCTCGTCTGCGTCGTTGGTGCAGTTATTACTTTCGTCGGTGGTCGCCTTCTCGGCCTGTCCTCTGGCCTCGCCTCGGGCCTCTTCACGGGAGCATTGACGGCGGCGCCCGCCCTGGATACGGCGACGCGGCTCACGGGCGATGCGAACGCAGCCGTCGGTTATGCGTTCGGCTATCCGATCGGCGTCATCGGGGGCATTCTCATCGTGACGATCACCGTCACGAGGAAGTGGCTGGGTCCCAAGGACACGCCCTCCCTCGCGGGTGCGTCGCTCGAAGCTGTCAGCGTTCATATCTCCAAGCAGATCAACACGCGTGACATCACCGCGTGGCGCGAGCAGCGCGTGCGTCTGTCCTACCTGCGCCGCGGTGATCGTACGCGCGTCATCGCGCCCGGCGAAGACCTTCTGCCAGGCGACCATGTCGTCATGGTTGGCGACCCCGCGTCGATCAAAGACGCCGCTCCCCTGGTCGGCGAAATCCTCGACCATAACCTCGAGGATGATCGGTCCGACCTGGCGTTTGAGCGTATCGTCGTCTCTAACCCTGACGTCGCAGGGCGAAGCGTGTCGGAACTCAACGTTACGAAGCGATTCGGAGCCGTCATCACACGAGTGCGTAGAGGCGACCTGGACCTCCTGGCTCGTGACGACCTCGACCTGCAGCTCGGCGACCACGTCGCTGTCGTCGTCCCCACGGATGAGCTCGACGACATCGCGCAGTGGCTGGGTGACTCTGAGCGGCGCGTCGCCGAGGTTGACGGCATGGCGTTCGGCATCGGCCTGGTCCTCGGTCTGCTCCTGGGTATCGTGTCCTTCCCGCTGCCCGGCGGACAGGGATTCCAGCTGGGCGCCGCGGCGGGCCCCCTGATCGTCGGTATGTTGCTGGGTGCTCTGCGCCGCACGGGTCCGCTCGTGTGGACCCTGCCCGCCGCGGCGAACCTGACGATCCGTCAGATTGGCCTCATGCTTTTCCTCGCGGCTCTCGGCCTCAACGCAGGCCCGCAGTTTGCGAGCCTGCTCGGCAGCCCTGACGGTTGGCGCGCCGCCGTCCTCGCCGCCGTCATGGTCGTCGTGTGCTGCGGCGTCCAGGCTCTCGGCGCGAAGTTTATCGGCCTGTCTGCGCCGCGCGCCGCCGGCGGTGTCGCCGGCTTCCTCGGACAGCCGGCCGTGCTCCAAGCCGCGGATGCCCGCGTCACCGATGAGCGCATCGAGGCGGCCTACGCGACCCTTTTCGCTTTCGCGATCATCGTCAAGATACTGCTCTTGCCGATGATCACTTCGTTCCTGTGAACGCTTTAGACTAGGGCCATGGCTACCCCAGACTTTGTCCTTGAGCTGCGCCGACACGTCGGCCACGCGCCCCTGTGGATGCCCGGCACGACCGTCGTTATCCTGCGCCCGGCCCCCGGCTGCCCGCCGATCGACTGGGAGCGCCCCATCGCGCCCGAAGCCGTCGACATCCTGTGCGTGCGCCGCTCCGATAACGGCGCCTGGACGCCGGTGACGGGCATCGTCGATCCGGGCGAGGAACCCGCCGTCGCAGCCGCCCGCGAGGCGTTGGAGGAAGCCGACGTGCACATCGATGTGCGCCGCCTCCTTTCCGTCGAAGTCGTCGGCCCTGTCACCTACGACAACGGCGACGTCACCACCTACCTGGACGTCGCCTTCATCGCCCAGTGGGTGAGCGGCGAACCCACCCCCGCCGACGGCGAAAACAGCGAGACCGCGTTCTTCCGCGGCGACCAGCTCCCGCCCATGAACGACCG
>ERZ1674166.202-NODE-202-length-10225-cov-4.654572_pt1 | contig 10225 bp, 11 predicted proteins | sample MGYA00581293_ERZ1674166 | MGnify/ENA primary metagenome ERZ1674166 (study PRJEB41354, sample SAMEA4873350) | human saliva metagenome | biome: human-associated habitat [ENVO:00009003]; feature: mouth environment [ENVO:08000002]; material: saliva material... | reverse complement strand
CCTCCTCCACTCCGGCGGATTCCAACACCTCCTACACCCTTAAATGCGAAGAGCCGGGTAACCAATCGTCGCGTGCTCGACAGTCCACCTCTTCGGCGGCTTGCGCGCCTCGCTGCGTCTAGCTCTCCTGGCCCGATTCGGATTCTCCCTGCGCCGAAGGCGTCGCGAGCGAGGCTGCAACGACCTTGCCGGACACGGGATCAACCCTCAAGACAAGCTCACTCGACGTGGGCGCACCGTGGTCGTCGCACACGTCCGCCTTGCAGGTCTGGGAGGTGGAGACCACGAGTGTAGCGTTTACGTCCACGCTGCCAGCTTCGCAGGACACGACCCGCACGTCTTCGACAGCGGAAGACAGGGCGAGAACCTGCACGTCCTCGGCTTGCATCGCTTCGATACGCTTCGTGTCTTGTTCGAGGAGCTCGCCGCCCAGAACGGCTTCGAGTGCTGATGCATCCCCGGTAATGACGGCCTGGTCACGCGTCGCGATGGCATGATTCAGCAGATCTTCCACGTGGGTCGCATTGCATAGATCGACCGTCGGCTCGGGGATTATGTGACTACTCTGCGCACTGGGAGGCACCGCCGGTGCCCACATGCTTGACCACCTCCAGTAGCCGAGGGTAGATGCGAGGAGGACAAGAACGGCGACGCCCGCCAGGAGTGCTCGGGAGCGCCACGCGCGACGGGGTAACTCCTCGCATGGTCCGTCAGCCACACACCCATGGATAGGTCGCTCCGATCCCGATTCGTCGTCATTGATCGTGTCCTCACGCAAAGCAGCCGCGCGCAGATCGGCGATGACCTGTTGCGGATCGGCAGGTTCGCGAGAGATGACATGTTCATTAGGATCGTCAACCGTTGGTGTGCGCGAACCCGTTGGCACCGAGGCCTCGTCGAGCCCCAGCTCAGCCAGGGCTTCGTCCATCTGGAGAAGCGAGGCTATTCGACGCAAGCACTGCAGGTCCCCCGTCATTCCAGTGGTGTCGAGGCTCCACCCGGGAGTTCCTTGCCCCTCTTCGATCTCATCAATGAGATCGATGATGACCGCCCTGCCTTGCGGAGTGATCATGATATTGGCGGGTGTCAGGTCCCCGTGAACAATACCGACGCGGTGTAGTGCGCTCAGGCCCGCTGATATGCCTTCGATGATCTGGCGGCGGGTAGCTTTGGGGCGCAGGTCGGCCGATCCTATTTCAACATCGAGGGGACGCCCGTAGACGAAGTCCTGGACGATTCCCCAACGACCGTCGTCGGAGCGCACGACATCACGTAAGGCAACCACGTGGCGTGAGGTGAGCGATGCCCACGCCTTCCAGCGCTCTAAGGAACGCTCACCATCGCTTGATGATCGCAGTGCAAAAAGTGCTTCCCCGGCGCTCGATTGAGTCCTCCACAGGGGACCTCGCGCACCGATGTGGAACACCTGACCGAGCTGGTATCCGCCGATATTCATGGTCATATTGTCCAAACTCATACAATGTGATGCAACTCATTTCACATAGTGCCCAGTCGGATGCATGGACGTTCTCTGGGTGTATACACGTAGAATAGTGACGCTATGAGTGAAAAGAATCCCCCCGCCAAGAGACGCTTCTATCAGAACGTCCTTGACGCGTATCGACTGACCGCACGCACGTATCCGGCACTGCCCTGGATCCTCCTAGGCACAGCCGCGCTCGTCATCGCCCTGTTTGTCCTGGTGGCATTCCTGACGAACACCTCCTGGATTGGCTGGCTCATCATCGGCATCCTGGGGTCCATCACCGCAGCACTCGCCATCCTGAGTTTCCTGGCTCGCCGTGCACTCTTTGCCCAGGTCGAGGAGACGGCGGGCGCCGTCAAAGTGGCACTCTCACAGATCCAGCGTGGTTGGATCATCCCCGAACAGCCCGTTGCAGTTACGCGCGAACAAGACCTCGTGTGGCGCATCGTCGGTCGTCCCGGCATCGTTCTTATCTCTGAGGGTTCGGCTTCCCACGTGCGTCCACTCCTGTCCACTGAGGCTAAGCGCGTCACTAAAATCATGCGTAACGTTCCCGTCCACCAGATTCAGGTGGGTCGCGAGGAGGGGCAGGTTGCTCTGAAGGATCTGCGAAGTGAACTGCGTAAGTTGAAGAATGTTCTCACTGCCGAGGAGGTTCCCCAGGTATCTGCGCGCATCAACGCACTGCGTTCGAACGAGCCACCTATTCCAAAGGGAATCGATCCGCTTCGCGCGCGAGCCTCGAGGAGAGCATTGCGCGGACACTGAGTCACATAGTCAAGTGGGCGAGCACGATGTGCTCGCCCACTTGTGCATCCAGGATATGAGACCCCCTGGACATGCATAGTATGCATCTGTTTGCATATTCATTATCGACAAGGACCCGCAATACAGATACCGAGGAACATAACCATGCACACGACGAAGATTTTCGCAGCCTTGACAGCCGCTACCGCAGCGATCACGCTGACCGCTTGTACCGACCCAGCGACAAACACGACGAACAGCGCACAGAGTCATTCCACCGATTCGACCTCCACATCCTCCTACGATATTTCTTCGATCCCCACGGTCGACGAAATCGCCGCAATGGTTCCCGAGGACATTAAGAAGCGGGACACATTGCGCAACGGTGCCTCAACAGGATATGCACCGGCCTAATACATGGCCTCCGACGGACAGACTCCAATCGGCTACGACGTGGACATCAACAAAGCGCTCGCCAAGGTCATGGGTCTGAAGGAGGGAACAACGAAGCACTCCGAGTTCCCGACGATCATTCCCGCACTGGGCACCAAGTTTGATGTCGGCATCTCCTCCTTCACCATCACCCCCGAACGCGAGCAGCAGGTCAACATGGTCTCCTACCTCAATGTCGGATCGGCATGGGGTGTTGCACAAGGAAACCCCAAGAATTTCGACACGTCAAATCCCTGCGGCACGACGATCGCCGTCCAGACTGGCACCGCGCAGGAAACATACGCTGAGGAATTGTCGACCCAGTGCGTCGCCGACGGCAAGGAGAAGATCAGCGTCATGCCGCACGAGCTGCAGACAGATATTGCTACGAAGATCATCAGTGGACAGTATGACGCGACCTTGGCCGATTCCACCGTCATCGGCTATACGAGCGCCCAGTCGGAGGGCAAGATCGTCCAACTCGGAGAGACTTTCGAATCTGCGCCCCAGGGTGTCGCGATCAACAAGGACGACGAGGAACTCACCCAGGCAATCCAGGCTGCCATGCAATACCTCATGGATAACGGCTACCTGGCGGACATCTTGGCGTCCTACGGCGCACAGGATGCCGCACTGACCACGGCTGAACTCAACCCAACGGTTAACTAATCACGTGACACTCAACGCATAATATGCACTCATGTGCATATCAGCGCATAATGGAAGCAATGCAGGGGCACAACGTCCCACCCCATCGGAAGGCACATCATGACCATCACGAAGGCACACGTCCTCATCGCTCTCGCAACCGCAGCCGCACTCCCCCTGGCAGCGTGCGCGGACCCGAACACGTCGTCCAACGGATCGACCACCGGGGCCAACGCGACTGACGCAAGCGCGGCCACGACCTCGTACGACGTCTCGTCGATCCCAACGGTCGACGAGATCGCTGCCCTGGTGCCCGATGAGGTCAAGACGCGAGGCACCCTGCGCAACGGAGCCTCGGCGGACTACGCGCCCGCAGAATTCCTCGGAGATGACTCCCAGACTCCCCAGGGCTACGACGTGGACATTAACCGCGCTCTCGCCAAAGTTATGGGCCTGAAGGAGGGGACCACCAGCCACGCTGAATTCCCGACGATCATCCCGGCCTTGGGCACCAAGTTTGACGTGGGCATCTCCTCCTTCACGATCACCTCCGAGCGCGAGGAGCAGGCCAACCTGATCTCCTACGTCGAGGTCGGCTCTGCCTACGGCGTCGCCAAGGGAAACCCCAAGAACTTTGACCCCGCCAACCCATGCGGCACGACCATCGGCGTCCAGACCGGCACCGCGCAGGAAGACTACGCAACCGAATTGTCCGAAAAGTGCGTGGCCAGCGGTTTGGACAAAATCACGATCATGCCGCACGACCTGCAAACAGACATCACCACCAAGGTGATCGGCGGCCAGTACGACGCGACCTTCGCCGACTCCACCGTCATCGGGTACACGGCGACACTATCGAATGGCCAGATCGAGCAGGTCGGCGACGTCGTCGAGTCCGCGCCCCAGGGCGTGGCAGTCAACAAGAACGACGCGCAGCTGAGCGAAGCCGTCCAGAAAGCCATGCAGTACCTAATGGACAATGGCTACCTGGCCGACATCCTCGACACCTACGGCGCGAAGGAAGCCGCCCTGACGACGGCGGAACTCAATCCCGCAACCACCGACTGAGGCACTCATGGCACACATCAAAGACGGCGTCGAACTACTCGACGCTAAACCCGTCCCCCGGCCGGGGAGGTGGGTGAGCGCGTTCGTTGTCGCGGTCTTCGCGGCAATGGCCATCCATGCACTGATGACGAATCCCAACTTCCAATGGAACGTTGTCTTCCAGTGGCTATTCTCCGTTTCGATCATGCAGGGCGTAGCTTTCACCATCATCCTGACGGTCCTCGCGATGACGGTCGGCACAGTCCTGGCGATCACGATGGCGATCATGCGCCAGTCGGTAAACCCGGTCCTGCGCTGGGTGGCGATGGCTTACATTTGGTTCTTCCGTGGGACGCCTATCTACACGCAGCTCATTTTCTGGTCGCTGCTGCCCACGCTCTACCCGTCACTGTCCGTTGGGGTGCCGTTCCTCGGCTCGCTGCTGGGTTGGTAGGTCAGCTTCGACACGGCAACCTACTTTACGCCCTTCTGGATGGCCTTCCTAGGTCTGGGACTCAACGAGGGCGCATACCTGGCCGAGATTATGCGAGCGGGTCTGCTGAGCGTCTCGAAGGGACAGTGGGAGGCCGCGACGGCCTTGGGTATGCCGAGGGCGACGATCTTCCGTAGAATCATCCTGCCGCAGGCGATGCGCGTCATCGTCCCACCGATCGGCAACGAGACCATCTCGATGCTCAAGACCACCTCGCTGGTGTCGGCGATTCCCTTCACGCTTGAACTCACCTTCATCGCGCGTCAACGCGGCCAGGCGACTTTTGCGCCGGTCCCGCTCCTCATTGCGGCTGCGATTTGGTATCTGGTCATCACGAGCCTGCTGATGGTGATCCAGTCAATGATCGAGAAGCACTTCGGCAAGGGCTTCGAGCGCCGCGACAACGCCGGCGCGCAGGCGTCCACCGGCGAGGAAAGCTCGGATGAGGACGACAAGAAGACGAGCACGCACAAATTTTTGGATGTGACACCATGACGGACAAGGCTGTGGAGACGACGACCGATGCGACACCGATGGTGTCCGTGCGCGGCGTTCATAAGTTTTTCGGCGATTTGCACGTGCTACGCGGCGTTGACCTGGACATTGCCCAGGGCGAGGTGTGCGTCATTTTGGGTCCCTCGGGGTCGGGTAAATCGACCCTGTTGCGGTGCCTAAATATGCTGGAGGGTATCAGCGCGGGACGCGTATACATCGATGGCGAACTGTTGGGCTATCGAGAGTATGCGAACGGCGTGCTCTTTGAACGCCACGACAAGGAGATCGCCGCGCAGCGTTCCCGCATCGGCATGGTGTTCCAGCGCTTCAACCTGTTCCCGCACATGACAGCTCTGGAGAACGTGATGGAAGCTCCTGTCCAGGTGCTGAAGCGTTCGAAGAAGGAAGCTCGCGTTCAGGCCCTGGAGCTCCTTGATCGAGTGGGGCTGGCGGATCGCGCGGATCACTATCCTGCAGAACTCTCGGGCGGGCAGCAGCAGCGTGTGGCGATTGCCCGCGCGCTGGCGATGGAGCCGGAAATCATGCTCTTTGATGAGCCGACCTCCGCGCTTGACCCGGATCTGGTGGGCGAGGTCCTGCAGGTCATGCAGGACTTGGCGGCGTCGGGCATGACCATGGCCGTCGTCACACACGAGATCGGTTTTGCCCGCGAGGTTGCCGATCAGGTTCTCTTTATGGACGGCGGAGTAATCGTTGAGGCGGGTTCCCCCGCTGACGTGATTGACGATCCGCAGGAGGATCGTACCAAGGAGTTTTTCTCTAAGGTTCTCTGATTCAACTGACGAACGAGGCCGGGGCTGGTGTTCTCCAGTCCCGGCCTCGTCGTGTGTGTCTTCGGGCAGTGTGGGCGCGACCGTCTCGTGCGGAGCGCGCGGGCGGGTGGCTCGCCCGGTCAGGTGAGGGTAACGAGGTCGAGGTAGCTGTCGTCCCAGAGGTCTTCGTCGGCGTCGGGCAGGAGGAGGACGCGCTGCGGGTTGAGCGCGGTGACGGCGCCGGGGTCGTGGGTGACGAGGATGACGGCACCTTCGTAGTCGCGCAGGGCGGCGAGGATTTCTTCTCGTGAGGCGGGGTCGAGGTTGTTGGTGGGTTCGTCGAGCAACAGGACGTTGGCGCCGGAAACAACGAGGGTGGCCAGGGCGAGGCGCGTCTTTTCGCCGCCGGAGAGGACACAGACGGGCTTGTCGACGTCGTCTCCCTGGAAGAGAAATTGTCCGAGGATGTTGCGCACGTGCGTGTCGTCGAGCGTGGGGGCGGCGTCGGCCATGTTTTCGCGGATGGTTCGCGTGTCGTCGAGTGTTTCATGTTCCTGCGCGTAGTAGCCGATCTTGAGGCCGTGACCGGGGACGACCCGGCCGGAGTCGGGTTTTTCGATGCCGGACAGGAGGCGCAGCAGAGTGGTCTTTCCGGCGCCGTTGAGGCCGAGGACGACGACTTTGGATCCGCGGTCGATAGCCAGGTCGACGCCGGTGAAGACTTCGAGGGAGCCGTAGGACTTGGACAGGCCTTCGGCGGTGAGGGGAACGCGACCGGAGGGCGCGGGGTCGGGGAAGCGCAAGCGCGCGACCTTGTCCTGCACGATCTCCCCTCCCGCCTGGGCGAAGAGTTCTTCAGCGCGGCGCAGCATCTGCTGGGCGGCGACGGCCTTGGTGGCCTTGGCCCTCATCTTTTCGCCCTGGGCCTTGAGGTGCTCGGCCTTCTTCAGGGCGTTGGCACGTTCCTTGCGGCGGCGGCGCTCGTCTTCCTCGCGCTGCTTGAGGTAGGCGGCCCAGCCGAGATGGTAGATGTCGACGTGGGCGCGGTTGGCGTCCAGGTAAAACACCTGATTGACGGTGTCGCCCAGCAGCTTGACGTCGTGGGAGATGATCATGACGCCGCCGGGGAAGGTCTTGATCCAGTCGCGCAGCCACACGATGGAGTCGTGGTCGAGGTGGTTGGTGGGCTCGTCGAGGAGGAGGACGTCGGCGTTGGAGAAGAGCACGCGGGCGAGTTCGACGCGGCGACGCTGTCCACCCGAGAGAGTGTCCAGGGTCTGGTCGAGCACGCGATCTTCGAGGCCGAGGGAGTGAGCGATTTGGGCTGCCTCAGCGTTGGCGGCCCACCCGCCGGAGTTGGTGAACTGCTGGTCGAGTTTGACGTAGCGTTCCATGGCCCGCTGCTGGCGGGCACCCTCGGTCGTGGACATCTCGTGCTCTGCCTTGCGGATACGCGCGATGATCGAGTCGATGCCGCGCACGGAGATGATGCGATCGCGCGCCTTCATATCAGGGTCGCCGACGTGCGTGTCCTGGGCGAGGTAGCCGATGGTGCCGTTGGACGTGATAGTACCGGTGTATTCGGCCGCTCCCCCGCGGTCGGCTTCGCCGGCGAGCAGGCGCATGGTCGTGGTTTTACCGGCACCGTTACGACCGACGAGGCCGATGCACATTCCTTTGTCAATACGGAAGCTGGCATGGTTAACGAGTTCGCGGGCACCGATTCGCAGCGAGAAATCCTGGACGTTGATCACGCTCCAAGAGTAGAGGGAGGCATCGCTGTGGGCGAATCAACCCGCCCCGTCGCAGGCCCCGCGACGCCACATAGCGCGATTTACGGGCACAATGGGTGGTGCACATAACCATTCCGTTTTCTCATTGTGAGGACTTTTCCCATGTCAGATAGCCCGGTCCCGTCTGGATCGGCGCGCCCCGCGCGCGCCCTCGACATCATTTCTGTCGCTTTCGTTGCACTACTGCTCATTTCCAATATCGCCGCAACGAAGGCGTTTATGGTGGGTTCATCCACTCACTATTTGATTTTCGACGGGGGCGATATCCTCTTCCCTTTGACGTACATCATTGGCGATGTGCTGTCGGAGGTCTACGGTTTTGCCCGTGCGCGGCGGGTCATCATCATGGGCTTTGTGGCCTCGTTCCTAGCGTCACTGACCTTCTTCATTGTCCAATATCTGCCTCCGGCACCGGACTACGAGAACCAGGAGGCATTCGCTGCAGTCTTAGGCGTTGTATGGCGCGCGGTCGTTGCCTCGCTTGTTGGCTACCTGGCGGGTCAACTTCTGAACTCTTACGTGCTCGTGTGGATTCGTCGTCGCTGGGGTACCAAGCATTTGTGGGCACGTCTGATCGGTTCGACGATCGTCGGTGAGGCCGCGGATACGATCCTGTTCTGCACGATCCTGTTCTACGGGCAAATGACGCTCGGTAACTTCGTTAACTATACGGTCACCGGCTACTTCTATAAGGTGCTCCTCGAAGTCGTCCTGCTACCGCTGACCTATCCTGTGATTGCCACGATCCGCCGCGTGGAAGGCTTGAAGAACGATGAGGTGTTTGATCGATGAATACTAACTGGCTCTCCTCTCCCTCTCCAGAGCAGATCGCACCCTTCGACACCACGGCCTCGTCTGGGGCGTGCTTCCCCGACAGGGGGTTCGAGGTCGGGGTCCGCCTGGGTGCTGAGCGTGGCCTGGGTCGCACCGGCATCATCCACACAGCGCATGGCACGATCCGTACCCCCGCTTTCATTCCCGTGGGCACGAAGGCAAACGTCAAAGCACTTACTCCCGAGATGGTTCGCAGCCTCGGCGCGCAGGCAGTCCTGGCCAACGCCTATCATCTCTACCTTCAGCCGGGCTCAGGCATTGTCGACGAAGCGGGCGGCTTCGCTTCTTTCATGAACTGGTCGGGACCCACATACACGGATTCGGGCGGTTTCCAGGTTTTGTCCCTGGGTGCGGGCTTCAAAAAGGTTCTTTCGCAGGAGTTTTCTGGCCAGGCCGATCCGAGTGACCCGGCCGTCCAGATGCAGGCAATCAAGGCCTCGAACGCTGTCGTAGATGACGACGGCGTGGTCTTCTCCAGCCACATTGATGGCACGAAGCACCGTTTTAACCCCGAGGTGTCGATGGGTATTCAGCACCAGCTGGGCGCCGACATCATGTTCGCTTTTGACGAGCTCACCTCCCTGTTGCACCCTCGTTCCTACCAGGTTGACTCGCTCGAGCGCACTCATGCGTGGGCCGCGCGATGTTTAGCCGAACACAAGCAGCTGACACAAGCACGTTCAGACAAGCCCTATCAGCAACTGTGGGGTGTCATTCAGGGAGCTCAGTGGGAAGACCTACGCCGCCAGGCAGCCCGCACCATGGCTGACATGGAGGTGGACGGGCAGCGCTTCGACGGCTTCGGCGTCGGCGGAGCGCTCGAGAAGGAGAATCTCGGCACGATCGTCTCGTGGGTGTGCGAAGAGCTGGGCGAGAATCGCCCCCGCCATCTGTTGGGGATCTCCGAACCCGAGGATCTTTTCGCTGGCGTCGCGGCTGGCGCAGACACCTTCGACTGCGTGAACCCGTCGCGCGTGGCACGTAATGCGGCGATCTACACCCCCGACGGCCGGTTCAACATCACGAATGCGCGCTTCAAACGCGACTTCAAACCGCTCGTTGAGGGCTGTGAATGCTACACGTGCACGCACTACACGCGTGCCTACGTGCACCACCTCTTCAAGGCGAAGGAAATCCTGTCCTCGACGCTGGCCACGATTCACAACGAGTGGTTCACGCTGCGCCTCGTGGACGCCATCCGTGCTTCCATTGAGGACGGTTGCTTCGAGGAGTTCCGTTCCGACATGCTCGGCCGCTACCAGGCCGGTCGCCGACCCTGACAGCAAGGAGCACCGATGAGCTTCAACGACAATATTCACTTGGATCCTTCGCGTGTGAGAACGTCGGGGATTGGCCGCAAGGCTGCCGGCGCGGGCGGAGGCTCATTCCTGGCTGTCCTACTGATCGTGGGTTTCTCGTATTTTACTGGGATCGACTTAACGAGCCTGATCTCCTCCCCCACGTCCTCCTCAACCAC
>ERZ1674166.200-NODE-200-length-10295-cov-6.926758_pt1 | contig 10295 bp, 4 predicted proteins | sample MGYA00581293_ERZ1674166 | MGnify/ENA primary metagenome ERZ1674166 (study PRJEB41354, sample SAMEA4873350) | human saliva metagenome | biome: human-associated habitat [ENVO:00009003]; feature: mouth environment [ENVO:08000002]; material: saliva material... | reverse complement strand
TTTCCGGGGAGTTCACGCTATCTGCGGGCGCGCGCCCGCTTTCGGAGGTGCATCATGGATCCTCGTTTTTCTCGCGCGTTTGGCGCCCTGGCTGGCCTGGCTCTCGGAGACGCGCTGGGCATGCCGACGCAGGCGATGTCGCCTGCGCAGATCCGCGCGGTGTACGGGCGCATTACCGGCCTCGTGGATGGGGACGCCTCGCAGCCCTACGCGCCGGGGATGCCGGCCGGGTCGGTCACGGATGACACGGAGCAGGCGCTGCTGGTTGCTTCTCTCCTGGTACGAGGCCGGGGTTCCTCCTCGGGTCGCGTGGCGCTGGACGCGGGCGAGTTCGCCCACGCGCTGCTGGCCTGGGAGGATTCGATGATCGAGCGCGGGTCGCTCGACCTGCTGGGCCCCTCCACGAAGGCGGCCCTCGAGCGCGTGCGGGCGGGCGAGGACCCGCTGAGCGTGGGCGGGGCGGGGACCACAAACGGCGCGGCGATGCGCGTCACCCCGATCGGTATCGCGATGTCAACGGCCGATCCCGAGGCCTTTGCGGATGCCGTCTGGTCGTCCTGTCAGGTCACGCACGCGACGCGCCAGGGTTTCCAATCGGCTGCCCTCGTGGCGGCGGCCGTGTCGATGGGGATCGATACGCCTCGTTCGGCTGCCTCGGACATGACGGCCCTGCTGTGGAAGGCCGTGTCCTACGTCGATTCCCTGCCCGAGCGTGGCGCGTGGACCCCCGACCCGGACGTCGTCGCGGCGACGCGCAGGGCCATGCAGCTGGTCGCCAACCCCGCGTCCTCGTCCCTGGAATGCCTCGTCGAGCAGGTGGGCACGTCCGTCGCCTCGGCGCAGGCGATCCCCATGGCCTTCGCGCTGCTCGCGCGCGAGCCCTCCCCGCAGGCGCTGCTGGACGCCGCCAACCTGGGCGGCGATACCGACACGATCGGCGCAATTGCGGGCGCGATCCTGGGCGCTGCCCTCGGCTTTGAGGTCTTTGTCGGCCGCGGCCTCGCCCAGGTCGAAAGCGTATCCGGGCTCCACCTGACCGAGGCCGCCACAGCTCTGCTCTCGCTGCGTGGACCCATCGGCACTGGCGAGGACACGCAGGAATCCTCCAAGCCCACCACGTCGAACACCCCTGAAGCGCCGACCGGCACGCGCCCCGTGGACACAGCCACGGCCTCGTCCCCGACGACCACCGCCTCAGCTGGCCGGGTCATCGTCATGTCCGAACTGATGCTTCGATACGACCGGGCCTCCGAGGAGGACCCCATTCCCGCCGGGAACGAGTGGACCACCCGAAAGGGCGTCTATCTCTCACGCCCATTCACGGTCATGCGGGCGGCCCGCGTCATGGGGGTCGAGGTCATCTCTCTGAGCCCGATCGGGCAGGGCCCGCGCGCCTCGGTCATCACTGATGCACTGGCACGCGAAGGGATCATGAATGTCGGACCACAGGTAACCGGGGGCGATAGTGGGTTCACGTCGCCCATCGCCGGAAGGTTCGGACCAGGCGAAACAGAAACAATCACCGGCATGCCACGGGACGCATGGGACGAGGTCATCCGCACCTTGGGCCCCTCCGACGTGCTCTACATCGACGCGGGGATCGAAACCAATCCACCTGTTCTAGCAGCAGCCGAGCACGCGCTGGCCCACCTCCCCCAGCACGTGCGAGTGATCCAAGACATGTCGGGAGCATTCATCGGTCCGCGTAATGTTCGCAACGATAGCGTACTGACGGTGCTGGACCAGCGGTCGGTACAGCGTTTGGGTGAGCGATTCATGTCCGATCGCACCGCCTACGACGCCTCCCGCGTCCCCGATCACGCCGCGAGTTTCATCCTGTCCCTCTTCGAGCGCTCCGCGCTCATCAGCACGATCACGTACGAGTCTTTCCTCGCTCGACCGCGGCACGCGACGGACAAGGTGAGCAAGCCACGGACCCGTTTCCCAGCCCCCACCGTCGTGTCCACCGACCACGACGGGTCTTACAGCGTCTGGACGGGGACCCTCGCGGCCGCCCTCGCTGAGGGGAACGCAATAGAGCGAAGCATCGTCCTTGCGAACTGCGCGGGGGCCTTGGCCTCGACGATGCCCGGTCCGTCCTCGTGCCCCACGCGCGAACAGATCGAGGCCGCGGCTCGCACCCTGACAGAGCGAGACGATGTAGAGCTGGAGCGCCGCACCCACGCCTACGGGGCGCTGGCCGGGGTCGCCGTGGCTGACGCGGTTGCGCTGCCCGTCCGAGGCATGTCCTCCACACAGATTGAGGGACACTATAAGACGCGACGGAGGCTGATGGACGCCGATGCCTCGCACCCCACCATGCCGGGCGCGCCCGCCGGGACGCTCACGGAGATCACGCGCGAGGTCCTGTCGTCATCGTTGGCGCTGCTCTCGGACGATGGTTTCCCACCCGAGGGCGATGCCGGGACACGTACGGATGACGAGCTCGCAGGCTCTCGCTACGTCCTGCGCGCTATTCCGGTGGGCATCGCGACCGTGACGACAGATCCCGAGGCCTTCGCGGAAGCCGTGTGGCAGGCCTGTGGAAACGAGAACGTCACCGAGCAGGAGTTCCAGGCGGCCGCTCTGGTCGCCGCAGCGATCTCATTGAGCATGGACAGGAAACACTACTGGGCCCCAGGCATCGCTTCCTGCCTGGAAGAAGCCATCAACTACGTGGCGGCTCTTCCCCCGCGAGGCTCCTCGAATAGCGATCCTGACGTGCTGCAGGCGGCGCGCAAGGCGCTCGACGTCGTCCGTAGCTTCCGTGACAACATGCACGAGCGCCTGCGCGATCAGATAGGCACGTCGGCAGATCCAACTCAGTCGGTTCCGGCTGCCTTCGCCCTCGTCGCACGCTATGCCGACGTGTTTTCTCCCTTCAAGTCGGTATCCCTTGGGGGAGACGCAGGTATCATCTCGGCGATTGCCGGATCCATCATCGGCGCAACATGGGGGGGCACACACTTCTCATCGCACAACCTTGCCATGATCGAGAAGGTTTCCCGCCCGGCTTTGGCTCCCCTGGCCGAGCGCCTCGCCGAACGGCGGGAATGTGTCTCCAAGAATACAAGGGACGACGACTCCACAGGACCGCATAACCCCGGCGATCACGCCACCACCAACGGCAAGGACCCTGCGGGCCGCGTCGTCCTCATGGGGCAGATCCTCGTGGACCGTGTATTCACGATGACGACGGAGTTCTACGGAACCTACACCAAGTGGGTGACCGACAAGGGACCCCATGTGGGTGGCGGTTTGAACGCGCTCGTGGCGGCACGCCGCATGGGGGCCGAGGCCATTTCCCTCAGTCCAATCGGCGAGGGCCCCAACGCCTCACTGATCGAGCAGGCCCTCGCGCGCGAAGGAATCGTCGACGCCGGTCCCCGAGTGGAGGGGGTGGACAACGGCTTCTGCGTCGCTCTGATTGATCGCCGAGCCGAACGTACCTTCATCTCCACGAAAGGGGCCGAGACAATGACACCCGCGAACGCGTGGGCGGACTTTGCACGAACCATGACCCCTCATGATGTGCTCTACGTCGACGGTTACCTCATGGATCACCCAGCGAACCGGGAGGCCGCAGAAGCAGCGCTGCGCGCCCTGCCCGAGGGTGTGCGTGTCGTCCTGGACGTCTCCCCCGTGATCGGCATCCCGGACGGACTGCCCACCGACGGGGTCATCGTGTCGATGAACCACAGGGAGGCTCAGGAGATCGCTCACCAGAGAGGTGAGGCGAGTGTTCGCGACCAGTGCAACCAACCTCGCGAAGCGGCGCGTGCGATGGTCAGCCTGCTGCATCGCCCCGTTCTCGTGCGCGCAGGCGCACAGGGTGCCTATGTCTGCATGCCCGCACAGCCGGCAGTGAACACCACCGATGGCGTAACAGCGATACCGACACCGAGGGTCGAGGCGATCGACACAAACGGCGCGGGCGACGCGCACTCCGGAGTCCTGGCTGCTTCCCTCGCGCAGGGGATCCCCCTGGAGAGGGCACTTCTCCTCGCCAACTGCGCGGGCGCCCTGTCCACGACGGTCGTTGGCCCGGCCTCGTGCCCGACGCGTGACCAGATAGAAGCTGCCGCCGACGCGCTGGCCGCACAGGAAGGATGACCGATGGATCTTCGTTTCAACCGGGCCTGCGGGGCAATGATAGGCCTGACGTTCGGCCACTCGATCGCAGCAGACACAATCGGTGATCCTATCGAGGAATCAACAAGTATCAGCGAACGCATCCTCACGCTGCTCACAGCCGACGATTCCAACGGAAATCCCGTCGAAGCGTCCTTCAGCGGGAGCCGCAATCGAACGTACGGTCTGATCATCTCCGCCATTAAAGCAGGTATTGCGACACCGACCGGCAACCACCAGACATTCTCGAACGCTGTGTGGGACTACTGTGCGCTCTCCGACATAACACGTCCGGAGTTTCAGGGGGCCGCCCTGGTAGCGGCGGCAATCTCTCTGGGCATTGACAGCGCGAACTTCTGCGTCGAGGAAACGCTCATCCGGTCAGTCAACCTTGCGGCCTCCTTGGAGCCGTATGGCTCATGGAGCCCGGAACCAGACGTCCTGGCAACAACGCGCAGAGCTTTGAACGCGGCGTGCGGAATCAACGAGCGTGCCGACTCCCCTATCGACTTTTTGGTTGAGCAGATCGGGGCCTCCTCTTCAGTCACTCAGCTCATCCCTCTGGCCTTTGCTTTGGCCTCGCACTATCAGGACAGTCGCCTTCTCTCTGTTCCTCTTCGCGTTGGCTCACAAAAGCGCGCCATTATGGCCCTCATGGGCGCTTTGGTCGGTTCCGTTCGGGGTGCTGATTTCTTTGAACCCTACGGGTCCGCGCGGGTCGACGCCGCCTTTTCAGGGAAATTGACGCACTTCGCAGAACAACAATTCTCAAAGCGCGTACCCTACCCGGACGATGTCCCCGACGCGGATGAGAAGATCTCGTCCTGCGTACCCCCAGCCCGGGCTTCGTTCATCGACCTGGCCTCCTCCCTCCGCTCCCGACAGAGCTCCTTCGATCCCGTCGCCCCTCCCGCTCCTCTCGGCGCCCTGCGCGGGAGAACCAAGCCCGGCCGAGTGCTCGTCCTCGGTGAACTCCTCATCGATCACGACATGCTCACCGAGAACTACCCAAGCTGCGGTAGTGATGTCTGGGCACGGGACCTGGGACAGTCACCGGGAGGCACCTTCAGCGCGCTGGTTGCGGCGCGGCGTATGGGGGTACAGGTCGTCTCGCTGTGCCCGCTCGGACGAGGTCTGAGCGCCGGCTTGATCTCACAGGCCCTGGAGCGTGAGGGCATCGTTGACGCCGGTCCCCGCCTCGAAGGAGACGACAATCGATACCTGCTGCGCGCCTCCACTGAGGACGGCCGGGACCTGATCATTTCGACGAACATCGCTCTGCCGGATCATGCAGCCCGCACGTGGGCAGAAGCTATCGCGGCGATGGGCCCCTCGGACGTACTATTCATCGACGGGGCACTCCTCGCCGACGAGCGTTACGCACATGCGCTGAGCGAAGCCGTGCGGTGGCTCCCTGAGCACGCCCGCGCGGTCTTCGATGCTTCTTCGCGCGAGGGATTCGTGCCAGGTCTCCCCCTCGACAACCTCATCATCTCGGTTCGTGCCTCACGATTTCCCCATAACACTGAGTTCTTGCGGTATTTCATTGCAGAGAGACCCTACTCCTCCCCCCTCTATGACCGCGAGGCTCGGCTCGAGCATCAAGCCTCAGCCTTGTCGCTGTTGACCGGGCGACACGTCGCCGTGCGTGCAGATAGTGGCGAGGTGTGTTTCGCGCGTCCCACGCGTGACGATCAGCGAGTTATCCGACCTGCGCTCACGCGCGTCCCGGCCTCTTCGTTGACATTGAAACAAGCCCTGCAGACCTCAGGGGTCCACTCCGGCACCCTAGCGGCGGCCTTCGCGCTCGGCATGCAGCCTGAGCGGGGGATTTTGTTCGCCAATTGCGCGGCCGCCCTGGCGACCCCCACCTCATTGTCCGCGCGAGACGCCATCGAGGCGGCCGCCGACGAATTGCTGGCACGCGACCTGGCCTGAGAAGGAGAGAACACATGGATCCACGACTTCCCTACGCGCTCGGGGCACTGGCCAGCATGGTTCGCGCGGACGCAGCGAATGAGGCAGCGTCCGGCTCGCCGGATGGCACGGTCTCGGACATGATGCGGTCGGCACTGACCGTCGCCAACCAGCTGCGACGAGGCCCGGGCAGCGTATACGCCATACGTTCGGGTCAATGGAGCGCCCCGGCCGGAAGCGCTCGCGACCGACTTCTGTGCGCGATCCCCATCGGCATCGCGATGTCGACGATCGACCCCGAGGCTTTGGCCGAGACCGTGTGGGTCGCCTGCGGATGTACGAATCGCAACGAATTCCAGTCTGCGGCGCTCCTTGCCGCAGCGGTGTCTCTGCTTATCAATAATCGGGAAAACTCCCCCATCACCCTGTGCGATGCCGTTGATGTCGTTTCTGCGATGAAGCCACGCGGAGAGCGCCAGGAGGGGCCCGATGTCCTTACTGCGACCAGGCGTGCCCTCAATGTCGCGGCGAACTCGCACTCTCCTCTCGTCCGAGTGCGAACGGGCACCCTCATGGTCAAGCTCGCCGACATCTCCCCCTCTCACCGGATTATTCCCCTCGCCTTCTTCCGGGCCCTCTATCTCTGGGCGAAGGAATTGCCCCCAGCGTTCCGAGAGTAGAGTGGTGACCCCGCGCTGTACGACGCAGTCTCTGCGGCGTTGGCCGGTGTGTGCGATACGCATAGCGCGCTGCGGGACCTCGACGTCATCCCCGTTGCGGGAGTTTCGCATATCGACGTGCTGGGGATCGCCGACCAGCTCCTGACGCTGTCCGCGCACACTCCCCTTGAGTGGATCCGTCGAGCGGCGGGGCTTGCTCCCGATCGTCCGCCGAGGAGCGGGCCGTCTTCCTTCGAAGACCCGGATTCTGATCTCCTCAACCGATTCGCCCCCTTCGAGCCTGACAGCACACCGACCCCGCTGGGACCCGCCCGCGGCAAAGCACCGGTGGGACGAGTCGTCGTCATGAGCGAGCTTCTGCTCCGATTCGATGGCCATTCCGAGGACGACGTGCCCACCGAGAATGAGTGGGCCACCCGCGAGGATGTCCACCTCGCGCTGCCCTTCACGGCAATGTGCGCCGCCCGCGCCATGGGGGTCGAGGTCGTCTCCCTCAGCCCGATCGGGCAGGGCCCACGGGCCTCGATCATCGCCGAGGCCTTGGCGCGCGAGGGGGTCGTCGACGCTGGACCCCGCGTGGAAGGATGTGACAACGGCTTCCTGTCGCCACCTGTGAAACAGTACGGTGCGAGCATAAGCTCGGTCATGACGGATATGCCCGAAGATGCGTGGGACGAGGCCATTCGCACTCTGGGCCCCTCAGACGTGCTGTACGTCGATGGCGGTATTGAATTTGAATCTAAGGCAGTTCTGGCGGCGTGCGAGCATGCACTCGCCTACTTGCCCGATCACGTGCGCGTCGTCCTCGACGCGTCGCACGGACACGTCCGTCAGCGTTCCCTTCCCAACGACAACGTCCTGATCATGGTGGGGTATGACTCGGCGGAGAGCCTCTGCCGGAGCGTCTCCTACGAGAGGCCGTCCGGCGATTGCACGGATAACCCTCGCCATGGTGCGTACAAAGTCCGCTCGGATTTCCATCAATACGCGCTGAACCGCGGTCAGACACATGAGTCCTACCTCGCACGTGCGGTGCACGAGAAGTATTCGTCCGACGGGGAGGTCACCCGATTCCCCGCCCCCACGGTTGTCTCCACTGATCTGCGCGGCGCGCTGCATACCTCCATGGGTGTCCTCGCGGCCGGTTTCGCCCTGGGTTATACCCTCGAGCGGTGCATCCTTCTGGCGAATTGCGCGGGTGCCCTGGCCTCGACCATGCCGGGGGCTGCCTCATGCCCGACGCGCGAGGAGATCGAGGCCGCGGCGGATACCCTCACGGACCGCGGGGACGACTACATGAGACGGCGCAACCGTGTCTACGGAGCATTGGCGGGAGTTGCCGTGGCAGACGCGGTCGCCCTTCCCGTCCGGGGCATGTCCCCCGAAGAAATCACAAAGTTGTACAACAGACGCGACCAGCTGGTGGACGCCGACGCTGCGCACCCCACCATGCCCGGTGCGCCCGCGGGGACGATCACGCAGATCACGCGCGAAGTCCTGGCGGCGGCCTCTCGACTACTAGGCGAGGCCCCCTCCGATCCCACGGACGAGGCCAGGGCCGAGGACGGGGATTGGCTGGCGGGCTCTCGCTACATTCTGCGGGCAATTCCTGTCGGCCTCGTGACCTTGACGACTGATCCGGAAGTCTTCGCTGATGCCGTATGGCGGGCCTGCGGAAGCGACGACCTCACATGCCAGGAGTTCCAGGCGGCAGCACTGGTCGCCGCGACTGTGTCACTTGGTCTGGACTGGAAGTTTGACTGGGGTAACAACGAAAGATCTCTGCTCCGTGCAGCTTGCGAAGTCGTGGCCACTCTCCCGCCACGCGGCATCCAGGTCCCTGGAGCAGATGTGCTGGCCGAAACCCGCAGAGCAATCAGCCTCATCAAAACCTTCGCGAAAGACACCTTCGAGCAATTACGTCACCACGTTGGTACGTCCGTGGATCCAGCACAGTCGGTTCCGGCTGCCTGTGCCATCAGCGTTCAGTTCTCCGACAGGTTTTCCGCTTTCCAGTCTGTGGCTCTCGGAGGAGAAGCTGGCATCATCTCGGCGATTGCTGGATCTATCATCGGCGCACTCTATGGGGTCACCTCCTTCTCTACGCACAGCCTTGCCGCGATTGAAAAGGTTTCCCACCCGGATCTGGCGCCTCTTGCCGACCGCCTGACAGACCTGCGCCTCGGCGATCTGACCAGCTCGAACGCGACTGGCGAGGCCGCGGCGGATGCGCTGGAGGCGAGTGCGGACGCGGAGTGAGCGCCACCAGGAAGTGAGCGCTGCTCAAACCCGGTTGACCGCCAACTGAACGACCTCATCGGCGTCACATCCATGCAGGTGGGGAGGCTCAATCGTGCGAGATGCATCAAATAATCGACCGATTCATCTATTTGGCGTCCCAAAGGGTACACAATCGCACCATGACGACTAACGACACCCGGGACCACGGCGGAATCGTCGGCGGGGCGCTCACGGTTGCCCTGCTGATCACGCTGGCCGTGCAAAACGCCGTGCCGCCGATGGCGACCGACATGTACTCGGCCGCCTTCCCGCAGATCACGGCGGACCTCGCGACGAACTCGACGATGCTCGGGTTCACGCTCACAACCTTCTTCGTGGGCTACGCGTCCGGCCAGGTCCTGGGCGGTGCCATCTCGGACCAGATCGGGCGCCGTCGCCCCATCGTCGCGGGCGGCATTATCGCCCTCGTCGGCTCCATGATCTGCGTGTTCACGCCCAACATCTGGGTGCTCCTCGTAGGCCGAGTCTTCCAGGGTCTCGGCGGCGGCATCGCCTCCTCGGTGGGCCGCGCGATCCTCGTCGACGTCGCGCACGGCAAGACGCTGGCGCGGGCAATGAGTCTCCTCCAGGCGATCGTCGGCTTCGCGCCGATGGTCGCCCCGGTCCTCGGCGCCTTCATCATCACGCACGCGACGTGGAGGGGCGTTTTCTGGGCGCTCGCCGCCTTCACGCTGCTCATGGCGGCCCTCGCGTGGTTCGTCGTGCCCGAGTCCCTGCCCGAGGAGCGCCGCCACCCCGGCGGTATTCCGCGGTTCTTCCACGGCCTCGTTCAGGTCGTACGCATCCGCCCCTTCGTGGGCTTCATGCTGACCAACGCCTTCTCGAGCTTCTGCATGTTCGGCTACATTTCGAACGCCACCTACGTGCTGCAGGGGCCGCTGGGCCTATCCCCCATGGCTTTCGCGTGGGTGTTCGCGTTTAACGCGCTGCTGTCGACCGGCTTCGCGCTGGTCAACGTGCGCCTGATCTCGCGCTTCACGCCGCGCACGCTCATCATTGCGGGCCTCACGATCGCGGCGACCGGCGTGGTGACGCTGGCGATCTCGACGTTCCTCCTCGACCTGCCGCTGATCCTCACGTGCGTGGGCTTCGCGCTCATCATGACGGCGAACGCGTTTATTTTCGGCAACTCGGGTGCGCAGGCCATGAGTGAGGCGCGCGAGCACGCGGGGACGGCCTCGTCCGTGATGGGCGTGTTCCAGTCGATCGCGAACGGCATCGCCGCTCCCCTGGCGACCTCGGGCGGCGACAGCGCCGTGCCGATGG
>ERZ1674166.195-NODE-195-length-10407-cov-7.939142_pt1 | contig 10407 bp, 8 predicted proteins | sample MGYA00581293_ERZ1674166 | MGnify/ENA primary metagenome ERZ1674166 (study PRJEB41354, sample SAMEA4873350) | human saliva metagenome | biome: human-associated habitat [ENVO:00009003]; feature: mouth environment [ENVO:08000002]; material: saliva material... | reverse complement strand
TTCGCGGAGTGACTGGAGTTCAGACGTGTGCTCTTCCGATCTTTAATGGCTTATTCTTTGATAGAATATATTTATCCTTTAAGGTGTGAAATATCTTTACATAATTTGTTGCTTTTAAGTCTTTTGAAATGTATAAAAGAGTGTTTTATGTTGTCTTTGTAACTTCCTTATATTCTGATGGTTATAAGGTTGGATTTTAAAAGGTGCTTAATTGGCTTCTTAAAGGGCGTTAGTTAGACTCCAAAAGGGCGTCTTTTGAAAGCCAATTAAGGCTTAATTCAGATGCTATTAAGCATGAATTGAAAATGAGGCAATGATAAATTTATTACAAATTATGCTTTGTCGTTGTCACTCTATTCCATTTATACCTTATTTATATATGGCTATCTTTTTCTTAGAAAACCTAAATAGCATGATTGTTTAGTGGAGGCTGGTCATAAGAAAATGATTATCTTTCCATCATTTTTTTACTAAAATACTTGCAAGTATTGATTTTTAGTCTTACATTTGCAGTGTACTATTACGGTAGTACACTTTAGGTTTAAAAAATGAGAATAAAAAATGCAATCAAAGAAAACAATCTATCAAAAAGAAAAGCCCTATGATTCAAGTAAATGAACTTACTTTCAGCTATCCTAAAAGCAAGCACAACGTGTTTGAGGGGTTGAATCTACAACTCAATGAGAACCGAATTTATGGTCTGTTAGGCAAGAACGGAACAGGAAAAAGTACGCTGTTATATCTTATAGCAGGACTTCTGAAACCGAAGAAGGGTAGTGTTATCGTTGATGGTTACACCGCTTCATGCCGTTATCCAGAAATGTTAGAGGAACTGTATATTGTACCTGAGGAGTATGATTTGCCCAATATGTCACTCGGTAAGTATGCTAAGATTCATGAAGACTTCTACCCTCGATTTAGCGAGGAGGTTCTTGAAAAGTGTTTGTCAGACTTTGAGGTGTCCTCTGATCTCAACTTTAAGCAACTCTCTATGGGACAGAAAAAGAAAGTGTATATGAGTTTTGCACTTGCTACAGGTTGTCGTCTTCTTCTGATGGATGAACCTACTAACGGACTCGATATTCCTTCAAAGGCTCTTTTCCGTAAGGTAGTTGCTGGCAATATGGCAGAAGACGCAGCGCTGTTTATCTCTACTCATCAGGTGCATGATATTGAGCAGTTGCTTGATCATATCATTATCCTTGACAATTCACAAATAATTGTGAACGCATCAACTGAGGATATAACAAATGATTACACTTTCTGTATTCGTCAATCTAACGAGATGGATGACAGCGTACTCTATGCAGAGCCATCCATTCAAGGCAACAACGTGATTGCACGACGTCAGACGGGTGACAATGAGACTACGATCAATCTTGAATTGTTGTTTAATGCAGCAACAACAGGTAAACTTAAATAAAACGAGGAGGAAGAGAATTATGAAGAGAACATTTGCAAAAATCATTAATATCAGCCTAATCTCTGTAGCTTGCTTACTTGCTTTAAATTCTTGCTACATCCGAAAAATTGACTACGGAAAGATGGTGACAGAGGAGGCTTCTGTTGATTCATTTGACACGATAGACATCCGTGGAGCTGGTACTGTTTATATATCACAAGGTAAGAAGTATAGCTTAAAGTTTAAAGGGGAGGAGAAGCGACTTGATGTATTAAGTTTTGTCAATCCACAAAATAAACTGGTAATTGACATGAAAAACCTGATTCACCACATAGGTTTTTTTAATGTGAGACCTTCAGATAGGGTAACGCAAAGTATTGATATTTATATCACTACGCCAACACTCTCAAAGCTAACTTGGAACAATTCTGCTACTGTTATTCTTTCAGATTCTTTTAAACTTGATAAGCTCAGCATTGATGCTCCTTTAGGTGGTAATCTGAAGATAAATAAGATGAATATCAATCAGTTGGAAGTCTCTATGATGGGTTTGGGGGCTGTTGATGTTAAAAGCCTAACTGCTAAAAAGGTAATCTTTGATACCGATGGCGATATAGGCTTAGGTGTAAATTTCTATCGAACTGATACGGCAATTATCTCTGCGAAGGGTGAACCAAAGATCAATACTACGGGAACAACGCGCTTACCTTTGACCATGGTTACAAAGAAGGGAGCCGTTATTAAAGATAAAACAACAAGAATAAAATAAAATCAAGGAGGATATAAATTATGGCACAGTTTGATTTAGACCGTTTCGGTAAGGTAATGAGTAGCCTCTCGGTGATACGCCAACGCAATATAAGTATAATCTTTTTCACTTTTCTTATCATATTCTTAGCTCTTGCAATGTTTGCTATACCTATGTTTTCTGGAAAGACGATAGATAATATTGATTACAGGCAATTCGTCATTGACACCGTACTTCCTCTTAGGAGTTTGTCTCCATTTGTCTTCTTCGTGTTAGGTACATTTTTCATTCAAGACCTTGAAGGACATCAGCAACGTATCAATGAATTGATGCTACCAGCTACTAATCTTGAGAAGTTTGTTGCCCGTGTGCTATTGGTTGCAGTGATTTATCCTTTAACAATTTGTGCATCTTTTAATGTTGCAGACGGATTACAGCAGTTGATTTCAATGATTATTGCACACGGAGAAAGGATGTCTATGGTGGTAGCCTACTTTGATGCTGATACGTATGTAAGTGCAGACTCAGCTCTATGGAACAATGCTTTGTCGACACTTTCGATCTATTCAATTGCTATCTTTGGAGGTTTACTCTTCCGCAAGTTAGCTTGGCTGAAGTCGATAGTTATTTATTTTGTAGTGATTATTCTTTCTTTTATAGGTTTTTTCTACTTAAAGTTGTTCCTTTACGAAAATACAGACTATGAGATTGTTTTTATAGAGAATCCTTATGCTTCTCTTATCTCGATTGGAGTAAGCCTATTGATGTTCTGGTCTTCTTATAAGATTTACACACGTCTACAGGTCATCAACAATCGATGGAGAAATATTTAACACGGCGTGGATTAAATAGTAAGGCTTATGAATTTCGAAAATAATAAGGCTATCTATGAGCAAATGGCTGACCGCCTTTGCGATGAGATTATAGCTGGAACCTATAAAGCTGACGACCGAATACCCTCTGTCCGGGAGTATGCCGTTATGCTGCAGGTGAATACGAACACTGCAGTGAAGGCCTATGAGCTACTCTCTCGTGAGGAGATTATATACAATCGGCGTGGACTTGGCTACTTTGTTTCAGCTGGTGCACGTGAGCAAATCATGACTACTCGACGTAAAACATTCCTTACTCAGTCTCTCCCTTCCATCTTCCGTGAGATGAAACTATTGGGAATCACTATAGAAGAGATTGAGAAAGAATGGAATAAAGCGCAACAGCAATAGTCGTTCTATCCACAAATAAATACATTTGCAAGAGAGTATAACTTGTAGATATCTTCCAATAAGTTAGTTGTTGTATCTTACAATACAAATAAAAATAGGCAAAACAGGAACCTACTGATTGTAAGTTCTTGTTTTGCCTACTTTATATATGTCGAAAGGAGGTTCAAATCTGTTATCTATTGTCTTGTAACAGTTCGAGTAGTTCTTCCTGCGTCAGTGCATGAGAGATATCAGAGCCCTCAAGAAGAGAGTCTGAAAGGTTGCGCTTTGTTTTATGTAAACGTAGTATCTTCTCCTCAATGGTGTGCTGACTAATTAGACGATAGACTGTTACGTCCTGTTTTTGACCGATACGATAAGCGCGGTCGGTTGCCTGCTGTTCGATGGCAGGATTCCACCATGGATCAAGATGGATAACATAGTTTGCACCTGTAAGATTTAGTCCCAATCCTCCAGCTTTTAGGCTAATGAGGAAGAAAGGACACTTCCCTGATTGAAACTCCTTAACTAACTTCTCACGCATAGCCATCGAGGTGCTTCCGTCAAGGTAAAGATATGGAAGTTTTGCCTTATCCATCGCCTTTCTCACCTCTTCAAAGAAACTGGTAAACTGACTGAAAACAAGCGCACGATTACCGCTGTCATTGAGACTCTCCGCCAAGTCTATGAACGCAAGCACTTTGCTGCTTGGTAGCTTCCATTTCTTGTCAACTAACGAACAGCTACACGCCATCTGGCGCAAATGAGTAATCTCTGCCAACGTACTTACCTTGTCAGCTTTATTTTCAAGAATCTTCGCCTCTGTTTCTCGCCTTTTAACCTCATACATAGCCATCTCCTCCGATGATAGTTCAACAGGGAGTTTTATTTCGTTCTTTGCTGGTAATTCGTCAATGACTTCTGCTTTCGTTCTACGTAAAAGGAACGGAGAAATCAGACGACGTAACTGGCTTTGGCGTGCTTTGTCGTTATCTCCTTCAATAGGCAGGATAAACTTCTTCTTGAACTGTTCTGCACTTCCTAAAAGACCAGGGTTAATAAACTGGAAGAGATTCCACAACTCTGCAAGATGGTTTTGAATAGGAGTACCCGTAAGGATAACCTTGTGCTGTGCCTTCAACAGCATAGCCGCCTTTGACATCTTTGTATTGGCATTTTTGATGGTATGTGCTTCATCAAGACAGACTACGTTCCATTCCCTCCCAGTGAGGTCATCCTGCTGAATATTCAACAAACCATACGTGGTGATAATAACATCTCCTGCCTTTGCCTCCTTAATATCTTTTGAACGATCCTCACTCTGATTGAGAATAGTGAGATTCAACGTCGGTGCAAATCGCTGAAGTTCATTGCGCCAGTTAGGTACGACAGAGGATGGTGCTATAATCAGCGAAGCTCCGTTTTCGCTCTGTTCAAGAAGTAGGGCGATGGTCTGAACGGTCTTTCCCAATCCCATATCGTCAGCCAAACAGACACCTGCTCCCCATGCCGTCAGTCTTGACATCCATTCAAATCCCTCTTCCTGATAGTCACGTAACTGTGCCTGCAAGGTCTTGGGCACAACTGGAATCTTCTTACTGCACGCTTCAATGCGCTGACGTAAGGCATCCATAGTCTCATTACGCTTTATATTCAAGGATGTATCATCCAGCAAGTCGCCTAACAAAGAGACTGCAGTAGGTGCTATCTGCAGATGTGAACGACTCTCGGTCGTTACTGTGTCAAGTCGTTTAAGTATGCGTGAGAGCTGGGTGCTTATCGTAATAAATTCATTATCACCGATAAGAATATACTTCTGATGAGCACTCTGATGCATCAGTCCGAGCAGCTTTTGAAGAGAAATGACCTGCCCCTCACTAATTTCAATATCACCTTCGACCTCAAACCAGTTATTCTTTGATTTAAAAGAAATATGAGCAGCACTACTGCTGATGCCCGGATAATACTTTATCTTACTACCTTCAGCCCATTCCATTATGCAAATATCACGGTGTTCTTTACACCACTGAATAAAAGGTAGCATCGTGTAGATAGGAAGTGTTATCAAATCCGTAATACTTTGAGGCTTCCATGCTTCGCCTTCATCAAAGAACTCTGCCTCAATTAGACCCTCATTAATCGCTTTAAGATAATCTCGCTCTTTCTTTAGGTTACGAACTAATTGCACTTTCTTATGCTCCTGCTCTGCAATAGTGGTGACATTTCCCTTTCCAGGAACAAAGGAAAGACTATCAGAGATACGCACCAAGGCAGTAAGTTGGAAACAGTTGTTTGCAGTGGAAACAACACGGAGCGTTATACAAGGTTGCACATCAACACGCTGTAAATCGTCAAGCTCAGCAACCATGTTGGAGTGGATTTCCGTCTTTCCACCAACAGCTTTAATCAGCTGAACCAGCAAGGTCTCGGCTTTAGCTGGATAAATCTCTTGTGCCAGAATCTCCTTATAAGTCTTGTATTCAAACTCAGAAGGGGTAAAGACAGAGTAGTCTGTTTCTGAATTCTTCTTATAAAAGAAAGACGACTTCTCACCTTTTTGTAACTCTTTTACATTCGTAGAGACACTGAAAGAACCATCCGAACGTTTATCTATTATAAGGTGTGGATTGTCCTTATGAATCTTCACAGGCTGCAAGTCATAGGTGAAACCAGTGTAAATATGGTCACAATCAACAAAAAGATACAGATACTTTTCAATATAGATACTATATTCCCACGAAAAGATTCCTTCTTTAATACGCTGATCAACACTGTCTAATCCCGGAACATCCAGATTTATAAGTTCACGAACAGAAAGTTCCTTACCCACAGACCAACTACCATTTTTCAACCTACGTTTAAGAATGGGAACAACAATTCCATAACGCAACAGATATACGAGCATTGTGTCTCGAACAATCTCTGTTGTTTGATTCCCTACTGCTTGATTCTCCGCAATTAGCGTTTCAAGTCGAAGCTGCCAAAGAGATTTTACTTCTAATCGGCTCAACAGTGATGTGCCACCGAAGTCTTTCACCATATTTGCTTCAGGAGAGCTACTCTTCATAATGCCAGTCTCCAGCTGTAAGAAAGCCCAGTTAGGTGGGGCAATAGGCTTAGTTGCTTTTTTCGGAAGTATGCCAAAAGACGGATACATCGTCCAAGTAAGCCAGGATACCATCTGCATATCTGGCTCCTTACACAATTCAAGATAAGACTCTTTTCGTATATTTGCATCAGACTTATCATAAAAATAAGCCTTCAACGGTTGTACAAGGAAGTATGTAGGCGTGTATTCTCTATCCCCATTACGCTTCATCATTGTTTCTAACTTCTTCAGAGAGGTCTCTGTGTTAGTAAAGATAGCTGCAATTGCGAAATAATAATTAGCAATAGGATTTACGAAAAGTCCCTTAATAGGAGCTACCTTATTATTAGCTGTCATCACCTTGGTATATAGCTTATAGGCTAAAGCGTAATCTCCTTTATACAATGCATCAATCGCTGCTATCTGAAGTGTAAAGATATTGTTTACAGATGTTTTGAGATTAATGCAGATTTTACCCGTACCTAAATAGTAATAATAAGCAAAGACTGATTCTAAATCGCTTTTTTTTGCTACACTATTGCCTATTTTTTTACGACTGAAAACAAGTTCTTTTAAATATTTCCAGTCCATTACTTTATCCCGAGCCATTGCCATACGAAGAGTTGCATTCAGAACAAAAGACAATAATTCTGTGGTCATTGATAGAAAGAAGGGCTCATATTCTCTTTCATCAATCAAGTTAAGGCAACAGTCATTGAAAGATTCTAAGATTTGCGCATAGGGAGTAGATACAGCTTCCTCTGCATTTGTCGCAATGTAATATATTATCAAACGCACCAAAGGAGATGGTTTTTCATTATTATAAGTCTTTTTATAAAGTCTGCGAATATTCTGTAATAATAGGCTGTTTTCTTCTTTGAAAAGTTCAAAGAGAGAAGGAATCAGCATATCCTTATTTATGTATAATACTTTTCCACCTCCGTAATAGTGAAGATTTACTTCTACCAGTAAACCATCGGTCATTAACTTTTTAAAAGCCAAATCGGAAAGAGAAGGCAACATTATCTTCTCCAACAAGTTTGATAGTTTTTTCTTAGTTTGACCATATTTGTAAAAATAAGCCATCAGCATAAGAAGTGTGCGCTCGTTGGAATTAAGAGAAGAGAATGAAAGCATAAAAATAAAGCTTATAATTAATGTAGTATCCTTGTTAAACCTTATAGGACTGGAAATTAATTAGGGTATACAAAAAACCTATGGTGTCAGGAATGTATTTATGTGAAAGAGTTACATTCAAGTTACCATAGGTTTGTGCCTATTACTTTGTCTGCTCGTTAATTGCGTTCTTAATCAAGCCTTCCAGTTCCTCTGCAAGTTCTGGATTATCCTTGATCATAGTCTTTGTTGCATCACGTCCCTGTGCGAGTTTGGTTCCATTATAGCTAAACCAGCTACCGCTCTTCTGAATGATACCATATTGAACACCCAAGTCAACAATCTCACCAATCTTTGAAATACCCTCACCGAAGGTAATCTCAAACTCTGCCTTACGGAAAGGAGGAGCAACCTTGTTTTTTACTATCTTCACACGAACCTGATTACCAATAACCTGATCGCCATCCTTGATAGAAGTTACACGGCGGATATCGAGACGTACAGAACTGTAGAACTTCAGTGCGTTACCACCTGTTGTTGTCTCTGGATTACCAAACATCACACCAATCTTCTCACGCAACTGGTTGATGAAGATGCAGCAAGTATTGGTTTTTGCGATAGTTGAGGTAAGTTTACGCAATGCCTGACTCATCAGTCGTGCCTGTAAACCGACTGCAGAGTCACCCATGTCACCCTCAATCTCTTTCTTTGGAGTCAAAGCAGCAACTGAGTCTACAACGAGGATGTCAATAGCAGAAGAGCGAATCAGCTGGTCTGCAATCTCCAAAGCCTGCTCACCATTGTCTGGCTGAGAAATCCAAAGGTTGTCAACATCCACACCTAACTTCTCTGCATAGAAACGGTCGAAGGCGTGCTCAGCATCAATGAAGGCTGCAATACCGCCTTGTTTCTGTGCTTCAGCAATGGCATGGATAGCCAATGTTGTCTTACCAGAACTCTCCGGACCATAAATCTCAATGATTCTACCACGTGGATAACCACCTACGCCGAGTGCTGTGTCAAGTGCCACACTACCCGTTGGGATTACCTCTACATTCTCTATTTGCTCATCGCCCATACGCATGATGGACCCTTTACCAAAGTCTTTTTCTATTTTAGACATTGCAGCTTGCAAGGCTTTCAGTTTTCCTTCAGCTACCGATGTCGTACCTGTATCTTCTTTTGCCATATACTATTATCTTGTTTTTGATTGATAAAATACTATTTATTCTTCTTTCTGCTCTTTGGATAGGGTAAAACCTCTGCTAAGGTCTTAACAACCCTGACTGCGAAATCAGATCTTGAAACATCTAAAACATAGTGTTCCTTGGCTCCTTCATAAGGGAAGCCACGTTCGGCAGATAGCATCATTGACTTAATTGCCTCGTGTTCTTTGACATAAGGTATATTGTCACAAACTATGATAACTGGCTTTTCGTCAACATAAACCATGTAATCACCAAACATCTTCCTACATTTCACAGTCCCTGCAGTAGCTATCTGACTACTAACAAATTCAATAAAGTCTAAAGAGCAAGCCATCTTCTTATAGTTCTAAATCACCACCAAACTCTTCGTGCCAAGGTAAGCCCTGCTTATTGAGTACCTCCAAGAACAGATCTGGGTCAAAGTCTTCCACGTTCCATACACCAGGCTTGCGCCACAATCCCTTGAAGAACATCATTGCACCAGCCATTGCTGGTACACCAGTAGTATAGCTAACGCCCTGCATACCTGTTTCATTATAGGCATCCTGATGCTTACAGTTGTTATAGATATAATAAGTCTGTTCCTTACCATCCTTGATACCACGAATACGGCAGCCGATAGAAGTTTCACCATCATAGTTCTCACCGAGGTCCTGTGGGTTAGGCAACACAGCCTTCAAGAACTGCAAAGGTACAATCTTAACCTTTACTGTCTTACCAGAACCATCTGCCAATGGTGCTTCATACTCAATCTCATCGATACGGCTCATACCAAGATTCTGAATACAATCAAGGTAAGTAAGGTATTGCTGGCCAAAAGTCATCCAGAAGCGAGCGCGTTTGATTGTTGGATAGTTCTTGACTAATGACTCCAACTCCTCGTGGTGCATCAAGTAAGAGTCGCGAGGACCGATGTTTGGATAGGTAATATCTTGATGTACTACCAATGGATCTGTCTCAATCCATTTGCCATTTTCATAATAAAGTCCCTTCTGGGTAATCTCACGGATATTGATTTCTGGGTTAAAGTTGGTTGCAAACGCCTTGTGGTGGTTACCTGCGTTACAGTCAACAATATCAAGATAGTGAATCTCATCAAAGTGATGCTTTGCTGCATATGCAGTATAAGCCTGTGACACTCCAGGGTCGAAACCACAACCGAGAATAGCTGTCAAGCCAGCCTTCTCGAACTTATCCTTGTAAGCCCACTGCCAGCTATACTCAAAATGTGCCTCATCTTTTGGCTCATAGTTAGCGGTGTCAAGATAGTTGCAACCGCAAGCTAAGCAGGCATCCATGATAGTGAGGTCCTGATAGGGTAGTGCAAGATTGATAACCAGCTCAGGCTTGAATGAGTTGAAAAGCTGCTTCAACTGCTCAACATCGTCTGCATCAACCTGTGCAGTCTTGATGTCAGCCTTGTAGCCCTTATCATGAATTGCCTTAACCAGTTCGTCACATTTCTCCTTACGACGGCTGGCAATCATGAACTCCGTAAACACGTCCTGGTTCTGGACAATCTTAAAAGCGGCTACAGTAGCTACGCCACCTGCGCCAATCATTAAAACTTTTCCCATAGTTCAATTTAATTCTCTGTATTCCCATTCTATTCTCCACTACAAAGAGGGAGCAACGGAATGTTA
>ERZ1674166.187-NODE-187-length-10670-cov-6.156477_pt1 | contig 10670 bp, 5 predicted proteins | sample MGYA00581293_ERZ1674166 | MGnify/ENA primary metagenome ERZ1674166 (study PRJEB41354, sample SAMEA4873350) | human saliva metagenome | biome: human-associated habitat [ENVO:00009003]; feature: mouth environment [ENVO:08000002]; material: saliva material... | reverse complement strand
TCAATGTCAAAGGCGACAGCAACATCATCAGCGAAACCGTAGCCGGTGGTGCACAGCTGAAACTGGCTGATGTGTTGAATGTCGGTCAAGCGGCTCCGGTGAAAATCGATGGCGACAAAGGCGAAGTCAGCGGCTTGAGCAATACGACTTTGGGCGGCAGAGATTTTGCCCAAGGCAAACGTGCGGCGACCGAAGAGCAGCTGAATGCAGCCCAAGATCAGTTGGTGAATGTATTGGGTGGCAATGCGGCCAATAACGGCGGCAACATCAGCATGACCAATATTGGCGGTACGGGTGAGAACAACATCCACGATGCAATCAAAGCCGTTAATGCAACTGCCAATCTGCCTTTGACTTTCGGCGGCGACAGCGGCAAAGACGTTGAACGCAAACCGGGTACGAAGCTGAATATTGTCGGCGGTCAAACCGATGCAGCCAAACTTTCAGACGGCAATATCGGCGTTGTAGCGAATGGCTCCGATAAGTTGGAAGTCAAATTGGCTAAAGACTTGGCAGTTGACAGCGTGAAAGCCGGTGATACCACAGTCAATACTGACGGCGTGAAAGTTGGCGATGTCAACCTGACTAAAGCCGGCTTGAACAACGGCGGCAACAAGATTACCAACGTTGCAGCTGGTACCGATGATACTGATGCAGTGAATGTTGCTCAGTTGAACAAAGCTGCGGCTGCGGCTAAGACTGAAGTCGTTCAGGGTGATAACATTGTTGTTACTCAGGATGTAGGCGCCAATGGCCAAACCATTTACAAAGTGGCGACCGATAAAAACCTGAAAGTCGACAGCGTTACCGCAGGCGATACCGTGATGAATAATGACGGTGTGAAAGTTGGCGACGATGTTGCCTTGAACAAAGACGGCTTGAAAGCAGGCGATGTGAACCTGACCAAAGCTGGCTTGAACAACGGCGGCAATAAGATTACCAACGTTGCGGCCGGTACGGATGACACCGATGCAGTCAATGTTTCTCAACTGAAACAAGCTGCCGCTGCGTCTAAGACTGAAGTCGTTCAAGGTAAGAATATCGTTGTGACTCAGAAAACAGGCGACAAGGGTCAAACTGTTTACGAGGTGGCAACCGATAAAGACTTGGATGTTGACAGCTTGAAAGCCGGCGATACCGCAGTGAACACTGACGGTGTGAAAGTGGGTGACGATGTTGCCTTGAACAAAGACGGCTTGAAAGCAGGCAAGGTAAACCTGACGAAAGACGGCTTGGATAATGCGGGCAACAAAGTAACCAACGTAGCGGATGGCGATCTCAATGCAAACAGCAAAGATGCCGTCAACGGCAGCCAGTTGTACGCAACCAACCAAAACGTAGCCAACAATGCTGCGACTATCGCCAAAGGTATTAACTTCGGCGGCACGACAGGCAGCAATAACTACGCGTTGGGTTCTACCATCAACGTCAAAGGCGACAGCAACATCATCAGCGAAACCGTTACCGGTGGCGCTCAGCTGAAGTTGGCTGACGAGATTAGCGTGAAGACAGTGAATGCCGATACTTTCAAAGCAGGCGATACTGTGATGAACAAAGACGGCGTGAAAGTCGGCGATAAAGTTGCGTTGAGCAAAGACGGTTTGACCGCAGGCAATACTGTGGTCAACAACGACGGCGTAACCATCGCTGCACCGACTGAAAGCAATCCGAACAACCAAGTCAAACTGTCTCCTGTCGGTCTGAACAACGGCGGCCAACGCATTACCAATGTGGCTCCGGGTAAAGACGGTACAGACGCGGCAAACGTGAACCAGTTGATTGGTTTGGGTACCGAGTTGCAGAACAACATCAACCAAGTAGGTAAGAAAGCCTACGCGGGTGTGGCCGGTGCGATTGCCCAAGGCTCGATTCCGCAAGTAACCCGTCCGGGTGCGACCGGTATCGGTGTCGGCAGCGGCTACTACGGCGGTCAGTCTGCCATGGCCATCGGCGTGTCTGCGATGAGCGACGGTGGCAACTGGATTGTCAAAGGTAACTTCTCGGCCAATACTGACGGTCATGTCGGTGTCGGTGCCGGTGCGCTGTATCAGTGGTAAGTTGGCAATGACAGGCAACTAGATTTGCTGCCTGAATAGGGAGGCTGTCTGAAATTTTAGGTTTCAGACGGCCTTTTTTTCTGAAAACACTTGAATTTAGGCTATCTGAAACGATATGCTTCATCTATTTACCGCATGACTCTGAAAGAGAACAAATGAGCAAAACCATCCATTATTTGAAAGACTACGCCGCACCTGCATACCGTATTCTGAAAACCGACCTGCATTTCGATATTTTAGAACCGCAAACCATCGTTAAATCCAGTCTGACCGTTCAACCTGAAAGAGCAGGGGAGCCGTTGGTACTGGATGGTTCGGCAAAACTGCTGTCTGTGAAAGTAAACGGCCGGGCTGTAGATTATGTGTTGGAAGACGAAAAACTGACGATTGCCGGCGTGCCGTCTGAAAACTTTACGCTGGAAGTGGAAACCGAAATTCTGCCTGCTGAGAACAAATCCCTGATGGGTCTGTATGCTTCCGGCGGCAACCTGTTCACCCAATGCGAACCGGAAGGTTTCCGCAAAATTACCTTCTACATCGACCGTCCGGATGTCATGTCTAAATTTACCACCACCATTGTTGCGGATAAAAAACGCTATCCGGTGTTGCTGTCTAACGGCAATAAAATCGATGGCGGCGAGTTTTCAGACGGCCGTCATTGGGTGAAATGGGAAGACCCGTTTGCCAAGCCGAGCTACCTCTTTGCTTTGGTGGCAGGCGATTTGGCGGTAACGGAAGATTATTTTACGACCATGAGCGGCCGTAAGGTCAAAATCGAGTTCTACACTACTGAGACAGACAAACCTAAAGTCGGTTTTGCCGTGGAATCGTTGAAAAATGCGATGAAATGGGACGAAACGCGCTTCGGCTTGGAATACGACTTGGATATTTTCATGGTCGTTGCCGTGGGCGATTTCAATATGGGCGCGATGGAAAACAAAGGTTTGAATATTTTCAACACCAAGTTCGTGCTGGCCAACAGCCGTACTGCAACCGATACCGACTTTGAAGGCATCGAATCTGTGGTCGGCCACGAATATTTCCACAACTGGACGGGCAACCGCGTGACCTGCCGCGATTGGTTCCAATTGTCACTGAAAGAAGGCTTGACCGTATTCCGTGATCAAGAGTTTTCCGGCGACCGAGCCAGCCGCGTGGTGCGCCGTATCGACAATGTCCGTATGCTGCGCTTGTTCCAATTCCCTGAAGATGCAGGCCCGACTGCGCATCCTGTCCGCCCGGCCAGCTATGAAGAGATGAACAACTTCTACACCATGACCGTCTATGAAAAAGGTGCGGAAGTCGTGCGCATGTATCACACCTTGCTCGGAGAAGAGGGCTTCCAAAAAGGCATGAAGCTGTATTTCCAACGCCACGACGGTCAGGCGGTAACCTGCGATGATTTCCGTGCCGCAATGGCAGACGCAAACGGCATCAATCTTGATCAGTTTGCTTTGTGGTACAGCCAAGCCGGTACGCCGGTTTTAGATGCCCAAGGCCGTCTGAAAGATGGTGCGTTTGAATTGACCATCAAACAAACCATTCCGGCAACGCCCGATATGGCGGACAAACAGCCGATGATGATTCCGGTCAAAACCGGTTTACTGAATGAAAAAGGCGAAGCGGTTGAGTTTGAATATCAAGGCAAACGGGTGAAAGAGGCGGTTTTGGTATTGACTGAAGCCGAGCAGACTTTTGTATTGAGCGGCGTCAATGAGCCGGTTATCCCGTCTCTGCTGCGAGATTTCTCTGCACCGGTCACCCTGAACTATCCATACAGCGAGCAAGAATTGGCGACTTTGCTGGCAGCAGATGAAAATGAGTTTGCACGCTGGGAAGCTGCTCAAACCTTGTACCATCGCGCCATTAATGCCAACCGTCAGGCATTGGCGGAAGGCCGTCCTTTACCGGAACACAAAGCATTGATGGATGCTTTGGCTTTGGTGGTTTCCGGTGATTTCGACCCGGCATTCCGCGCCATTTTGCTGCAAATGCCGTCTGAAACCGATGTATGGGCGGAAGAAGAAAATATTGACCCGATTCAGGTTCATCAAGCGCGTGAAGCCTTGCTCAATGCCGTTGCCGTCAAGTTCCTGCCTCAATGGCGCGAGCTGAACCGTCAGGCTGCCGAGCAAGAAAACCAGGCCGATGCTGCTGTTCGTTATGAATACAGCCCGGAATTGGCCGGCTGGCGAACTTTGCGCAATGCTTGCAGGGCATTTATCCTTCGTGCTGATGCAGCGCATATCGAACACGTTGCGGAAAATTACGAGGCAATGGCGCAAAACATGACCCACGAATGGGGCATCTTATCCGCAATCAACAGCAATGAAAGCGAAATCCGCGATCGCTTGTTGACGCAATTTGCCGATAAATTCGCCGATGATGCCTTAGTAATGGACAAATACTTTGCCCTGATTGCTTCAAGTCGCCGCAAAGATACTTTACAGCAAGTTCAGACGGCCTTGAATCATCCTAAATTCAGCATTGAAAACCCGAATAAGGCCCGTTCTTTGTTGATCAGCTTCAGCCGCAATATTCCGCACTTCCATGCAGAAGACGGCAGCGGCTACCGCTTTATAGCCGATAAAGTGATGGAAATCGACCGCTTTAATCCGCAAGTTGCCGCCCGACTGGTGCAGGCTTTCAACATCTGCAACAAATTGGAAGCTAACCGAAAAGCCGTCATGACCAAAGAATTGCAACGCATCAATGCACAAGAAGGTTTGTCCAAAGATGTGGGCGAGATTGTCGGTAAGATTCTGAATGAAAAATAAAGCTTGTCTGTTGAACTTATTGTAAATTGGCAATAGGGATAGATAGACTAAAGGCCGTCTGAAACCAATTGGTTTCAGACGGCCTTTTTATATATCAACGCTTAAATTAATTTTTGTTGAGGGTAGATAATGGGAATAAAAAAAGAGCCTGCATAAAACAGGCTCTTTTTCATACTAATCCGAAGATTAGAATTTGTGACGCAGGCCAACCAAACCAGAGATGGTTTCAACTTTGTGAGGGCCAGACTCAGCACCACGCAACCAGCCGGCAGAAACCAAAGCAGTAGTGCGTTTAGAGAAGTCATAGTCAGCACCAACGATAACTTGGTCGTATTGAGTGCCTTTCAGTTTTTCGCCGTCAACTTTAGCTTTGAAGCCGTGAGCGTAAGAAACGCGAGGAGTTACGTTATCGGCGCGGTAAGCGGCAGTAGCGGCAACTTCGATTGTTTCAGCAGGACGGCTGTCCAAGCCAGCAGCAGTACCGAATACTACGTTAGAAGCGTTAGTACCGGCAGCACGCATAGCAGAAGTTACAACACCGTTAGACTGAGCTTGAGCGTAGTCACCCAAAGTTTCCCAGTTTTTAGCGTATTGACCGGCTACAGATACGAACAGGTTGTTAGCATCGTAACCACCTACCAAGCGGTGTACGTGACCGTCTTTTTCAGAAACGGCGTTTTTACGGAAACCACCGGCGTATTGACCGAAGAAGCCAGAGTTTTCGTAGTTCAGGCCAGCGTAGTAAGTGTCACGGGTAGCGTCGTTGTGAGTGTATTTGTCAGAAGGGTTAGCATTGTCGCGTGGAGTGTATTGTACGCTTGCGCTGAAGCCTGAGAATACAGGGCTGTCGTAACGTACAGAAACTGCACGTTCGTCAACACGGGTAAATACAGACATGTTCAAAGCGCCGTTGCTGCTTTCCCATTGGTCAACATTGTCGCTAGAGTCTTTAACAGTAGAGTTTAATTTACCGGCACGAACTTTACCGAAGCCACCTTCCAAACCGATGAAGGATTCGCGAGAAGCCCACTCTTTGTCGCCACCGGCGATAGAAGTGTTTTGTTCAACTTGCCAAATGGCATTCAGGTTGTTACCCAAGTGTTCGTGGCCTTTGAAGCCGATACGTGAGCCGAAGTCAGCGATTTCGGTAGCAGTTTTAGAGCTTTTCTCGTGACCCAGTTTAGCAGCAGTTTGTTCACCCAATTTTACTTTGGATACTTCAACGCCAGCTTTAATTTGACCGTACAGAGTTACGTCAGCCATAGCTGCAACAGGCAGAGCCGCCAGAGTCAGGGCAATCAGTGATTTTTTCATTGCTGTTTTCCTTTTTTAAGTGTGAAGAAGCGAGCATTCGTTCTTCTTATTGCGATATCGTTCTCTTTCAACGATTCCATGACCATAATATAAAGGTTATGGCCTAGGAAAACAAATTTTCCTCTTGTTTTGAGTGATTTTTGCGGGGAAACGTTGTTTTTTACAGACAGGGTGGAAGTAGGAGACTGCCTTTTATTTTGTAATGTGTTTTTCTAAAAGGGAATTTGGGGATGGCTATAAAATATGGGGGATATAAAATTGGGTTGTGAATATTGTTTATCGTGTTTTCAGACGGCCTTGGTAATTGGAATTTATCGTGTATTGGGTTTGCAAATATATAAAAAACCTGCCTGATTGCTCGGGCAGGTTTTATTTGATTGAAAGACAGATTAGTTTTTGTCTTGGTCAACCAGTTTGTTTTTGGCAATCCAAGGCATCATGGAACGCAGTTGAGCGCCGACTTTTTCAATTTGGTGGTCGGCGGTCAGACGGCGGCGGGCTGTCATGCTGGCGTAGTTGACGGCACCTTCTTGGATGAACATTTTAGCGTATTCACCGGTTTGGATGCGTTTGAGGGCGTTGCGCATGGCTTCGCGGGATTTGTCGTTGATGACTTCGACGCCGGTTACGTATTCGCCGTACTCTGCATTGTTGGAAATGGAGTAGTTCATGTTGGCGATGCCGCCTTCGTAAATCAGGTCAACAATGAGCTTCATTTCGTGCAGGCATTCGAAGTAGGCCATTTCTGGGGCGTAGCCTGCTTCGGTCAGGGTTTCGAAGCCGGTTTTGATCAATTCGACCACGCCGCCGCACAATACGGCTTGTTCGCCGAAGAGGTCGGTTTCGGTTTCTTCGCGGAAGTTGGTTTCGATTACGCCGCCTTTGGTGCCGCCGTTGGCTGCTGCGTAAGACAGGGCGATGTCGCGTGCTTTGCCGCTTTTATCTTGGTAAACGGCGATCAGGGAAGGCACGCCGCCGCCTTTCAGGAATTCGCTGCGTACGGTGTGGCCTGGGCCTTTAGGGGCAACCATGATAACGTCGAGGTCGGCGCGGGGTACGATTTGGTTGTAGTGTACGTTGAAGCCGTGAGCGAATGCCAATACTGCGCCTTCTTTCAAGTTTGGCTCGATTTCGTTTTTGTATACGACAGGTTGGTTTTCGTCAGGCAACAGAATCATCACAACGTCGGCTGCTTTGGTTGCTTCGGCAACGGTGCGCACGTCGTGGCCGGCTGCTTCGGCTTTTTTCCAAGAGCCGCCTTGGCGCAGACCGATAACGACATTTACGCCGGAGTCTTTCAGGTTTGCTGCGTGTGCGTGACCTTGTGAACCGTAACCGATGATGGCAACGGTTTTGCCTTTGATCAGAGAAAGGTCAGCGTCTTTATCATAATAAACTTGCATTTTATTTCCTTAGTGTAAGAGGGTTCCGGACAATCCGGGTTGAGTTAAAAGTAATAGGGGTTAGGCAGAGACTTGGTTCATCAAGACGATTTCCAATGCTTCGGTTTTTCCTTCGATGGATTTGACGAAGTTTTGGAAATGTTCGCTGGCATTGTGTTCGTCAATAGCTGCTTGGGATTTCCAATTTTCTACGAATACGAAACGGTTGGGTTTGCCGATTTCTTGGTGCAGGTCGTAGCTGATGTTGCCTTCTTCTGCACGGCTGGCTTTGACCAATTCTTTAAACTGGGCAGCCAGAGCCTCGGTGTATTCGGGTTTGACGGTAACTAATGCAACGATTTGGATGCTTGACATGTTTGTCTCCTGCTGTTTTTCAGACGGCCTTTGTTGAAGGTAACAGGCCGTCTGAACGATACAGCGTTAAATTTTCAAAATACGCTCGCCGCGGCCGATGCCGGCTGCGCCTGTGCGTACGGTTTCCAAAATTTGAGCACGACCGACTGTTTCGAGGAAAGAGTCGAGTTTTTCGGTAGAGCCTGTGATTTCGATGGTATAGCTGCGGTCTGTTACGTCAATAACGCTGCCGCGGTAGATTTCGGTCAATCGCAAGAATTCGTCGCGGTCTTTGCCGACGGCGCGGACTTTTACCAACATCAGTTCGCGTTCGACAAAACGGCTTTCATTCAAGTCAACCACTTTGACAACTTCAATCAGTTTGTTGAGTTGTTTGGTGATTTGCTCGATGACGTGCTCATCGCCGTGGGTAACAATGGTCATACGGGACAAGGTTTTGTCTTCGGTTGGGGCTACGGCCAGGGAATCGATGTTGTAATCGCGTGCGGAGAATAAACCTACCACACGGCTCATCGCACCTGATTCGTTTTCCATCAGAATAGATAAGATATGTCGCATTTCTTTCTCCTTACGCTTTTGCAATATCGCGCATGTGCGGCGGCAGAACCATTTCATCCAAACCTTTGCCGTTGCCGACCATAGGCAGTACGTTTTGTTTCTTGTCTGTCAAAAAGTCGAGGAATACCAAACGGTCTTTTTGGTTTAATGCTTCCAACAAGGCGCCTTCGACGTCGGATTTTTTGTCCACACGGATGCCGATATGGCCGTAGGATTCGGCCAGTTTGACAAAGTCGGGCAATGAATCGAAATAGGTTTCCGATTCGCGGTTGCCATAATACAGCTCCTGCCATTGGCGAACCATACCCAAATAGCCATTGTTCAATGTAACGACATTGATGGGGACATTATATTGGAAGCAGGTGGACAGCTCTTGGATATTCATTTGAATAGAGCCCTCGCCTGTGATACAGAAGACGTCTTGCTCAGGAGCCGCCAGTTTGGCACCGAGGGCGTAAGGCAGGCCTACACCCATCGTACCCAAGCCGCCGGAATTGAGCCATTGGCGGGGACGCTCGAATGGATAATATTGAGCGGCAAACATTTGGTGTTGGCCAACGTCGGAAGTAATAATGGCTGAGTTTTTGGTAATTTCTGCCAGTTTTTGAACAACGTATTGCGGTTTAATGATTTCGCTGTCGTTTTCAAACCACAGGCAGTTGTGCGAACGCCATTCTTCGATGGTTTTCCACCATTTGTCCAATGAGTCGGCTGAAGGCGAAGTTTCTTGTTTGCCCCACAGATGAGTCATTTCAGTCAATACGTTTTTCACGTCGCCGACAATCGGAATGTCCACTTTAACGCGTTTGGCAATGCTGGACGGGTCGATATCGATATGGATGATTTTTTTGGGTTTGTCCAAGAATTTTGACGGTACGGAAACAACGCGGTCGTCAAAGCGCGCACCGATTGCCAAAACGACGTCTGCATTTTGCATTGCCAAATTGGCCTCGTAAGTGCCGTGCATGCCCAACATGCCCAAGAATTGGCGGTCGCTGGAAGGGTATGCACCCAAGCCCATTAATGTGCCAGTACAGGGTACGCCGGTCATACGGACAAATTGGGTCAGTTCATCGGAGGCATTGCCCAATACCACGCCGCCGCCGAAGTAAACGATAGGGCGTTTGGCAGAAGCCAGCATTTGTACGGCTTTTTTAATTTGGCCGATGTGGCCTTGTACAACCGGTTGGTAGGAGCGGATGAAGATGTCTTCTTGTGGATAGCTGAATTTGGCCATCGCTTGAGTAACATCTTTAGGAATATCGACGACAACGGGACCCGGACGGCCGCTGGCGGCAATTTGGAAGGCTTTTTTAATCGTATCAGCCAGCTCGCCAATATTGGTAACCAAAAAGTTGTGTTTGACACAAGGGCGGGTAATGCCGACCGTATCCACTTCTTGGAACGCATCTGTACCGATGAGGGAATTGCCCACTTGGCCGCTGATGACGACCAGGGGGATGGAATCACTGTACGCAGTGGCAATACCGGTCAATGCGTTGGTTACGCCCGGGCCGGAAGTTACTAAGGCCACACCGACTTTGCCGCTGACGCGGGCATAGGCATCTGCCGCATGTACGGCTGCCTGCTCATGGCGGGTCAGAATGTGCTTGAATTTGTTGAGTTGGAAAATGGCATCGTAGATTTCGATAACCGCACCACCGGGATAGCCGAATACGTATTCAACACCTTCGGCTTTAAGACTTTGCACGACGATTTGTGCGCCTGATAATTGCATATTGACCTCTTTTATACGGTTTCTAACCAATAGGAACAATCCGCCTCACCACAGCACCTGTAATGCAATTCCGCCAAGCAGCGATTTAGGGTACGCGCATTGAGGGAATACGGCGACAGTCAGACTGTCCAAACAATTGGAAAGGAACACAGAGTTTGTGAAAAAGAGTAGAAAAGATAACGCAAACCGACTGTTCAATCAAGATAAAATCTTTCATCTTTTAACATTTGAAACGAGAAAATAGATTGAAGGTTGATTTTAAAGAAATAAAAAAACAGTTTTATTGATCTTGGTGTGGATGGATTGTTGACAGTTTGAGTAAGGAGAAGGTTTTTTGTAAAGAATAAATAGCAAAAAACCTCTTGATTCAATCAAGAGGTTTTTTAAATTTGGTGCCCAGGGTCGGACTCGAACCGACACACCTTGCGGCGGGGGATTTTGAGTCCCCTGCGTCTACCAATTTCGCCAC
>ERZ1674166.186-NODE-186-length-10684-cov-5.554991_pt1 | contig 10684 bp, 7 predicted proteins | sample MGYA00581293_ERZ1674166 | MGnify/ENA primary metagenome ERZ1674166 (study PRJEB41354, sample SAMEA4873350) | human saliva metagenome | biome: human-associated habitat [ENVO:00009003]; feature: mouth environment [ENVO:08000002]; material: saliva material... | reverse complement strand
GCAATCCCAACCTAAACACGGAACTTAAGCACCACGTTCGTGACCTATAGTCCGACAGTGACTGCTACTGGACTACGCCAATCGACGCTGTCCGAGAGCGTGGGGCGGGGGATCGTATCGGGTGTGGAGACGTCGTTGTTGCTCATGACGGGAGTATCGACGCGGGCATACTCATCTGAGTGCCGCGCGGCGCGGTGTTGAACATGTCCTGGACGTGTCCCGGTTCATGGTGTGACCGTACTCCTACATAAAGGAAACGCTAACAGTTGGTTCCCCGCGTTCGGAACCTGTACAATTCGTTTGGTAGACAGGGCTGGACCGCATCGCATCTCCTTGAGGACGCGACGAGCGCCTCCTGATCGGCGGGAGCCCAAGAATGAATAGCCTTCGTGGCGGCTCACCAATGATCGGTCTACAGCACGCACCCCGCTTCGGCGGGGTTTCGTGTATCGCCGTGCCTTCGTTGACATCCCTCGCGACATGTGGGGTGGAGAGGTCTGGGTTTTTAATTGCTTGTCGTGAGAGGGTTCTGAGTAGTCCTGGCCGTGGCCGGGGCTGGACTTGCCGCTTGGGAGAACCCGTCGCCGGGGGAGCATGAGCGAACCAACTACTGGCAGGAGTCCATCTCGGGTCACGTGAAATCGCGCTGTCACAAACTCCCGTTACGTGGACCGCCCCTGCGTGACCTGCGCGAAGGTGGAGATACTGGGGTCATGAACGCACGAACGAACATCACCCGTCGTATGTGCGGGTCTATTCGTGCCCGAATGTGCAGCTGACGCAGACGACCGCCACTCACTAGGCCAGGATCCGCCGCCAGCATCAGACACCGCGCATGAGCGCCCAGGCGGGGAGAAAGCCGCAACACCGAGAGTCCCACTGTGCCATTCTCTGACGCCGACTACGCCCATCCTTGTACCCACGACCACGAGCCCACGCTCCTATCCTTCGAGGTCATGCCCCCGCGCAAGCCCTCCCTGGAAGCCCCCTTCTGGGATACGGTCGATCGCCTCCTCCAGGTTCGCCCGGACTTCATGTCCGTGACCTATGGGGCGGGCGGCAAGGACCGTCACAATGCCCGCTCAACGGTCCAGCGCCTCGTGCGTGACACCCCGATTCAGCCGATCGCCCACCTGACCTGCGTGGGCAACTCGACGGCCGAGGTCGTCTCGACCGTGCACGACTACCTGGAGTCGGGCGTGCGCACCTTCCTGGCACTGCGCGGAGACCCGCCGGTGGGACAGGAGGACTGGGAGCCCGGACCCGGCGGCGTCGGTAGCGCCACCGAACTGATCCACCTGATCCGCACCGTCGAAAAGCGCCGCTGCGATGCTCACCCGGGCGAGGCCCTGCGCTCAGCCTTCAAACCCCTGACGATTGCGGTCGCCGCGTTCCCCGCCGGCAACCCCGCCGCGGGCACGACGCCTCAGCAGGAAGTCGAACGCCTCCTCGTCAAGCAGGCCGCTGGCGCGTCCTTCGCGATCACGCAGCTCTTCTGGGACGCCGACGTCTACGCCTCCTTCGTCGAGCGTGCCCGCCGCGTCGGCGTCACCATCCCGATCGTGCCCGGCCTGCTGCCGGCCACCGACCCGGCGCGCCTGCGCCGCGTCCAGGACCTCACCGGCATCGAGGTTCCCGAATACCTGCTGACCACGCTGGCCGACTACCCCCACCAGGACGCGCGCGACGAATTCGGCGCTGTGTTCGGCTCGCGCCTCATCCACTCCGTATTGGATGCGGGTGCCCCCGGCGTCCACCTCTACACCTTCAACAGGGCCAAGCCCGTCTTGGACATCCTGGCCCTCATGGGAGTGACGCCCGACCCCCAGTGGTCCCCGGCCTCGCACCCCTTCACGCAACACTGAATCCCCACGAACCACCCCGCGGCCGGGTGCGGGCAACGCCCGCGTGCGCCGCACGAGTAGCACACCAAGGAGAACACCATGTCCGCTGCCCCCGCGCAGTTCCCCACCGCCACGATCCTGGCCTATCCGCGTATCGGCCGCCAGCGTCAGCTCAAGCGCGCCCTCGAAGCGCGCTGGGCCGGGCGCACCACCGACGCCGAACTGCTTGACGCGGCAGCCGACCTGCGCAAGGAGAACCTGGCGCGCCTGGTCGAGCTGGGCCTGGACGCATCCGACGCGTCCTTGGCCGACGCGCCCTCCCTGTACGATCACGTTCTGGACGCCACGATCCTCCTGGGTGCCATCCCGCCGCGCTTCGCAGGCCGCGAGGGCCTCGACCTCTACTTCGCGCTCGCCCGCGGCGACGACAAGGTCGGCCCCGAAGAGATGACGAAGTGGTTCGACACGAACTACCACTACCTCGTCCCCGAGATCGGCCCCGACACTCCGCTGCGTTTCGCCGACGACACGGTTGTGCGCCGCTTTACCGACGCCCGCGAGTGGGGCTACGTGACCCGACCCGTCCTGGTTGGCCCCGTCACCTACCTGGCGCTGGCCAAGGCCGACCCGGCCACCCCCGACTTTGATCCGCTCACCCGCATCGACGAGGCCGTGGCCGCGTACGAGGAGGCGCTGGCCGCCCTGCACGCCGCGGGCGCCCCGTGGGTTCAGCTCGATGAGCCGGCCCTGACCTCGGACAATCTCTCGCGCACCCGCGTCGAGCTGGGCGAGCTGGCTGCCCGCGTCTACGAGCGCCTGGCCGCCGCCAGCGAGCGTCCCCAGATCCTGCTCACCACCCCCTACGGCGACGCCTCCCACGCGGTGGGCGCCCTCGCCAGGACCGGCGTCGAGGCCCTGCACGTCGACACGCTGCGCGGCTCCCTGCCCGAAGGCGCGGACCTCTCCGGCGTCACCCTCGTTGTCGGCGCGGTCGATGGCCGCTACATCTGGCGCGCCGACCTGGCGCAGCTGCGCGAGACCCTGAAGGCCGCGCAGGGCCTGGGCGCCGCCCGCGTCACCGTCGCCACCTCGAACTCCCTCCAGCACGTGCCTCATGACACCGCGCTGGAAACCCGGGACGACGCGACCCTCAACGAGAACCTGCACGCCTGGCTCGCTTTCGCCGACCAGAAGGTCGTCGAGGTCGTCACTCTGGCCCGCGGCCTGGACGAGGGCTGGGAAGCCATCGACGCCGAGGTTACCGAGGCCACCCGTGTCCTCGAGCAGCGCGCCGCCGCCCCCGGCGTCGTGCGCCCCGAGGTCCGCAGCCGCACCGCCGCCCTGACCGAGGCCGACCGCACCCGCGAGCCCTACCTTGAGCGCGAAGCCGCCCAGACCGAGCGCCTGCACCTGCCCCCGCTGCCCACCACGACGATCGGCTCGTTCCCGCAGACCACCGAGATCCGCAAGGCTCGCGCCGCCAACGCCCGCGGCGAACTGTCCGACGCGGACTACGAGGCTCGCATGCGCGAGGAGATCGCCTCGGTCATCACCCTCCAGGAGGAGCTGGGACTCGACATGCTCGTCCACGGCGAGGCCGAGCGTAACGACATGGTGCAGTACTTCGCCGAGCTGCTCGACGGCTTCGCGGCCACGCGCAACGGCTGGGTGCAGTCCTACGGCTCGCGCTGCACGCGCCCGTCCGTCCTGTGGGGCGACGTTTCGCGTCCCGCGCCCATGACCGTCGGCTGGACCAGCTACGCCCAGTCCCTGTCCGACAAGCCCGTCAAGGGCATGCTCACCGGCCCCGTCACGATCATCGCGTGGTCCTTCCCGCGCAACGACCTGCCGCTCGGCGAGATTGCCGACCAGATCGGCCTGGCGCTGCGCGACGAGGTCTCCGACCTTGAGGCCGCCGGCATCGCCGCCATCCAGGTCGACGAGCCCGCCCTGCGTGAGCTCCTCCCGCTGGACGCCGACCGCCACGCCGACTACCTGGACTGGTCCGTGGGATCCTTCCGCCTGGCCACCTCCTCGGTGCGTCCCGACACCCAGATCCACACGCACCTGTGCTACTCCGAATTCGGCCAGATCATCGACGCCATCAAGGGCCTCGACGCGGACGTCACCTCGATCGAGGCGGCGCGCTCCAAGATGGAGGTCGTCCCCGAGCTCGCCGAGGCCGGCTTCGACCACGGCATCGGCCCCGGCGTGTGGGACATCCACGCCCCCCGCGTCCCCAGCACCGAGGAGCTCGCCGAGCTCATCGGCCTGGCAGCCGACGCTGTCCCGGTCTCGCGCCTGTGGGTCAATCCCGACTGCGGCCTGAAGACCCGCGGCTACGAGGAAACGAAGGCGTCGCTGGACAACCTTGTCTCCGCTACTCGGCAAGTGCGTTCCCAGCGCGGCCTGGAGGGCTGAGAAGTCCTCGAGGCACTAGGGCAGGGGCGGGACCGCATGGTCCCGCCCCTTTCCGTATCCGGTGGCAGCGTGCGCTCCGCGAGGAGTCACAAAGAAAGGACACCTTATGGACCCGCTAGCCGCTGGCCTCGGGGCGCTGCAAGGGGAACGCGGCTGTAGTGGGCTGCGCGTGCAGGTGCGTGCTTCTCGGTGCGTGCATGCTGGCTGTGCCCATGCCAGCCCACGCCTTCTGCTGTTTGCTTGCTGTGCTCGTGGCCTCGGCCCCTCTATCCTATTGGTGGCCGTCACCCGTTCATGCGCAGCTGGGCCCGACCGCTGCCTGTTGCGCATCTGCGTGCAGCTGGGCCCGACGAGTGGCTGCATTAACCCCTTCATGCGCAGCTGGACCCCATGGGTGGCAGTGTGGGCGGGGTTGCCCATGCTCCACCTGTCGGGTTAACGTGCGCATCGAAGGGCCCAGGTACCCACCCGTCGGGTCCGAATGAACCCCTGCAACGCGACGAGCACTCTCACCCGCACGCGAGAAGGCGGTCAGTGTCCGGCGCGCGGACACTGCTGTTACACAATCTCACCTAGTGAACGTCCTGTTGCCGTCTCAGGCGGCCTCCGACAAACTTAAGGCATGACGACCTTCGCGAACCCCATGTGCTGCCCCTCCGGCGGCATGATGTCGCGAATGTGTATGTGATTGACGCCCCAGATACCCCTGTCAATCATCGCCGCAGTGATATGCCCACGCCGATAGTGGGAGTGCGGCCCCGAAGAATCGGATACACCCATGGCTCTCGTCAACACCCCCTCCCGTCACCTGCGCGCCGCCGACGACCGTCCCACCTCCTACGAGGAATTCCTCGACGTCCTGGCCGGCCTGCGCCTGAGCTCCTCGCGCATCGACATTGACATCGACCGCGGCCTCGTCACCCTGGATGGCCGCGACGCTGGTCTGTCCGCTAAAGAACACGACCTCCTGGCCCACCTGGCCGCCAACGCCGACCGCGCCGTCACCCGCGAAGAACTCTTCGCCTCGGTGTGGGCCGACGCCGAGCTGGGCTCCGACTCGCGCACCGTGGACGCCCACATTCGCCGCCTGCGCAAGAAGCTTGAAATCTTGCCCGACCTGATCTCGACGGTTCGCGGCGAGGGCTACCGCTTTAACTCCACTCCCGCCGTTCGCGTGCGCCTCACCCGCCCCGTCGCGCTGGCCGCCTGATCACCCAGCGGCGGCCCCACCGAGCCTCGCAACCCCGCCACCGCGCACCGTCGGCGCTCCCAGGTGCGGCGGTGCCCATGCCCGCCGAACACCTTTCCGCAGCCGCAAGGGGAGAGGGGCCACGGCCTCGTCCAGTGGACGACACCGAGCCCCTCAGCCAGCGACGAGTGTGGCGCGATCAGATCACGAGACGCGTCAGCTCCGAATCCAGCGGCAGCTCCTCCACGTGCAGCGGGGAGGAATCCATCCGACGACGCAGCCCGTCGATATCATCCGGGTTCGACAGATCAATGCCCACCAGGGCCGGGCCCAGCTCGCGGTTGTTCTTCTTCGTGTACTCGAAGTGCACGATATCGTCCGCATCGCCCAGCACGTCCTCCAGGAACATGCGCAGCATGCCCGGCTGCTGCGGGAAGGTCACGAGGAAGTAGTGGCGCAGGCCCTCGTGGCGCAGCGAGCGCTCCATGACCTCCGCGTAGCGCGTCAGGTCGTTGTTGCCACCCGACACGACGCATACGATCGCGCCGCCGCTGCGACCCAGCAGCGCCTTACGATCCGCCGGATCCGTCAGGTACACGTGCGCGGCCGTCGAAGCGAGCGCGCCCGCAGGCTCCGCGATCACGCCGTCGGACTGATACAGCTCCAGCATCTCCGTGCACACCGCGCCCTCGGGCACGACCAACACGCAGTCGACGAACTGCGAAGCGATATGGAAGGGCAGCGAGCCCGCGCGGCCCACGGCGGTACCGTCCACGAAGGGATCGACCTTGGCCAGCGACATCGGCTGTCCCGCCTCCAGGGCCGCGTGCATGGACGCGGCACCCGCGGGTTCCACGCCGATGATCTTTACCTCGGGGCGATTGGCGCGCAGCCACGTCGCGATGCCGGCCACGAGGCCGCCGCCGCCCACGGGAATCAGCACGGCCGCCGTATCCTCGGGCATCTGCTCCTCGAGTTCCACGCCGATCGTTCCCTGGCCGGCGATCGTGAACGGATCGTCGTAGGGGTGCACGTACGTGCGGCCCGTCGCGCGCGCCGCCTCCTGAGCCAGCGCGTTCGCGCGGTCGAACGTGCCATCGACGATGACCTGCTCGACCCACTTGCCGCCGATCGTCGCGATGCGGCGACGCTTCTGGCGCGGCGTGTTCGAGGGCAGGTAAATCGTGCCGCGCACGCCCAGGTGCGCGCAGGCGTAGGCCAGGCCCTGGGCGTGATTACCGGCCGACGCGCACACGACGCCGCGCTCGCGCTCGGCGGGGGACAGGAGCGACATGCGCGCATACGCGCCGCGCACCTTGAAGGAACGGCATTTTTGCTGGTCCTCACGCTTGAGTAAAATATTGACGCCGGCCTCGGCGGACAGGCGCTCGGAGCGCTCCAGGTTCGTGCGAACGGCCACCCCCTCCAGGGCGGTCGCCGCTTGACGGATGTCCTGTGGCGTGGTCACGTGAGAACTAGCGGGCATGAAAACTCCTTCCAATACCCTTCTAGTGTAGTAGTGGCCACCGCCCGCGCGACCCACCCAACCGTATGACGCATCGCGCACTAACATAGAGTGCGTGAAAACTCTGAAAGATCCCCTGGTCTGGATCGACTGTGAAATGACCGGCCTGGACGTCGAGCGTGACGCCCTCATCGAAGTTGCGGTCGTCGTCACCGACGGCGACCTGCGAATCGTCGATCCCGGCATGGATGTTCTCATCACCCCACCCGCGGGCGCACTAGAGAACATGAACGACTTTGTGCGCAACATGCACACCTCCTCCGGGCTGCTGGAGGACCTGGAGACATCCGCCGTCTCGATGGAGGAAGCCACCGAGCAGGTCCTGTCCTACATCAAGCGCTTCGTGCCCCAGGAGGGCAAGGCGCTGCTCGCCGGCAACTCGGTGGGAACCGACAAGATGTTCCTGGAAGCCAACATGCCCTCCGTCGTCGAGCATCTGCACTACCGCCTCGTGGACGTGTCCTCCATCAAGGAGCTGGCCAAGCGCTGGTATCGTGCGGCCTTCACCGAGTCCCCCGACAAGCACGGTGGGCACCGCGCGCTGGCCGACATCCTGGAGTCCATTCAGGAGCTGGAGTACTATCGCCGCGTGCTGTTCCCGGCTGAGCCGGTGACGACGGAGCGCGCCCGCGAGGTGGCTCGCGAGGTCGTTGCCCTGGGCATTCCGGCCATCGGCGCCGAGCCCGAGGCCTGACCCCTTCGCGAAAGGCGGCATCCCCGGTGGGGTGCCGCCTTTGGCGTGCCCAGCGGGGGAGTCGCCGTCCACAGGGGGCGTTCGCGTCGGGGCCTATCCACAGGGCAGTGTTCGTGTCCTCCGCTGTCCACAGGAGTGCTTCTCGCGCTTGAAGGTCGGGGAGTGAGGGCGTTTCCTGGGTGCATCCGGCATGTGCCGGGCACTATCGGAAAGGAATGCAATGATGCAGGACATCTCGACGACCCTCAAAGGACGCATCGGCTCTGATCCGTCGATGAAGAAAGTCAGGGGCGACACGTGCGTGACAACCTTCCGCCTCGCGATTCCCCGCTGGCGTTTCGCGACCGATGCGCGCACGGGTAACGCCTCCTACGTCGAGGACGGGGCCTACTGGTACACGATTGAGACGTGGGAGACGCTGGCCAAAAATGTCTTTGAGTGCTGCCACAAGGGCGAACCGGTCATCGTGGTCGCCCGGCCGGTGCCCAACGCGTGGGTGGATGGCAATGGGCAGATCCGCTCCTCGATTGTGTTTCGGGCCAGCGCGGTCGGCCACGACATCGCTCGGGGACGCTCCGAGTTCACGAAGAACGGCGCGCAGTCGAGTGAGGAGCCTCCCGGCGGGCACCCGGATGATCCTTTCTCGACGAGGCCGGCCCAGCCCGCGTGCGATTCACACCCGGTGGGGGTGGCGGGGTTCGACGCCCCCTCGGCCCTGGCCGAAGCTGGCGTGCAGGGTGCGCAGGGTGCGGGCTCGCAGCTGCGGTGCCCCGACGGGGATGCGACGCACGACGGCTGCGGGGATGTGGCTCGCCAGGTTGAGCCCGCGGCCGCCGTCGAGCCGTCGGATCGGCAGTGTACGCAGATACACGACGGGTCCGAGGAACATTCCTCGGACCCGCGAGTCCAGGCGCCGTCGCGCTTTGATTATTCGGCTGTTGCTCTCTCCCGGCGCTCACCGGACGAGACCGCGCAACCGATCGTGCCCGATGGGCAGGCTCCGTCCCCCGAGACTGACGCGCCGGAGCTCGACGAATCGGACGACTGTTAGGCCGTCGCGTCCACGATCGCGACCTGCGCGATGGCGCTGGGCCCGTCGTGGCTGATCGACACGAGGACCTTCCACGATGAGGAAGGGCCGAGCGATTCCTCGCAGGCAGCGGCCACGCGGCCGTGCAGCGCGATCGCGGGGCGGTTCCACTCGTCGTGGATCACCTCGATCTCGCGCCAGTCGACCTCGTCGCCGCCGATGAGGGGAGGACGACCGAAGAGGGCGCACGACCAGGCCTTAATGAAGGCCTCCTTCGCGGCCCACGACCCGCCCGCGTGACGGGCCACGGCCTCGTCAAAGCGGACGGAACCCGGCTGCGCGCCACTCGTGGCGGCGGCGCGGGCGCGGACCCGGCGGGCCTCCCTGGGCGTGAGCACGCCCGTCAGGAAGGCCGACCCCGGCTCCCTCACCTGAGCGGCAAACTCAGGGAGGGACACCAGGTCAACGCCGAGCCCGCGCATCGCTCACTTGCCTTCCGGCAGGTGGTAGAAGCCGTCCTCGCCGAGGCGTGCACTCGGATCCAGCAGGATCGCGGCCTCGACCTCGTGCGCGTCACCCGCAACGCCCGCAGCCGGGTCGTCGGGCAGTCGACGACCCTCCACCGAGGTGAACAGCGGGGCGTGGCCCAGCATGCCCATCTCGATGTGACGCTGACCGTTGCGCAGGCGACGATCCGACGCGGCGCGCCACGCCTCAAGGCGCTCGCGTCCGGCCTCGCGCTCCACGATGGCTTCGAAGGCGGCCGGGTTGACCAGCGCCAGGAAGCCGGAGACGTGGCCGAAGCCGAGCGAGGTCGCGAACGCCGCACGCACCGGTCCACGAGAGGACAGGTTGATCGGCGAACGCAGCCACACGAGCGGGCTGTACTTCTCCATGGCGTCGTCGACGCAGTCCAGCGCGACGTTTGCGGGGATCAGGCCCGTGCGGAACACGTCGATGATGCCGCCGACCTGGAACACGCAGGCGCCGCCCTTCGCGTGACCCGTGAGGGTCTTCTGCGAGATGACCAGCAGCGGGTTACCGGGGGTGCGGCCCAGCGCCATGCCGACGCGGGTGTGCAGATCCGACTCGTTGGGATCGTTGGCGTTCGTGGACGTGTCGTGCTTGGACACGAAGGCCACGTCGTCGATGCCCACGCCGAGCTCGGCGAGGTTGCGGGCGATGACCGAGTCGGCTCCGCCGCGCGCCACCGCGAGGGCACCCAGGCCGGGGGCCGGGATCGAGGTGTGCGCGCCGTCGCTGAAGGTCTGCGTGTGTGCCACGACAGCCAGGACCGGCAGACCCATCTCCAGGGCGATCGAGCCGCGGGTCAGCAGCACGGTGCCGCCGCCCTGCGCCTCGACGAAGCCGCCGCGGCGACGGTCGTTGGCGCGCGAGACGAAGCGCGAGGAGATGCCGCGAGCGAGCAGCTCGTTCGAGTTCGCCGTCGCGTTCATCGCGCCGAAGCCCACGATGGACTCGACCTGGATGTCGTCGATGGCGCCGGCCACGACGAAGTCGGCCTTTCCGGCCTTGATCTTGTCCAGGCCCTCCTCGATGGACACAGCCGCGGTCGCGCAGGCGCCGACCGGGTTGATCATCGAGCCGTAGCCGCCCACGTAGGACTGCATGGTGTGGGCCGCGACCACGTTGGGCAGGGTCTCCTGCAGGATGTCCTGCGGGTATTCCTCGCCCAGGAAGCGGTCGACGAACAGCTTGTGCATCGAGCGCATGCCGCCGAAGCCGGTGCCCTGCGTGGAGGCGACGGTCGCCGGGTGGACGACGCGCAGCAGCTCGGCCGGGCTAAAGCCAGCGGAGACAAAGGCGTCGACAGCGGAGACAAGGTTCCACGCGGCGATCGGGTCGATCGAGTCCAGCATGGAGGCCGGGATACCCCAGCGCGCCGGGTCGAAGTCCGTCGGGAACAGGCCGCCGATGCGGCGGTTGAGGGTCGCGCGACGCGGCACGCGCACCTGGGCGC
>ERZ1674166.183-NODE-183-length-10835-cov-10.273562_pt1 | contig 10835 bp, 9 predicted proteins | sample MGYA00581293_ERZ1674166 | MGnify/ENA primary metagenome ERZ1674166 (study PRJEB41354, sample SAMEA4873350) | human saliva metagenome | biome: human-associated habitat [ENVO:00009003]; feature: mouth environment [ENVO:08000002]; material: saliva material... | reverse complement strand
GCACTCTTCTTCAGTTCACTGACTACTTTCTTCTTCTCATCAGGGATTTCGTAGTCAGGATTTAACGTGTCGAGGTCAATGCTAAGTTCCTTTTTCTTCAAGTCACGGATATGTCCATAAGATGACATCACCTTATAATCCTTACCGAGAAACTTCTCTATGGTCTTAGCCTTTGCCGGGCTCTCTACTATTACCAAGTTTTCTTGCATAATCAATCTTGTACATTTTTTCAAGGACGCAAAAGTACTTAAACTTTTTGCTTACACCTTATATAATAGGCAAAATTTCTACTTTTTTAAGTTTTTCGACTCCATTTGCAGGAAATCATATAGTGCCTGACGAATAGAACGGAGCCCAAACTGCTCTGTGTGAACCTCTGACAAAGGAAGCCACATTGCCTCTTCTACATCGTCAGCAGCCTTTAATACAGTTTCATCCTCTACCTTACAAACAAAAAAGGCATCAAGTGTTGGAACATCAAAATCACTATACCGATACTTATTAGGAAGCGAACAGAAGTAATGTTTTTCCTTGACTGTCAGGTTGGTTTCCTCTCTTACCTCACGTATCAGTGCCTCGCCAATCGTCTCCCCAATATCACAAAAACCACCAGGAAGGTCCAATGTTCCACGTCCAGGCTCAAACTTCCTACGTGTAACAAGCAGTTCTCCTTGCTCATTCAGAATAAATGCTGCGACTGCAGAACTTGGATTTAAGAAATACTCAAAGCCACAGCTCTCGCAGCGTTTGCTTTTTTCATCCTGTTCAACAAAGTGTTTACTTCCACATACGGGGCAATACCGAAATTTATCTAATACGTGCATCTTGAGATTGTATATTGTTCTTGAACATTGATGTAACCATTTAAAAAGCTAACTAAAAGGTAGTTGTTAACAGTCATACGAAATTATTAAAATTCGTTTATACTCTATACCTTTTATTATTTCTGCTTGCAAATATACTAAAAACTCTAAACATCTACTATTGAAATCGTATCTTTTTGTTAACTTTGCAACTACATGTTCAAAATCACACGATTTATTCCTCTTCTTGTTACAGTAACGTGTTGTTTTCTGTAAATCAATTATCTACCCAAATATCGTAGAAAAAGAGAGGGGATAAACGAACAAAACAAATAAACTGAGAATAGAATGAATTTAAAAAAACTTTTCCTCGTAATGGGGTTGGCCACTGCCACTATGACAATGTCGGCTCAAAGTGTCTTCGACATTAAACTTTATAATGGACGTCCACCTTACGATAATGGTGATCCAAACGACTCTGCCAAGGTTCGCGTATTCCTTCCTATGGAGAAACAAGCTACTGGTCGTGCCGTAGTTATCTGTCCGGGTGGTGCATACGAGACACTTTCTATGGAGAAAGAGGGCTACGATTGGGGAGAATTCTTCCAGAACCAAGGTATTGCAGCTATCGTTTTGAAGTATCGTATGCCACATGGTCAGCCAGAAGTTCCAGTGTCTGACGCTGAACAGGCGATGAAACTTGTACGCTTGAATGCAACAAGCTGGAAGATTAATCGTAATGATGTTGGTATCATGGGATTCTCTGCTGGTGGCCACCTCGCTGCAACTATCGCAACAAGAAGTCAGGGTGAGGCAAAGCCTAACTTCCAAATTCTCTTCTATCCAGTTATCTCAATGATGGAAGGTTACGGACACGACAGAAGTCGTCAGAACTTCCTTGGTAAAAATCCAAGCAAGCGTGACGAGAAGAAATACAGTGCTGACATGAACGTAAGCCGTGTGACTCCACGCACTTTCATTGCACTCAGCGACGATGACGATACTGTTCCACCAGCTAATGGTGTAAACTTCTACACCGAGTTGTACCGCAATGACGTTCGTGGTTCGCTCCACGTTTATCCTGGTGGCGGCCACGGTTGGGGTAGCAAGATTGGCTTCCGCTATCATGAGGAGATGATGATGGACTTGAAGGCATGGTTAAAGAGTTTCTAAAGCTGATCTAACCTTATCCTTCACAAAGGTAAAATCTATTTAACTCATTGGTCTCTGAACTGTTTACCTACTATATAACAAAGGGATGCACAGGCTGTGCATCCTTTTTCTTTGCCATTAGTTTCTCCTCTGAAGGTGATAAATACTCGAGATATCAATGCTCCGCACATGTGGTGCTAAGCCTCCGCACCATTGGTGTTAAGCCTCCGCACCATTGGTGCGGAGCATTCCCCTCCCCCTAATTCACGGCCAAAAAGAAGGCTTCCACAGGCAACATACACCTTAATTGCTATGACACAGCAATAAAAATGGTTGCATTTTCTCCTCCAATAGCAACAAATCAAAAAGAGAGTCAAGTCAATCTTTTCCTAAAATCACACTAAGGAAAGAATTGACTTGACCCTCTATCATGCCATTAACACTTATAAGTTCTAAACGAACCAAGCAAAAGGTTATTTAATACTCATCTATTTTCAGTTCTTTACGATAATCGTTCAAACGCTTCATCAGCTGCTTTGTTACCTTCTCCGTACCCTTCTTTCCGTAGATATTATTCAACTCATCAGGGTCATTCTGCAGATCATAAAGCTCGTAATAGCTTACATCAGCATCATCGTTGAAGTAGTGTGTAGCATTCAAATACTTCAGACAGTTATACTCACTCGTACCCGGAATCTTCTGATACTTATTCTCCTCTACTGCACGCATACCGCCCTTACCATAGAAATAGATAAGTTTATAGCGGTCAGTACGTACACCATCGTGCTTACGAACAAGGTGATAAGTAGGATAATCGTAGTAGTGATAATATAAATCCTTACGCCAGTTCTTTGGCTTATTACCTGCAAGCAGCGGCTGCAGTGGCTTACCTGTCATCTCCTTTGGCTGTTGTACACCGGCATAAGCAAGGAAAGTCGGTGCAAAGTCGATATTCTGTACCATATCAGTATTCTCAACTCCTTCTTTGATATGGCCTGGGTAGCTGATGATAAGTGGGGTGTGTAAAGACTCCTCATACATGAATCGCTTATCAAACCATCCATGCTCGCCCATATAGAAACCTTGATCTGAGGTATAGATAACCACAGTATTCTTATCCAAGTCATGTGCCTTAAGATAATCTAACAGCTGACCGACACTCTCATCTACCGAAGCAATGACAGACATATAATCACGTATATAATTCTGATACTTCCACACTGCGAGGTCTTTTCCTGAGAGTTTCGCCTCGATGAAACAGCGGTTTCTTGGCATATAATACTTATCCCATGCCATTCTTTGTGCTGCTGTCATACGACCAAGTTCGCCCATCAAACCTTCATAAGAAGCCATACTCTCCACGTCTGATGTATCGAGAAGCTCTGGAATCTTGAAGTCTAAGATTAACTCCATATCTTTCTCAATATTCATCTTCTGTGTTTTAGCTGCCGAACCGCGATTCTCATAGTTATCCCAGAAGGTTTTTGGTAACGGGAAGTCTACCCCATCATACATGCCAATATGCTTTGGCTCAGCAAACCAACTGCGATGTGGTGCCTTATGATGCACATACAAGCAGAAAGGCTTGTCCTTCTGTCGATGGTCAAGGAACTCTATCGCATGCTGTGTGGTCAGTGTTGTTGCATAACCCATCTCCTGTTTATACTTGCCGTAGTTACCTGTTGTACAGAAATTTGGGTTATAGTACTTTCCCTGACCATCGAGGATATAATAGTAATCAAAGCCCTTCGGGCGACACATCATGTGCCATTTGCCTACGATTCCAGTCTCGTAACCTGCCTTCTGCATCAGCTCTGGGACAAAAGTCTTTGTGGTGTCGATACCCTCAGCCAACTGTCTTTGCCCATTCTGGTGGCTGTAGAGTCCTGTCATCAAGCAAGCACGGCTTGGCGTTGACAATGAGTTTTCCACGAAACAGTTGCGAAAGAGCATTCCTCGTTGTGCCAAACGATCGATGTTTGGTGTAGGAGCTAACTTCGAGATAGGACTACCATATGCACTAATTGCCTGCATAGCGTGGTCGTCACACATGATGTAAAGGATGTTAGGACGTGCCGCATCCTGCGCAAGCATCTTACCGTGGACACACGACAGTGCCGCCAACGGCAAGATTGCCTTTGTAATGTTTTGATTCATATAGAATAGTTTTTAGTTGTTTAAGTCTTATTTTCCCCTTTCCATCGGCATTGTTATTGGGAATAGCGGATTGTCAACATGCTCTTGATAGATAATCTTTACCATCTGATCAACAATCTCTGGATGCTCCTTTGCTACGTCTTTATCTTCGTGAAGGTCGGTCGCAAGGTTGTAAAGATGTGGTACACCACGGATAACAATGAGCTTCCAATCTCCCATACGAACACCTATCTGATTGGTTTCAGCAAACTCCCAATAAAGGTGTGGGTGGCGTTTTTGTGCCTTTTCATTGCTCATCAAGGTTGGGAAAATAGAGATTCCATCGAAATAATCGATAGTCTTTTTCTTATTGATATAACGTTTTGGGAAGTTGCGTACACCTACCACATCACAGAAAGTTGGCATCAGGTCGTAGAATGCAAACGGTAAGTCGTTGGTCACTCCTTCCTTAACACGTCCCTTCCAGCGGGCAATAAACGGAATGCGGATTCCTCCCTCGTAGCACTGGCGTTTAAGTCCTCGTAGCTTACCATCACGATTGAAGAAGGTTGGGTCTGCTCCACCCTCCTCATGAGGACCGTTGTCACTGGTGAAGATGACGAGTGTGTTTTCAGCAAGTCCTTGCTCATCTAAGGTACGAAGGATCTCTCCTACATACGCATCAAGGCGAGTTATCATCGCAGCAAACTGTGCATGGGTATGCTCTACAGCATTATAACGTGAGCCTTCCTGCCCTCCCCAAGTCTTATCTTCAAAGAACTTCTTTTTATAGAAAGCTACGAGTGAGTCGTTGGGTTGTGTTAACTCTGCGTGAGGAAGCGTATAAGTGAAGATACCAAAGAATGGTTTTTCCTTGTTCTGACGCTTCAACCAATTCAAAGCGTGCTGATGTATGAGGTCGGCTGAGTAGTCTTTACGTTGTGCATACTGCTCACCAAACATCGGATAGTCAATATTGTTCTGCATCACAACACGTCTTACCGCACTATCCCCACGCTCTCTGCTATATTCATTGAGGAAGTTTGGGTAATAAAGATGTGCTTGGAACTGACAGATATAACCATAAAACTCATCCACCCCACGCTTATCTGGCGTTGACTTAGAGCCTTCATAACCACCAGCCCACTTACCGAACATACCCGTGCGGTAGCCATTGTCTTTCATGATTTCAGGTAGGATGACATGCTCTGGGTCGTAAGGATGTTGTCCAACAACACTGAAATCGCGGTTTTTACCATAATAGATAGGCTTACTTGGTGCCCAATATTCCTTGTTTCCTCGTACTTCCGTATGCCCAGAATGTTGTCCTGTCATAAAGCAGGCACGCGATGGAGCACTCACCGGTGCACCCGCATAGGCTTGTGTAAAACGCATACCTTCCTTTGCCATACGGTCAATATTCGGTGTAAGAATATACTGCTGTCCATAGCAACCAAGGTCGCCATAGCCCATATCATCACACATAATATAAATGATGTTAGGACGTTGCTGGTGTTTCTGTGCCATTGCGTTAACTTGTCCACAAGCCAATGCAGCTATGGGCAGAAGTGTCTTTGTTAGGTTCGGTTTCATATAATGATATGTTATACTTTAGGTTCTTGGTGTTTGTCTTTCCCGATTTCATCGTGTAGTAATGTCTACGGGTCTGCAAACTTACATAAAAAAAATGAAAACGCAAATCAGAATGTGCCTCTTGTTGACTTTTCAAAAGACTTATTGTTACCTTTTATTACTTTTATTAAAATTAAGGGTAGCTTATGTTAAGTTATATTAAATATAGAAGAGGTAAAACTCAATATATTAAATAATAATAATACTTTTGCGGAAAATTAAATATATCACAAAATAATTTCAAGCGACTATTCGCAGCAAACATCCAATCAAACAACAACAATCTGCAGTTTCATGTCGAAACTTGCAGAATAATTTATTGGATTTAAGTAACCTATAAATATTTAAAAACAGACAAAAGAAATGAAAAGATTAATCTTAATGTTGGCTCTGTCAATCATTACATTGCAGGCAACATGGGCAAAGCTAAATGTAACTAAAGAAGCTGACGGGACGGTGGTCTTCACGCTCGAAGCATCTGGCGACATTAACAATGAGTTTACGAATAAAGGGTATGCACTATATGAGGCTTCAAGCCTAATAACCCCTTACTTGAATGCCACAAAACTGAAAGTTGTAACCAAACCTGGAGTAACTATGAGCAGTGAGGACTTGAAACGCATCTGTGGTATGGCAGAGGAAGAGAACAATTTTCGTAACCTAAACACGCTCGACCTTGAGTTCGCAAACTTCACCAATGACGACAATTTGATCTATCTAAGTTATATGGACGAGCTGAAGACTATTACCTTCCCTCGTACAACCACAAAGATACCACAACACTGTCTTACAAATGGCAAATGCAAAATAAAGCATGTAATTATCCCCGACAATGATACACGCAGCGTAGAAGTTGGAGCACAGGCTTTTGGACAATCACTCGAGTCAATTAAACTGGGAAAGGTTGATAAGAATGGTAATAGTCAGTTATTACAATACGCATTTGAGCGTTGTACAAATCTCACATCTGTTGACTTTGGCACAGGATGGAAAGAAATTGGCACTAATGCATTCTTTGGATGCTCAGCCTTAAAGGATATTGTGTTACCAGAAGGAGTTGAATATATCCGTAATGGTGCATTCAATGGCGCAGCAATTGAAGCCATCCACCTTCCTAACACGCTGAAAGTAATTGAGGCAAATGCTTTCGTATGCGAGAATCTGAAAACTATTACAATTCCTGCAAGTGTCGATAAAATTGAGACATTCGCTTTCCAAAACAACAAAGCACTTACAGATGTATATGTATTAGGAACAAACACAAAAGCTGAAAACCAAGCTTTTGGTCCCTATACTGTAAGTGATTTCAAATATGACAATCCTGGCAATATCACTCCTGTAAAACGAGAGTTCTATACAAATCGAGAGACTGGTAAGCTTTTCACAATGCTACATTATCCTGAAGCTGCATACGAGAACTATGTAAATGAGAATTCACGTTCAGAAGGAGGTTCAACAAAAAATGTTGCTGCAGAGAATGGTGGCTGCTGGCCTACATTTGAAGATGGCAAGTTTACCTTAACATCTGGTGAGTATGCAGGCTGGAGGAATTTCGCACTTACAGGCAAAATAAAAGATGAAACATGGGATGACAACAAACGTGTAGACGGCAAGTGGTACACAATGTGTCTGCCATTTGACATGACAGCCCAGCAGCTCAAGAGTGCATACGGTTCAAAAGTTGAGGTTGTAGAGTTCTCCGATGTAGAAGTTGTTACAAAGCCTAATAATGACAAGATTGTCACACTGAAATTTAAGCAGCCTGTAACAGAGACAAAGGCTCACCATCCTTACATGATTCACCCTTCCCTGCACAAGGGAACGCAGACGGGTGTGAAAACAACCATCGTGGGTATCAAGAAACAAGAAGAGAAACAGGAAAGTTTGGATGCTCAAAAGGTTGTAAAGACTGCTGATGGCGTCACCTATACTTTTATTGGTAATTATGACAAGAACAAGCACCTGCAGCAGTATTCTTATTATTACTATTCAGGCGATAATGAGAGCACCTATAAGAACGGTTTTTACAAGTGGATTAAGTCTGGCAGCGGAATATGGACTCCTTACACGGCTTGCGTCTTGATGAATAAGGACAATGGTGCGAATGCGAAGCCATCAGTCAGCTATTATTTAGAAAGCATTGACGGGCAAACAACTGCTATTGACACGCTTCCTGTTATGCCAGCAGTACACGACATGCAGCAGGGAAAGGTATATACCATTACGGGACAGCTCGTACAGCAGGGCATAATTAACCTGAAAGCATTGCCACAGGGAGTTTACATCGTTAATGGAAAGAAGTACATCGTTCGTTAAACAAAGAAAAGTCATGATGAAAACAAAATATATAAAACCAATGACGGATATTCATGCCGTTATTACTGAGAAGTTTATATGTAACAGCAGAACAACAGACTCAGCAAGTATTGGAAGTACAGGTAGTCCAAATGAAAAGAGTCAAGACGATATTGATACAGGTGGTCCTGGTGAAGCAGGAAGCAAGGCGAATCCATTCACCGAGCAAAATACAACTAATATCTGGGAAGATTAAAACCATCTTCTTTACTGTTGATTAACTTATCAAATGGGATTGTATCTGCTTCATGCTGATACTATCCCATTTTTTATTATATATTTCCAACAGAAACAGCTACAACCTGATACTCACTACGAATTACTTTCATGAAGAAAAATAATTATTTACGTGAAAAGAAATATTTATCTTCATGAAAAAAAAGATTTATTTTCATGAAAATAATTCGAAAGGAGGGGTATTTAATGGAAAAGGAGAGCATAAATTACATATTAAGAACTCTAATATTAGCACACTAAAAAGCCCGAATTAATCGAGAAAAGTTATACTTTACTCCATCAATTCGGACCATATCGTTTATCTAAATGCCAATTATCCCTTGTCTATTGAAATAAATACAATAAACAAATATTATCCCACACGGAAACAATATCACGTATAAAGGAAAGAAATAATTTACTTTATTCTATCTAATAACTCCTTAGGAAGCTTTGGCATAGCACCATTCTGCGTGCAGACATACGCACTGACATCCACTGCTAACTTATGAGCATCTGGAAGAGGCATACCTGCAAGGATAGCTGAAGTAAAGGCACCCGTAAAGGAATCACCTGCACCAACGGTATCAGCAACCTCAACCGATGGGGTTTCTTGGAACGACTTGAGGTTTGGTGCAAAGACATACGAGCCGTTGACACCACAAGTCAGCACAAGCATATCAAGATTGTACTTTCCTAAAAGCAGCCAACACTTATTCTCTATATCAAGACCTGGATAACCGAAAAGACGACCAATCAACACAAGTTCCTCATCATTAATCTTGAGGATATTGGCATGCTGAAGTGAATTAGTGATAATCTCCTTTGTATAGAAGTTCTGGCGAAGGTTGATATCGAATATTTTCAGACAGTCCTTTGGCGTTGCTTCGAGGAATTTCTGTATTGTCTGGCGGCTTACACTACTACGCTGTGCGAGTGAGCCAAAGCATACCGCACGACAATTCTTGGCTGCTTCTTCAATCTCAGGAGTAAACGGTATGTTATCCCATGCCACTCCCTCCTTGATGTCATAGGTAGGTATACCTTCACTGTCGAGTTCTACCTGTACCGTTCCTGTCTGATAATCGACCTCTGGCATCAAGTACTTTACGCCTTTTTTATCGAATTCATCGAGTGTTTCCTTACCCAAGGCATCATTTCCGACAGCACTAATAGCCAACGAATCATGCCCAAACTGTCCTGTATGATAAGCAAAATTTGCAGGTGCACCACCCAACTTTCTACCTTCAGGAAGACAATCCCACAATGCCTCTCCGAGGCCAACGATTAACTGTTTCATATCTATTTTATTTATTATTCATTTTTGGAATATACGAGAAAAGATAGAGTACACCTATCGCCATTACAATAACAGCTCCCACTTGCCCGAACCCATCGCTGGCAAATCCCATCAAGAGAGGGAAGATAGTACCACCGAAAAGTCCCATAATCATCAATCCACTCACTTCATTCTGCTTGTCGGGAACACTCTGTAAAGCACGTGCAAAGATCATTGAGAAGACATTACTATTACCATAACCAACAAGAGCAATCGCTACAAATAGTACGGTCTTTGACGTTCCTACAGCCATTCCACACATTGAAAGAGCCATCATCGTAACCGAAATAATAAAGAAAAACTTATTATTCATCACACGAAGGAAGAACGAACCTGTAAGACATCCAATAGTACGGAAGATAAAGTAGAGGGATGTAGCAAAAGCCGCATCGTTCAATGACATACCTAAACGCTCTATCAGAATCTTTGGTGCCGTGGTGTTTGTACCAACATCAATACCAACGTGACACATAATACCTAAGAAACTAAGCAACACAATAGGTTTACCCAATAGGCTGAAACATTCTGCAAAAGAGCTTGCTTTGCCTTCAATAGGTTCTTCTTCTATAGGCGTTGAGAAGAGTAACAGCGTTGCAAGTGTGCCTATAATCAAATAAATTGGGAAAAGAACACGCCATCCAAGACCAAAGGCAGGAATGCTTGCCTGCGCTCCCCATATAGCGAGATAAGGAGCCATAAAAGACGCTATAGCCTTAACAAACTGTCCGAAAGTAAGTGTTGACGCCAAATTTCCACCTTTCATCACCGTTGAAACCAATGGATTTAACGATGTTTGCATCAAAGCATTGCCTATTCCAAGCAATGAAAATGAAACAAGCATCAAACCATAGGACTCACCGAATATCGGTAAAAGCAGGGAGAACAAGGTAACAATAAGACTAATAAGAACCGTTTTCTTGCGTCCAATCTTATTCATCAACATACCAGTCGGTACGGAAAAGATAAGGAACCAAAAGAAAACAAGGGACGGAAAAACATTTGCTGTTGAATCCGACAGTTGCAAATCGTTCTTTACATAATTGGAGGCAATACCCACCAAATCAACGAAGCCCATCGCAAAGAAGCAAAGCATTACGGGCAGTAGTGCGAGTTTATTGGTTTTCGACATAATCTTTAAATTTTTAGTTTGTGTAGTTCTATTATTTTAATTATACTTGCAAAGTTACTTTTTTACGAAGAAA
>ERZ1674166.178-NODE-178-length-10870-cov-7.217198_pt1 | contig 10870 bp, 9 predicted proteins | sample MGYA00581293_ERZ1674166 | MGnify/ENA primary metagenome ERZ1674166 (study PRJEB41354, sample SAMEA4873350) | human saliva metagenome | biome: human-associated habitat [ENVO:00009003]; feature: mouth environment [ENVO:08000002]; material: saliva material... | reverse complement strand
TTGTCCTTCTTCATCGACTTCTATGGCCTGACGCTGTTTGCTGCCGGCGGTCTGAATAATGGTGGCGTCAACGACGGCGGCGGATGCTTTCTCTACTTTTAGGTTTTTTTCGGCCAGTTGGCAGTTAATCAGTTTGAGCAATTCGGACAGGGTGTCATCTTGCGCCAGCCAGTTGCGGTAGCGGCATAAGGTGCTGTAATCGGGGATGCTCAGTTCGTCAAAACGGCAAAACAGGTTGAAATCGATGCGGGTGATGAGGCTGTGTTCGAGTTCGGGATCGGAGAGGCTGTGCCATTGTCCGAGCAGGACGGCTTTGAACATGGACAACAGGGGATAGGCGGGACGGCCGCGGTGGTCTCTAAGGTAACGGGTTCTTTGACGGTTCAGGTATTGTTCGATCGGCTGCCAATCAATCACCTGATCCAACTTCAATAGTGGGAAGCGGTCGATGTGTTTGGCGATCATGGCTTGTGCGGTTTGTTGGAAGAAGGTGCTCATGGAAAATCCCCTAAATGTCTTGGTGGGAATTTAGGGGATTTTGGGGAATTTTGCAAAGGTCTCAGGCTGTCTGAAAATCGTTTTTCAGACGGCCTTTTATCTTTCCATGCTTAGGCGTCGATGTTTTGTGCCAGCAGGGCGTTGTTTTCGATGAAGGCGCGGCGCGGTTCGACTTCGTCGCCCATCAGGGTGACGAACACTTCGTCGGCGGCGATGGCGTCTTCGATGCGGACTTTCAGGAGGCGGCGGACGGTAGGATCCATCGTGGTTTCCCAAAGTTGTTCCGGGTTCATCTCGCCCAAGCCTTTGTATCGTTGGATGGACATGCCTTTTTGGGCAACGCTCATCAAAATGTCCAAAGCGGCTTCAAAGCTGTCGATGTCGTATTCGTTGTCGCCTTTGTAGAGCTTCGCCCCTTTGCCGACCATGCCTTTGAGTGCGGCGGCGGTTTGGGTAAGGGTTTGGTAGGCTTTGCTGTTGAGGAACTTAGGCTCGAGGTAGCTCACCATCACATTGCCGTGCAGCTTGCGTGTGATTTTGATGAACTGGTGTCCTTCGTGGCCTTCGATGCGTTCGAGTGCGACTTCTTTTTCGTCCAAGAGGCCGCTCAATTCGGCAACGGCGCGGTCTGCGCTTTCTGCCGTGCTGAGGTCGACCGGCGAAGCGTGCAGCATGGCGTGCAGGACGAGTTCGTCAATGATGCGGCTTTCTTGCTCGATGACGGTTTTGGCCAACAGGAATTGTTTGGCGGTATTGGCAAGCTCTTCGCCTTCGATGGTGCGGCCGTCTGAAACGATTTTGGCTTTTTCCAAGGCCAAACCGAGCAGCCATTGGTCTTTTTCCAATTCGTCTTTGAGATAGCGCTCTTGTTTGCCGTATTTGGCTTTGTACAAAGGCGGCTGGGCGATGTAGATGTAGCCGCGTTCGACCAGCTCGGGCATTTGGCGGTAGAAGAAGGTCAGGAGCAGGGTGCGGATGTGTGCGCCGTCCACGTCGGCATCGGTCATGATGATGATGCGGTGGTAGCGCAGTTTTTCGGCATTGAATTCTTCTTTGCCGATGCCCGCGCCTAGAGCGGTAATCAGCGTGGCGACTTCTTGGCTGGCCAGCATTTTTTCAAAACGTGCTTTTTCGACGTTCAAAATCTTACCTTTGAGCGGCAAAATCGCTTGGAATTTGCGGTCGCGGCCCTGCATGGCGGAGCCGCCTGCGGAGTCGCCCTCGACGAGGTAGAGTTCGGACAGGGCAGGGTCTTTTTCTTGGCAGTCGGCAAGTTTGCCCGGCAGGCCCAAACCGTCCATCACGCCTTTGCGGCGGGTAATTTCGCGTGCTTTGCGGGCGGCTTCGCGTGCGCGGGCGGCATCAACGATTTTGCTGGTGATGATTTTGGCTTCGGTCGGGTTTTCTTCAAGGAAGTCGGTCAGGGCTTGGTTGATGACTTCGTTGACAACGGGGCCGATTTCGCTGGAAACCAGTTTGTCTTTGGTTTGCGATGAGAATTTCGGATCGGGGAGTTTGACGGACAACACGCAGGTCAGGCCTTCGCGCATATCGTCGCCGGCGGTTTCCACTTTGGCTTTTTTAGCCACTTCGTTGGCTTCGATATAGTTGTTGATGGTACGGGTCATCACTTGGCGCAGTGCGGTCAGATGCGTACCGCCGTCGCGTTGCGGAATGTTGTTGGTGAAACATTGCACGCTTTCTTGGTAGCTGTCGTTCCACTGCATCGCACATTCGACGCTCATGCCGTCTTTCTCGCCGAACGCGTAGAAGATTTTTTCGTGCAACGGCGTTTTTTTGCGGTTCATGTATTGTACGAAGCCGGCCACGCCGCCGGAGAGGGCGAAGCTTTCGTGTCTGCCGTCGCGTTCGTCGATCAGCTCGATGTCTACGCCGTTATTGAGGAAGGAAAGTTCGCGGATACGTTTGGCGAGGGTGTCGAAGCTGTATTCGACATTGCCGAAGGTTTCGCTGCTGGCGAGGAAGCGTACGGTTGTGCCTTTTTTGTCGGAATCGCCGACAACCTTCAATGGCTCTTCGGTTTCGCCGCGTACGAAGCGGACGAAGTGTTCTTTGCCGTCGCGGTAGATGGTCAGCGTTACCCAGTCGGACAGCGCGTTGACGACGGATACGCCCACGCCGTGCAAGCCGCCGGAGATTTTGTAGCTGTTGTTGTCGAATTTGCCGCCTGCGTGCAAGACGGTCATGATGACTTCGGCGGCGGAGCGGCCTTCTTTCGGATGGATGCCGGTTGGCATGCCGCGGCCGTTGTCGGCCACGCTGACGGAATTGTCGGCATGGATGGTTACGGTAATTTTGTCGCAATGTCCCGCCAGTGCTTCGTCGATGGCGTTGTCCAATACTTCGAACACCATGTGGTGCAGGCCGCTGCCGTCCTGCGTGTCGCCGATATACATACCGGGGCGTTTGCGTACCGCTTCCAAGCCTTCCAGCACTTGTATGCTGTCGGCGCCGTATTCTTCGTGTTTTTGGTCAGTCATGGTCTTTTCTTGCTGAATTTCAAGGAAATTTTCCGTGCGCGCAATGAAATGTCAAACGGGCGCGGCGGATGTGTTCCGAAAGGTCAAAATAATAGGTAATTATACCTGATTTTGCTGGAATATTCAGCGTTTTAAGTGCAAAAAGGCCGTCTGAAAGCTTAAATTTCAGACGGCCTTTGTATCGGAAAACAGCTTTAGCGTTTGACGCCGCTCAATCGCGCCCAGCCTTCTTCGATTTCGGCAGGCTCGATGTCGAACCATTGGCTGTAAATGCCGCTGAGTTCTTCGACTTGTTCGTCCAAAAGGCCGGACAAGACAATGCGGCCGCCTTGTTTGGTACGCGCGGCAAGCATTTCGCCGAGCATACGCAACGGGTTGGCCAGAATGTTGGCGACAACTACATCAAATTGGCCTTGCGGCAGGCCGTCCGGCAGGTAGAACTGCGCGTCGACGTTGTTTTGCGCGGCATTGTCTTTGCTGGCTCGGATGGCTTGTTCGTCAATGTCTACGCCGATGGCGGAGCCTGCGCCGAGTTTGAGGGCGGCAATGGCCAAAATGCCGGAGCCGCAGCCGTAGTCCAACACGCTTTCGCCGCCTTTGAGCTGCGTGTCGAGCCATTTGAGGCAGAGGCGGGTGGTCGGATGGCTGCCGGTGCCGAAGGCAAGGCCCGGGTCGAGTTGCAGGTTGACGGCGTTGCCGTTGGGCGCTTCGTGCCAAGACGGGGTAATCCACAGGCGGTCGGAAATTTGAATCGGGTCGAATTGCGCTTGGGTCAGACGTACCCAGTCTTGATCTTCAAGGATTTCGCCGGTGTATTTCAAATCGCTCAAACCGCATTCTTGCGCGGCGGCTTCGATAATGGAAGCGGCATCGTCGCTTTCGCCGAAAAGGGCGATGACTTTGCTTTGTTGCCAGATTTGCTCGGTCGGCATGCCCGGCTCGCCGAAAATGGCCTGCTCGTTTTCTGTACCGGCGTAGGCATCTTCAATGGCGGCGGACAATGCGCCGTGTTCCATCAGCGCGTCTGCAAGGCGTTCGGCGACGGCATCGTTGACGTTGATGGTGATTTGTTGATAGGACATGGTGGGGCTTTCTTTTTAATAAGGCCGTCTGAAAATCGACGTTGTGCTTTCAGACGGCCTTGTCAGGGATGAAACCTGATGATGCGGGTTTATCGGTTTTTCAAACCCAGTACGTCTTGCATATCGTACAGGCCTTTTTTGCCGTTTGCCCAAACTGCGGCGCGTACGGCACCGGCGGCAAAGGTCATGCGGCTGCTGGCTTTGTGGGTGATTTCCACGCGCTCGCCGTCGGTGGCGAAGAGGGCGGTGTGGTCGCCGACGATGTCGCCTGCGCGGACGGTGGCAAAACCGATGGTGGACGGATCGCGCGGGCCGGTGTGGCCTTCGCGGCCGTAAACGGCACATTCTTTGAGGTCACGGCCGAGTGCATCGGCAATGACTTCACCCATGCGCAACGCGGTACCGCTTGGGGCATCGACTTTGTGGCGGTGGTGGCCTTCGATGATTTCGATGTCGTAGCCTTCGTTCAACACGCGGGCGACGGTGTCGAGGATGTGGAAGGTCAGGTTGACGCCGACGCTGAAGTTGGCGGCGAAGACAACGCCTATTTTTTCGCCTGCGGCTTGGATGGCGGCTTTGCCTGCGTCGTCAAAACCGGTCGTGCCAATGATGATGTTGACGCCTTTTTCCACGCATTTTTGCAGGTGTTTCAGGGTCGGCTCGGGACGGGTAAAGTCGATCAGGACATCGCTTTGAGCCAGTACGGCATCCACGTCGTCTGAAATGGCGACGCCGGTTTTGAGGCCGGAGGCGAAGCCTGCATCCAAACCCAATACTTCCGAACCGGAATGCTCGAGTGCGCCGGAGAGGACGGTGTCGGGATGGTTGTTGACCGCTTCAACCAAGACGCGGCCCATGCGGCCGTTGACGCCGGCAATGGCGATTTTCAATGCGCTCATGGGGCTTCCTTATTGCGGCTTGGTTTCGGTGGTCGGAACGATGTTTTGTCCGGCTTGAACCGCTTCGATGGATTTTTGAATGGCATCGCCTTCAGCGCGAGCGAGGACGTCGTTTTCAAAGTACAGGGTCAGGTTGCTTTGTTCTTTGATGATGCCGTTGCGGCTGGTGTTGAAAGTGTAATCCCAGCGGTCGGCATGGAAGGCGTCGCGCAGGAGCGGCGTACCGAGCAGCAGTTGGACTTGGTCGCGGGTCATACCTTGGCGCAGGGAAACCACGGCGCGGGGATTGAGCTCGTTACCTTGAATGATTTTGAGTTTGTAGGATGGAAAGTTGGATACGCGCTCGGCACTGCATGAGGCCAGACCTAAAATAGCGGCGATGGCAAGGTATAAGGCTTTATTCACGGGCTTACCTTTCTGTGTCATTTCGGGAAAGATGTTTATCATCGCTTGAATATTTTTAAAAAGCAAACGATAATCATCTTCTTAATTTTTCTTTTCGCCGATTTTCAATTGCAAGACCGGCGGCAGATTGCCGTCCTTTAACGGCCCAATAGTGGGCAAACGGGCGGAAAGTGCGTATTATAACGGTTATTACCTTACAGGGATATTGAATATTATGGAAAAATTCAGCAACATTGCGCAATTGAAAGACAGTGGTTTGAAAGTTACGGGTCCGCGTTTGAAAATTTTGGACTTGTTTGAAACTCATGCCGAGGAGCATTTGAGTGCGGAAGATGTGTACCGCATCCTGTTGGAAGAGGGCGTGGAAATCGGCGTGGCGACGATTTACCGTGTGCTGACCCAGTTTGAACAGGCCGGCATTTTGCAACGCCACCATTTTGAAACCGGCAAAGCGGTTTACGAATTGGACAAAGGCGACCACCACGACCACATCGTCTGCGTGAAATGCGGCGAAGTAACCGAATTCCACAATCCGGAAATCGAAGCGCTGCAAGACAAAATCGCCGAAGAAAACGGCTACCGCATCGTCGACCACGCGCTGTATATGTACGGCGTATGCGGCGATTGCCAAACCAAAACCAAACGTTAATCAGTTGGTATGTTGATTTTTCAGACGGCCTTGGGCATTTTCCGCTTGAGGCCGTCTGAAACTTTATGGGCTTTGCGATGAAAATTCCTTTACTTGCGCCACGGGATTATCGTTTCCCCGACCCGTCTTACGCTTTGGCCGAATGCGACGGCTTGGTCGGCGTCAGCGGAGATTTGGATGCGGGGCGGCTGTTGTCGGCGTATCGGCAGGGGATTTTTCCGTGGTTTAGCCGCGACGGTTGGTTTTTCTGGTATGCGGTTGCGCCGCGTGCCGTGATTGTGCCGGAAAGCCTGCATATCGGCCGTTCGCTCGCCAAAACTTTGCGCAACAAACCGTATCGGGTAACGGTCAACCGCTGCTTTGAAAAAGTGATTGCCCATTGCGCCGATGTGCCGCGTCCGGAACAGGACGGAACGTGGATAGAACCTGCGTTTCAGACGGCCTATTTGAAGCTGCACCATCAGGGGCATGCGCATTCGTTTGAATGTTGGCTGCCGGATGAGCAAGGCGAAATGCAGTTGGCTGGCGGGTTTTACGGCGTGCAAATCGGCTGCGTGTTTTATGGCGAGTCGATGTTTGCTTTGCGTCCCGATGCGTCCAAGATTGCGTTTGCCCGCGCCGTCCCGTTTTTGGCGGATTTGGGCGTTGCGCTGATAGACTGTCAGCAGGATACGGAACATATGCGCCGTTTCGGTTCGCGATTGATGGATTTTGCCGATTTTCAGACGGCCTTGAAAGATTTAAATGCGAAACCGTTAAAGCGGAATATCGAATGCGGCGCGGTGGCTGAAAATCTGTTGCAAAAGATTGGCGGTAATTGATTTATTGGCACGGCGTGTCGGCAGAATCGACAGCTTGCATATCGTAGCTGGAAAATTAGTTAGAAAATAAATGCTATTCCATTCACTTGAACAGGCCGTCTGAAAATCTTGGCTTAGCCGAAATCCTGCCGTGTAACGCGCGGCGCTCATCATGTTAATAGCTGACGAAATCGCTTTTACATGGCAAAATAACGAGTTAAAAATTTGTAATAGGGTGGCCTGAATAGGTTTCAGACGGCCCTGATCTCTTGAAGGAATCAACATGTCTTTGCAAAACATCATTGAAACGGCTTTTGAAAACCGTGCCGAAATCAATCCGAATACCGTTACCCCGGAAGTGCGTGAAGCGGTTTTGGAAACCATTCATCAACTCGACTCCGGCAAACTGCGCGTTGCCGAGCGTTTGGGTGTGGGCGAATGGAAAGTCAACGAATGGGCGAAAAAAGCCGTATTGCTGTCTTTCCGCATTCAGGACAATGAAATCCTCAACGACGGCGTGAACAAATACTTCGACAAAGTGCCGACCAAGTTTGCCGACTGGTCGGAAGACGAATTCCGCAGCGCAGGTTTCCGCGCAGTTCCGGGTGCCGTTGCCCGCCGCGGCAGCTTTGTGGCGAAAAATGTCGTGTTGATGCCTTCTTATGTCAACATCGGCGCATACGTTGACGAAGGTGCGATGGTCGATACTTGGGCGACTGTCGGCTCTTGCGCGCAAATCGGTAAAAACGTGCACTTGAGCGGCGGCGTCGGCATCGGCGGCGTACTCGAACCTCTGCAAGCCAGCCCGACCATTATTGAAGACAACTGCTTCATCGGTGCGCGTTCTGAAATCGTCGAAGGCGTGATTGTCGAAGAAGGCAGCGTGATTTCTATGGGCGTATTCATCGGTCAATCCACCAAAATCCTCGACCGCACTACCGGCGAAATCTATCAAGGCCGCGTACCGGCTGGTTCGGTTGTCGTATCCGGCAGCATGCCTTCCAAAGACGGCAGCCACAGCCTCTATTGCGCGGTTATCGTCAAACGTGTGGACGCGCAAACCCGTGCGAAAACCAGCGTGAATGAATTGTTGCGCGGTATTTAATCGGATAACGATGACGCCGACTGAGGGTGGATGGAAAAGCCTGCTTTACGGTCGGGTTTGAACAAAAAACAGGCAGAATGTTCTGCCTGTTTTTTTATGGCTTAAAGGCCGTCTGAAACGATTTCAGACGGCCTTTTGTTTTTAATGATGGGTTGTTTAAGAGTCATCGAAGGAGAGGGGCTTTGCCTGAAATTATGCTTTCGGCCAGTCGGCGCAATAGTATTGCCAATAGATTTCGATAAAAGGAATCTCGCCATAATCGCACAACCACGGTTTGGCGCGTGTGGTGTAGTGGATAACGGGCGGAACGGTGTCGGGTTTGGGGAATACTTCGCTGAGGTTTCGTTTTTGGAAGTATTCGACTGCGCCGGTTTGGAAGTTCCAAGATTCTTCTAGTTGCAGCCAGTTTTTTTGAAATACGGTGTTTAGAAAGCATTGGTCGCCGTAGGGAACGGATTTGTCAATGGTGGTAGCAGTTTGCAGCAGTTGCGCCGCGATATTGTGTTTGCGCCATTGACCCAAATCGGCCAGCAGCATGCCGGAATTGAAATAGGGTGTGGTGTGCAGGCCGGTCGGATGGTTCCAATCGGTACGGGCGAGATAGGAATCTTGTACGGCGGCGACGGGATAGCCGCGCATATCGAGGTTGAACAAATCGTGCAGGGACTGGGTAACCACCATATCGCTGTCGAGATAAAGGGCGCGGTCGACGGGCAGGTGCTGCATCATCAGGCGGAAAAATGCGGCATCCGAAATATGGGACAGGCGGCGATATTGGCTGAAGTCCATTTCAATTTTGACATCATTCAGACGGCTGCCGCTGGCCGCGAGCTTTTGGTTGGTATAGTTGATCCATTCTTTCCTGAAGGTGTTGTGCATGAGGTAGAAATTGACACCTGTATTGTGCGTACAGACGGACTTCATTAGGGTATGAACCTGCTCGGCGTAGCCGGTATCGGCGGCAAGGACGATGGTGATGTTGCTCATTGGTTAAATTCCCTTTTATACAATGTTTTGGAGTTTGTCAGTTATTTTCTTGATTTTGTGTGGTGGGTAAAGCGGCATGGTCTTCGGTTTCCGACACGGCCTTTTCTACTAAATCCCGTTGCAGCTGTTTGCCGGCTTTGATGCCCAATTTGCGCAGTTTTTCAGTGCTGCTGATGAGGTTGCCCCTGCCGGAAACCAAGCGGCTGTAGGCCGTCTGAAACTGGGATTGTGCCTGGCTGAGCGCTTTATTGATGCCGTCCATGCTTTCGACAAAGCCGACAAATTTATCATAGAGTTTACTGCCTGCTTCGGCAATCGCCAGCGCGTTTTGGTTTTGCTGCTCGTTGCGCCAGATGTTGGCAACGGTGCGCAGGGTGGCGAGCAGGGTGCTGGGGCCGGTCAGCATGATGCGTTTGTCGAAACACTCTTGGAAGAGGTTCGGATCGTGTTGCAGGGCAAGGAGGTAGGCCGGTTCGACAGGGACGAACATAAAGACGAAGTCCAGCGTTTTGACGCCTTCAAGGTCGGTGTAATCTTTTGCTGCCAAGTTTTTGATGTGGGTGCGGATGCTGGCGACGTGGTTGGCAAGCTCGCGTTCTGCTTCTGCGCCGGTGCTTTGCGTATAGCGAACGTAGGCGGTCAGCGATACTTTGGAGTCGATGACGATTTGTTTGTTGTCGGGCAGATTGATGAGGACATCGGGCTGGAGGCGGCGTTGGGTGCCGTCTGCCTCGTGGCGGACGCTGGAGGCTTGAACGATGTATTCGCGGCCTTTTTGCAGACCGGAATTTTCCAATACGCTTTCCAAAATCATCTCGCCCCAGTTGCCTTGGGTTTTGTTTTGCGTGCCGGTCAGTGCGGTAGTCAGCGCTTTGGCATCGTGGTGGAGCTGGGTGTTGAGGGTTTGCAGGCGTTTGAGCTCGTTTTCGATGGTCAGGCGTTCTTTGGCTTCTTTTTCGTAGGTTTGTTGAACCAGCTCGCTGAAGCCGTGGATGCGTTCATTGAGCGGATTGAGCAGTTGCTGGAGATGGTCGTGGTTTTGCTCGGTAAAGCGGCGGCTTTTCTCTTCCAAAATAGTGTTGGCGAGGTTTTGGAACTGATCGCTCAGGTTTTGACGCGCATCTGCCAGCAGGGCCAATTTTTCTTCGGCGGCCTGACGGTCTTTTTCCGATTGGGTGTTGAGGCGCTCGTTTTGGACTTGAAGTGCGTGGTTTTGCTCCAAAAGGGCGGCGTATTCTTGTTTCAGACGGCCTTTTTCGGCTTCCTGTTGCTGTAAAAGGCTGTTTTTGTCGTCGATATTGGCTTTTTCTTGGGTCAGTTGTGTGGAGAGGCGCTCGTTTTGGACTTGCAGCGCATGGTTTTGCTCTAAAAGTGTGTCGTAGTCTTGTTTCAGACGGCCTTTTTCCGTTTCCTGCTGTTGCAAAAGCGTATTTTTATCCGCACTCAATGCTTGTTCTTGAACCAGTTGCGTGTTTAGGCGTTCGTTGTTGATTTGCAGGTTTTGCGCGCTTTGCTGCCATTTTGCACATTCGTGTTTTAAGGTTTCGGCTTCGGCCTCGCAATCTTGCAGATAGGCAATTTGTTTTTCGGCCGCGGCAAAGCGGTTGCCCGTCTCCTGCAATTCGTCTTGCAATTCCTGCACGGTATGGCGGCTTTGCGCCAAGTCTGCCGTAGTTTGAGCCTGCACCTGTTCGGCAAACTCATGCAGGCGGCGGGCTTCGGCCAATTCTTGTAAAACGGTAAAGTGTCGGCTTTGGGCTTGGTAGCGTGTTATCAGCCAAGCAAACAGCGCGCCGATAAAAAATGCGGCCGCGCCGGTCAGGATTAGGGTGGTGTTCATGCTGGAAATAGTCAATACGCGGAATGTTTCACTATATCATATATTTGCAGCGCATTTTATGGTCGGATATGCGCTAGAAACGTGTGTTTTCTTTAAAAGAAGCT
>ERZ1674166.177-NODE-177-length-10908-cov-6.112135_pt1 | contig 10908 bp, 10 predicted proteins | sample MGYA00581293_ERZ1674166 | MGnify/ENA primary metagenome ERZ1674166 (study PRJEB41354, sample SAMEA4873350) | human saliva metagenome | biome: human-associated habitat [ENVO:00009003]; feature: mouth environment [ENVO:08000002]; material: saliva material... | reverse complement strand
CCAGCAGCGAATCCGCCAGGCACAGCGCCATCGACGTGTCGTCCGTCCACTGGCCGGGCTCGAGCTGGAAGGCGCCTCCTCCAACCATGCCCGTGGACGGCGTGAAGGTGCCTACCACCTTGAACTCGTTCGTCGTTCCCAGCGCGTCACCGACCGCCAGGCCCACCAGCGCGCCGCGCGCGCGAGAAAGAAAATCAATCATTCCGACAGTGTGCCACAGGGGCCCTCATGCGGGGGCCGCCCCTGGTGTTCGTTCTCAGGCGATGCCGGTCAACAGTGGTGCAGGCTGACGCCGCCGCGCGTTACTCACGTTCCCAGTCTTCCAGTTCGCCGCGGGCTTTGCGGTCGAGGAAGTCGAGCAGGTTACCCGTCTCCGAAGGAGAGTTCAGAGATAGTCTGATCTTGTCTCCAGCGCCGCCGAGGTAGTAGAGGATTTTGTCCTGAGAGATGAGTTCGATGCTCGTCTTGTCGAATGTTCTATTGCTGGCCAGTCGGTTATGGAGGCGTTGTTCGAGGTACTCCTGATAGTAAGAATACGCTTGCTCGCATTGCTTCTTGTCGTGTGGGTCTAAGCATGCTGTTAGGTAGAAGTCGAAACATGCCACGCCGCCGAAGGTGTTGTAAACAATGTAGGAGGATGATCGTTTGGGCACGACGTCGGAGGTGAAGAGCAGGCTTTCTCTGGGGTCGGGAGTCCACCCGAAACGATCGCGGAAGAACGCGGCGTCCGCCCGGCTGGCGGGCCACGTCAGAGACTCCCACGCGTCAAGGAGTTCGCTCAGGCGCGACAGCGTCATCATGCGCGCCCCCTCGGGCGTGACACGCACATGCTCGGGATTCAACGGCGCGTTACTCACGTTCCCAGTCTTCCAGCTCGCCGCGGGCCTTGCGGTCGAGGAAGTCGAGCAGATTACCCGTCTCCGATGGAGAGTATAGAGATAGTGTGATCTTGTCTGCGGCGCCGCCGAGGAAGTAGAGGATTTTATCCTGGGAGATAAGCTCAACGCAGGACTTGTCGAATGTTCTTTTGCTGGCCAGTCGGTTCTGGAGGCGTTGTTCGAGGTACCCCTGATAGTAAGAATACGTTTGCTCGCATTGCTTCTTGTCGTGTGGGTCTAGGTGCGCTGCGAGATGGAAGTCGAAACATGCGACGCCGTTGAAGGAGTTGCAGACGATGAAGGAGGATGAGCGTTCAGGCACGACGTCGGAGGTGAAGAGCAGGCTTTCTCTGGGGTCGGGAGTCCACCCGAAACGATCGCGGAAGAACGCGGCGTCCGCCCGGCTGGCGGGCCACGTCAGAGACTCCCACGCGTCAAGGAGTTCGCTCAGGCGCGACAGCGTCATCATGCGCGCCCCCTCGGGCGTGACACGCACATGCTCGGGATTCAACCGTGTGTTACTCACGTTCCCAGTCTTCAAGTTCGCCGCGGGCTTTGCGGTCGAGGAAGTCGAGCAGGTTACCCGTCTCCGAAGGAGAGTTCAGAGATAGTGTGATCTTCTCACCTCCATCTCCAATGCGATAGTAAAGGTTGTCGCTTGTGAATAATCGGATTCCTGATTCGCGTGAACCCGTTCTATTCTGTAGCCTCTCGCCGAGGTGTTTGATGATGTGATTGAGGTAGAAGGAAAGGGTGTCGTCAAATTGTGACGTGTTGTGTGGGTCTAGGTGCGCTGCGAGATAGAAGTCGAAGCATGCGACGCCGTTGAAGGAGTTGTAGACGATGAAGGAGGATGATCGTTCGGGCACGACGTCGGAGGTGAAGAGTAGGCTTTCTCTGGGGTCGGGAGTCCATCCGAAGTGATCGCGGAAGGCCGCGGCGTCCGCCCGGCTGGCGGGCCACGTGAGAGACTCCCACGCGTCGAGGATCTCGCTCAGGCGCGACGGAGTCATCATGCGCACCCCCTCGGGCGTGACACGCACGTGCTCGGGATTCAACGGTGTCTGATCCATGGGGTGTCCCCTCTTCCGGCCGCGTCGGTCCACGCGGCAATCTTCGCATCAATATTATCCATGTGGTGCGGCGCGAGCGTGATCGGAGTCGTCGTGAAGCGAATCTTCTCCGGATCCGCGGTGCGCGTGAACGACACGTCTGAGTGCAGCGTCATGCGCCCCGTCTTGATGTCGTGCCAGACATCCTGATTCATCGACATTAGTTCGTGGAACGACGTGTCGGTGCCCAGGCGGTCGCCGATATAGGCCGCAGACCCCTGACGCACCTGTACCCCGTCCACGGAATACGTGCCCATCCGGGCCCCTCCGCCCTTCGACTCGCCGATGTGAAACTCCGTTCCCGAATGGTGGATCGCAAAATCGTCAAGATGCCCGGCACCCGTTCCGGGGCCGCCCAGGCCCAGGTTATAGATGCCCCGCTCGTGCCACGCGTGATCGAGCCCCGCATGCCCCATCCGCTCCGCCGCATAGCGCGCACCATTGCGCGACGAGGTCAGATCTGAAGACATTTGGCGTATCTGAATGAGTTCCAAATCGTCAATGCTCTGTCGACGCAGTTTATCGAGGGTATTCCCAATTTGGTCGGCGTTCCCCGCAGAAGGAGGCAGGTCGTACCGCGCGAGCCGCTGGGCCAGAGAAGGCTGAAGTTCACGCGCGGTCGTCAGATTCACCTGTCGGATCGTCTCCAGCTCATCGAGCACCTGGGCGGTATGCGCGGCGTCGGCGAAGGAGTTCGTGAAATGACCCCTCTCCACGACGTCCAGGCCATTCTTCGTGCGTCGTACCCACATCCCAGACGGAATAATCGCCGCGAGCGACGTGCCGGGAGCCTTCTTCAGCAGGTTCGTGATGGACTCGAGGATGCCTCGAGCATCATGCAGGTGAGAGACAAGATTCTTCGCCGAAGTGACGACACCCGTGACGCTGTCCGTCAATGACGTGACAGCTGCGCCAACCTTGATCTGAATTTGAGCAATGACACCGCCAGACGCCAAACCAACCGTGCCGACGATCTCGATGATCGCACTGGCTAAGGTTCCAATGATCTCAGCGAGAACATCACGGACGAGATCGTGGACCGCGCTGACAACCCCCGACAGAATAGAATACGCGGTCGCAACCGCCTCCAACGCCTGAGCGCCCGAACGGAGCGCGCCGACCGTTGAGGCGGACCGCGATCGAAAGGTGCTCGCGGTCAGTCCTTCGAATTCTCCCACGAGCGCCTGCGTGCGCGACTCAAGCTCATCGGCTCGCTGCGCCACCGCTGCAGCACACGCCAACCACGACTGGCCATCAGCCTGGACGGCATCACCGTTCCCAGCGAGATCGTCAAGCCAACCTTTGAGCGGCTCGAAATGCTCCAGCAAAAAGGAAGCGCCCCAGTCAATGAGCGTCCCAATCGGGTCGACCATCAACCCCACGACATCCCCGACGACGGCCAGCCCCGATAAACCCGTTCCCAGCCATGAGCCCGACGACATGGACTTATTGAGCCCATCCAAGTCCTCCAGGAGGCCCGAACCTGCTAGCTCTTCCGTGCTCACGGCATCAGCGTCCTTCCCCCTATGCCGCTACGACCCTGTGCAGCATCACGAATTGCTTGAGCTGAGGATTCCTCGCACTCCTCGAAGCTCTGAACAGCTTCGATCAGCCTGTCTCCATCTTTCGTTGCTCCAGAAGCTGCTTCCTCCACCATGGAGCGCACCCACCAGCGAACAAGACCCAGCGGGGCCGTGACAAGCGGTCCAACCAGCAGGCCGAGGGCTGCATCATTGCAACCGTCATCCACGCCAGCGACCGACGACTTCACGTCGTCGCCGGCGCTTTGCGACTCGCGTGCCGCCGCACGCGCTTTCTCGAAGTCAAGGGAGATGTCCGCCATGGTCAGTGCCACTCCCTGCGGATAGCAGGATTGCGCAGTATCCCGAAACGATCAATCGGTCGGCTCTCGCGCTCCCCGGCGTCTTGCTCTCGTGCCGACCCATAACGCGCGACCAATGCCTGTGCGCCCGGGTCTGACTCGCCGTAAGCATCAACGGCGGCGTCGGCTACCTGGGCGCCAGCGCTCGATTGGGCCGCCTTCCAGGCGTCAATGACCAAACGCCCCACGGCCTCGTCCCCGTCAATGAGCACCCGAAGGGGGCAACCGGAGGCGTCGACCGTCACGTTGACGCGGCCAGACGCATCCTCACCCTGACCGCGCACCGTCTCCCGGAGCTCAAGGAACGTTGCGGCCTTCTCCGCGAGGCGCTGAGCTTTCAGCGCCGAACGGCGCACGTTCGCGGCGGCCTCGTCGAAAGCGGACAAGTCCGGCGTGCCATCCCCATCCGGGTCACTCTGGCTTGCTGCATCGGGGCGACAGGTAACCATTTGGTCAAGTTACCCCCCCGAAGGCAACCTGTCAAACTCTGAGCGACCGCCCGTTAGGACACCGACGTGCCGAACAGTAAGCCCAGCAGGTAGGTGACGCCCGCGGCGCCGTAGCCCACGACAAGCTGGCGCAGCGCGCGAGGCGTCGGGGACTGGCCCGACAAGATGCCGACCACGCCGCCCGTGAACAGCAGGGCCACGCCCACAATCGCAGCCGCGACGGCGATAGCCGTCAGGCCCGTCAAGCCCAAAATATAGGGAATCAACGGGAAAAACGCGCCCGTCGCGAAGAAACAGAACGACGACAACGCCGCCTTCGTGGGCGTGCCAATCTGGTCGCCCGCGCCATCCGACTCGGGGCTGCCACCCAGGGCGGCGCGCACCGCGATCGCACCCGACTCGCCGGTCGCCGGCTTGGCGAGACGCGCGAAGACCTGCTTCGCGTGAGCCTCCGCCTCCTCCTCGCTCTCCCCACGCGCACGAAACACGAGAGCCAGCTCGTTCGCGTCCACATCCAAATCCGGGACCGCCTGGTGCGCGTCCGGATCCGGGATCGAGGCGTCAAGCAGCTCACGCTGGCTGCGCACGCTCACCCACTCGCCGGCACCCATCGACAAGGCGCCCGCGAGCAGCCCCGACACGCCCGTCAGCAACACGGCGTGCGGCTCCATGCCCGACGCCGCCACACCCAGCACGAGCGCCAAGTTCGACACCAGGCCGTCATTCGCCCCAAACACCGCCGCGCGGAACGTTCCCGCCAGCGTCTCGCGGGACTTGGCCGCCAGGGAACGGATGACCTCCGCGTGAATGTGCTCGTCCGCCTGCATGTGCGCCGGCACGTCATCATCCACGTCGCGCGCGGAACGCTGCTCCGCGCGCTGAGCCATCGCCAGAATAAAAATCGTGCCGAACAGGTGCGCCAGGAGGGACGCGGCGCGCGTGCGCAGCGGAGGCTTCGGTGCGGGCAGGGCCCGCTCACCCAGGCGCGCCAGCCAATACTCCTCGTGGCGGCGCTCCGCCTCCTCCAACTGCAGCAGGACCGCGCGCTCCTCGCCCGTGCGACGCTCCGACAGGTCACGGTAGGTGCGCGCCTCCATCCGCTCCTCAGCCAGGTGCTTGCGCCAGCGCTTAATCTGCGCGCGCGTCGGCTCCCGGTCCGCGGCCGCGTGATCCGCGTTCACTGCCGAGGCCTCCCTCCCTCGCGCGTTCACCGCTGAGACGAGGCGGGGGCGGGCTGCGCGTCAACCGTCGTCGGCGAGGCGGGGGCGCCAAAAAGGCGTTCCTTCACGGCGTCGGCAACCTTATCCGTCACCTGCTCGCCGCCCGCACGCACGAAATCCGACACCTTCTGACCCGCAGCATCCAAAGGCCGAGCCACGATCGGGAAACGACGAACCTTCGAAGCGCCAGCGCGGATCTGCTCGTAGCGCTCACGCCCCGCGCGGGCACCCAGCACGTATCCGATGCCAACTCCGATGAGGATCCCGGTCTTGGTTCCCATGTCTGTCCTTCTCTCGCTGCGTGGGGCGGCGCCCGCGGTCCGCCGGGCGTTCTCGCGCAGGCGTTCCCACCGGCGCATAATCATCCTCATCTTAGTGCCGGGCGGCGCCCACTCGCACGCCTCTGACGCCGAGTGGAGATTTCTCTCGGAAACCCAGCCCAGGCCTCGTCCCCTTGTTACAGATGCGCACACTGTGGTCCCCTCTTTCCGCGACACCGTGAACGCGCTATGTTTAATGCGTGAGCCAAGTAACTATCCAGACGCCCCGGGGTGTGTCCATCTCCGGGACATTCACGCGTCCCGTGGACTGCCGCGACGCCGCGGTGATCTTTTCTCACAGCTTCCTGTCGGACCGCCACGCCTCAGGTATGTTCGACGCGCTCGGTCGCGCCCTGCGCCGCGCCGGCTACGCCACCCTCGCCTTCGACTACTCCGGACACGGAAAGTCCGGCGACGAGATCATCACCTTCGACCCGCTCATCGAAGACTTCCGCTCCGCCTCAGGCTGGCTGGCCGACCAAGGATTCACACGCCAAATCTGCGTCGGTCACGAGTTCGGCGCCACCATCGCCCTGCGCGCCCGCCCGTCCGCCGTGCAGACCTACGTGCTCGTCTCGCCGGTCCTCGGCCCCCTGTCCTACGACTGGGACCTCGTCTTCTCCGACGTGCAACTCCTCGAGCTGGAGCGACACGGCACCACCACCGTCCCCAACGACTCGGAGTCCGTGCGCCGCCACTTCACCATCAACAAAAACACCCTCGCCGACATGTCCATGGTGTCTGGCGAGAAGACCCTGCGCGGCCTCGACACGCCCGTCCTCATCACTCACGACGCGTTCGACGAGGAAACAGGGCTCCTCGACCGCACACGCGACGCCTTTCACCTGCTGCCCGACGGGTCCGTCGTCGACATGACCACCCCACACGCAGGAATCGTCGGCGAGTACACGCCCGCTGACGGCGTGCCCGTCGCCGACGAGGCCGTGGATCGCGCCCTGGCCGCCTCAGGTTCCGCTCACCTGCCCACGCTGCCTGACGTTGCCGTGCGGTGGGCCAGCCGCTGGGTGCCAGCAGGCCGGTAGCTGCCCGGTAGGCTGCGCTGTCGCTGCCTCTGCTCCTGGGCCCGCCCCCTGGCGCGCTCTGGTGGCTCGCTGCGCGGATAAGCTGTTGCTATCTGGATAGGTTGCGCGGATGTGGATAGGTTATGTGCATCCGGATAGGTTATTAAGCTATCCGGATGTTGGTTTCCTATCCGGATGTTGATTTCCCGTCCGCGCGGATTCGCAGGGACGTGGCTTGCCCGCTCGGCGAGTGCGCCGGGGAGTCTAGTGCGTGTTTTTGGGCGGGTAGTCTGGACCGTGGGGCTGCCTGACTGACTTCAGGCCCCTGTTGTGCTGCGTGCCAGGCGGGCTCGAGTGCTCAACGATCCGCGTCGGACTCGCGCGTGTGTCGACAGTCCGCGCCACCATGCGTGGTTCCCTAACAATGTCGCACGTAATTCCCCAGCGAATATTTCAGAATTTGAAAACGGGTCGTTGGAATTGCAACGTTTGTGGGGTGTCTTAAAAACTGACCGACATAAATTACGTGCGACTTTTGGGGGAGGGGGAGGGGGAAGGGGAAGGGAGGAGGAGAGGGAAGCGGGGAGGTGATCAGTGCGAGCCTTACCCACGACAGGCGCCACGCGCGCCAGCAGAAACGCTCGCAACCGTCGCCGGCCAAGCGCAAGCTACCCGCGCACCAACTCCGCAAGGTCCGGGGAAGCCAGCCACTGCCTCGTCCCGAAGGAGGACACCGACACGCCCGCCACCGCCGACGCGAAACGAATGAGGCGCTCCGGATCCGCCGCCCCCGCGCGCTCGAGTGCCCACACGAACGCGCCGTGGAACGCGTCGCCAGCGCCCATCGTCGAGGCGCAGGGAACCTCGCGCACGGGAACGTCGCCGCTCTCACCGTCCCACCAGTACTGAACGGGCCGCTCGCCGCGCGTGCGCACCACCCGAGTGACGCCAAAGCCGCGCAGGAACTCGGCGACCTGCTCGCCGTCCGCGCTCGCGAGGAGAGGGGGCGTGAAGTCCTCCGACACGACGGCGATGTCGACGAGGCCCAGCAGGGGAGTGAGCCAGTTCTTCCACGAGCCGCCGTCGAGCACCCGCAGGTGCGGCGGGCGAGCCTCAAGGAGGGCGAAGGGGTTCTCGTCGCCTTCCGGGGCGTCTACCGCTGGGACGCCCAGCATCAGCGCCGCGTGAGCCAGCGCCGGGTTATGGCCGTCGATGAGGACGACGCCGACCCGCTCGGGCAGCTCGGCCGCGATGCGCGCAGGGTCTGCCTCCAGTCGCGCGTTCGTGGAGGCGACCATGCGCCCGCTTGGGTGTTCGATGATCGAGGACACGGCCGGTTCACTCAGGAACGAGGCCGTGGCTGCATCCGATGAGGCCGGGACCGTCGCGTCCAGGACTCGTACGCCTGCGGATGCCAGGTCGGCAGCTAGGAAGGCTGATACCGGTCCCTCGCCGAGGGCTGTCGCTAAGATCGGCGCATCCGAGGCGGGTGCGCGACCCGGGGAACCCGCCCCCGCCTGGTCGGGGGGCGTGCGGGCGGCGGCGCTTAGCGCCGCGTAGGTGACTGCCGCGTTCGTCGCGGGCCCTCCGGCCGCCATCGTGAAATCCGTGGAGGTCACTTTCAAGCCCGGGTCGGGCGTGTGGTCGAGTCGGTGCACAACATCCAGGGTGGTTAGTCCAGCAAATAGGGCAGTCATGTGCCTATTGTCGCATTCAGGCGTCCTGGTGCCGGCGGACCTAAGATACGCGAAGATGGGGCGCCGAGGGCCCTGAGCCAGCCCGCCAGTCACCGTGACAGCTCGGTACCCATGGCGGACATGCGCCTGCCGCCAGGACTCGCCGCGTGTTCGCTACACTGCCCATCCCGCGCCGGGCTGAGGGCAGGCGGTACCATGAGGACGAACAACCCCCGACTGTTCGGACCGCCATGCACCTGCTCGACGCGCTGAATAACTCACTGCCCGAGGTCTTCCGAGCCATCGACCTCATGGGCGTGCTCCTCAACGGCATCCTCGGAGGCAAGGTTGCGCGAGAACGCAACTTCGACGCCGTTGGCTTCTGTATCCTCGCGATCATGACGGCCCTCGCGGGTGGCATGGTCCGCGATATGCTCCTGGCTACTCACACGGGGGCACCCGTGGCGATCACTGACCCCTACTATCTGGGCTTTGCGATCGCCGGCGCCCTCATCGCGATGGCGTTCCGCATGGATTCGCACATCTGGTCGGTGCTCCTCGTTATCGCAGACGGAATGGTGCTGGGGTGTTGGAGCGCGACTGGCGCGATCAAAACCCTCGACGCGGGTTTCGCCATCATGCCCGCGATCCTGCTGGGCATCATGACGGCCATCGGAGGCGGCATGGTCCGCGACATCTCGGCTGGCATCGTCCCGCGCGTTTTTGGCGGTAATAACCTGTATGCAACCCCGGCGTTCGCCTGCTCGCTCGTGACCGTCTGCTTCTGGTACATGGGGCAGCCCGTCCTCGGCATGGGCGCGTCCATTATCGTTGGCCTCGTTTTCACAGGTTTGGCTAACTGGCGGCGCTGGAGGCTGCCGCAGACCCGCGAATGGACGATCACTCTCACATATTCACAGTTGAAAGCTCTGCGTAGGAGCAGGCGTTAGTATGGCGGTGTGAATCCCAAATCAACACTTTCCTCCTCGTCTCCCGCAACGTCGGCGGCGAGCGCCTCGGGGCGCAAGCAGTTCAAGACCTGGCATTTGTCCATGATGGCCCTCGGCCTGGCGATTGGTGCCGGCTTTTTTATAGGTACGGGTTCCGCGATCGCTCAGGCCGGTCCCGCGGTCCTCGTCTCTTACGCGGTGGCCGCCGTCATCGTCGTGTCGGTCATGTTGGCTCTCGCTGAGCTGGCTTCGTCACTGCCGACGACTGGTTCCTTCTCCTCCTACGCTGAGGCCGGTATCGGTCGATGGGCAGGCTTTACGATCGGCTGGCTGTACTGGGTCATGCTCATCATGGTGTCGGGCCTGGAAGTCACTGGCGCGGCCACCTTTTTCGTCGGGTGGTTCCCGAGCGTTCCTCAGTGGGCTATCGCTCTGGCCATCGTCGTTATCATCGGCGGCATTAACCTGCTGGCCGCGGGACGCTACGGCTTCATCGAGGCGATGCTGTCCATGGTCAAGGTCGTCGCGATCGTCATCTTCCTCCTCGTCGGTGTCGGTCTGGTCATCCATACGATGGTGTCGGGGCCGCTGCCGGGCCACCAGAGCGTGGCCGAGAACATCGGCGGCCACGGCGGTTTTGCACCCAACGGGCTGGCCGGTATTGCCGTCGCCCTGCTGGCGGTCATCACGTCTTTCGGTGGCCTTGAAATCGTGACGATCGCCGCCGCCGAGGCCGAGAATCCTCGCGCCGCTATGGTGAGTGCGATCCGCTCCGTTGTGACTCGCATCCTCGTGTTCTACGTCGGCTCTGTGATCCTGCTGATCGCCCTGCTGCCGTGGGATGGCCCCGACATGGGTCCTGACGCTTTCTCAGCTGTCCTCCGCATGGTCATTGATCCGCTCAAGACCGTCCTGCCGACGTGGCTGGTCCCTGACGTGGGCGCCATCATGGAAGCCATTATCTTCATGGCGCTGGTTTCCGCGTTTTCCGCGAACATTTACGCTTCCTCGCGCATGGCGTATTCGCTGTCGGCGCGCGATATGGGTCCGCGTTGGCTGCTGGGCTCGAACGTGTCCGAGACCGGCCTGTCGAGCGACTCGACGGCGGCACTCGACGGCGGCGAGGCCGTCCTGGCCACCGAGAGGGAGGGCGACATTGAGGACGGGCGTACCCCGAAGAACGCTGTTGGCCTCGTGGTCGTGCTGGCGCTCTTGGCGGTCCTGGGCAACTGGTACTTGCCTGACACCATCCTGGCGATGCTCATCAATGCGATCGGCATGGTTCTGCTCATCGTGTGGACCTTCATCATCATCTCGCTCATGCGCCTACACCCGGCCCTGGAGCGTTCCGGTAACCTGGCGATCCGTATGCCCGGCTGGCCGTGGCTGCCGTGGGTTG
>ERZ1674166.174-NODE-174-length-11043-cov-6.169549_pt1 | contig 11043 bp, 9 predicted proteins | sample MGYA00581293_ERZ1674166 | MGnify/ENA primary metagenome ERZ1674166 (study PRJEB41354, sample SAMEA4873350) | human saliva metagenome | biome: human-associated habitat [ENVO:00009003]; feature: mouth environment [ENVO:08000002]; material: saliva material... | reverse complement strand
GCGACCTGGGCGCGGATGGCCTCGGCCTTCTCGGCCGGGTAGTAGCGGCCCGCGTACTGGTCGATGCGCACGTTGACGCCGCCCAGGTCCATCTCGGGATGGAACTGAGTCGCCCACGCGGCCTCGCCGACGCGCACCATCTGGATCGGGGTGTCGTCCCCGGCCAGGAGGACCTGCATGCCAGGGGCAAGCTCACGCACGGCCTCGTGGTGGCCGACGTAGGAGTAGAAACGGTCGGGCGTGCCCTCCAGGAGCGGGTCGTCGCGGCCCGCGTCGGTCTTGGTCAGCGCGATGCCGCTGATTTCCTCGCCGTGGTGGGTGTCGATGACGCCGCCCAGGTGCAGGGTCAGGGTGCCCAGCCCGTAGCACAGTCCCAGGAGCGGGAAGGATTCCGCGAGCGCGCGGTCGTAGAAGGAACGCAGCCAGGCCTCGGCACGCACCTGGCGTTCTTCCTTCAGGTGGTCGTCGGCGTTGGCGTCCCAGGGGGACCCGCACACGAAGGCGCCGGAGTATGCCGACAGGTCCAGGTCGGGCAGCTCCCTCTCGATGCGCACCTGGTGGACGTGACCCGGGGTCAGTCCCGAGAAGCGCGGCAGGTCGGCGCTTTCCGAGGCCAGCACGGGGCCGTCGTCGCGCGAGGTCAGCATGAGGAAGGGCTTTGTCATGCCCACCATGCTATCGGCTGCGAGCAACGGCGCAGCGCGTGTCCGCGTTCCAAGCGTGTGTGACGGACGCAGATGTGGGCGCCCTCTGCCACACTGGTGGCATGTTGATTCTGCATACTTCCGACTGGCACCTGGGGCGCACGCTGCACGGGCAGTCCCTGGCGGATTCCGCGGATGCCTTCATCGACTGGCTCGTCGATCTGGTCCGGGAGCGCGGCGTGGACGCCGTGCTCGTGTCAGGCGACGTGTTCGACCGCGCGGTGCCGCCCGTGGATGCGCTGGCGCGGATGCGCCGCGCCCTGCGCGAGCTGACCGCGCTCACGACGGTCGTCTTGACGTCGGGGAATCACGACGGGGCGGCGCGTCTGGGCCTGTTCGCCGACATGCTCACCCCTTCCCTGCACGTGGTGACGGATCCGGAGGCGATCGGTGTGCCGGTCGAGGCCGCCGGCGCCCTCATCTACCCGATGCCGTACCTGGAGCCGGACCTCGTGCGCCAGTCGCTGTCGGATCTGCCCCCGGAGGGGCAGGGCGGCCTGCCCGCTCCCCTGCCACGTTCCCACCAGGCGGTGCTGGCGGCGGCCCTGCGCCGGGTGCGCGCGGATCTGGAGGTCCGGCGGGAGGATGGCGACCAGCGCCCGGCCATCGCGATGCCGCACGCATTCGTGACGGGTGCCCAGGCCTCGGACTCCGAACGCGACATTCAGGTCGGCGGCGTGCCATCCGTGTCCGCCGACCTCTTCGATACGCTCGGGGGCGCAGATCCCCTGATACACGGCCTGGACTACGTGGCCGCCGGGCACCTGCACCGCCCGCAGGACATCGCGGGAGCGTCGGTGCCGATCCGCTACGCGGGATCGCCAATCGCCTACTCGTTCTCCGAGGCCGGGGCCACCAAGTCCGTCACCCTCGTGACCACGGACGCCACCTCGGTCACCGACATCGAGGTGGTTCCCATTCCGACGCTGCACGGGATCTGCGTGCTCGAGGGCACCATGGACGAGCTGCTGGCGAACCCCGATCAGGAGGCCCGGGCCTCGTACGTGTCGATCACGGTCACGGATGACGCCCGCCCCGAGCGCATGGTGCCGCGCATCCGCGCGCTCTACCCGCACGCGCTGGTGGTCGTGCACCGCCCCGCCCAGGCCCCCACGCTCGCGCCCGCGCGCCAGGTGCGCCCTTCCCGGGACCCGCGCGAGGTCACCGAGGAGTTTTACGAGGCCGTAGGCGGGCGGCCGCTATCGGATCAGGAGCGCCTCCTCGCCCAGGACGTGTGGGCACAGCTTCGAGGAAAGGACATGCAGTGAAGATTCGTTGGATGCGTATTCGGGGTATCGGGTCCTTCGCCGGGGCACACACGATCGATTTCACGGCTTTCGAGGACTCGGGGCTCTTCCTGCTGGAAGGGCCCACGGGCGCGGGCAAGTCCACGATCATCGACGCGATCACCTTCGCCTTGTACGGGGACGTCGCACGCACGAAGGACGCCTCCAAGGATCGGCTGCGGTCCAACCACATTTCGGACTCGGACCCCTCGGAAGTGGACCTGGTCTTCGAGGTGGCCACGGGCATCTACCGCGTGAGCCGCACCCCCGCGTACACCCCGGCGGGTAAGAAATCGCAGCGCAACTCGAAGTCGACTCTCACGCGCGTCGTGGAGGATCCGGACGCTCCCGACGGCTGGCGCACGGTCGAGGCCATCGCGTCGGGGCCGCGCGACGTGGGCTACGAGATCCCGACGATCGTCGGCTTGGATAAGGACCAGTTCCTCCAGACCATCGTGCTCCCCCAGGGCAAGTTCTCCCAGTTCCTTAACGCCACCTCCGAGGCGCGCGAGCAGATCCTGCGCGACATTTTCGACACGCAGATCTACGCGGATTTCACGAAGGCGCTGGCCGAGGCCGCCGCGTCGTCTAAGCGCGGCATCGAGGAGCGGCGCGTGGGTGCCGTCAGTGCCTTCGAGCGCGTGCGTTCCCTGGATGGGGCCTTCGGCGATGACGATGTGTTCCACAATGGCAGTGCCGGGGAGCGTATCTCTCGGGCCGATGAGGCCGCCCTGCTCGATGCCGGCGCGGAGGATTCCAGCGCGGTGACGGCATGGGCGCGCACGGCGTGCGATCGCGCGCGCGAGGCTCATGCACAGACCCAGCGCGTCGCCCAGGCGTCCGCGTTGGCTGCGCGCGAGGCCGCCGAGGCGCTGGCGCAGGGGCGTTCCCTGGCCGCCGACCAGGCCGAACACGCGCGTGCGGCGGCAACGCTCGCCGAGCTGACGGCTGCGCAGGAGGCCATCGACGCAGACCGGGAATGTGCGCGCCTGGCACGCCGGGCGCTTGCGGTCCTCCCCTATGACCAGGCCGAGGCCTCGGCGCGGGCGCGCCTGGAGGCGGCCGGCGATCAGGTCGTCGCCCTGTCTCCCGCGCTCGAAGACGGGTCGGACCTCGATCCCTCTTCCCTGTCCGCCGAGGCCGTGGCCGCTCTCGGCGAGCGCGCCCAGGGCCGACGCGACGAAGCAACGCGCGTGCGGGGCGGCCTCCAGGAGGCCCTGTCGACGGAGCGCTCCCTGCCCGATCTGCGCGCGCAGATTGATTCCTTGCGTGCGAGCCACGAGCAGGCAACCGCGCGCGTTGCCTCGATCGAGGCCGAGCGGGAGTCTCTCCCGCGGGCCATCGAGCAGGCGGGCGCGGCGCTGTCGCTCATGCGTGCGGACGCGGACACCCTGCCCGAGGCCGCGTCCACCTTGCGAGCCCTCCACGAGCGCCTGGACGCGTCCTTGCAAGCTGACCTCCTGCGTTCGGCTCTCCTGGGGGCGTCCGACGACCTGCGCGACGCGACGGTCGCGGCGAAGCTCGCGAATGCGGCGTCCGCGGACGGCCACGACCTGTGGATCGCCCAGAGCGCCTCGGCCCTGGCGGCCGAGCTTGAGGAGGACTCACCCTGCCCGGTGTGCGGGTCCACCGAGCACCCTAACCCGGCGCCGGCTGCCGACGGGCAGATCACCCGCGAGCAGGTCGCACAGCTTGACCAGGAGCGCGACCGTGCCGAGAGCGCGCTGCGGGACGCGCGGTCCCGCCACCAGGACCTCGTGCGCCGCATCGCTCAGCTCAACGAGGTCGCGGGCGCGCCCACGCCCATGCTGGAGTCTCAGCGGGACGAAGCCGCTGCTCGTGTTGACAAGCTGGAGGCTCTCGGCCCGCAGATCGCCCAGGTCGAGGCTGCCCTGTCCCAGGAACGCGCACGCCTCGACGGCCTGACGGACACCCTGGCCGCCGCGCGCGAGAGCGCTGCTTCTCTCGCATCGACGCTGCGCGAGCGCGAGTCCGCGCTGGCCAGCGCCACCGAGCGTGTGAAGGCCGAGCGCGCGGGTTTTGAGTCTCTGGACGCTCGGGCGGCAGACCTTGATCGGCGCGCGCAGCGCATGGCCGCACTCGCCGGTGCCTGCGCAGGCTGGGCGAACGCGCGTGATGCCCACGCGCAGGCTCGTGGCTCCCTCGCCAATGCCCTCGACGCGCAGGGCCTGGATGCCCACTCGTGGCGCGAGGCTCTGCGTCCCCTCTCCCAGGTGGAGGCCGTGGAGGATCGGGTTGCCACGCACGATAAGGAGCTGTTCGCAGTGCGCGAGGCTCTCGCGTCCGAACGCTTGACCCGCGCCGCGGCTACCCCAGCGCCCGACGTCGAGGCACTCACGCAGGCCTCGCGCCGCGCGGACGAGGAGGCCGCTACCATGGCGAGGGCGGCGGGCATGCTGGAGCAACACTGCGCACAGCTCGACGCTGCCCGCGCGTCGCTGCACGACGCGCTGGCTGAGCTCGCACGGGCCCGCGCCCAGGCCGGGCCGATCCGTCGCCTGGCCGACATCGCGTCAGCCTCCGGACCGGACAACCTGGCCTCCACTCCCCTGTCCGCCTGGGTGCTCATCGCCCGCCTGGAGGAGGTACTGGCGGCCGCGAACCCGCGCCTGGAGCGCATCTCCTCGGGGCGCTACGAGCTGGTGGCAGTCCCCGACGACGGCACGGCATCGCGCAAGTCGGGCCTGGGCCTGGCGATCATCGACCACGACACGGATGCGACGCGCAGCCCGCGCACGCTGTCGGGCGGGGAAACCTTCTACACGTCCCTCGCCCTCGCGCTCGGCCTGGCCGACGTTGTCTCAGCGGAGGCCGGCGGGGTCGAGCTGCGCACCATGTTCATCGACGAGGGCTTTGGCTCGCTGGACTCGCACACGCTCTCGCTCGTCATGGAGCAGCTCCAGGCCCTGCGCTGCGCGGGCCGGACGGTCGGCGTCATCTCCCACGTGGAGGAGATGGCGACACAGATCGCCGACCAGATCCAGGTGCGTCCGCTCGAAGACGGCGGCTCAACGCTGCGCGTGCGCGCCTAGGAATCTGAAGCGGGCGGGCATCGGTGTGCGGCCCGATGCCACACGTCGCGTGGATTCCGTGCGCGCCGACGCGATGGCATGCGTGATTACCCGGGCCACACGCTGGCATGCGTGCACATGACCGCGCACCCGCGCAGGTAGCTATCCGCGGTGCAGTGCAAGCACGTCGGGGCGCTCGGAGCGGTCGAACCACGCCAGGGAGGACTCCCACAGGGCGGCCACGGCCTCGTCGGCCTCCTCCTGCGTCTCGGCGGCTACAACGGCGGCGACGGCGGGCCCGGCGTCAGGCAGGTCCGCAAGGATGGCTGCCACGTCCGACCACGTGTACTCGAAGGCGGGGGCGGTGAAAATGTTGGCTTCGATGGCCTCGCCGGGGCTCAGCGTCGTCGAGGTGGGCGTGTCGACTGCCAGGACGATGCGCGCGGGTTGTGCCCCTTCCTCGCGTACCTGCTCCAGGGAGGCCAGGGCCGCCTCGGTGATCGCGTCGTCTTCGAGGACCTCGACGTCCTCTGCGCTCATCGCCGCGTCGGGCACGGCGACCACGCCGCCACGCACGGGCGGCAGGGGGACGGACAGGTCGGACAGGACGGCGGGAACGTAGACGCGCATGGTCACAGTGTAGGCACCCACTGGGCCACAATCGCTTCCAACGCGTCGGTTGCCTGGCAACGGGTGCCCTTTTCACCCAGGGCCTGGGCGCGCAGCGCAGCCCGGGCGACGCCGGGATCCTCGTTGACGGTGTGGAAGATGCGCCCGGGCATGAACGCTCCGATGGCGGCCTGGAGGGCGGCCACCGGGCGCGCCCCGATCGCGTCCGAGCTCACGCGGTTGACGATGACGTCAACGGGGATATCGCGCCCCTGCTCAGACCACCAGCGCGCCAGGAAGGACAGCCGGTTGATGCCAACGATGTCGCCGCGCGCCACGATGACGAGACGGTCAGCCCTCTCCAGGACTCCCAGGGCCACGTCGTCGCGGTTGACCCCGCGCGTCGCTTTCTCCAGGGAGGTGGCCGCGATGTCGATGACGCTGTAGCGGGCGCACAGGCGGGCTGCCCCGACGATGGCTTCGATGCTCGTGCGGCTCACCTCGCGCCAGCGGTGCGGGGTGACCAAGCCGGTAACGACGGCGAGGTTGTCGGCTCGCCGCACGCTCGCCCCCGCGACGTCCTCGGGGGCCAAGGGCCCGCGCGAGGCCGTGCGCGCCAGGATCGACAGCCCGGAGGCGTGCACGGGCAGGCCGAGCAGGTGGGCGATGGTCGGGTTGGCAATATCGGCGTCGATGAGCAGGCTCGGCCCCACCTTGGCCAACGCCGTCGCGATTCCGGCTGCCAGGGTCGTGCGCCCGGGTGCCCCCGAGGTCCCCCAGACTGCGAGCACAGTTCCCGGGTCGGTGGGCATCGGCGGGGGCGGCGGGGCCGAGGCCGTGGCCGGGATAGGCCTGCGCGCGCGAGTCGCGGCGATGAGGGAGTTGACGACCTGCTCGGGGCTTGCGGGCGCGGCGACCGAGGCCACGCCCAGGCTGCGCAAGCGTGCGCGGTCCGCGTGCGGGGCCAGCGCCACGACCGACATGCCGACCGACTGGAGGGAGGCCACGGCCTCGGCGGTCAGGTCCGGGTCGGCCCCGTCGATGACCGCCAGGTCCGCGATGCCGGCCCTGGCCGCGGCGATCACCTCGGCGAGATCGGCGCAGCGTCGCACGATGGCCAGGGCGTCGGCGCGGGACTGGATCGCCTGGATGATCGGCGCTTCCCAGCGCTGATCGGCCAGGATCACGACTCCGTGGACGGCGCTCACGAGGCCCCCACGGGGACGGCGGCGAGCTGGTCAGTCGAGGTCTGCGAGGCCAGGAGGGTGGGCAGCGACTGCGCATTGGCCATGATTTCGATGCGCGTGCCGCGCCGGGCTCCGGCGCTCGAGGCATCGACGGAGCGAACGAAGGTGAAGGTGCCGTCGATCTCTCGGGCCTTCGTCTCGCCGCCCGCGGGCGAGCGAGCGGGCACGGACCACAGCCGGATCGGCGTGCCGTCAGCAACCCCGTCGGGCAGTCCCGCGTTCACGGTCAGGGCGACGCGAACCATCCCGTCGGGATCGGCGCCCGCCTGGTCGCCCGTGGCCAGGTCCGCGCGCATGACGAGCTGGCCCGGGGTGAGCATGCGCGCGGCGCGGCTACCCAGGGGCGCTTCCGTCGTCGGAGCGTAGACGGAGGTGTCGACGGAGAGCCAGACCTCTCGAACGTTGTCGGACGTCAGTTCCTCGCCGGGGGCGATGCTCGTCGTCACCGAGTAGACGCGGGTTCCTCCCCGGAGGAAGCCGCCAAGAACACTAAAGGCGATCACTGACGCGATGATGAGGACGACCCCGATGATGAATCGACGGTCCATCTTGCCGGGGGCGCGCGCAGGAATCGACGTTGAAGCTGAGACGCGTTTCACCCTTCCATGATGCACGCTTTCGAGCGAAAACGGTAGGTTGTCGGATATTCATCGAGATCAACCGACCCGATCAGCCGATCGAGATGCGGAAAAATTGCTGACTCAAACGATTTAAACGAAACGATCTCAACTGATATCATGTTGCCATGGCAACACGATTCCTCACTCTCGCTGACGTCGCCGAGACCCTGAACCTCACGATGTCAGCCACCCGCGCCCTCGTTTCCTCCGGTGAACTGCCCGCCATCCAGGTGGGCGGCAAGCACGTCTGGAGGATCGAAGAGTCCGTCCTGGAGCAGTTCATCCAGGACCAGTACGCCGCGACGCGCGAGCGTCAGAAGGCTGAGCACGCTCAGTAGTCGGCATACCAGCGCTGGCCCAGCACGCGGAGTCGACGAAGCCCCGCGAGAGCCAGCGACACGGTCTGCCCCTCCTGATCATCGCGGCCGTCATAGCCGACGACCGCACCGCTGAGGGCGACATCGACGTGGTCCGCATAGACCGCGTCGATGATCCCCCGGTGGTCACCACAGTCCGAGTCAATGGCGACGTCGACCCCGCGGGCACACAGCTCACGCAGCACGTGCCCAACGCCGACGCCGCCACGAACGGACGACTCGCGCGCAACGCTGCGCCCGAGCGGCCATGCGCCGACGAGCGCCGAGAGCATGACCAGACTGTCACCGCTCGCCTCGCGCACCAGCACCCACGAGCGGGTGGAGTCAAGCACCTGACCAACGAGGACGCTTCCGCCGCGCAGCGCCAGATTGACGAGGCCGTCAGCACCGGCGAGCCTCGCGGATAGGGTGACCGAGGCGCGCTCCGCATCGGTGAGCTCGTCGATGAGCTCTTCCAGCTCGCGACTGCGCACCTCATCGAAGCGAGCCTCCAACTCATCCATGAACGCGTGCATATCCATACCTTTACAATGCCACACATACGTGCGTCGCACATCACATTTTAATTACATTGATTGATATCGATTGACATCTATTCGTACGAAGCGGATAGTAGTGGCTATCGAATCCGTCCACTCGATGAAGAGTTCCTCATGACTTACGATTCCGATTCTCGAACGGGTCAGGCATACCTGACCGACGCACTCCTGTGGATTGCGGGCGCGCCGCTTGCACTCCTCGACGCCGCCTACCTGGCCTACGCAGCTCCGCCGATCACCCCGAGCGCCCCCGAGACACTCGTCGTATGGGTCCTCGCCCTCGTCGGCCTCGCGCTGTTGGCCTGGGGCCTTCTATCCTCCGCCCTGGCACACCTGGCAACCCTGCGGCTGGCCCCCGCTGGCCTGCGCAGGGCCACCAGATTCCTCGTTACTCGATTCGGGACAAGCCTGTCGCGCTCCCTCCTTGCCCGCGCCGGCGCCAGCGCCCTCATCGGGTCGGCCATGCTCACGGCGGCACCGATCGGTGCCGCCCTGGCCTCGCCCCGCGACGCGGACGCGCCCGACATGTCTTTGACGTGGGCGGACACGCCCGACGCCTCCCCCAGCCCAGGGGCAAGCCCGCAGGACGCGACCGACGCAACCCCCGCCTTGTCGCCGACGGTCGCACCCGCCCCCTCTTCGGCACCGCCCGACGCGGCCTCGCGCGGCGCGAGCGATCCGCCCCAGACCCACACGGTCGCCCCGGGCGACACCCTCTGGTCGATTGCCGAGGCCGTGCGCCCCGGAGCCGACGACGCCCACATCACCCGCGTCTGGCAGGCGATTCACGCCGCCAACGCCGAGGCGATCCCCAACCCCTCCCTCATCTATCCCGGGCAGCGCCTCACCATTCCCCAGGACTTGCCATGAGCACACACATCACCCCCAGGCCTCGCAGCGTTTCCGCATCCGCGTCCCGCGCCCACACGAGGCCAGGACACTCCCACCCCAGCCCCTCCTCGCCGTTCCGGTGGAGCTCCGAGCGCCCGATCCCGCGCGCCCCCTCCGCCCGCGTCGTCTGCCTGGCCGACGCTTCGCCCGAGAGCCAGGCGCTGCCCGACCCCGGTCCCTGGGCCGCGACGCTGGCCCGCGCCATCGTCGAGGTCGTCACCGGAGCCCGGCAAGCGCCCCAACTGCGCCGCTGGCTTCTGCCCGACCTGTACACCGCCCTCGCAAACGTCCACCTCGCCCCCTGCGCCCGGGGCGCCACCGCGATACACGTACGCGTGTGCTCCCTCGACACCGGGCACACGGAAGTCGCCGTCATCGTCGCCACGGCCGCGCGCACCTTCGCGCTGGCCCTGCGCCTTGAGGAATACCGGGGACGCTGGATGGCCACCGCCCTCGAGCTCGCCTAACGCGCTGATCGAGGCGCGAGCGCGCACAGAAAACGGGTGAGGGGTTCTCGATAGAACCCCTCACCCGTTATCGCACACAGTCAGCGGCGGCGACGCTTCTTAGCGGCAGCGCGACGCTCCGCGCGGTTGCCGCCAGACGACGACGGGGCGGACGAACCCTCGGCGGAGCTGTAGCTCACGCGGCTCGGCGCCTTCTGTCGTCCCACGTTGCCCATGACGGAGCGGGCGTGCGCCACGGCCTCGCGCGCAGCCTCCGAAGCGGCAGACTCTGCGGCAGCCACCTCTTCGACGCTAGGCTCGGCGGTCTCGGACGAGGCGGGGGCCTGCTCGGGGGCAACGGACGCGCTGGCGATCGAACCGCCCGCCTCCTCCTCGGCGGCAGCCAGGGCACGCTCGAACTGCTTCGCGAAGCTGAACACCTGCTGGACCGACTCCTCGCGGATGCGCTCGACCATCGCCTGGAACATCTGAGCGCCCTCATCCTTGTACTCGACGAGCGGGTCACGCTGACCCATCGCGCGCAGGCCGATGCCCTCCTTGAGGTAGTCCATCTCGTACAGGTGCTCGCGCCAGAGGCGATCAACCACGGAGATGACGACGCGACGCTCAAGCGTGCGCATGGGCTCCTCGCCCAGCTGCGCTTGCGCCAGCGGGTTCGCGTTCAGGCGATCCTCGGTGTCCTCGTAGACGGCGTGGATATCACCCACCAGCTCGTTGACGAGGTCGTCGCGGATGAGGGAGTTCCTGCCACCATGCTCCTCCTCGATCTCCTCGATGGTGACCGACGGTGGGTAGTAGCCGCGCAGGTTCTCCCACAGGGCGTGCAGGTCCCACTCGTCGACCGCCTTGTCAGCCACGGCCTCGTCGACCAGGCCCGTGACCAGGGACTCCATGAAGGACCGCAGCTGCGGCCCCATGTCCTCGCCCTCCAGGACCTTGCGGCGCTCACCGTAGATCGTCTCGCGTTGACCCGTCATCACGTCGTCGTACTTCAGGACGTTCTTACGGATCTCGAAGTTACGGGCCTCCACCTGGTGCTGAGCCGACTGGATGGAACGCGACACGATGCGGTTCTCCAGGGGCAGGTCCTCCGGGTAGGCGCCCGAGGCCATGATGCGCTGGGCCATGCCCGAGTTGAACAGGCGCATCAGGTCGTCTTCCATCGACAGGTAGAAACGGGACTCGCCCGGGTCCCCCTGACGACCGCTTCGACCACGCAGCTGGTTGTCGATACGACGCGACTCGTGGCGCTCCGAACCGAGCACGTACAG
>ERZ1674166.170-NODE-170-length-11165-cov-6.243024_pt1 | contig 11165 bp, 8 predicted proteins | sample MGYA00581293_ERZ1674166 | MGnify/ENA primary metagenome ERZ1674166 (study PRJEB41354, sample SAMEA4873350) | human saliva metagenome | biome: human-associated habitat [ENVO:00009003]; feature: mouth environment [ENVO:08000002]; material: saliva material... | reverse complement strand
CGCTTCATCTCACGACCTCATCTCCCACCTCATCGAGCTGTCCAACCAGATCGGCGCGGACACGGAATACACGCGCTCGGGGGGCGGGAACTCGTCCGCAAAGATCGGAGATACCCTCCTCATTAAGCCCAGCGGGGTTCCGCTCGCGACCCTGCGCGAGGAGGACCTGGTCCCCCTCGATATTCCGCCCCTTCTCCACGCCTTCCATCACCCGGAGGAACTCCCCACGGGCGAAGACCCCGTTCGCGCGGCGGCCAGGCTCGCGCAGCGCGGCGCGTTCGAGCGTCGCCCCAGCGTCGAGCTCCTCTTTCACGCCCTCATTCCCGACCCGCTCGTCATCCACCTGCACCCGCTGACCGCCAACGCGATCACGTGCAACACGCGCGGGGAGGAGCTGTGCGAACGCATCCTGGGCGACCAGGCGCTGTGGGTCGACTACACGGACCCGGGTATTCCGCTGGCGCGTCTCATCGACGAGAGTCGCCGCGCGTTCACGGCCACGCACGGCACTCCGCCGCCGGCGATTACGCTCCTCGGCAATCACGGCATCATCGTGTCGGGTCCGACGAAGGACGCGATCCGAGAGCGCATCGACTTCCTGACGTCCGAGATCCGCGCGGCCATCGACGAGGCCGGGACCGCCTTCTCGGGGTCGCCTTCCCGGGTGGCCGAGGCGTTCCGTCGCGCGGTGGACGCGCCGAGCGTTGCGCTGTCGACGGACGGACTGTCGGCGCTCGCGTCGGCACCCGGAGGGCCGCTGATCCCCGATCAGATCGTGTACGCGGGTTCCTTCCCCGTGGTCCTGGAGGCGACCGACACGGAGGACATCGTGTCGGCGAAGGTGTCGTTGCACCGCGCGCAGCACGGGCGCGCCCCCATTGTCGCCGTCATTCCCGGACTCGCGGTGGCTGCGGTGGGGTGCACGAACGAGGCCTCGGATAACGCGTTGCACACCTTCCTGGACGCGTTGCGCGTCACGCGGGACGCGAACCTGCTCGGGCGTGTACGCGTCATGGACGAGCGTGAGCGCGGCTTCATCGAGAACTGGGAGGCGGAGTCGTACCGCCAGAAGGTAGCTGCCACTCAGGGGTCGTAACACCCTGCTGAACATCTGAACATGCTGTTCGTTATCAGTACATTTGGGGTATGTTTCCAGACATGCCCCAAATGGCCGTCGGCGTCTATCCACGATAAGGTCCCCTGCACAGACTCCGGACACGCCCCTCAATCGGCACAGTAGGCGCGCGGACCGTCCTCATACACACGTGGGCCGCGGCTCGACCGAAAGTCGAGTCGCGGCCCACGTCAGCACACGTCAGCTACGACAGGGCATCACCGGACCCGAGGCGTGCGTCGGCCTCGTCCCAGAGGGGCGCGTGGGAGGCGCGCGGCTCGTAGGTCTCGAGCACCGACGACGCCCGCGAGATGGCGCGAAGGTCCATCAGAGTCCCGCTGGCCGAGCCAATGGCTCGCAGGGAGATGAGCATGTTTCCGAGGGCCGTGGCCTCGACGGGTCCCGCAATGACCGGGATGCCCGTCGCGTCGGCGGTCTCCTGCGCCAGCAGGCGATTCTTCGAGCCTCCTCCGACGAGGTGAATCGCTTCAGGGCGGGTGCCGCTGAGCTCACTCGTCCGTCGGATCGCCCGGCGGTAGGCCAGCGCCAGTGAATCGGTGATAGCGCGCAGGACGGTTGCCCGCTCACGGGAATCGACGCCCGAGGCCAGACGATCACCTGACCCGGCCCCGGCCTCGTCCGGCGAGGAGGAGCCGTCCGCCGAGGAGGGGTCGTCGCCCGACGAAGCCGCCGAGGAGGCGCCCGGGCCCGGGATCCACAGCGAGCGCACGCGCTCCACCATGCCGCCCGGAGCCATCAACTCTGGCGAGGACATGTCGAGGAGGTAGCGCGCGGGCTGGGCCGCCTCGGTCTGCGCGTCGAGGAGAGGCCAGTCGACCCGGCCTGAAGCGCCCGACGCCTCGTCCCCCAGGGCCGCCCACTCGCGCAGGCACTCCTGCTGTACCCACATGCCCATGATGTTGGCGAGGAAACGGACCGTGCCATCCACGCCCAGCTCGTTCGTGAAGTTGGCTGCCTGAGCCTCGTCGGAGAGCACGGGGGCGCTCAGCTCGGTGCCGACGAGCGACCAGGTGCCGCTCGAGATGTACGCGAACGACCCCGTCCGGGCGGGCACACCCGCGACCGCCGACGCGGTGTCGTGGGACCCGACGGCGACAACCGGGGTGCGCTCACCCGTCGAGGTGCGCAGGTCGAGCCCCTGGACGCGAGCCTCACCGATGACCTCCCCCGGCGAGATGAGCGGCGGGAAGATGTGCTCCACCCCGAAATCGTCGCGTAGCCGTATCTGAATCTCGGGATCCCAGTCGCGCCCCGCGGCGTTGACGAGGCCGGTCGTCGACGCGTTCGTCAGCTCGCTTCGCGCATGACCCGTCAGCCAGTACGCCAGCAGATCGGGGATCAGGAGTGCCGTGCGCGCACATTCCGCGCGCGCCTCCGCCCGGTCGGCCACGCGCTGGAACAGCGTGTTGAAAGGCTGGAATTGCAGCCCGTTGCGCGCATACAGCCAGGAGGTGTCCCACCGGTCGAGCACCTCGGAGGCGCCGAGGCCGCAGCGCGCCGAGCGGTAGGACGCGGGGTTGCCGATCAGCCGGCCGTCCTCGTCCAGCAGCCCGTAGTCAACGGCCCACGTGTCGATTCCGATCGCATCCACGGGGCCGCGCAGGCTGGCCTCGCGCAGGCCATCCAGGATTCCGCGCCACAGCGCGAGGATGTCCCACTCGTAGGCCACGCCGGCCTCGTCCCCGGAGCGCTCGGACGCGCCCGCACCTGCCCCGTCCGATTGACCCGCACCTGCCCCGTCCGATTGACCCGCGCCTGCCCCGTCCGATTCGCCCGACCCGGACCCACCCGATTGACCCGCACACGATTCGTCCGCGCCTGCCCCGCCCGATTCGCCCGCGCCAGCCCCACCCACGCGACGAGGCCCCGGGAGGGCGACGGGCCCGTTCGGGAAGCGGGAGCACTCCTCGATGGCGAGGCGCTCGCCGTCGAACGCGCCCCGCAGGACGCGCCCCGAGGAGGCCCCGAGATCGATAGCGACGACGGTGGTCATCATGCGCCCCACGAGGCCTGCTGGCCGCCCACCCGCTGCTCGCAGATGCGCTCGAAGTAGCCCGAGGCGGCGTAGGCCGCGAGCGGATCGGGGTCGAGGCCCTGCCCCTCACGGAGTTCGCCGAGGAGCGGGCGCACGTCGGAGGAGAAGGCGTCCATGAGCACCTGGTTGGCGGCCAGCACGTCGTGCTCGTCCTGCGCGGTCGCCAGCGCGTCACGGTCGACGAGGAGTGCCTTCGCGGTCGCCTCCTGAACGTTCATCGCGGAGAGGATTTCGCCGGGGATCTTCTCTTCGAGGTTGTGGCACTGGTCGAGCATGAAGTTCACGCCGGAGGTGGGCGCGAGGGCGCCGAAGGAGACGATTTCGTGCATGATGCGGAAGAGCTGGAACGGGTCGGCGGCGCCCACGATCAGGTCGTCGTCCGCGTAGAAGCGCGAGTTGAAGTCGAAGGCGCCGAGGCGGCCGGCGCGCAGCAGCTGGACGACGATGAATTCGATGTTGGTGCCGGGCGCGTGGTGGCCGGTGTCGAGGCAGACGACGGCACGCTCCCCCAGAGCGGTCACGTGCGCGAGCGCCGTGCCCCAGTCCGGGACGTCGGTGTGGTAGAAGGCGGGTTCGAAGAACTTGTACTCCAGGAGAAGGCGCTGATGTGGAGCCAGATTCTCGTAGATAACGGACAGTGAGTTAGCGAGGCGTTCCTGGCGCGCGGCGATCGAGTCCTGGCCCGGGTAGTTCGTTCCGTCGCCCAGCCAGATCTTGAGTGTGTCGGAGCCGGTCGCGTTCATGACGTCGATGCAGCGCAGGTGCGCGTCGATGGCCTTGCGTCGGATGGCCTCGTCGGAGTTCGTCAGGGAGCCGAACTTGTAGTCGTCATCCTGGAAGACGTTCGAGTTGATGGTGCCCAGGGTGATGCCCTGCGAGCGCGCGTGCGCGGCCAGGTCACGGAAGTCTTCGACCATGTCCCAGGGGATGTGCAGGGACACCCGCGGGGTGATCCCGGTGAAGTGGTGAACCTGTGCCGCGTCGTCGATCTTTTCGTAGGCGTTGCGCGGGGTGCCGGGGCTCGGGAAGACCTTGAAGCGGGTCCCGGAGTTGCCGAAGGCCCAGCTCGGCAGCTCGATGGTCTGCTCGCGCAGCAGGGTGCGGGCGCTTTCGGACAGGTCGGACAGGTGGATGGTCATGACGTCTCCTTCGACGTGTGGGGTGTGGATTGACGAGGCCGGGGCGACTTCGGGGGCCGGGACGGTCTCTCGGGGGGTGGCCTCGGTGGGCGATTAGGCGAGGTAGAAGTATTGGCTGAGGAAGTGGGCGGTTCCGCCTCCGTCCGGCTGGAAGTACTGGGCCATCTCGGCTTGCCAGCGCGTGTTGACCTCGAGGTCTTCCATGGCTGCGGCGGCCGCGCGGGCGTCGTCGGCCTCGTAGTAGCCGACGACGAGGCCGGTGTGCGGGTCGAGGAAGAGGGAGTAGTGGCGCCACCCGGCCTCGCGCAGGGCCTGGAGCATCTCGTCCCAGACGCGCTGGTGCACGTCGGCGTATTCGGCGAGTTTCTCGGGCCGGACGCGTAGGAGGAAGCAGGCTCGGTGTGGGCTGGCCTGGCTCGTCGTGGCGAGCGTGTGGGCCAGCGGTGGGGTCTCGCTCATGGGAAATCCCTTCATCGTTGAACGGAAATTGATGGTGCCCATTCTAACGTGAATCGTTTCATTCAGCAAACAGGGTCATTCACGCAACCCGCGTTTTGCCGCATGAACGCGGGGTTGGCAGGCGCGACGGGCGCGCCCACCAACCCCGTCAGAAGTGGCGTCAGAAGTCGTAGTTGTCGATGTTGTCCGCGTTGAAACGCACGGGGTCACCGACGACGACGGTCTTGTTCTCGCCGATCGTGCGCTCACCGAGGTCTCCGGCGGTGAACGTCTCCCCGACCTCGCCCTTGATCGCGCCGCTATCGAGCGCGGCACCCGCGTAGGCCGCCACGTATCCCAGCTGGGCGGGATCCCACAGGGCGAACTCCTTGACGGTCCCGTCCTTCACGAAGGAACGCATCTCGTTGGGCAGGCCCAGGCCGGTCAGCACAACCTTGCCCTTGTAGTCGGAGGTCGACAGGTAGCGCGCGGTGGCGGCGATGCCGACGGTGGTCGGCGACACAATCGCGTCCAGGTCGGGGTGTGCCTGGAGCAGGCCCTGCGCCTCCTGGAACGACTTCGTGTCATCGTCGTCGCCGTAGACCTTCGCGACGATCTCGATGCCCTTGTACTTGTCGTTCGAGGCGATCTCTTCCTCCATGAACTTGATCCACGCGTTCTGGTTGGCGGCGTTCGCCGTCGCGGAGAGGATGGCGACCTTACCGGAACCGCCGATCTGCTCGGAGACCATGTCGAGCATGGTGATCGCCACCTGCTTGGACTCGACCTGGTTGATGAACAGGTCGCGGCAATCCGCCGAGGCGTCGGAGTCGAAGGTGACGACCTTCGTGCCGGCCTTGCGCGCGTCCTGCAGCGCCGGGCACACGGCGTCGGGGTCGTTCGCTGCGATCACGAGGACGTTGGTGCCCGCCTGCACCTCGGAGTTAATGAAGGAGACCTGTGAGGACGAGGAGGCCTCGAGGGGACCGACGACGTTGACCTCGGCGAATCCGATCGCGCCGGCGGCATCCTTTCCTCCGCCGAGCATGACGTCGGAGAAGGGGTTGTTCAGCTGCTTGGGAATGAAGGTGATCGACTGGGAGGACACGTCGTAGGAACCCGAAGCGTTCCCACCGGAGCTGGGATCGCTGCCCTGCGTCGACGCTCCGCCGCCGCAGGCGGTCATCAGGAGGGCCGAGGCCAGCGAGAGTGCGCCGAGTGCGGCCACTCCTTTCTTCATGTGAGACATCGTTGTCTTTTCCTTTCGGGCGCACGCGCCCTGTTTGGGGGGCATGGTGCCCCTCGTTGTGGGATTATTAGGCGCTCGCCGCGCCCGGTGCGACGCTGGCGCGAGGGGTACGCGCGTCAGCTCGATGAGCCAGACGTTGGCGGATGGCATCCACCAGCGACGGCGCGACGACGGAACCGATCAGGAGCAGGCCCGTGACCAGAACCAGGATGACTTCGGGGATTCGGTTGAGGCGCAGCGCGTAGTTGAGGACGCCGATCGTGAGGACGCCGCAGACGCTCCCCCAGATCGAGCCTCGGCCACCGAAGACGCTGACCCCGCCGAAGACGACGGCGGCGATGACGACCAGCTCCAGGCCCTCGACGTTGTCGGCCTTCGCCGCGGAGTAGCGCAGCGTCCAGTAGATGCCGGCCAGCGCCGCCATGAGGCCCGACAGCGTCAGGGCGATGACGCGGGAACGCTTCGTGTCGATACCGACGAATTCGGCCGCCTGCTTGGAATACCCCAGCGCGAAGAGGCCTCGGCCGTATGGGGTCTTGTGCAGCAGGAGCCAGAAGAGGACGACGAACGCGATGACGGGGATCGCCATGTACGCAATGCCCGTGGATCCGAAGGAGCCGGTGACCGCGGAGGTCGCCCACTTCGGGAAGTCGGAGATGGACTGGTCGCCGATGACGACCAGGGCGAGGCCTCGGTACAGCGCGAGCGTGCCGATCGTGACCGCGAGCGCCGGCAGGCCCACGTAGGCGGTCATGATGGCGTTGACGAGGCCGCAGGCCAGTCCGATGAGGAGGCAAATCGCGATGCTCGCCCAGAATCCGACGCCCGACTGGACGAGGACGCCGAAGGATGCGCTGACGAGCCCGGCGGTGGAAGCGACGGACAGGTCGATGTCCGCGTTGATCATGACGAGGGTCATGGGCAGGGCCATGAGGAGCGTCGCCGTCACGTCCAGGGTGAGGAACGTGAGCGTGCGGGGCTGACTGAATCTGGGAACGAGGATGGTCGCGACCACGATGGCGAGGATGAGGACGAGGGTCATGTGCGAGTCTCGCGAGGAGAACACGCGGCGAATGGAGGCCATGAGGTCACGTGACGAGGCCTGAGTCGGGGTGTTCATCAGCGGTCCCCTCCTTTCTTGCGCAGCGCCTCGTGGCGGCGCATCGAGCTGACTCGGTCGACGACGATTGCGATGAGGATGAGCGCGCCGACGACGGCCTTTTGCCAGAATTTATCGACGCCGACGGCTGTGAGCGCGGACGTCATGGTGGTGAGGAGGAGGGCGCCGATGGCGGCTCCGTAGGCGGTTCCGACGCCGCCCGTCATTGCGACGCCGCCGACGACGCAGGCGGCGACGATGTCGAGTTCCATGCCCGCGCCCGTCGTCGCGCCGACGGAGTTAAAGCGGGAGGCGTAGAGGACGCCCCCGAGTCCGACGAGCGCGCCGTTGGCGACGAAGGCCGCGAAGACGCGCTTGGCGACGGGGATGCCGTAGACGGCTGCGGCCTGGCGGTCGGAGCCGATCGCGTAGAGGTCGCGCCCGGATCGGGCGTAGCGCTGGTAGAGCGAGACGATGACGATGACGATGACCGCCAGGAGAGTGAGCAGCGGGAAGCCGGCGATCGTGGCGACTCCGAGGTCGCCGAAGGCCTGGGGGCGGTCGCCGGCGAAGTACTGCGTGGATCCCGCCCACCAGTTCAGTCCTCCTCGGAAGACGTAGAGGGTGCCCAGGGTGATGACCATCGCCGGGACTTTCGCCTGGGTGACGAGGAGGCCGTTGAGCGCTCCGAGCAGCGCCCCCAGCACGATGCCGGCGACGAAGACGACGCCGATGGGCAGCCCCGGGTTGGTGGCGAAGAGGAAACCGGTGGCGAAGGCCGTGCAGCCGAGGATGGAGCCGACGGAGAGGTCGACGCCTTCGGATTGGATGATGAGGGATTGCCCGGCGGCCATCAGCATGGCGATCGTCGCGTTGAGGAAGAGGTCGCGCACGCCCTGGGCGGACAGGAAGCGCGGGTTGATCGTCCACGTGAGGAGCACGAGGGCGATGAGGGCCGCGATCACGGGGAGCTCGCGCATCGACAGGAGAGAGCGCAGCTTCGATGGGGCGTGCCTCGTGGTCGCGGACGAGGGCGTGGCTGGCTGTCGGCTTATCGGCGACGGCCCGTGGACGCGGGAGGAAGGGGTCAGTGTTGCGGTCATGATGCGGCCTTTTCGTGGTCTGTTGCAGCCGTCATAATGGCGTCAGCTGTGGCTTCTTCTCTGGTGAATTCGCCGGTGATGCGTCCTTCGCACATGACGAGGACGCGGTCGGCCATGCCGAGGATTTCGGGCAGCTCGGAGGAGATCATGATGACGGCCACTCCCCTGGTGGCGAGGGTGGAGATCAGGCGGTGGACTTCGGCCTTCGTTCCCACGTCGATGCCGCGGGTCGGCTCGTCGACGATGAGGATCGTCGGGTCGGTGGCGAGCCATTTCGCCAGAACGACCTTTTGCTGATTGCCGCCCGACAGCGCGGACACGGGGGTGTCCTGGCTGGCCGTCTTCACTTCGAGGTTGGTGGACCATTCCTGCGCGACCGCTCGCTCGGTTCGGGAGTTGATGAGTCCGCAGCGGGCGAGTTTGCTGCGCAGCGTGAGGGCCGTGTTGCGGGCGACGGACAGGTCCATGACGAGGCCTTGCTTGCGCCTGTCTTCGGGTACGAAGGCGAGGCCGGCGCGAATAGCGCCCACCGTGTCGCCAAGCTTCAGCGGCTTTCCGAAGGCGGTCACGGTGCCGCCGTCCGCCTTGTCGATGCCCATAATCGTGCGCACGACCTCGGATCGGCCCGCGCCGACCAGGCCCGCGAGCCCAAGGATCTCTCCGCTGCGGACCTCGAAGCTCACGTCCTCGAAGGCGCCGTATCGGGTGAGTCCTTCAACCGTCAGGACGGGATCGCCGATCTGCGCGTCCAGCTTGGGGAAGAGCTGGTCGACGTCGCGGCCGACCATGTCGCGCACGAGCTGCGCCTTCGTGGTTTCCTTCAGGTCGCGGGTGGACACGTAGGCGCCGTCGCGCATGATCGTCACGTCGTCGCACAGGTCGAAGATTTCCTCCATCCTGTGCGAGATGAACATGAGGGAGGCCCCCTTGTCGCGCAGGGAACGCGCGACGGAGAAGAGGCGGTCGACCTCGTGCCCGGACAGAGCGGCCGTCGGTTCGTCCATGATGAGGACCTTGGCGTCCAGCGAGATGGCCTTCGCGATTTCGATGATCTGCTGGTCCGCGATCGACAGGCCGTCGGCCAGCTGGGAGGGGTCGATCGGTACTTCGAGGCGGTCGAAGAGCTCCTGGGCGTCGCGCCTCATGGCCGCGTGGTCGATGAGGCCGAAGCGCCCCCGGGGCTGACGCCCCACGTAGATGTTCTCGGCGACCGTCAGGTCGGGGAACAGTGTGGGTTCCTGGTAGATCACCGAGATTCCGGCGGACTTCGATTCCGCGGGGGTCTTGAAGCGCACCGGCTGGCCCTCGACCAGGAACTCTCCGGAGTTTGGCTGGTGGATGCCGGCGAGGACCTTCACAAGCGTCGACTTGCCCGCGCCGTTTTCGCCGGCCAGGGCGTGGATGCGGTGCGGATACAGCTCGATGCACCCATCGGACATCGCGGTGAAGGAGCCGAACTTCTTCACGGCATGCTGGAGCGAGACGACTGGCCTGTCAGCTTCTCGTGTCATGTGGTCACCTCTTCGTCGAGGAATGAAACGATTCAGATAAGAAGAAAGTGTGCCACACAACAATATGCATGTCAACTCTACGCGTCAGCCTTGAACTTGCCAGGAAAATTGGAGCGTAAAGCTCCCAGGAGATGACACAATATGAACGTTTCATCACTCGAGTTTCTGAAAGAGCCACCATGACGCCGCCCCACCAGACCTCAGAGGGCACGAGTCCCCAGGACGCGACCACTGCCTCGTCCCCCGCAGTGCCCCGCAAAGCCCCCGGCGTCAAGGACGTCGCCGCTCTTGCGGGCGTGAGCGTCGGCTCCGTGTCTAACGTCATCAACCGGCGCGAGAGCGTGCGCCCCGACGTGCGCGAACGAGTCGAGGCGGCGATCGCGCAGCTCGGCTACAAGCCCAACCCGACCGCGCAGGCGCTGCGGCGCGGCACATCGCCGCTCGTGGGCGTGGCGGTCTTCGATCTGACAAACCCGTTCTTCATGGAGGCGGCCGCGGCCATGGAGCGCGTCCTGTCGCGCGAGGGCTACATCATGACCCTGTCCTCCACGCACGCCTCCGTGCGCGAGGAGCGCGACCTGCTCGAGGCGCTGGGGCGCCAGGCCGTGCGCGGCGTCCTGCTCACCCCGGCTGATTCCTCGCACGAGGCCGCGACGCGCCTGGTCGAGGAGGGCACGCCGGTCGTTCTTTTCGACGCGGCCGACGCGCCCGAGGGCCTGCCGTCCGTGTCCATCGACGACCGCGCGGGGGCGGCGTTGGCGATCGAACATCTCCTGGCGCTCGGACACCAGCGCATCTGTTTCCTCAACGGTCCCGCCGACATGCGTCAGTCCCTGCAGCGCCTCGCGGGTGTGCGGGACGCGGTCGAGCACTGGCAGCGCCTGACGGGGTCGGACAACGTCCGGCTGACCGTGCACAACGCGGAGGCGTACACCGCCCAGGCCGGCTATGCGGCCGCCGAAGAGGCCGCCGAGGCCCGAGCCGCCTCCGAGGGCTCTGCACCGACGGCGGTCTTCTGCGCGAACGACCTGCTCGCCGTGGGCGTCATGTCGGCGCTGCGCGTCGCGGGGGTCTCCATCCCCGACGACGTGTCCGTCATCGGCTTCGACGACATTCCCCTGGCCGCGCAGATGCCCGTGCCGCTCACGACGATCCGCCAGCCCATGGACGAACTCGGCGCGGCCGCCGCCGAGCTCCTCCTCTCCGGCCCCGACGCGCCCACGCAGCACCAGACCTTCAGCCCCGTCCTCACCATCCGCGAATCCACGGCGAAGCCGAGGGAGTAGGGGGCGCGGGGGCGCGGCGAACCCTGGGAGCACCCGGCGAACCCTGGGGGCACCCGGCGAACCCTGGCAGCACCCGGCGAACCCTGGGAGCACCCGGCGAACCCTGGGAGCACCCGGCGAACCCTGGGAGCACCCGGCGAATGCGCGGCACACCCGCATGGTTCCCCACA
>ERZ1674166.167-NODE-167-length-11247-cov-11.484006_pt1 | contig 11247 bp, 10 predicted proteins | sample MGYA00581293_ERZ1674166 | MGnify/ENA primary metagenome ERZ1674166 (study PRJEB41354, sample SAMEA4873350) | human saliva metagenome | biome: human-associated habitat [ENVO:00009003]; feature: mouth environment [ENVO:08000002]; material: saliva material... | reverse complement strand
CACTATCATCGATATCCAGCAGTGGGTTTAGTTGCAGGCGCATGGGGCCGTTTTGCCTTACCCAGGTAATCGCCCCACTAGTCCCAGGATCACGATACGGCAGGGAAAGCTGGGTAAAGATACGCGAGCAAAACCCGATGCTACCAGCCTCTTCAGCATCCTCACGTAGCGCCATCATCTCATCTACCCAAGCGGCAGACTTTTTAGCACTCTTGAGGGCGGCGATACTTGCTAGCAGGGGTTTAACTAAATCTTTGTCAGCATCATCGCTAGTAGAGTCATTAACGGGTAGGATAGCCACGGCTACCGACCCCCTTTCGTGTGGAGGGGTTGGTACGCAAGCGCCGTCTTTGGAGTTGCTCGCTCCAGGGCGGCGCGCTTTTTTGTGCGCACCACTTAACTTACAAACTTCACCCTACCACCACGGCAGTTAGGGCGCGAGACTTTCAACCCAACAAAAATTTCAGGAACCCTTTTTAACCCTAAACTATTGACATTTTAGGTGAAATGTGATTACGACGCTTTTAGGTGGGTTGTGGACAAAAACCAATAAAACCGCCATCAGGGTGGGGACTTTAGGTGCGCTTTCGGGTACCCGAAAAATCAGGGTGGGGACTTTAGGTGCGCCCCCTACTTTTCCTTGATTTCACGCGGTTTTACCTGTGGAAAACTCTGGCAAGGAGGGAACCGATTTTTAGAGGGGGGTGGGGACTTTAGGTGCGCTAGGTGGGGACTTTAGGTGCGCTCAGCACCCACTTTCCCTTACTGCCATATGGCAAAAGTGGGTGCTGCCAGAACTATATACCAGAGTTTTACTAGCCATAGTGGGGCCTGTGGATTCTGTGAACTTGTGGAAAACCAGTTTTTGGAAGGGCTGGCTATGGACTGCGCTAGCGCGCAGACTGTTCTGCTGGTTCGCTAGCATTTTTATCGGCTACGCCGCTAAAAACCGCGAACCAACCCACCAACCAAAACACTCCGAAAACGCCTTGACCACCAACCAAAAACTAGATACACTTACTAGCGTTTTAAACCCTCGGGTTTAGAACCCTCCCACGTAAGTGGGTAGGTCACGTTTTCCCCGCGCAAGCGGGGATGAACCCATGTAGTGTGTTAGATAATCGTTTTCCCCGCGCAAGCAGGGATGACCCATTATTCAGTGTTAGAAACGCTGTATTCCCTACGCAAGTGGGGATGAACCAGTGTGGTGCACCAGATACCGTTTTCCCTACGCAAGTGGGGATGAACCCGGATCGACATCGACCGGTGTATTAAGGTGTATTATGACCCACTGCGAAGTGTCAGCAACCTACATGGTATTGACCAAATTGAATGGTTAATCAAAGATTTGTGGCCTACCCAGTTACCTGGGATTTTTTTTGTGCCATCTTCCTTAGTGGGGCGCTGCCCCACACCCCGCCGGGGCGCTGCCCCGGACCCTGGCAAGGATTAAAAAACCCTTGCAACCCAACTAATGGGGGGCTAGCGATAGCCCCCCAAACCCCTATCGGCGCAACAACAAGCTACGCTTGTCGTTGCATCAAAGCCCTTGTCTCACCAACGCCGATACACAAGGGAAAGCCGCTAGCTGGAAGATTTTTACCCTCGCCTATCGTGGTAGTCGAGAATCTATGTCTGGTTAAAGGGCGAAAACATCCACACAAAAACTTGATAACCCAAAATTTGGCCCCTGGGAGCCTCTAGGAGCCAGTTTTAACCCCTAACCTCACCTCACCCTAGGGCAAGGTCTTTTAAGGCCATATAGAGGCCACAGAAAAGGGAAGGGGAACCAATCCCACCGGTGTTGTGAGCTAGTTAATACTATATTTGTTGCTCTAAAGCCCTAAAAAGTGGACACACCACCCAAAGCGGCATATAATTATAACTATCAGGAAGCCAAAAGGGCAAGCCTGAACCGCCTGAAAGGTGCGAGTCGTGAGCGACATCAGCGTTTACACTAACGAAAATGGCCAGCTGGCCACCTCAACCCCCTTTGACCGTGACTTTGTTGCCGGTGCCCACCGCCTGCGCGGAAAGTGGGATAGCGCCAACCGTGCTTGGCTGTTCGACCACTGCAACCAGGAAGCCGTAGAAGAGCTGCTGCGCGAAGTGTTTGGTTACGTCCCCAACGTTAGCGGCGAGGTGGCTACCGTGCGCGTTTGGTTAAACTCGCGCAACGCTAGCGGCAAGGTGGTCCGCTTTGCTGGTGAAGAAATCTGCCGGCGATCCAGCCGCGATTACGTGAGCTTACCTATCAACGTCGAGATTTTGGAAGGCAAGTTCCCTAAGCGCGGGGGGTCAATCCACTTCCCCCGCGTAATCGACGATGACAGCGTTGTTGTTTTGCAGGTCTCTGACGTGCCGGTAGAGGCGCTGGAAAACGAAACTTCCATCACCTGGGAAAAGGTCGAATAAAACCCCTACCCTCACCCCTACCACCTAGGTAGGGGTGAGGGTAAAATTGAACCACGTTCAGCTTTCCCAGTTGAGAATTGAGCCAAAACCCTTTATAAGGGCCCTTATGGCACCCACGGGGCGCCGATTTTGGGAAAGCAAACAAACAACCCACCTCCACTAACGCGGGGGTGGGTTTTTAATGGTTAAAAGACCTCAAAAAACAATGTGACACACACCATATAGGATTTCATAAAATTAATTGCTTTTGATGTGGATACACCACCCAAAGCGGCATATAATTATAACTATCAGGAAGCCGCAAGGGCAAGCCTGGAATACCGGGAAGGACTAGAACAATGGCGGGCTACGACTGGAGTAAAGGTAAATCCAACAACGCTGTTTGGGCCGAAGAGGAAGGGATGCGGACCAAGTCAAAAATTACTGCCAAGTGGTTGCGTGAAGGCGGCATCACTGAAAAGGTAGGGTTCGTTAAATTCTTGATCAAGGCTGACCGTATAATGGCGACCGAGTGGCACCACACCAGCAAGTATTTTAACGAAACTTCTTACTACTCCACAGAAGATATTGCTGAGCAGCTAGAAAATTTAAGTCCGATTTGGCGAGAAATATACGCAGACCCGAAATTGCGCAATTCAAGTAAGCGCGATATTCGCAGAGCTTTTAGTCTTAAAAATGCTTGCGAACTATACAACTCCTCAGACGCTGATATTTTTGATGTGCGTCGAGGTGTTGTTTGGACAGATATAAATGAGGTGATAATTGTAAACTTCACTATTACAATTGATTGGCCTGGTGGCCAGATAATCGCCAAAAACATTTATGAAGCCGAGTCTCAAATCCGCAGCCTACAAACTTTTGGGTCTTACCCTATGTGGTCCTGGACTGATAGTTGGAAGCCGCCGGAGGGTGAATATAACAAATTTTATGGTGTTTCTGGCTGGCAGCGCTTCGATAACGCATATATTGACCAGCTCTTAAGAGATGGCTATTTTCAGTGGTTGCCGGTCACTGCTGTTCGAGATTTACGCCAATATCTTGTTTGGTCACTAAGCGGCGCTATTGAACTGTCAGACGTAAAAGTTACCATTGACGGCGATTTTAAGCTTGATGAGCGTTAAGCCAACTGGATAGTTAGGGGCCCCACGCTGGTGGGGCCCCTAAAGACTAAAAGAGAAGGAAGGGATAACATGGCACAATCACCACCTACCCATGAAGGTTTGAATATTATGGTTAGGCGTAAAGGACTTGGCCTGTCTCAAAAGGAGCTGGCCAAGCTGCTTGGTGTCAAGCAGGTTATGATTTCCAAGTGGGAAAGCGGGGACCGTACACCGCGCTATTACCTGTCTATTTGTAAGCTTTTTGATGAGTATGAGGTAAGGTTTTTAGACCTTGTAGATGAGCTCATTAGCGTGGCTGAAACTGAAGAAATTTTAGTTGACCGCCCAGAGGTCGCTTACCCCATGTACATGGACCAGGAAGATTACGAAAAGCGTTGTATTTACGCTAAAAAACTGCCCTGTTTAAGTATGTATCGTCAGGCTGTGGCTTGGGCGGCTATGAGTGTTCGTGAGGAAGGGCAAACGCCCTACGCTGAGCTAATCTAACGGTTTGTTGACCGTAATGGTTCCAGGCCATAAAATACTAGGTATCAGATATCCCAGCTGGGAATCAGTCAAAACCCTTTCTTGAAGGGCCCCTATGGCACCCATGGGGTACCAATCTTGGGATACCTGGTATTTAGAGAATAGAGAAGTGGTAAGGCCAGTTTTATCTGGCCTTACCACTTCTCTACTTGGTGCTTGTTTGTGCGAGATATGCTGGTTAGCGATTTAAAGAGCGTGAAATAGTTGATCTGCTAACCCCCATGATTTGGGCAACTTGTTTTTGGCTCATGCCTTGATTTAGCATGGCTTTAACTGCTTCAAGTTTTGGGGGTGTCAAAGATTTTGGGCGCCCAACACTTTTACCGCTAGCTCGCGCGTTAACCCCCTTCTAGTGTTTTCTCTGATCGCACCAACCCTTAGTTCAGCTAATACAGCCATGATAGAGATAATTGCTTGTCCCATAGGTGAGTGAGTGTCTATATCCAAAAATGGTTCAGTTAGACTTTTAAGTCTTATGGAGCGGTCAGCAAGTTTTCTGATAATTTCTAAAGCCAGTACTTCGGAGCCTGCTAGTCTGTCTAGTGATCTTACGACAAGAATATCTTCTTCGCGCAGGTAGTCTAGGCAAGCATCCCAACCAGGCCGGTGGGCTTTACGTGAAGAAAAGCCGTGATCACTAAAAACCCGGCTGGCACCGGCTGTTTTAAGCTCACTGATTTGAGCGGATAAATCTTGATCTTTAGTTGAAACTCGCGCATAACCGATCACGGCCACACCCACCACCCCACTTTTACAGGTAAAAGAGATTTGTTACACATTTTAGCCCTGGTATTTCAATGAAAACCAGGGCTAAACGTGGGGGTTAGAAAACACTCACGTGTATGTGGTCGTAGTGGCCGCCACTACAGTCGTTTGGGTTGTAGATTCCACCGGCACCGTCGTAGGCGTACCAGCCTTTACCTGGCTCCCAAATGCGCCCTTGCCAAATGATGTAGCTGATACCAAAGCTTTTTGCGTTGCTGATCAGCCATTGGGCGGCTTCGTTACCGGCGGCTTTTCCGGTCAGTGGATTGTTAGAGGCATCCAAATTGCCTTGATCGCATCCGTAGAAGGGGATGTCGCAGGCCCTACCCATGGGGTGGTCAGAGGTTGGGTTGGCAGGGTGTGCATCCCAGCAGTAAAGAGCCGCAGTTTTGATTTGAGGGTATTTTTGCATCACGGTGGTGATCATCCTGTATGTGCGTGCGGTTACCTTACCGACATGTTCACTTCCTGGTGTGGGGTCTTCATAGATTTGGGGTTCGGGCGGGTAGTCACCAGGGTCAATATCGTCGCCTTTACCGCCGCCATTGTCAGGAGCATCATACTTAGCTTTAAATTCCAAAATACGCTTAACATATTTGACAGTTTCGGGAAAATCTGGGATACCCCCAGCGTTAAGTACGTTGCCCAAGCCCGCGTTGTATGAGGCCAGGGTTAGCTCAACGATGTTGCCTTTGATGTCTCCATTTTTTAGGTGAAATTCAACTTGAGCAGCCAGGTCACACATGTATTTACCCTGGGTGGGGATTGCGTCAGCCGGGTCCCAAACGTTAATTTTGCCGTCCTTGTTGAAGTCCTCACCCACACTAGCCCATGTGTCGGGCATGAACTGTGAGATGCCTTGGGCCCCAGCATCAGATTGGGCATTGGGATTCCAGTTTGACTCAGCTTCAATCTGAGCCGCAATAAGCGAAGGGGTGATAGCAGCGCACCGGCTGCCAGCAGCTATAACTAACTCTTTGTACTCGTTAGGTACCCCACTGACATTCCTACTACTGCCGGAGCCGCCCGAGTCTCCACCAGAAGACTCGATTTTAGTTGAGGCTACTCCAAACAGCATCATTAAAGGTAATACGAACATCACCACAACCAGGCCCAGTAATGCCCTGCGAGCGTTCTTACTTGCCATAACCTTTACCTCCCCTTCGTTGATCACTTACTTGTAAGTGTTTCTTGCGCGCAAAAGCGAAAAATCAGGGGGAAAGTGTCCGGTATGGGTGGAGCAAAAACGGTGGAGGACGTATTTTTGCGCCAAAGCCTTTTGCACACACTTTTGACACAGACTTTTCCGCATGTTTGCGTGAAGGTGGTAGGTGGGGTTGGGGGTGTGCAAAGACGATCGAAAAAGACACAACCCACCCAACCCATATAATGTTACTAACCTCACTTATATAAAATTAGGGCGCTCTGTTTCTGGGGTGTATAATTTTAGTTGTAAGGCGGAAGGGAAAAGCCCTATACGCACACACAACCGGGAGAGGGTAGACAAATGAGCGATATCAACATTTACACCAATGAGGCTGGCAGGTTAGCGGTTATCACCCCTTATAACAAGGACTTCATTGAAGGTGCCCGCCGCTTGCGGGCTCGCTGGGATGGGAGCGTTAAGGCCTGGACTTTCGACCCGCGCGACAGTGAGAGGGTTGAGAAGCTGCTGCACGACGTTTTTGGGTACGTGACCAACCCTAGTGGCGAGGTAGCCACGGTGCGTGTTTCTTTGAACCACGACAACGCTGGCGAAAAATCGGTTTCGTTTGCGGGCCGGGAAATTTGCTGGCGCCGCTACAGGGATACAGACGTTCAACTTGCACCTAATGTTGTAGTCGTGGAAGGCAGTTTTTGGGGTCGTGGGGGTTCTATGAAATACCCTGTAGTAATCGATGATGATACTGAGGTGGTCCTGGAAGTGCGTGACGTCCCGGTTGAGGCCCTCGAAATTGAAGAAGACATCAAGTGGGAGAAAGTTGAAACTGCTGGCGTACCCAGCGTTGAACAGGTTTTACGTGCTGAACGTGAAAAGTTGGTAGCTCGTTTAGCTGAGATTGATGCTCTGCTTGAAGCAGGAGATTAGCCCCCTCTCTGCCGTCTGAAGGTAGAGAATGGCAACTAGCGAGGCGGCCAGCCTAGAATTCTAGGCTGGCCATACAATCACCTAAAGGAAAGGATTCAAAAGTGAAGATGGATATTGAAAAGGTCGCAACTATCATTGAACAAGACTACCCGATTGTTAACTTCTGGCAAAAAAACGAGTTAAATTATAAGGCTGTAGGTGTAGGTGGAAGGGTAGCTTTCATTAAAGATGAAGCTAGAACAGCTACTTTGATGGCTATGGACCCTAAAACAAAGAATTATGTTTTAGGGCCGGTTTGTCGCGATGAAAAAGAGGTAGCCGACTGGCTAGTTGGGGTCAAAAAAGAGGAGTCTAAAGAACTCAAGGAACGGATGGTTGGAATCGAGTTAACTTGTATTCGTGAAAGCCTTGGTCTTACCGATGAGGGTCTAGCTGGCATCTTAAAAGTTAACCCACGGACCATTCGTTCTTGGCAGAAAGGCCGCGACCCTATCCCTTACCGCGTACCTTCTGAGTTAGAAAAACTTCAGGCTGAAACAGAACAAGCAGTTGAAGAACTGGTTGAAAAGTTGAAGGGTGAAGAAGAGCCTGTTGTTTTTGTCTGTCGTAGTGATCTGGAGTTCGCTCAGCTTTACCCTGACTCGAAATTTAATGCACGCTGGTGGCGACAAGTGGCGCTTAAGGCAGCTAAGCAGGTTGAAGGTGCAAGGATTGAAGCAGTTATCCTTGAATAAAAGGCTTAAATTCTAAGCGGTCCGATAGGGGTCAAATGCTAGCATTGCTAGCAATGCAAGCAAAGATAGCAATGCTAGCAACGCTAGCGTTGCTAGCGGCCCTGACCAGGGGCGACAGAAGAGAGTAACCAAAAAAGCCCTTGGTGTAAGGGTGAGCGCCGACCTGGCTGGCACCGCCTGCCGCGCCTTAACCCATCTAACATGATGTCTTCGTTGATGTGCCATGTTTATTCTGCATATTCAATTACCCCCATACTTGCGAAGTATGGGGATAATGTTTAGTAAGGGGTCATCACTACAGGAAAAGAATGCTATTTTCAGATATCGTAACGTCCTTACTGCCTGTTTTCAGGTTTACCCTACTGTTGGTAGGGTTACGCCGATTTTAGCTAAACGGTTTTTCTCAAACCCACTAAGCTGCTCACCAAGACTGTTTTTCTGATAGCACACAGCAGCTAACGCCATATCCATACCCCCAAGGGCCGGATAATTCTTGGCCACCCATTCTTTAGCAGCGTTAGCAGCAGCCTGCGCTTTCGCATCCAACGGCACTTCACGCTCACGCTCACGCTGGTCAATTATTTGTCGCCGCTCACTAGCCCGTTTTTTAGCCTCAGCATTAAGCCGCGCCGGTGCGCAATCAATATCAACGTTGCGTTCCAGGCGGTTTAAAACCAATGAGGCCATATGAATAACCTGGGACGGGGGATTACCGTCAAGCAGGCCGCGAATCTGGCTTGGCTGCCAACCAGCATCAACCCGCACTTTAAGAGCCTCAGCAACCTTGTGAGCCCCGCGCTTATCCAGCGCAGACATCCAAGCAGGCAGACAAGCCCCAACCAGGGCCCGCTCTTGCTCACTCAAACCCACCTCAGCCGTTCTAGGGCCCTTAATAGGCCCGCCCTGTACCCGAGAGCCCGGGCGAGGTTTTACCTCGCCCACGGGCACGCCAGGCCCCTCTACGGGCGCGTTTCGGGTCCCCTCTGTTCCTTGGGTGGAAGTTTTTCCACCCGACCCCACCTTTGCGCTAGCGGCCTGATCAGGTGCCGGGGCCGTGGGAAGGGTTGGGTAGGGTCTGGTGGTTCCTAATGGTGGTTCTGTATATAGCAATCGGTCACTGGTGACCGGTTGCAACCGGTCATAGGTGACCGGTTGCGGCAATCGGTCAATTTGACCGGTTGGTTTATTTGCAACGAAAACCGCATCTGAGGCCTCCTCAAGCATCTGACACGCCTGCGCTGCATCCTCCCCCAAGCTGACTGCTTTAGCCGACCTCATGGACAGATCGGGCTTGGCACCGATATGCAGCAAGTAAAGGTTTGAGCGCCTCCCCCTAGTTGACGAGCGCGTAATGGTGGTCAGCAGCCCCATTTTTTCCAGGCTGCGCAGCGAACGGCGCAAGGTACTAACCGACTGGCGTGCTTTGGGTGCCAGTTTTTCTTGCGCGGGCCAGCAAAAGCCTTCATCGTTAGCTTGGTCAGCTAAAGCCAGTAAAACCAGGGCTTCGCTGCCCATTACTTCTTCCAGAGACCAAGCCCAATTAGTCGCGCGCACACTCATTTTTTGCGACCTTCCCGAGTCTAAATGCCCTCAGCCCCATCAGGGGCCTGGATCAGCATTTGCTCAAGATCAGCCTGCCTGAAAACCCGCTTACCCGAGGGCAATTTAATGGACGGGATTTTTCCCTGGTTAGCCCACCGCCTGATTGTCGCAGGGGTGCCAATACCGGGAAAAAGTTCGCTTACCTGACGAGCGCTAAGAAGCTGCTCACCAGCGGATACATTGGTTTCACTCATGTAAACATTATAAACGAAAACAGTCAAAAAGTACATAGTGAAGATAGTGTACATTTTGTTCATTTCGTACTATAATGTTTGTGAAGGCGGGGCGAAGAGAAAGACCCGACTTTGCTAGCATTGCTAGCAAAACTAGCAATGCTAGCAATGACAACAAAGCTAGCAATGCTAGCATTGCTAGCTTTAGAAAATTGGGGTGGAATTATGCCAGTTTTAGCGATTTGCAACCAAAAGGGCGGGGTAGGCAAAACGTCAACCACGTTGAACTTAGCGGCCTCGCTGGCCAGGTCGAACCAGAGCGTTCTGATCGTTGATGCAGACTCTCAAGCCAACGCCACTGACGCCCTAGGGGTAGAGGTTAACGAAAGCACGCTCACTTTAAATGACGCGCTCGTTGCGGTTGCAAACGATGCGCAAGCTGACGGCATTGCCGCCGAAACGATCGTTTCCACTAGCTGGGAGGGGATCGATCTTGTACCTAGCGAACGCAAACTGGCCTCACGCGAAATGGATACTTCCCTTGGGCGTGAACGCCTGATGGGGCGCGCTTTAGAAGGGCTAGAAAATAAGTATCAGTGGATTTTAATTGACTGCCCACCAGCGTTAGGGCCCTTATCTATCGGGGCTTTAACCGCAGCTGATGGAGCTTTAATTGTTACCCAGCCACGCGCCTTTAGTGTTGCAGGTGTACTAGAAATTGTTAACACAATTAATGCTGTTAAACAGTACTACAACACTGACCTTGAAATAACTGGCATTATCCTTAACTGCTGGCGTAGTGATCGTCTTGATAGGGCAGTTTGGCGAGATGCTTTAAGGGAAGCTTTACCCGGCTGCTTAATCGAGCACTACCTACCTGAACGTGAAATTGTGGCCACCGCAACCACCAACCGCGTGCCCGTGCCTAAAAATGAGGCCCGCGAATATGTTAACGCGATGGATGCTATTGCCCGTGAACTGCAAGGGAAACTGCTGTGAAGCCAAATCCAGTAAAAGCTAGCAAAACAAAAGTTCTCCTAAAAGCTAAGCAACCTGATCCCACAGAGCCAAGTAGTGAAAGTATCGCTAGCATTGCTAGCAATGCTAGCGATGCAAGCAAAGACAGCAATGCTAGCAATGCAAGCATTGCTAGCAGCCCTGACCAGGGGCGACAGAAGAAACCGGCCAAAAAAGTCCTTGGTGTAAGGGTAAGCACCAGTTTGGTTGCCACCGCCCGCCGAGCCTGGCTAACAGAGTTAACCCAAAGCGGCAGCAAGGCCCCACAATCTTTTGCTGCCTGGGTTGAAGCCGCGCTAGCTGAGAAAGTTAAGCGAAGTGAAAAACGCTTAAATGGCGGCCAACCATTCACCCCACTAGAGTCAATCCCCCCTGGCAGACACTAAGTGGTACACTAAAAACCAGCCGCACACTCAAATTTTTGTGGCTACACGGCCCCAAGAAGTTTTCTTCTTGGGGCCGCCCTTATGCCTCCAACTTTTGCCCAATAAGGACTCGCTTACGCGAGACAGTTTTTTAAGGGGCGTGTAAACCTACCCGGTTTACACGCCTCACGAGCCCCCTGACCACAAGGGAAACAGCCAAAAAAATTTGTCTGTTTCCCTTATGGACAGCGGGACCCCCTACCGGGCTGGGCACAAACCTCCAATCACTTTTAGTGCAAAGTTCTTTGCACTAAAAGATTCTTTACGTTTGCACACAGCCCTAGAAAGCACTCATCCTACATAAACCTTTCAGGCACCAAAGGTAAGAAAAGGTCTCGCTTGCGCGAGGCTGTGTTTATCCCCGCCCTGGGGGCGGGGGGG
>ERZ1674166.164-NODE-164-length-11291-cov-9.354219_pt1 | contig 11291 bp, 8 predicted proteins | sample MGYA00581293_ERZ1674166 | MGnify/ENA primary metagenome ERZ1674166 (study PRJEB41354, sample SAMEA4873350) | human saliva metagenome | biome: human-associated habitat [ENVO:00009003]; feature: mouth environment [ENVO:08000002]; material: saliva material... | reverse complement strand
ATCTGGCTAATTTTTGTATTTTTAGTAGAGACATACATTTTTACCATAAGTCTCTTACATCAAAACTATTCGATAAAAATATAGCTGCCAGAAAGAACTTGCCTTCTAACAGCTATATGATATTACCTAAAATCTAATCGTTTACATTTTTCAATTATTTTATGTTTTGAACTAATCGGCTCATACATCCCTGATTAGAAACGGACCTATCATTCGACCTAATATATGTGTATGTAAATCTTATATGCGCCACGCTGTTTGTGTTATAAGAAGAAGTGGAGAAAAGAATCCATCAAAACTTATTTTCCTGTCATTGCTATCATCATCTTTAAGCATGTAATCATTTAATATTTACTCTATTACGCGAATTGTTAAAAGTGACAGCAACTTAAAACTAAAACTAACTGTATATAAATAAGGTGAGATTTTAGGACTTTATATCGTGTCAAACACAAGTTTAGGGAAAATCCCCCACTGTATAGGGGAAATCCTTTTCACATGTTTTTTTTTCTTCGTTCCTTTGCATCATGAAAGTTAGGAAATGCTTTTCGAAGTAGTCCGAAACTTGAATAAGAACATAAAAAAGGTAACGATTATGAGAAGGATAGTACTAACCCTCATCGCATCGCTCATAGTTATCGGCGCATCAACAAGCGCAATGAGTTATGAGCAGGCTCGAGTACAAGCACTCTTTCTAACAGATAAGATGGCTTACGAGCTGAATCTGACGGAGGCACAATATGAGGCTGCCTACGAAATAAACTTGGATTACCTCATGAATGTCAACACGGTAGACGACCTCTATGGAATGTATTGGTCACATCGAAACGCAGATTTGAGCTATATTCTCTATGATTGGCAATATCGTGCATACGTTGAAGCTGCATATTTCTACCGCCCACTGAGATGGGACGCAGGCTACTGGAGATTTGGCATTTATGCTCGCTATCCACATCGCGACTATTATTACTTCGGACGACCATCATTCTATAACGTTTACAACGGAGCCCATAGCTGGCGAATGAATGGCGGAAGAAGTTGGTATAACGGAAGAGAAATCTTCTACGGCAGAGATTATAACAGCCGATATGGTATGAGAGACTGCTACATACGTGGCGATTACAATAGAGGAGGAAACTACTATTATAACAATGGTCCTACCTATCAGAACGACCGCCCACGCAGTTTCGGCAACCAGCAACGCGGAAACTTTGATGGACCACGTAATTATCAGTACTACGCTCCACGAGAGAGTTCAACACGAACAACGGTTACTCAACCTAACTATGGTGGTAACTTCGGTGGAAGTAGGAACTATGGTGGCGCAACAAGAAGCTATGAGCCAAGTCGCTCATTCGATGCACCAAGCAACAGCTTCGGTGGTAGTGGCGCAACATTTGGCGGAAGCCGCTCAGGTGGTGGAAGCGTTTCAAACGGAAGTAGCTCATTTGGTGGACATAGATAACGACATTAAGATATAATAAATAGACGTTGATTCAATCAGGTTTAAATACTAAGCACTAAGGTTTTCAAAGATAAATAGATTAGACGAATTAAGGTATTAAAGATTGTTTAGCAGTTAGCAAACCAATGAGTAAGACTGCATTCAGACCAAATTAGAGATGTAACAAAGAGAGTTATTTAAATGAAGGAGAGGAGTCTCACGTGAGTGAGGCTCCTCTTCGCTTTTTATTTTTTAGGGAATCTACAATGCATTCTTTTTCAGCTTAGACAGCATAGAACTTACGATCAATCTTACCGTTAAAGGTGCGTTGTATGACCTCAACCTCACCATAAAGCACAGGAATCTTATAAGTTTCAAGCCTATCTTTTAAGAAAAGTATCAACTTCTTTTTATCATAACCATTATGTGGCACAACTAATAACTTCAATACGGTACCCACTACAGGATGGTTTGCTGAAATGCAGATGCAATCTTTCACTGTTGGAAAAGCCAATGCAACCTCCTCTACTTCGGATGGAGCGACCTTATACCCCCCTACGTTTATAGTGTCATCTCCCCTCCCTAACAAACGAAGTCGACCTTTTTCATCAATCCGTCCTAAGTCTGCCGTCCTTATCACTCCGTCTTTCAGAACGTTTCTCGTAGCTTCTTCATCGTTCCAGTAGCCTGTCATCAACGTCTTTCCCTTACAAGCCACATAGCCATCAGCAGTTATAAAAAACGAGGAATGCTTCATCTTGTGTCCCACACAGCCAGCAAGATTCGCACCGTCGTTATAATCATAGGTAGAGATGATACCTGTCTCTGTAGAAGCATACGTGTTATAAAGTCGACTATGAGGTAACAGCTCACAGAATAGTTTCATATCTGTGGCCGCCAAAGGTGCTGCACCAGTCTCAACGAAGTCAATCTTATCAGCTACGGCTATCAGCTCTTTCTTCCATAGGGTGATGAGTATTCGAATGGCAGCAGGAACAAGAAAGGTTGCGACCTTATTCGGCGCATCATCAATCGCTGTAAAGAAAGCCTTTATGTCTTTCATTCCATCGATGACGTGTATTGTTCCGCCCACGTAGATAGTAGGGTAAACTTTCGAAAGACTACCGATATGATTGAGAGGCCCATTAATAATAAACGTTACATCGTGACTGAACCCTTGCGACAAAACAAGGTTCTCCGCATTGGCTATGATTGCTTGGTAACTTATCATAACAGCCTTGGCATTCCCCGTTGTACCCGTGGTAAACAGGATGTCAGCCACTTCTTCAGGTACTATCCCCTGTTCTAAAGTTTCTGCATAATCGTTTAATTTCTTAGCCGGAATGTCTTTATGCAAAGGAACTGCCACCGCACCAGTCAAGTGAAGCGCAAAGTAAGTAATGAAGAAGTCGACGGTGGAATATGCAACAATAGGAATCAGGCACCCTCTTATATCCCCCATAGAGTCCGCCTTATCCTTTATCGCCTGATACAGTTGCCGATAGGTCAGACTTTTCTCTCCACAGACAAGAGCCACCTTGTCAGGATACAAAGCAGCATTCTCACGCAACTTATCTTCAATTACCATCCTTATTAAGTTTCTGCTTAACTAATTCAACCAAGCTGTCGAGCGTCTTGAAGTTCTTTGGTGTCACATCAGAGCGATTTAGTTCGATACCATACATATCGGAGAGAACCATCAGGATAGTTGTTATCCCAAGAGAGTCAAGCTCCTGAAAGAGAAAGTCGGAATCTAAATCGACAATTGGTAGTACTTCTTCTAATTTCTTACGAATATCTTCTTTCATATTATCTTGTTGTTTTTTTATTTGAATAAACGTGGGAGAAAGTCCTATAGAAACCTGCGCCAGTTCACCCAGCTATGTACTCCAGAAGTCACATTATAGGTGTACTTACAGCCTAAGTTGGACAGCTTTGAGATCCACTATACCCGACCTCTTGTTGACATAACGGAAAAGCTGTATTATGATTCTCCAGAACAGGTATTGCCCTATTTGTCGTCTGCTGCGCTGTTGTCACCGTGGAAAGGAGACAGCTCATGATGATAGATTCTATATATTTCTTCATACTCGCATTCCTTATTATAAAGAAAAGACCTTCGCATCAGGGTATTTTTCTTTATCAATATCCATATTATCGATTACTTCCAAGTTATCAACTATATCCTTCGCACAATAAGTCAGCATAGACGCTATGTTCTCATCCTGTTCAAACACGAACACTTGAGTGCTTCTATGTACTAAGGCATAGAGTAAGGCGAACTCACCGTAGCCACTGTTTTTGACGATAACAACGGGGTGAACATCTTCTGTGTCTATCCACTTCGTGTAGTTATCATTGTGTTTCAAGTTCTTACATACGTTACGATAGCTATCAACCCCCTTATAACGGTAGCGATCCTTGACAAGAGGAACATAATAAACTGCCGTCTCAAGCTCCCTTGTCAACGCCTTATACTCGCATTTATAGAAGTCGTAGACCAGAGAAGTAAGCTCGTTATAGGACTGTCGTCCCTCTACACTAATGCGCATATATACTTTTATCGTAATGTTCCCAGGGAACACCTGAAAGCTATTCCTTGGAAGAACCACGTTAAGCCCGTGAATGATAACAGGGAGGATGTCTAACTGATAACGTTCAGCCAACAGGAAGGCGCCCTTGTGGAAGCGACAGATAGAAGAATTGTCATTACGTTTTCCCTCTGGGAAGATGACAAAGCTATAGCCTCGTTTTATGTACTTCTTCATCAGTTCATCGTCAATCGAGTCCTTACCAGCTAAGGTTATGAAACCATTCCATTTGTAGATGTGCCGGATAACAGGATTACAACTCACCTTCTCATTTGATATGAGGATAGTCTTTGGACTCATCGCCATAAAGGCGGCAGCATCCAACATCGACTGATGATTGCTGACAATGATTGAAGAAGACGTCAGCGTGTTCTCTGTCAAACCTTCTATACGGAACTTCACGTATGGTATATGACGTAAGTCAAACAAGAACAAACGCTGCTGATAACGACGTAACCACGCTCGTTTTCTCTCTGAGAAAGGTAATAATTCTAACAAGATAAAACCTAAAACATAGACTATAAACAGTTGGATAAAGAATACAATGGCACAAAAACCCATAACAGCAAGGTTCTTTATTGACAGCGGACGAATCCTGTACTTATCGCCCGACTTCACTAAGAAGTTGAAGATCAAAGGAGGGAAGATATAGGCCATCAACACCACAGAGAACATTCCTGCTATTGTCACCTCAGCCAAAGAATGCAATGCCGGATGACGAGCAACGATTAAGGTTCCGATACCTATAAACATTATCAAGGCTGAGATGATGATGGAATGCTTGTAAGATGCGAGCATCCTACGCCGATAAGCATACTCATACATCGAACCTTCTGTCATAAATATCGTATAATCGTCGCCTTGTCCGAATATAAACGTTGCTAAAATGATGTTGACAATATTGAACTCCATTCCAAACAAGGCCATTATACCCAATATCCAAATCCAACTCACTGCCATAGGAATAAAGGAGAGAAGGGCCAATTCAAGATTACCAAACGACAGCCAAAGAAAGAAGAAAACAATCAATCCACATGCCAATCCTATGTAATTGAAGTCGTTAGACAGGTGGTTGGCGATAGCACTGTTCATACTCTGGATATCAAAGCTGAAACCGTCCTTCTCTGATAGGGATTCTTTTACCTTCTGAATATTCTTGTTATTGACCGAAAGGATGTTGACTACATTATATTGCTTGCCCACACTATCGACGCTGATGTTACCTGCAAAGAGCGAGCGTGTCAGGTCATTGAAATAAGAGACAGGCTGCGGTTGATATTTTCTGCCTAACAAGTCATAATACTCATCAAAGCTGTCAGCAGCAAAACCTTCCCTCTGCATAGCTGAGCGAAGCGTTGTCGTGAGTTTCTCCCTGTTTTTTCTTACAAAGTTATTCCATCGTCTTAGCCTGTGCTTCTGCTCGGAGGTAGACACGAGGAACTGACTGCAGGAATTGTAATCATGTACCAACTTCTCCTTCACTAATCTGTCCAACATTGGCTGTATGCGCTGACTCTTGTCCAACGCACCATCCATCGTTGAATCAGTTGTAACAGTATATACCTTTTGGTAATCTCCGTTCTCCGTCATCATCTTCTGGAAATATGCCATGTCAGCCTTCTGATCATCCGTCATATAGTTGATATTTGACATGTTGGCATCGAACTTTGTTTGGAAACTGAAGTATCCAAAGACTATAGTCAGCACTATTACAAGCCCTACAAACATGGGCTTGTTTTCCAAAGAGAAATCACTCACCTTATCCAAGAAGGTATGCTTCAGCTCCTTTGTTTCCTTCGTGATATGTGGAAGATAAACCAATACGAAGAGAATGGTTCCTATCAGCAAGAAAGAACTAAACAAGCCAAGGTCGCGCAAAGCAACAGATTGTAGCGGGACAAGCGATAAGAAAGCACCAACCGTCGTCACATTACCCACCAGGAGGGGTGCGACAATCTCTCGCAAAGCTTTCTTCCTTTTAGGAGTATGCGACAAATGGACTATGAAATGTAGTGGATAGTTCACGGCAATACCCAAGATTACCGAGCTTATACCAATGACAATGATTGAAACACTATTATGGAACAAAGCTAATCCACCCATAGCAAAGAGCCAGCCCCACCCTATGGAGAGGATAATCAGCAATATATTGCGGACACTCTGTAAGGTGAAAAGCAGCAAAGCCATGATAAGTACCACAGCAATGATGACCGAAAGGATGCTATCTGACTTTATCTGCGATGCGTTACCGACGGCGATGACTGGTCCACCAATAATATGAACATCTATATTCTTACTGTTTGCAACAGCCTTACTACCACACGTCTGTAGGAGTTCAATCAGCTTTGTGTTGTTCTCCGTTTCACTTGCACCATACGGAGAGTCTATCATCACGATAGCTTTCTGCATATCAGGAGAGAAGATATGCCCCGCATACAGTTCATACTTCAAATCTGTATCCGTCCGTTGTAATAGCTGAACGACGGGGGTAAAAAGGTTGAGTGGGTCGCGTTGTATATTCTCAGAAAGGATATCTCCCGCAGGGAACATTAGCAACTGCTTGTCATGTTGCAATTGCTTTACTACATAGTCATGTTGCTGAAGCGCCTTCTCCATCCGGATATAGTCCTTCTCTGTCAGGAAATAAGGGATATTCTGATACACAAAGCTCGTTACCTTCGACATCTTTTCAAGGTCAATCTGAGACATTATATAGGGTATTTGCTTTGCTGTATCAGCACGCTGCACCTCATCAACGAAGGAGTCTATACAACCCACCATAGCGTCGGGATCGGTTTTAGTGGTATCCCGATACTGGAAAATAGCAAAAATCTTATTTGCTCCTGATATATCCTGATAAACCTTTAAGGCATTATGATGGTTACTGTCAACAGGCAGAAAGTCTGCAATATCCTCCTTATAACCGAGTCGGAGTACTGAGACAACCAGTAATAGAGTAACTATCATAAATGAAAGCACAGCGACCAGTTTGTGTGCCTTCATATAATTATACAAATGTAGAATTGGTTCCGTCATCCTATTTATTAATTACTGGATTCGAATAAATCCCTAAAAAGATATCCTTTAGTTTCTCTATATCACATGTATCATATTTCTCTAATTGCTGAAGATTATCCATAAAGGCTTTCTTCTCCTCCTCCGTGTAACAATCCTTATACTTTGTTGTACCGTAACGTATGTCATAGGCAATATAATTGTTAGGGTATAGACGATAAGCCGTATTAATCCGATTGTCTAAAAGATGCGCTACATGCTTATGATATTCATTGTTTGTGGCATCTTCAAACTTTGTCAGCTCGGCATGAGAAATCGGTTCGCAAAGCTCAAAATGTACTCTTCCCTTCTGCTGAATAAGTCCTGTGAGAATGCTGTTAAGGTCTTCTCCAGGTTTCTTTGTGTACTTTGAAAACTGTGACTCATAGAGTTCAAGCGTCTTCAAGATGTCACAGGGTTCCCACTCATAAGACACGGCAATGGGAACAACATGTAACTGGTCAATGGCCTTGATTTTATCCTCTGGGCACGACATACAAAACATCTTAATGAGTCCCTGATCAGTAACATCATTGCCGTCCTTGGTTCTACCATTGCGTTGCGCAATCCAAACAGACTGCCCTTTGTCCGTGATAACATAACGGATATAATCCGACAATTTCTTAGAACTACGGTAGAAATCCTTAACATTATTACCTGGACGCTCCACTTTGAACATCTTGTTGCACTTCCCGATATCTATGACCAACTGATTCATCATCAAGTTAGCACCGAAGGTTATCTCCGTGGTATCGAAATCCTTGGTAACAAAATAGTACTGAAGCAAGCTCGAATCTAACATAATATCACGATGATTGGACACGAAGAGATAGTGTTCATCAGGGTTCAGCTTGTCAAGTCCCGAACAAGTAAATGAAGTAATGCTGTTCTTTATCACTCGCTGATTGACCATACGCATCGTTTCCGTTTGGAATTCGCGTACTGTCTTATAGTTTGCGATACGCTCACGAACAGTCTCCAAAGGTTCGTCAGGATAAACATACGACGCCAGAAATGGGAATGAAGAACTAAAGGCTATGCGCTGCATTGCCGCTGGAATTTCTTCGACATTATAAGGTCTGATATCATCAAATTGACTTGTCTCCATTACTGTTTATACTTTATTATTCATATTAATATTATCAATTCAAATCGTAGTCTGCCAAAGCTTAATTTCAAGTAACACCCAATTGAATTCCAAGTAATGCCCAATTGAAATACACGTAAGGTTTGATTGCTTTTTTCGTGAGCTTACGTCTATTTTCAAGGGGTATCCTCGAGTTTGTGAAACCAGGACAGAAACTCCTTTTTCCATTGCCGACACTCAACCGTACCTTTACGCTCTGAAGCTCCGAAACCATGTCCACCCGTCTGATATTGAATGTAACGATGAGGAGCCTTCTGGCTTGTCAGGGCTGAATCAAGTAACTCTGAATTCTGATACTTCACGATAGGGTCATCCTTACAGTTGACGAGGAATACGGGAGGACAGTCCGTTGGGACGTGCCGTTCAAGGGAAAGAAGATCACGAAGAGCTCTATTCTTCATCCGACTGTCGCCCAGAAGTGCCCTGCGTGAACGCTTATGTACACAGGACTCGACCATAGTAACAACAGGATAGATGGGTACCATGAAATAAGGGCGTTCTGCCTTTGGTAGCAATTCGGCGGCCGACATCACTAAATGGCCACCAGCAGAGAAGCCCATTGCAGCCACCCGCGCTGTATCAATGCCGTAGTCTTCGGCGTACGCCTTGACATAACGCATCGCCTGTTGGAGGTCGTTTAAGGCATCGGGATAGCGAACACCTCTAAAAACATACCGATAAGGGAAGAGGAAAGCCCCCACTCCAGCTGTTCGATAGCGCAAGACAAAGGCTGATATTCCGTTCTGCTGCAACCATTGAGCTACAGCCTTACCTTCATTTTGCATGTCGTGCCACAGGTAACTACCACCAGGGCAGACGATAACAGCGACATTCTGTTTCCCTGCTGCCAGATAAGGCGTCAGCTGAACAGTCTTCCTTACCTTTGTCCCCTCCCATATGTTGATGTGGGCTGACTTCTGCTGCGCCATGACAAACAAGCAGGATAGACTCAAACAGAACAATAGCAGGTAACGTTTTTTACTCATTTCACACATTCATTTATTCTGTTCAAGATATAATTTTGTCCCAAGATAGCTTCAACAGTATTGATAGCTGTAAGCGGAACGCCACAAAATCCTGGCAGTCCGTTGTTCTGACCTGTCAATAGAAGATTGTCAACTTTCGTCACCACAGGTACCTGTGATAAGGCTATATTCTTATAGTCTTTACTAAATCCGAACATAGAACCCTCCTTACTACCATAATAGTCACGGATTGTCAAGGGTGACGCTGTATTGATCTTATCAACACAGGCACTGAATCCTGGATGCAACTCTTCAATGAGTGCCAACAGGTCACGAGCTTTCTCCTCCTTCCATGCTTCGTAATCTGTGCCACGCTTTCCCACTTCTGTCTCTTCCCACTTCGCAACTTCGTCATAAAGCATCGGGGTTGTAACTAACGCCTTGTCTGCATATTCGCCCTGCTGCTCATTGGGAGGTGTCATAAAGAGGAATCCTAACGGCCAAACCTTGTTATGCTGACCGAAGTTCCAAATATCGACGTATCTCTTCATAAAATACTCCGAATGATTGATGTAAGGGAAGGTACAAGGCTTCAACTTGATATAAACCGAGAAAGCAGAATAACTATTCGGAATACTGTTAAGCCTCGTTCGATAGGCTTTTGGGAAGCTATTTTCAGGCATTAACCTCAGCAAAGAACAAGGATGTATTGCTGAGATATAGTAGTCTGCCTGATAGGTATTGCCTTTCTTTGTCCGCACGTAATCAACGTGTCGGTTGTTGATTTCTACCCACTCAACGCCTTCATTAGTATGTACCTCGCCGCCAGCTGATTCTATGACAGAAGTCAAAAGGTCAGTGAACTTGTCGCTACCTCCTGCAAAGCGACTTGCTCCCTGCATATAAAGTCGACTGATGATAGCATGGATATAAGCTGGTGTTTCGTCACTCCTTCCACCATAGAGTGGATTCATATAAGCCACGACACTGCGTAGCTTTGGGTCTTGAATATACTTTGCTATAAAGGAGTCTGCCGCTATAGTGAACTCTTCCGAATGGATAGGAAACATCTCGGTAGACGGCTGAAGATGGAAGAGCTTGATATCGTCTGTCATCCGATAGATGGCGTCCGCATAGGCTTGCAATGCTTCACGCTGATTAGGGAAATACGCAGAAAGCGAACTTACAAAACCTTCCTTTCCTTTTTTGATACGGTAAGTTGCCTTGTCTTCAGCGAAATACAATCTGTCTGTACAGTCATCATCAACGTTCACCAACTCCACCTTATCAATAATCCCCAAGTACTGACAGATGCGATAGATGTTACCACCTGGCTGCATACCACCAATGACGTGCATGCCAGTATCATACGTCTTACCAAAGCGGTTGAAGGTCTGAAGACCACCACCTGCCGTCACATTCTTCTCAAGGACCGTTACTTTAAAGCCTTCCTTTGCTAAGACCCCCCCTGTAAACAGTCCGCCTAAGCCTCCACCTATAATCACTGCTGTCTTCATTTGTTGGCCTCCTTTATCTGTTCATATATCTTCTTTGCTGTCAACAGCTCGCTACAGGTGACGATAGCACCTACTAATACGCCTAACATACCATGTGAATTAACATTCTGTCCAGTAAGATAGAGATTGGGAACCTTCGTCCTCTGTGGTACTCTACAAGCACTTCCTAAATGAATGTTACGAACATTACCGTACATTGAGCCACCTTCTGTACCCGTATAATCAAGGTAGGTAAGTGGGGTAGAGGTGTAATAGGCTTGGATTTGTGAACGTATATTAGGGAAATGTTGTTCCAACACATCCAACATTTTCTCAGCCTTTCTCTTCTTAAATTCTTCGTAGTCCTTACCTCGTCTGCCTATCTTTGTTCCCTTCCACTTTTCTACTTCCGACATCTGCATATAGGAGAGAATGACGCCTGTTGAGGCATATTGTGAGTCGTTTTCAGGACAAAAGTGCATATAGAGGAAACCTTTCGGCCAATCTTCTTCTGTGTAATGCTCGCAGTTCCACGGGCTTGTCCCTTGATAACCATAATAATTATAGTTGAGATAAGGTACCGTATTTTCCTTG
>ERZ1674166.163-NODE-163-length-11341-cov-7.652844_pt1 | contig 11341 bp, 7 predicted proteins | sample MGYA00581293_ERZ1674166 | MGnify/ENA primary metagenome ERZ1674166 (study PRJEB41354, sample SAMEA4873350) | human saliva metagenome | biome: human-associated habitat [ENVO:00009003]; feature: mouth environment [ENVO:08000002]; material: saliva material... | reverse complement strand
AATTTGGAGTGATGTTATGATGTCCTTTATACCACTTGTTAGTAAAGAAAGTTTGTAAATAGTTCATTATAAGCGTTTTGTAGTGTGTATAACCCATGTGGTACAACAACAACTTTCGTAACCATTAAATTAGTACTTTGTATTCTTTAATATCAGTAAACAAAGGGGATATAAAAGTACATAACTTATAAAAGTTATTGATAATCAGACATTAAACATTATCATTCCAAAATCCTGAAGATCCCTTTTCTACTAAATCTCCCCTATCCTACTTTCCTAACTCTCCCACATAGTGGATAATTCTCCCTTCACTTGTCACACCTTCAATTATGATACGATAGTTTGAACTATATTCTGCTGGTAAAAGTAGACGGAAAGAGCTACCACGTAATGAAGGTAACCACACTGGAGTATGTGCGTTAGGAGTGTAACTTTGTGGAATTTGATAGCCTAATGTAGTAAAAGTCTTCGTATTTGTCAGTGGTACAGAAGCTGCTTTGAAATCCCCTTTCTTCGTTGTTATAGAGATAACCCCCATACCACCAATCGCTCCCCAGATAACTGTTGAGCCACCCTTAAAGACATCTACTCTCTCAACATCAGACATCTGGATATTGTCTAAATCGTAATCATCATTGACAAATATCCCGTCTATGGCAATAGCGGCTGGTCTTTTTCCATCCACAGCCGTACCTCCACGCACATAACATTTCCCCAATTCGACCGTAACACTCGGTACTCTACGCAACAATTCATGCAAACAAGTTGCACCAATACTCTCTATATCACGTAGACCAAAGGAGAAATCAGCAGTTCGTGCATAAGCATCAGAACGAGAAGAATAGGTAGGTTGATGACTGAAGATATTTATTTCTTCCATCTGTATACTCCCTTTTGGCAGTTCTAATGTTGCATCTACGTGTGTAGTATCATTACTTGTCCATTCAAACGGAGGAAGTTGTCCTTTATAAGCAGGGAACTCCTCTTCGTCTAACAGCAGTTTTACCCACGATTTTCCAGCTTTTGTAAACGCATTAAGGACATACTGTGTACCTTCAGGAAAATCTATTCCTTCAAATGAAAAACGTCCTTGTGCATCGGTTTTAGTAACAGCATAAAAACCTTTATCGGGTGAAATAAGATTTACAATACCTTCTTTTATAGCTTTATGCCCTACCAATGTCTCAACTCGTCCACGTATTACAGCAGACTTTTCGATACCAATCTTACCCTTCTTACATTCCCCTCTGATTACATCTGCCATTCGATACCGATTCCAACTACAGCTGTCAAGCAATCGTTCTGATTCATTATTAGAAAGAACAGATGCTGGTTCTTCTGGACAATTTGCCACATCCATATCGTATAATAAATGAGAAAGAATGTCTGATTGTCCTGCTAAATCCTTTGGTTCAGCATATTCTATGCGTACAGATACGTCCATTGTTTCTCCTTCTCGTAAGCTATCAGCCTTAATAATACAAGGTGTTTGCTTATCATTTGATTTCTCTGCTGCTGTCCATTTTACAGAAATCGGACACTGTTCTTTCTCTGGATATAAGAATTTCAGTTTTTCTATAACCGTTTTTAAGTTAGAATCCAAGAGCTGGAAAGAATAAATACCGCCTTGAGAAAGACTATCATAGCTCAGAATAATATCTCTTCCTTGGCTTATTTTTCCAAAGAAAAGAGGGATTGAACGACAGTGAATAAATAGTCTAAAATCGTTGTTTAAGTTATCTGATTGATTGTTAATACTTACTTTAATATCCTTGTTTAATTCATTGATAGATAGAATTATTTTAGAATTGCTATTAATGATGTTTATAGTGTCCCCGTACTTAAAAGGTAATAGCTTTCCATGTCCACCAATAAAGATACTTTTAAGACTTTCATAGCGACTGAGGTTCAACATATTCTTCGTATAACTACGTAATAAATAACGTCCTTTCGCCACTACTTCAGGAATGTCAATATGACCAACAAAACCTTGATCGCTTCGTATTAGACGTACTCGTTTCACAACGAGACGTTCTGGATTAAGAAGTTCTACGTATACATAACGGCTCACACTATCCGCCTGATGAACTACTGCATTCACTAAGAAGACACGCAAGTTAATACGTTGCCCTGCTTGATAACTATCTGCATCGGTAAATACGTAGGTTTTCTCTTGTGGAAATAGCTGTACCTGCCGTAGGATACGGCTCAGTAACACATTGTTAGTCTGAGCATACAATGATGTTTGAAAGCATGTTAGAAATATTATGAATAGTAGTTTTCTCATATAGATAGACCTCAGTGAATGAGTTTATGTAATAGACTTTCAGCAATAAAGATAATCTTCCGAAGAATTATATGCAAACTTACACAAAAATATTAAATAATAGGTTCAAAAATAGAAAAACCATACATAAACATTGAAAAACTTGTATTCTTTGTCTGTTTAGGGTGTTATAATGTTTTCAAACCATAAATTACTTATGTTTTAAGTGTAAAGTGTAGTGGTGTTAACCATTAGCACCAATGGTGCGGGGCGTCAGCACCATATGTGCGGAGTATCAACACCACATGTGTGGAGCATTCATACTCTATGTGATAGGCTATAATCTGTTAGTAGGAAATGGGAAGTCAGAACTCTTATAGAAGTTGTGATAAGGTGAATAAGCTACAAACAACTCATCTGCTTGAGCAATGTTTTGTCGGGAAGCTATAAAAACATCGATTCAGAAGACAATAGTATGAATTGAAATAACAGTCAGATGTGGATTAATAATCAACTTATCGTCAAAGGTTCTGCACTTATACTATCCATATTACAGAAACATTTTGTAAATTTGCAGTTTAATAGGCTGTTTCATATATTAGCAAAAAGGATTGTTGATTTAGTAATTTATCAGTGGAATCGATACTGATATTAAAGCCTACAAATAACACATTGAGAAGATAAAAGTAATGATATATCCCAAGAACTTTGAGCAAAAGATTGGTTTCACAGAGGTGCGCTCACTTCTGCGTGCACGCTGTTTGTCGCCTTTAGGTAAGGAACGAGTTGATGCAATGAGTTTCTCAACCGATGCCGTACAGGTGAATACCTGGATGGAAGAGATTAGAGAGTTTCGTAGAATACAAGAGGGACAAGACGACTTTCCTTTAGATAATTTCTTTGATGTACGCGAAAGTGTGGCACGAATCCGCTTGGAAGGAACCTACATGGAGGTTGAAGAACTCTTTGATTTGAAGCGTTCGTTAGAGACAATTATTGCTATTGTGAACTTTCTGAGCCGTGGAGAGGAGACGGAACAGGGCGAAATACGTCATTACTACCCTGCTCTCTATAATCTTGCTGATGGTGTAGCAACCTTCCCACTGCTTGTTCAGCGTATCTCACAGATTATCGATAAATTCGGTAAAATGCGTGACAATGCTTCTCCAGAACTACTTCAGATACGCCGTGAGTTGGCGCGTATCGAGGGAAGTATCTCACGTACGTTATATGGTATCTTACGTGCTGCACAGGGTGAAGGACTTGTTGAGAAGGATGTCACACCTACATTGCGTGATGGTCGACTGGTTATCCCTGTTGCACCGGGCTTAAAACGTAAGATTTCGGGTATTGTACACGATGAGAGTGCTACGGGTAGAACGGTATATATTGAGCCTACTGAGGTTGTAGAGGCTAATAATAAGGTTCGTGAACTTGAGAATGAGGAGCGTAGAGAGATGATTCGAATTCTCACGGACTTTGCTAAGAAGGTACGTCCTAACGTACGTGAGATTCTCGATTCGTACAATCTTATGGCGGCAGTTGACTTTATTCGTGCAAAGGCTGAGTTGGCACGACTCTTTAAGAGCTTTGAACCGCAGGTGGCAGAGGAACCTCACATAGATTGGATTAGAGCTATTCACCCCCTACTGCAACTATCATTAGAAAGGAAGCATAATAATAAGTTAAATGATTCAGTATCTGTGGATAAAAAAGAAATAGATAAAGTTTCTAATGAAGTTGATAACACACAAGATTACGACACGGTATTAGAAGAAGAGAACGATACACGTAATGTTCCTTCAAGTGTTGTTCCTCTCGATATTCAACTCACAAAAGATAAGCATCTACTGATTATCTCTGGTCCGAATGCTGGTGGTAAATCTGTTTGTTTGAAAACTGTGGGTTTACTGCAGTATATGCTTCAGTGCGGTCTTTCGATTCCTGTTGGCGACCGCTCAACCACTGGCATTTTTACGGATATTATGATAGATATCGGTGATGAACAGAGTATTGAGAACGACCTCAGTACCTATTCTTCTCACTTGATGAATATGAAGGTGATGATGCGTCGTGCTTCAGAGTCTACGCTTATCCTCATTGATGAGTTTGGAACTGGTACGGAACCACAGATTGGTGGAGCAATTGCCGAGTCTGTTTTACGTCAGTTCTGGAAGAAGCATGCTTGGGCTGTGATAACAACCCACTATCAAAACCTTAAGCATTTTGCGGAAGAACATCCTGGTACAGTCAATGGTGCGATGCTCTATGACCGTCATGAAATGCGCCCACTGTTCCAGTTGGCAATCGGTAGACCCGGTAGTTCGTTTGCTATTGAGATTGCTCGAAAGACGGGAATACCAGAAGAAGTAATCCGTGATGCGTCAGAGATTGTTGGTTCTGATTATATTCAGAGTGATAAGTACTTACAGGATATTGTTCGAGATAAACGTTATTGGGAGAATAAGCGTCAAACCATTCACAGCCATGAGAAGGAATTGGAGAAACGTATCGGTCAATATGAAAAGGATATTGCAGCGTTAGAACAAAGTCGTAAGGAGATTCTCAACCGTGCCAAGACACAAGCAGAAGAGATTATCAAGGAGAGCAATCGTCGTATAGAAAACGCTATTCGTGAAATCAGAGAGAAGCAGGCTGAGAAGGAAGAAACCAAGCGTATTCGTCAGGAATTGGCTGCTTATGAAGCAGGATTGACGGATGCAGGAAAGAATGATAAGAGCGATACGTCTAATAAGAAGAAACTTAAGAGTAGCGGACTGCTCTCTGATGACGATTTCCAGAAGAAGGTTGACAAGATTAAGAGTCGTAAGGAACGTCACGAACAGCATCTGAAAGAAAAGGCAAGTAAGCAGCAAGCAGCTGCTGAAGCATTGAAGAATGCCGTACGTAAACAGCAAGGAGGTGGGCTCGTTATGGCTGGTGATTCTGTACGTATAAAGGGTCTAACGTCTGTTGGTAAGGTGGAATCTATTGAAGGAAAGCAGGCAACTGTAATCTTTGGTGGTATGAGAACAAAGATGGCTATTAGTCGTTTGGAGCATGTTGATGCGGCAACTATTCAGTCAGAACAGAAGCAATTTCAAGCTTATAACTATAGTCGTGAGACTCGTGAAACCATTGATAAGCATCGTAATCAGTTCCGACAAGAGTTGGATGTACGTGGTATGAGGGCTGATGAAGCCTTAAATCAGGTGCAATACTTTATAGATGATGCTATTCTTGTTGGGGCAAGTCAGGTGCGTATTCTTCATGGTAAAGGTAATGGTATACTTCGTCAGCTAATCCGACAGTATCTTGGCAGTGTCCCTAATGTCACAAACTATCGCGATGAACACGTACAGTTTGGCGGTGCAGGTGTCACGGTTGTGGAACTATAAGTTAGTTGACAAGTTTACAAGTAAACAAGTTTACGAGTTGATTCTTTTATTAGAAGACAGATAAAGAATATAGGCAATAAATTGAAAGAGCAAGCGTTAGAATATTAATATGAACTACCTAAGGCTTTTACATATACTCCGCAAGCAAAGACAGGGGCTTCTGTTAGTGGGCTGCGTCACGTTGATGCTGACGTCATGCGGTGTAGATAGAAATATCAAGAAAGGCGAAAAATACCTTTCCTTGGGCGAATATTATGACGCTGCGAACCAATTTAAAACAGCTTATCAGCGTACTTCGCCTAAGGATAGACGCCAACGTGGAGAACTGTCTTTGAAGATGGCTGAATGTTATGAGCGTATTTCGTCTTCTCAACGTGCGATAGCAGCTTATAGAAATGTTATCCGCTATAAACAGGATAATGGCGAAACGCATAAGCGTTTGGCTGATAATCTAATGAAGGAAGGTAGCTATTCGGAAGCTGTTAAGGAGTATCGTATTGCGCTTGATTCAATCTCTAACAATCAATTGATAGCTCAAGAGCTTCAGGCTGCATCAATAGCTGCAAGCGTAAAAGAGCGTGGTTCAAAGTATATTGTGAAGCGTATGGACGTGTTTAACTCACGTCGACAGGATTATTCGCCAATGCTTTTCGGTGATAAATACGAACAGCTTTACTTTACTTCTACACGAAATGAAGCCAAAGGTGACGAATTGAGCGGTATTACTGGTGCAAAGGCTGGTGACATCTTCCTTAGTGAAAAGGATGATAAAGGCAAATGGAGTACACCGAAGGCTATAGAGTCTGCATTGAATACAGAGGCTGATGAGGGTACGCCTGCTTTCTCTGTTGATGGGAGGGAAATGTATATTACACAGTGCTTGACCGATCCAAGCAATCCTCGCTATGCCCAAATTTCGGTAAGTAATCGCTCTGATGCTGCTTGGGGAAAGGCTAATAAGTTGGAAATTAGTCGTGATACGCTATCAAGTTTTGCACATCCAGCTGTCTCACCTGATGGTAATTGGCTTTATTTTACCAGTGATATGCCTGGTGGAAAAGGTGGTCTTGACATTTGGCGTGTACGTCTGACAGGTGGTACAACAGGAGGTGTTGAGAACCTCGGAGAACCAATCAACACTCCAGGAGATGAGGAATTCCCTACTTTCCGACCTAACGGTGACCTTTATTTCTCAAGTAATGGACATGGTGGTTTGGGTGGTCTTGATATCTTTATAGCTAAGATTGGTAACGATCGTCGCTACCACTTGGAACATCCAGGATATCCTCTAAACTCACAAGGTGACGACTTTGGTATGACTTTCGAGGGTATTCATAATCGTGGTTTCTTCTCTTCAAACCGTGGTGATGGACGAGGTTGGGACCATATCTATAGCTTTGAACTCCCTGAAATCATTCAGACTGTGAAGGGATGGGTCTATGAAATGGATGGTTATGAGTTGCCAGCAGCGCAGATATTTATGGTTGGTGATGATGGAACTAACAAGAAGTTAGCTGTTAAAGGAGATGGTTCTTTCGAACAAGAGATAAAGCCTGGCGTTAATTATATCTTCCTTGCGACCTGCAATGGTTACTTAAATCATAAGGAAGAAATTAAGGTTGGGAATGTTGATGACTCTAAAGTATATACCCTTCAGTTTGCTTTAGCAGGTATAAACGTACCTGTATTGATAGACAATATCTTCTATGACTTTGATAAAGCGACACTTCGACCAGAATCAGAGAAGGCTTTGGACGCTCTTGTCAATCTTCTCAAAGAGAACCCTAACGTAACAATAGAACTCTCGGCTCACACCGATTACCTTGGTTCTGCTGATTATAATAAACGCCTTTCACAACGACGTGCAGATGCTGTAGTGGCTTATCTCACTGCACATGGCATTGTTCGCGACCGTCTTACACCTGTTGGATATGGTAAAGAACGTCCAAAGAAGATTCGTAAGAAGGTTACCGAGAAGTACCCTTGGCTAAAGGAAAACGATGTACTCACTGAAGATTTCATCAAGAAACTCGATAAGGAGAAGCAAGAAATAGCCAATCAATTGAACCGCCGTACCGAGTTTACGGTGCTTCGAACCACCTATGGTATGTTTGATGAGAAGGGAAACCTTAAGCAACAGCCAAAACCAAAGAAGAAAGAAAGTCTTGATGATGATGGAATGATTATCATTAACATTCCCTAAACATATGATAAAAGATAAGAGCCGACAATGTCAGGCAGCACAATCTCCTTGTTCTTTAGACCCAAATGGGCAAGAAGTAAGGACTATAGAAGAAGTTGAAGAAAGACTTCCTCTTGCCTTTACTGATTATACTCGTAGTCTTTTTGGTGATAACCTTTATCATACATTCCTAAAAGGGTTGGGAGAAACAGCACCGGTGAGTATACGTCTTAACCCCTTTAAGTTGGCAGAAGGAACTCATAAAGTTAATCCAGAACTTAACCCTCAGCCAATTCCTTGGTGTAAGGAAGGCTATTGGTTGGATACAAGACCTAACTTTACGTTTGACCCACTACTTCATGCTGGGGCTTATTATGTGCAAGAAGAATCATCTATGTTTCTATCTCATGTATTACAACACTTGGTAAAACAGCCAGTTATGGCACTCGATCTCTGTGCTGCACCAGGTGGTAAAACAACTTGCGCACGTACGTCCTTACCTGCTGGCTCCTTTCTTTTCTCTAACGAACCGATTGGAAAACGTGCACAAATATTAGCAGAGAACGTTCAAAAGTTTGGTCATGAGGGTGTCACTGTTACGAACAATTACCCTCGTGATTACAAAAAGACAAAGCTTGGTTTTGATGTTATTATAGCCGATGTACCCTGCTCTGGTGAAGGAATGTTTCGTAAAGATCCACAATCAATAGAGGAATGGAGTCTACAGAATGTAGAGAACTGTTGGCAACTTCAGCGTAGTATTATTGCTGATATATGGGACAACTTAAAGCCTGGAGGTATTCTTATTTATTCAACTTGTACCTTTAATGCACATGAAGATGAAGAGAATATTGCGTGGATTCTTAACGAATATGATGCTGAACTCCTCTCTGTGCCTACAGAAGAGGCATGGAATATAACAGGTTCACTCATTGATAACCCACTTAAAGACGGTCGGGAATTTCCAGTTTATCGCTTTATTCCTGGTAAGACCCGTGGTGAAGGAATCTTTATGGCTATCATTCGTAAGCATGGAGAGAACAAGACGTTTATCAATAAGACAACTATTGATGTTGATAAAGCAATCACAGAAGCTCGTAAACGTCTTCGTATTCTCTCGCATGGAGTAAAAGATGGAATGCAAAAAGGGAAGAATGTCATCCCTGACCATACGTTAGCACTCTCCTTTTCAGCTAATAAATCGGATTATCCTAATGTAGAGGTTGATTATCAAACAGCTATCGCTTATCTTCGTCATGAGGCTATTGTACTATCTTCTGATGCCCCACGTGGTATCGTTCTGCTTACTTATAAAGGCTATCCAATAGGCTTTGCAAAGAACCTCGGAAACCGTGCAAACAATCTTTATCCACAAGAATGGCGCATAAAGAGTACACATATACCAGAGGAGCCTATGGTTCTTTTATAATGTAAATGCAGACAAGAAAAATCCAGAAAACAATATATCCCTATAATATCTTAGAAATAAACGAACAATTATGCAACAATATTTAACCTCCTCAACCGCATCCTCACAGAAGGAACACAGAAAGGTGATAGAACCGGAACAGGAACTTTATCCATTTTTGGTCATCAGATGCGCTTTGACTTGCGCGATGGCTTTCCACTGTTGACAACTAAAAAGCTTCATCTGAAGAGTATTATTTATGAATTACTTTGGTTCTTACGTGGTGATACGAATGTGCACTACCTACAAGAGCATGGTGTAAGGATTTGGAATGAGTGGGCTGATGAGAACGGTGAACTTGGTCCAGTCTATGGTCATCAGTGGCGTTCGTGGCCTGATTACAAGGGAGGTACAATCGATCAGATTAAGAATGTGGTGGATATGATCAAGCATAATCCTGACTCACGTCGTATGTTGGTCACAGCATGGAACCCTGCTGAGGTGGAAGATATGGCTCTCCCACCCTGCCACTGTCTCTTCCAATTCTATGTTGCAGATGGTAGATTATCGCTCCAACTCTATCAGCGTTCGGCAGATAGTTTCCTCGGTGTCCCTTTTAACATTGCATCATATGCTCTCCTTTTGCAAATGATTGCACAGGTAACAGGTCTTGAGGCTGGTGAGTTTATCCATACAACAGGTGATACACATCTCTATCTAAACCATCTTGAACAGGCTAAACTCCAGCTTACTCGTGAGCCACGTCCACTTCCAAAGATGAAGATTAATCCTGATGTAAAGGATATCTTTGATTTTAAGTATGAAGACATTGAATTGATTGATTACGATCCGTTGCCACACATTCCGGGAGTTGTTGCAGTGTAAAAGAAAGCCTCCCCCAACCCCTCCGAAAGGAGGGGAGTGCAAATAGAAAGTAGTTGGAGTATGAAAATTAATCAATTCTCTCAACTTCTAAAATAGTATATTAAATTAGTCAAGAACTTTAAATCCTTCACCAAACTGATGCTTAAACAGTACTCCCCTCCTTTGGAGGGGTTGGGGGAGGTCCTAAAACACCATTATGGAAATAAATATCATTGCTGCAGTAGCAGCCAATCGTGCCATTGGTTATCAGAATGATATGGTCTATTTTATTAGCGAAGACCTTAAGCGTTTTAAGCAACTAACAACGGGACATACCGTTATCATGGGGCGTAAGACCTTCCATTCATTACCAAAAGGTGCTCTGCCTAATCGTAGAAACATTGTACTCAGTAGAACGGAAACAGACTTTCCTGGTTGCGAGGTTTATTCTTCACTTGAAGAAGCGCTTAAACATATTGGGGCAGAAGAAAAGGCATTTATCATTGGTGGAGCCAGTCTTTATAAAGAGGCGCTTGCTATAGCAGACCATCTCTACCTTACAGAGATAGCTGCTACTCCTCCACAAGCAGATGTTTTCTTCCCAGAATATAATGATGGTACATGGATTGTGGAATCACGTGAGGAACGTCCTGCTACTGATGATAATCCTGCATATGCGTTTGTAAACTATGTGAGGAAATAATCTTCACCCCAAACTTCTGCCCTCCAGAGAGGGAATAACAAATATAGAGTTGTATAATAGCATAACAAAATATACAAGATAACTCATTTTAAAAGCTCCTGACTATAGGAGCTTTTTTTGTATAAAAGTTTGTTTCTGTTTTGCTATTTGTCAGATATTTTCCATAGTTGTAATTCTAATACATACTCTTTTAGCTTCTAAAAGATGCCTAATTGGCCTTCAATAGATGCTTTTGACCTCTAACTAACGCCCTTTTGAAGCCTTACTAAGCACCTTTTAAAATGTAAGTTTATAACTATCTGTATTGCTGTAAGTTACAAACGTATAAGAAAGAGGTATTTTTTGATTAAAAAACATTCCCTACTTTGATATTTTTGTAAAGTCTTTTTGTTTGCTTATAGTTGTTTAAAAGTACATTTCTGATGCTCTACAGCCTTCTACCAAATAGTAATATTCAATGCGTTTGATATTAAAGAATATGTGTACTTACCATTAACACTACATGTGTTAGGCATCAACA
>ERZ1674166.160-NODE-160-length-11425-cov-10.342040_pt1 | contig 11425 bp, 10 predicted proteins | sample MGYA00581293_ERZ1674166 | MGnify/ENA primary metagenome ERZ1674166 (study PRJEB41354, sample SAMEA4873350) | human saliva metagenome | biome: human-associated habitat [ENVO:00009003]; feature: mouth environment [ENVO:08000002]; material: saliva material... | reverse complement strand
GTAACATCATCGTATGCCTGAAAAACGACAATAAAATAAAGGACATCTGGAAACAGAACGTCACCAAATATCCTTTTTATATTCTATATAGTTGTTTTAGAACTATATGCTTTCAATGAAAAGAGAAGGACTTGTATCCCTTTTATATATTGAATTTAAGCTCTTTATTTGACTGCTGCAGCCTTCTCAGCCTTAAGGCGTTTATGCTCTTCCAACATCTTTGCAGCACGTTCATGGGCGATACGAGCAGGCTCGCTTGTAGCCTCATCTTCAGGACGGATACGCATAGTGTTGGCAAGATTGACAAGATCTTTCACAGCTTCTCCACCTGCAATAAGTCCAGCCGCAGCTGGTACCCACGCATTAGAACTTGGAATAGTATGACGGTCAGTACACTTACGCATATCCTTATCGGGACAGATACAGTGGAAACGGCAAGAGATTTCTGGTTGTTCGATACTCTCAAGCGGTTCTTCAGGACTGTATACTACTTTAAGATGCTTAATCTTTGTTTTACGAAGTTTCTTACGAATCACCTTCGCCAATGGATCGTTAATCGTCTTGAAGATGTCAGTTACACGGAACTGTGTGGCATCAAGTTTATAAGCAGCACCCATACAAGAAAGCAATGGGATATTCATTTCGTGACAACGATAGATAAGATCAAGCTTAGCTGTTACAGTATCAATACAATCAATGACATAATCATAATGAGAGAAGTCGAACTGATCGGCATTATCAGGCAAATAGAATGTCTGATATTTCCGCACGATACATCGTGGATTGATTGAATGAATGCGCTCTTCAGCAACATCTACTTTATGCTTTCCCACTGTTCGAGTGGTAGCAAGGAGTTGTCGATTGACATTCGTTAGACAAACACGGTCGTCATCAATAACATCAATAGCTCCCACGCCACTACGTGCCAATACTTCTACTGCATATCCACCAACACCTCCTACACCGAAGACAGCGACACGACTACCATTAAGCGTATCGATAGCGGGCTTACCTAGAAGAAGTTGGGTTCTTGAAAATTGATTCTGCATTATTTTATTATTATCCTTTATTTAGAGTGCAAAGATAGTGCAAACGAGAACAAAAGAGAGCTTGCTTTCATTTTGTCGAGTACAGCCTATCTTATACAAAGATAGTGCAAACGAAAACAAAAGAGAGCTTGTTCTCATTTTGTTGAGTGTAGCCTATCTTATGCAAAAGTACGATAAAAAATTGAGAAAAAGGGTCAATTCTATTTTACTAAGCGTATTGACAGGGGTTCAACCGTAATCAAATGACGTTTATAGAGGTCGCCAACAGCGCGTTTATACACCTTCTTCGACACCTGAAAACGACGTTTAATATCCTCTGCTTCACTCTTATCACCAAGATCACATACTCCATCGTTATCTTTCAGATATTGAAGCAGGACCTCTGCAAAGCCTTCCGCATGCTGTTGTCCTGTTGGTTGAAGTGTACAATCAATCTTACCATCACGACGAACCGTTGAGATATAACCCTTTAAGCGGTCACCAGTATGAACATATTGGAACACCTGATCCTCATAGATAAGGCCTGGATACTTATTATCGACAATAACCTTGAAACCAAGGTCGGTCTTCTGCCATATCAACAAGTCAACTTCTTGTCCATGCTTATATCCTCGTGGCTGTTCGTCAAGATAATGCTCTACCTTTGCAGAGGCAACAAGACGATAGCTTTCTTCGTCAAGATGAATATAAACAATATAGCTATTTCCGATTGTCATACGCTTCTTCTGTTCACGGAAAGGACAGAAGAGGTCTTTCATCACACCCCAAGAGAGGAATGCACCATACTCATTCACCCACGAACACTCCAAGTAAGCGAAGTCGCCTACCTGCGCCAAAGGTTCCTCAGTAGTAGCAATCGGGCGTTCATCCTGGTCGAGATAAACAAATACTTCCAGTTCATCCCCAATCTCTGTGCCCTCTGGGACATACTTCTGAGGCATGAGAATCTCACCAGCCGGTCCACCATCAAGGTAGACTCCGAATGGATCACCATTGCCTTCACGTAAGGCAATCTTCAGTACTGTGAGCGTATTGTATGCTCCAAGTTTTATTTTAGACATATTCCTATTTTTAAGTTGTCTGAAGCCAGAATGACATAAAGACATATTCTTTCAATGACATATTTTCTTATCGAGCTTTCGCTCGATTTACCTTTTAGTTATGAGGGTTATAAACCCTATACTTGCGTTTTATTTCTAATCTCTCTGCAGCACCAAAGTTTATAAGCAGACCATTATCTACTCCAGCTACTGAAAGGTAGTTTACCAATTGAATTGCGTGTGCTGGAAGTAACTGAGCAACTGCTTTTAGTTCGATGATAACACATCCTTCTACAACAATATCTGCTCTGAAATCACCTATAATATGTCCTTTATATCGAACAGGCATTTCTACTTCATCCTCCACTTTAAGTCCAGCTTCTCTGAGTTCTATCAGTAATGCTTTCTTATATACACTCTCTAAGTACCCAGCCACCAAATAGCTTCGAACTTCATAGGCTTTGTTAATTATCAACTTTATAAGTTCTTCTATGTTCATCAGGCGATTAGTATTAATTAAGTTTATTGTCAGCCAACATAATCTATATAGAATATGTCATTAAAAGATATGTCTTTATGTCATTCTGTCTCTTGACAAACGTCATTCTGTATCAAGCCATCTTTAAGATGTATCGTTCTATCTGTTATCTGTGCAAGCCCCTCATCGTGTGTAACGATTACAAATGTCTGACCGAACTTATCACGGAGATCGAAGAAGAGTTGGTGCAGTTCCTGCTTGTTCTTACTGTCCAAACTACCCGAAGGCTCATCGGCAAGGATGACAGCAGGGTTGTTTACCAACGCACGAGCTACAGCTACACGCTGCTTCTCACCACCAGAAAGTTCGTTAGGCTTATGATTAGCACGATCGCTCAAGCCCATAAATTCCAACAGTTCTTCAGCACGCTGACGTGCTTCCTTATTCTTCTTGCCTGCAATATAAGCAGGAATCATAATATTCTCAAGAGCGGTAAACTCTGGAAGAAGCTGATGAAACTGGAAGACAAACCCTAAGTGCTGGTTGCGGAAATCACTCAACTTACCAGCTGACAGGCTCCCCACGTCAATACCATCCACAATAACAGAGCCACTATCTGGCTTGTCCAGCGTTCCAAGTATCTGTAACAAGGTGGTTTTACCAGCTCCAGATGGACCAACAATACTGACAACCTCGCCCTTCTCAATACGAAGGTCAATACCCTTCAACACTTGAAGTGAGCCAAAGCTTTTGGTTATGTTCTTAATATCTATCATATTCTATTCTTTTATTGGGGCTATTAGGCTTATTAGTCATATTGACCTAATTAGCCTAATTAGCCTAATATCCTCTTACACCTTATTATGAATCCACTCTCTTACAGCCTCATAAGCACTGCGTTCCTCCGTATGTTGTGGCTGAGCAAAGGTCATGTCATCCATCTCACTACCATACTGATCTGGGAAGATAATCATGATTGTCTTACCTTTAATAAACTTATTCAGTTCTTCAGGAAGTCTTTCCATTGCCGTCTTATAAGATATCGTACCCTTACGTGCTGTCACTATGACAAAGAGGTGGTCCTCTCGAACCTGCGAACCAAGCGTTGGTAAATCCTTCCAATGCGCCATCTCTTCATATTCAGCCCTAACACTTGGGAAGCGATTGCGAATAAATTCATTGACAAGTTGCAACGTTTCGTTACGTCCATGGAATGCTATACGACACTCCAAGTTGCCTGCCATACGTGCCAATCGTTCCAACCAACGGTAAAAACCGGGTTCAAACTCAGCACGGGAAGGGATTGCCACCTGTATTCTGCGGATTGTATTCAGTGGTTGCAAGATACGTGTAACGATAATCTGACGGCTCAAACCATTGTATAGACTTCGTGTAAATTCTCCCCAGAAGCTACGATTAATCTCCTTATGGAAATGTAACCCCATCAGAATCTCTGACGCCTGAAACTCTTTAAAAGCATGTTTAATACCATTGGCAATATTCGCAGCAACACGTACCTGCGTCACCATCGGTACATCTGATGCACTCGCCAAATGGCAAAGATGGTCCAACAAACGCTGTCCCTCCGCTTGATTATGGCGCATATTCACGTCATCATATACCACATTCAATGCCACCAACTCTCGTTTCAAACGTGGATTACGCATCAATGTAGCCATAGTTACAAGGTTATCAGAATACTCTGGATACTTCACAGGAATCAGAATCTTCTCATCATCGAGGTTCTTCATCATATTCTGATCTTCCTTTTCCTGCAAACGGAGGCGTTGTGCAGCACGTTCTGTAATGACGGTTGAGATGACACAGGTAAAGAGTATCATGATTACTATTCCATTCAAAACCTCGTCACCAAAGAGATATTGACCTGGTGCCACCTCTAATCTACGACCTACCATCACCATCGCAATAGCACCAGCCGCATGGGCGCTGGTCAAACCAAACATCATGTGACCAGCCAACCAAGACATACGGAAGATACGAGCTGCCAAATAAGCTGCTACAGCCTTACCCAAAGTACCGAAGAAGACGATACAGAATACAACCCAAAGTATCTTACTTCCTGCAAAAAGCAAACGTACATTAATCAGCATTCCTACTCCGATAAGGAAGTAAGGAATGAAGAGTGCATTACCAGTAAACTCTATGCGGTTCATCAATGGAGACACCTTTGGCACAAATCGGTTCAATATCAAACCTGACATGAACGCTCCAAAGATTCCTTCTAAACCCACAGCATCTGACAATGCTGCCGAGAGAAACACCACTGCAAGGATGAAAATAAACTGCATCACAGCGTCGGAATATCGACGAAGGAACCAACGTGTCACACGTGGTATCACCATAATCAAACCCACACAATAAGCCACAAACTTCAAAATGAATAGTAGCCAAAAGAGTATGCCACCATTGCCATGAAACGAATTGACGATGGAAGCCATGACTATCAAAGCCATAAAGAGCGCCATCATAGACGAACCCACGCTCAGCGTCGAACTCGTATGTCGTGTTAATCCGTATCGTCCCACTATCGGATAGGCTATCAACGTATTAGAAGCCATGATTGCCGCAAGCAGAAGCGATGCCAAAGGGATATAACCCAAAAGGCTGACACCCATAAAATAGGTCATTGCAAAGGGGACAAGGAAGGTCAACATACCGAAAATCATCACCCTATTACGGTTTTTCTTCAGTCCCTCCATATCCATTTCCAGACCAGCAAGGAACATGATATAGTACAGTCCTACACGTCCAAAAAGTTCAAACGAGGCATCACGACCAAGAATATTCAGTCCATATTTTCCAACAAGGACACCTGCCAACACCATACCGATGATATGTGGAATGCGCAGTCGTCCCATGATGATAGGCGAAAGCAATATCATCAGCAGAACAACAAAGAAAATCAATGTCGGGTCGGTTATCGGGAAATATTGAGATAAATTCAGCATGCGTATCTATAAATTACTGTCTGCAAAGTTACGAAAAAACTTTGGCAACCACCTAATAATACCTCTCTAATAAGGGTTCTTCCGTTAAATGTACAGATGCTTTTCCTATAGTTTCAACGAAAGAACCGAGGTTACTCATTTAACAAGAACATAGCTAAGACTCTCAACTTCCTTCTATATTATCGTCCTCCAACACAGAAAACCTTTTCATTTAAATCCGTCAAAAACACAGAAAAGACTCTGAAAAATCATTACATTAACTCGATTAAACTTCCTTCAAAATCAAGTAAAAAGCCACATAGAAAGCGACTTTACAACCAACAGAGAATCAAATAGTTATAAAGCAGCAAAGTAAAAGGTGCTTAATTGGACTTCAAAAGGGCGTTAGTAAGGGTCTTAAAGGGCACCTCTTGCAAGTCAATTAGGCGTCTTTAAGAAGCCAAAAGAGCATGTTTTGGTTCTAAGCCACGCGAAAATAGTTTACAAATACCAAAGATATGAAAACAAGTGGTATTGTCTTTAAAAAGTGTATAAACCTTTATTCTATTCCTATCTATGCCTTTAATGGAAAAATCCTAATAAACCTATATAATCCTCACAAAATGACAGAAAACAACGATACACAACAGATTATATCTATCGAAACAGAAAAAAGACTAACATACCGTTGTTTGTCTTAGGGAAAAATAGTATATTTGCAACTACGAATAGGTTCGTAAACAATTAAAGATAAAAGATATGAAAGTAGCAATTGTTGGTGCCAGTGGTGCCGTAGGTCAGGAATTCCTACGCATCTTAGCTGAGAGAAATTTCCCAATGGACGACCTCGTTCTCTTTGGTTCAGAGCGTTCAGCGGGTAAGAAATACACATTCAAGGGTAAGGAATACGAAGTAAAACTGCTCCAGCATAACGATGATTTCAAGGATGTAGACATCGCCTTCACAAGTGCGGGTGGTGGTACATCAGCCGAGTTTGCTGAAACCATCACCAAATATGGTGCTGTGATGATTGACAACTCAAGCCAGTTCCGTCAGGATAATGACGTACCATTGGTTGTTCCTGAAATCAATGCTGAGGATGCTTTGAACCGTCCACGTGGTATCATTGCCAACCCTAACTGTACTACCATTATGATGGTTGTCGTATTAAATCCTATCGATAAGCTCAGCCATATCAAGAAAATACATGTCAGCAGTTATCAGAGTGCTTCTGGTGCAGGTGCTGCCGCTATGGCAGAGTTGCAACAACAGTACAAGGAACTTGTTGAGACTGGCGAAGTGAAGACCATCGAGAAGTTCCCACATCAGTTGGCATACAATGTCATTCCACAGATTGACAAGATGACAGAGAACGACTATACAAAGGAAGAGGTGAAGATGTTTAACGAGACACGTAAGATTATGCACTCTGATGTTCGCACTTCTGCTACCTGCGTTCGTGTGTCTTCTCTCCGTAGTCATTCAGAGGCAGTATGGTTCGAGACCGAGCGTCCACTCTCTGTTGAGGAGATTCGTGAGGCTTTGAAGGTTGCCCCTGGTGTTACGGTTGTTGACGATCCACAGAACTATGTCTACCCTATGCCACTCGAGAGTGCTGGCCACGATGACATCTATGTGGGCCGTATCCGTAAGGACCTTGCCGATGACAATGGTAATACACTCTGGCTCACTGGCGACCAAATCCGTAAGGGTGCTGCATTGAATGCGGTACAGATTGCGGAGTATTTGATTAAGGTTGGGGATGTAAAGTAAGGACCGGTTCCTCTCCAAGGACTTCTCTCCTAAAGGGAGAAGAGTAGATACCGAAGGGGGAAAAGGTTTGCTAAACATAAAGAAAGAGCGTATCGAGAAGATTAAAGACTCCTTGATACGCTCTTTTGATTTAGTTTCTTTACCCCACTCTTCGACTAAATAGTCAACGACTAAAGAATAATGAAGAGAGAAGATTATTTGTGATTAGCGCTCAAACTGCTCAATGCTTAAGCCACCATCTGTCAACTTTTCTAATTCAGGAACAATACGAGTGAAATGTTCTGAACGAGCATGACGAGTTAAACAAGCCTTGTCCGCCCATGTTTCACAGAAAAGGAAGACACCTGGTTGGGTTGTGCTCTCAAACAAATCGTAACCCTTATTTCCTTCATCTTTACGTGAAAGTTCTACTAATTCATCTGTAAGAGCCTTCACTTGGGCAGTTGTTACACCAGCCTTTACCTTGAAAAAAGCATTTAATCTAATCATATCTTCGATGTTAATAGTTAACTAACTCTTACTTATTCTTCTTATAGTAAGCTACGGCAGCAGCTATATTCTCCTTCACAGCACGTGATGTATAGGTAGCTCCGGTCACACCATCAAGACTCTCAGCCTTTGCAGCCTTTGACAGTTTCATGCCATTAAACTTTGGAAATAACCCCTGCTTCACCTTATCATAAAACTTAGGACCTTCACGATTTGGCAAAGCCTCAACCTTGATAACCTTATTATTCTTAATATAAACCTCTACTGGTGTTGCACCCTTAAATCCCTTTACATTTGAACAGAGGCTGGTCGTATTGACAACGTAGGTGCCATCTGCCTGCTTATACATCACCTTATCCTGCTGCACTGTAGCAAAAGCAACTCCTGTAGTTAGTACTGCTACGGCTGCTACTGATACGAATTGTTTTTTTAACATAACCTATTACCTTTATTTAAACTGATAAATTCGACTACAAATGTACGAAAAAGTATAAGAGCGATGATTGCTTTTTGCATTTTTTAAGAGTTGCTTGTTAGCCTTATTGGGTCAATAAGGCTAATAAGACTAATAGTGCTCTCCTCACTATTTTCCCAACTTTCTTCTCTCTTTAGTAAATTTATTTGTACATTTGTTCCCATGAACAATCAATACCAACGATGAAATATATACTACTACCTAAACCAGATACCATTCATCAACTGCCCTTCTACTTTGCAGTAGAAGAATACGTAGCACGGCATTATACTGATGACGACTACTTTATGGGTTGGCGTGTGAGTCCCACTGTTATGTTAGGACGCAATCAGTTGATTGATAATGAAGTCAATACAGACTACTGTAAAGAAAACAAGATTGATATTTTCAGACGGAAAAGTGGTGGAGGATGTATCTATGCCGACAAGGGTTGCATACAATTTTCTTATATTTCACGTTCCGTCAATGCCAACGAAGCCTTTGCTGCTTATATGCAACGAATGGCAGACTTACTAAAAGGACTGAAGATTGACGCACAGTTATCGGGTCGAAATGATATTCTCATTAACGGAACAAAAGTATCGGGATGTGCTTTCTATCAACTATCTAACCGTAGTGTTCTGCACAACTCCCTACTCTTTGACACCCAACTTGACCACCTGTCTAATGCACTCACTCCTGCAAAAGAGAAACTACAAAGCAAGGGGGTAGCGTCTGTCAGACAACGAGTAACGAATGTTGCGACCTATACACAGTTAGACATCTTGGCTTTTATGGACTATGTACGACAGGAAATGTGTGGTACTGAGGTGCTCGAACTAACGGAAGAAGACATGAAAGAAGTTGCAGAGATAGAGAAAGAACTGGCTTCTGACGACTTTGTTTATGGCAAAAATCCCAAATACTCCCTCATTCGAAAGCATCGTTTTGAAGGTGTCGGAACACTTGAAGCCCATATTGAACTAAAGAATAACATCATTGGAAGCGTCAATATGGTGGGTGATTACTTCCTTCTTGGCGATATCGACCATGATTTCCTCTACCTACTTAAAGGCTGTGAGTTCACGAGAGAGGCGGTAGAAGAGAGGTTGGAAGACATAGATCTATCCACTATTATCCGTGGTTTGAAGCTGCGACAGTTCCTCCGTTTACTCTTCGGACGTGAGCCACACGTGATGAAACCTGCTTGGCTTAAGATTAACCTCACATCGAAGAAGTCGACTGGTGAGACGGCTGGTATCCTTGCCAAGCATCATATGAACACTATTTGTACGAGTGGACTCTGCCCAAATCGCTCGGAATGCTGGATGGCTCGTACGGCAACCTTGATGATTGGCGGTGATATCTGTACACGAAAGTGCCGTTTCTGTAATACGTTAAGTGGCAGACCCAGACTGCTCAACCCTGATGAGCCACGTCGTGTAGCTGAGTCAGTGAAAGCTCTTAAACTACGTTATGCCGTCATCACCTCTGTTGACCGTGACGACCTACCCGACTATGGTGCAGCTCATTGGATAAAAACCATCGAAGAGATACGCCGTTTGAACCCCGATACAAAGATAGAACTACTTATTCCTGACTTTATGGGAAAGGCTGACCTCATACGACAAGTCATGGCAACACAGCCCCACGTAGCAGGACATAACATGGAGACAGTGCGTCGCCTCACACCATCAGTACGTTCTGTGGCACGCTATGAACGAAGTTTAGAAGTGCTGAGAGAGATAGCCAACTGTGGTATCACTGCCAAGACAGGATTTATGCTCGGCTTAGGTGAGACTCACGAAGAAATATTAGAGACAATGGATGACATCCTTTCAACTGGTTGCCAACGCCTTACACTCGGTCAATATCTCCAACCTACTGCCGAACACCTGCCTGTTAAAGCCTATATCACACCCGAAAAGTTTGCTGAATATAAGCGGATAGCATTAGAGAAAGGTTTTAAACATGTAGTAAGTGGACCGCTCGTCCGTTCGTCTTATCACGCTGCAGAAGGGGTTTAAGCCCTTGCTTTCACGATGAGGGACACAAAGGGACATCGATAAAAGAACTGGTATTAGACTTATTAGACCAATTAGTCTAATAGTCTTATCATCATAACAAAAAGTTTCAAAAAAATTTGGTAGATAAAAAAATAATACATACCTTTGTAGCATTAAATAGTACACATATAGATTTGTGGGTCTATCCACAATGAGTAAAAGAATAAAAAAAGATAATAGGGATTTCCATTAGTATTTGGGAATCCTTTTTTTATTAATACAAACCATCTACACTATGACAAAGAAAAATTACGTTTCAGCACTCTTTACTTTTGCCTATTTTCCTAAATATGACAAAGCCATTGAGTATTTAGCAGAAAATCTTGCAGACCCTGAAGACTGGGAGTTTTCTGATGCTAGCAAAAAGAATTATTCAATCCTAAAGAATTATCTAGAACATATTTTTAGAAAAATCCAAGCAGAAGGGAAAGTTACATACACTAATAATAATTCTCATGCATGCTTCAATACAGGGCTTGTCACAAGAAACTTAGAACCAATATTTGCTTGTTTTGATGCTTTTTGCGACTTACATCAAGGAGGAAAGCATTCTCCATATTGTTTTAAAGCTTTCTTAAAAGAAAGTGATATTCATTTTCTAACAACATTCCCGAGCAATCACCCAGACATTGCTGATTTCTTTCAGAAACCTGAGGACTTAATTTTCAACCCTCGTTGTAAGCTCATACCACAATTAGATCATATAATAGAAGATAATTTGACTCGTTTCCCAGCACACATCCAAGTATTGGAGTCGAATGAAATCCGCCGTCAATTAGATGGAGCTATCGAAGAAGTTAAAAAGAGAGTAAAAACTAATTATAAATTAGCTGTCCCTCAATTTTACAACAATCGTATTCAATTATTACTACCGTTAAATCTTACGCCAGGGTCTCCCAATCCTGATTTAGCATTAGCCATTCATAAAATTAGCGAAGACACATATACAGCTCGGACATGTCTTACATTAAAAATGGCATATAATAATGCTCGTTTAATCGTTAAACCGCAAAGTGTTTGGCTAAAGCCATAATCCATTTTAGCGTATCAAAAGCTAAATATAAAAATCCTCCTAATTAGTCCACCCTTAAAAGCCTAACATTCTGCTGATTCACAGTATATTATACT
>ERZ1674166.157-NODE-157-length-11443-cov-4.465929_pt1 | contig 11443 bp, 7 predicted proteins | sample MGYA00581293_ERZ1674166 | MGnify/ENA primary metagenome ERZ1674166 (study PRJEB41354, sample SAMEA4873350) | human saliva metagenome | biome: human-associated habitat [ENVO:00009003]; feature: mouth environment [ENVO:08000002]; material: saliva material... | reverse complement strand
CGAGATTTCGCGGAGTGACTGGAGTTCAGACGTGTGCTCTTCCGATCTCGTCTTGACCGTTGTCCAGAGCCCATTTCAAACACACATCCACAACTGAACAGCTGCGGCATACAGTCTTGGCTTCCGCGATTTGGGCGATTGCCGGACCGGTGTTACCCACAGGGAAGAACAGCTCCGGGTCTGCGTTCAGGCACGCTGCACGCTCACGCCAGTCCATGGACATTCTCCCTTCTTAATACCGCCGTTAAGGCCAGGTAAAAATAGATGAACGGTCGTCGCCGCCGTAGCGCCGATCGCCCGTTCGATTTGCCTGTCCAACTCTCACACGGTATAAGCGCTAGGACAAGACTTTTTACCTGAGAACTGCGCGGAAACGCGGTGGAAGTAATCACATTTGGGCACTTTTGAGCAGTTTTTGCAAATTTCAAGAGGTTTACTTGTGGAAAAGCCTACACTTGTGGGTTAGCTGCAAATGTTGGGCTGGTATTTTGGCAGATCTGTATAGGTGTGATTTGTGAGCTAGCTATGACAAGCCCCCTGCCTGGTAGGTGCTGGCGGTGAGGGTCAAGCCAGCGCGTTAGTCGCACATTGGTTAGCTGTGTCCCTTCGCCCAGGCCAGGGGCAAGTAGTAGCAGCGGACTTAGGCTGCGCAGCTGGGCTAGGGCGCCGCTATAAGTGTTGGCGGCGCGGCTGGTTAAGGCGGTGGCAAAAACCGGGGTGCCAGCATCTAGGGCAGTTTCTACGGTGTTAATGGCGCTTGGGCAGGCTTGGTCTAGGTTGTCGATAAAAATTGCATGCTGAGCCAGGGTTGGGTCGGTAGCCTGCAAAATGTCGTAGACGCGCGCCAGGGCGGTGCTGCGGCCACTACCAGCAGGCCCAATGATGACCAGCCCTTGGCTTAGCTGCGGGCACCAAGGCTGGGCTTGGTCACCGCCTAAACCCAGCGCCCAGGGCGGGCAGATGGGGACAATCTCCGGCAGGGCCACAACTGGGGCAGCCGCGAGCGCCGTCGTCGTGTCTGAGGGGTTAACGGGTAAATCTGAGGCACTAGCGGGCGAATCTACGACGCTAGCAGGCAAATTTGCGGCACTATCGGGCAAAACCGGCGCCAGCAAAATCTGGGCGGCGCACCAGTGCGAGGCTAAAGTAAGCACCCCGGCACCCACCTGATTAGGGGCCTGCTGGCAGCGTTTAAGGCCGGCTTGATCAGCCAGGGTGTCAGAGCAAACTCCCAGGTACAGGCGCTGGGAAATATTGGCGCACCAACGCATCGGGGCATTAGCTAAATCCCCAGCTAAAGCCAGGGCAAACAGGCCTCGACGTGAAGCATTAACCAGTTTTTCTAGCACGTCGCGGCCTTCACCCAGTCCCAAGACAGTGTCTATCGCCTCGCCCACACAGTCCAGATCATCAATTAGTAGCAGTTGGCCACGTAGTTTTCCCTCCAAAGCTAACTGGGTTAGGCGCAAAACTTCGCAAGGATGAAAGGTGTCTAATTGCGAGCCGGCCAGGGCTGCATTTGGCAAAGCCAGCTGGTTTAAATCAGCGCCTATCACATGGGTAACCAGACCAGCCTGGGCGGCGCTGCTAGCCAGTTGCCGCAGCGCAGTGGTGCGACCCGAAGCGCTGGTACCAAAAATCCCTAGCGGCGTGGCGCTGTCCCAGTTAAAAGCCCCATAGGCTAGCTGCTCAGGCAGGTCACATAGGGCCAAGGCCAAATTTTGGCGGGTACTAACCAGGCTGGTAGCTAGTCCTTTAGCGGGTGCCGGGGCGCCGTGGGCAGTAAGTAACTGTTGGGCTTGGGTAAAAGTGAGGTTAGCTGGGGGCGGCGCTAGCCAGGGTGACTGACAAGGTGGCAGGGCCTGGGCGGCTTTAACGCAAGCATCAATCCACACAGCGCTTTCCTGGGCAGTGCCGGCATAGGGGCAGCGAAAATGTCCGCGCTGGGTGCTTAGACATAAAAACCCCGGCGCACGCGGCAAATCTGGCAGGTCACCGTGGCCCAGCAGTGGGGCGCCTTCGCTGGCGTCAAGCATCCGCAGGCACACTCGTAGCGCCGCATTGGCGGTAATTGAGGTGCTTAGCGCCCCATGGGGGTGTTGGGTGGCTAAAATCAGGTGCATCCCTAAACTGCGTCCCTGCGCGGCCAGGCGCAGCAGATGCTCAAGTAGCTCTTCTTGGGTGGCCGCCAGGGTAGCGAACTCATCCACCACCACCAGCATCCGGGCTAGCGGCGCCAAGCTGGGCTGGTGATGGCGTAGCTGCTCATATTCGGTTATGTCTTTACAGTTGCTTTTGCGCAAAATTTGTTCACGACGGCGCAGTTGGGCACTGATAGCCTCAATAGCCCTGGCGGTGGCGGCAGGTTCTAAATCAGTTAGTAGATCGACGCAGTGCGGTAGGCGCTTTAGCGGCCCCAGGCAGGTGCCGCCCTTGTAGTCAACCAAAATCAGTTGCAAAGCTGAGGGGGAATGGGCCCAGGCCAACTGCAATAGCCAACTGGTTAATAGCTCTGATTTACCAGCCCCGGTAGTGCCCACCACCAGGGCGTGGGGCCCGTCAGCCACCAAATCCACCCAAGCTTGGCCACAGTCACCCACCCCTAAACAGGCGCGCAGCTGGGTTGGGCTTTTGGCGGAAGCGCTGGGATCAGCCTGGGTAAACTTGGCAGGCTTGGCCTTAGAAAAGGCTGCCCCAGGCTGGGTAAACTTGGCGGTTGCTTTAGATTCTTGAAGCTGGCTGGCAAAAGTAGGGCCAGCTTCTAAATCCAAAAGTGAAGCCAAGGCAATACAAGCTGGGCCTTGGCGCTCTTGCGTGGCCTGCAAAGTGGCGGGAGTAAAAATCTGGCGCCACCACGAATCAGAAATCTCAGCTACGCGCCTAGGGGCGCGAATACAGCGGGTAGCTGGCTTGGTGGTGGCCCACATCAACCAAGCCTGGTTTTGGCCCTCATCCCAAAGTAGGTGGGCTCCGCCGTTAACCGGTTGCACCCGGGCCTGGGCTGTGGCTAGCAGCTGCGCACACAGCCAGCGCCCGGTTGTCTGGGCATTAGGGCCGGTAATGGTAATACGCTCATCGGGGCGAATCCGGGTGGCGTGAAAGCGGCGGATACCCGGCCAAGCCCGCAAACAGTTTTTCGTATTGGGTTTATGCTCTCCAACCATGGCGCAGGCCAGCGCCAAAGTAGCCGGATCAGGTAGACGCCCGTGGCTAGCGCCTCGACCAGAGGGATAGCTACGCAGCATCATTAGCCCCAGCATAGGGGCGCTAATTAGCATCATTGACCAGCCCTGATCGGTTAGCAAAAACCCGGCCATGGCCACCAGCGGCAAAAGCACATACAAGCTTTGCAACAAAAACCCGCCAGCATGAGGCTGTGGTACCTGTAACTGGCGCGGCAAGCGCCGCAGCTGCAACACGGTAGTGCCAATACGAATCCGGGCGCGCGGATACCACACCAGGCGGCGTCGTCGTCGCCAAAAACAACCCCCACAGCGCAACCAAAGCCCATTAACAGAGCCCACATCGCGCACCCGCAAAGCCCCACGCAGCTGACGCAGACGCAAATGCTGCCAGGAAACAAACTGGTCATCAGGTAAATCAGCCCGGCCTAAAGCAGCGGCGCTCGCGGGCAGAACCATGCCGGCATGAGGGCCGTGCACAACTGCTATATGCAGCTCAGCGTCGGTGGCTGCACGCAGCGAATAAACATCATTAAGCGGCGTTGCCATATTTCAAGCATAACACAACATAATCAAATATGATCTAGTGCTGGGGAAAAATCGCGAGAAGGGCGGATTTCTGCGATGATTGAGCCATGACTAGCCCGCAGGCAGTAAGCCAAATTCCCACATCCGCACGCGAGCGTTGGGGGCAGCTGGTACGCACCATCGACCGCGCCCGCCACGATTACTACGACGCCGTAGACACCCAAAGTTCGCTCAGCGATCAGGAATATGACCGCCTTTACCGCGAGCTAGAAGAACTTGAAGACACCTACCCGGCACTGGCCCTGCCCTCCTCGCCAACCCAGCATGTAGGTGGCCAAGGTGCCAACCAGTTTGCCCCCATCACTCACGCTGAACGCATGTACTCGCTGCAAGACGTTTTTAGCTTGGAGGAGCTAGCTCAGTGGTGTGCGCGCATAGACCCAACCGATGAGCTACCCATGACCGCCGAGGTTAAGGTTGACGGCCTGGCCATCTCACTAACCTACCTAGACGGCGTCTTAACCCAGGCTGCCACGCGCGGAGATGGGCGTGTGGGTGAAGACATCACTGCCAATGCCCGCACTATCACCTCAATTCCGCTAGTGCTAGCCGGTGCCAATCACCCCAAGCGCATTGAGGTGCGCGGTGAGGTGTATTTCCCAAGCGAAGCTTTTGCCCGTTTTAACCGTGAGCGCCAGGAAGAAAATCAGCGCCGCGAGCAGCGCAACCTAAAAGCGCGTGAGCAGGGACGTAAAACTGAGCCGCTGCTGCAGATTTTCGCTAACCCGCGCAACGCCGCTGCCGGCTCGCTGCGCCAAAAAAACCCGGCAGTGACCGCCTCGCGCCCACTAGCTATGGTGGTGCACGGCTTTGGGGCGGTTGAGGTGCAAGATGAAGCCCAAGAACTGCCGCAAACTCAGCGTGAATGGTATGAGCTAATGCGCTCCTGGGGCTTGCCAGTGTCTAGCTACACGCAGGTGCTAGTGGGGCGCAAACAGCGCGAAGAATATATCGCCACTTACGCTAAGCGTCGCGACCAGCTGGTACACGACATCGACGGTATCGTGTTCAAACTAGACGATGTCCAGCGTCAACGTGAGCTGGGCTTTACCGCCCGCGTGCCGCGCTGGGCAGTTGCCTACAAGTACCCGCCCCAGGAAGTGCACACCAAGCTGCTAGACATTGACGTACAGGTGGGGCGCACTGGGCGCGTCACCCCCTTCGCGGTGATGGAGCCGGTGGCGGTAGCTGGTTCTACGGTGGCCCGCGCTACTTTGCACAACGCCAGTGAGGTAGCCCGTAAAGGCGTCTGGATCGGCGACACGGTGGTGCTGCGTAAAGCCGGGGACGTGATCCCTGAGGTTTTAGGGCCGGTATTGTCGCTGCGCCCCGAGGACGCCTACCCCTTTGTTATGCCCGCCAACTGCCCTTCTTGCGGCACCGCCTTGGCGCCCATGAAGGAGGGCGACGTGGATCTACGTTGCCCCAACCAGCGCTCGTGCCCAGCTCAGCTGACCCAGCGTCTGGTGTATTTGGCCGGCCGTAGTGCCTTTGACATTGAGGGATTGGGGGAGGAATCTGCCCTGGCGCTGACTCAATCCACTAGTGAGCACCCGCCGGTGCTTAGCAACGAAGCCCAGCTATTTGACTTAAAAATTGAAGATCTTGAACAGGTAACCACCACCCGCACTAATGCGCGCACCGGCGTAAGCGAGCAGGTGCCGGTGTTTTACACCAAGCCCACAGCCAAGAAACCTTCAGTGCCGCGTAAAAACGCTATCGCCATGCTGGCCGCCATTGAGCAGGCCAAGCAGCGCCCACTGTGGCGGGTTTTGGTGGCGCTTTCGATCCGGCACATAGGGCCGACGGCGGCGCAGGCTTGGGCTGCCCACTTTGGCTCTATGCAGGCTTTACGTCAAGCTTCCCTAGAGGAGCTAGCTGCGGTTGAGGGCGTGGGCGAGACCATTGCCCAGGCTTGGCTGAGCTGGCTTGAAGTGGACTGGCACCGCGAAATTTTGCAGGCCTGGCAAGACGCCGGGGTGCGTATGGACGACGCCGAGGGTGAGGCACCTGCTGGCGGCGCTGCGGGGGGCACTGGCGACGACGTCGCTGGCGGCGCAGGCGATGGCGCCACTGCTGAGACGCAAGAGCTGGAGCAAACTCTGACCGGGCTTACTTTGGTGGTCACCGGCACGCTCTCTGGCTTTACCCGCTCCCAAGCCCAGGCGGCGATTGTGGCTAGGGGCGGCAAGGCTGCCGGTAGTGTTTCGAAGAAAACCGATTACCTAGTGGCGGGGGAGAAGGCTGGCTCTAAAGAACGCAAAGCCATCTCGCTAGGGGTGCCGGTTTTGGATGAGGAACAGTTTGTGGCCCTACTTGCCGGACAAGCCCCCGCCTAAACGCTAGGGGCGGGGCCCGTCGCTCAAAGGGCCGGCGGGCCTCCAAGGGGGGCTGACGCGCCCAAAGAGCCGGAACCTGACCATGCAAAGGGGCGGGCGCCGTCGTCCCCGCCTGAAGCAACCAAAGGGAGACATAACAAAAATGGGGCCGGGCTTAAAACCCGACCCCATTAGCGCGCTTAGCGGTTTAAGCGTGCCTAGCGGTTTAGTAGTGCGAAACTACCGTGGTGCCCACAGGGGCCCAGTCATAAACCCACTTGGCTTCAGAAACTGGCATGTTAACGCAGCCGTGTGAGCCGCCCTCACCAGACCAGCCGAAGGAGTTACGCCAAGGCGCACCATGTAGGGCGTAAGAACCGGTGAAGTAGGTGACCCAAGGAACATCCTTGGAGCAGTAATCCCAGCCGGCAGCGCAACCCATATCCTGCGCAGCATACTTGAGGTAGACGTGGTAGGTGCCGGTCACGGTTTCAGTGCCCGGAGCGCCCGGAACCATACCCACCGGGCCATGTACCACCGTGGCGCCCACATAAGCGGTCACCGTGGCGTTAGACAAGTTAACGTCAATCCACTTCTCGCCCTCAGCGGCCGGGTAAGCCAGCTTTTCTGCGCCGTTGGCGATAGTGCGCTCTTTCCACTCTGCCTTAGTGGTTTTGTACTCGAACTTACCGGCATAAACCTTGCCGCTGTTAAGCGAAGTCAGTAGCTGCTCAGAGACAGTAGAAGCGTTCTGGACGTCTTTACCGTCCTTAGCCTCAACCACCACCGTGGCCACCTTACCGTCAGAGTAAACGTTACGTTCACCCTCAACCAGGGTCACCTGCGCGGCCGAAGCCTGCTTGTTAACCCACTTGGTTACCGCTTCCTTATCGACGGTTACGGCCAGATTCTTGCCATCCGTGCTGGGGCCAACCTTGATCCAGGCAGCCTTAGTTTCAGTGTCAGCGGTGTAGGTGTCGCCATCAGGGTCAGTAATGGTCACATCGTTTTTAACGATGGTGTTGGCCTTATCGGCGGCAGCCTTAGCTTTGGTGTAGGTAATGGTGGGGGCCGTGTTCACATAAGCCACCTTCACCGAGGTAGAGCTAAGCTGCGCGGCGGCGCTAGTGGCGGCCTGCTCAATCTCCTTAGGAGACAGGCTCTGGCCATCCTTACCGGAGACAACCTCAAAGGTGGTTTCTTCCTCGTTAAAGGTCACCGAAGCATTGACCGGGGCGTTAGAGCCGGGCGGCAAAATCTTGGCGATGTACTCGTCAATCTTGATTGAAGAGCTGGTGGAAACCACGCTTACTGAATTGTTAGAGGTAAACGGCGCCGTGAAACGGTTCATGATTGAAGCGTTAGGTGACAGAGCAGCCTTAGCAGTAGCGGCGGCGTCGACCTTAACCCCCAGCTCGCTGAGGCTAGCCTGGCGATTAACCGCGCCGGAGATAGACACCTTGGCAGAGCTTGCCTTAGAGGACACCAACTTGGCGATTTCGCTCTGAGTCATGCCTGATACATCCTGGCCGGCCACACTCGTGCCGGGGAGGGCATGGTCCGAATAATGCACGGCCCAAGCGCCCGCGCCACCGCCCACAGCTAGGAGGGCTGCGGCGCCCACCAGCCAGGGCCAGCGGCGCCGTTTTTCAACGTTCGCGCTTACCTTCTGTGAACGGTTGAAGAGTTTTATCACTACCGTCAACTTCCGTGAGATTTACACCTAGATATTGGGGAAGGTGTAAGGGGAGTAAACTAGCTAATAGTTTACGGATCAACTTTATTTTAGTTTAGGTCCGGTGCACTTGTCGCCTGTCTGTGGCAGTCGTGCTGCTTACATGTTATGCGCCAAGCAGGCAGGCTGGGATAGTTTTAAGGACACAACTCGCTAACGGCGCAGCCACTTTTGTTAAGGCCAAGTAACCAACCGCCGCCTGGCGGGGTTTAAACTTGAGACCATGTCGACAATTTCTACCGCCGAAGTTGCGCGTGTAGCCGCATTGGCTCGCGTTGCACTAACAGACGCCGAGGTTGAGCGCCTAGCTAAAGAGCTCGACGCCGTAGCCTCCTCATTTGCTCGCGTTAACTCTGTGGTTTCCGCAGAAATCCCCGCCACCAGCCACCCGGTGCCGCTAACTAACGTGATGCGTGAAGATGTACCGGGCCCCACCTTGGATGTAGAAGAGCTTCTAGCCGGCGCACCCGCCAGCGAAGACTCAATGTTCCTAGTACCCCAGATTTTGGGTGATGAGGAGTGAGCGTGAACAGCGAACTTACCCGTCTAAGCGCAGCCGAGCAGGCCGCCAAACTAGCCGCCGGAGAATTTAGCTCCCGCGAACTAACCCAGGCCCACCTAGAGCGCATTGATGCCCTAGAGCCTGCCGTGGGTGCCTACCTAAATGTAGACCACGACGGCGCCCTGGCCGCCGCTGACGCCGTCGATGCTGCCCGCAAGGAAGGCGCCGCGCTACCTGAGCTAGCCGGTGTGCCCGTAGCTGTTAAAGACCTGTGCTGCACTCGCGGCCAGGTGACCACTGCCGCCTCCAAGATCCTGGAAGGCTGGGTGCCGCCCTACGACGCTACTTTGGTGGCTAACATTCGCGCCAACCAGATGCCGATTTTGGGTAAGACCAACCTGGACGAATTCGCCATGGGTGGCTCCACTGAGCACTCGGCTTTCCACCGCACCGCCAATCCCTGGGATCTAGAGCGTATCCCTGGTGGTTCTTCAGGTGGCTCGGCTGCCGCCTTGGCCGCCTATGAGGCCCCGCTAGCGGTAGGTACCGACACTGGTGGTTCGATCCGTCAGCCCGCCGCCGTCACCGGCACCGTGGGGGTTAAGCCCACCTACGGTACGGTTTCGCGTTTCGGTGTAATCGCTATGGCTTCCTCGCTGGACACCCCCGGCCCCATGGCCCGCAACGTGCTTGACACTGCGCTGCTGCACGACGTGATGGCCTCCTATGACCCGCTGGACTCCACTTCACTGTCTGACGCCCCCCGAGGCATGGCCGATGTGGTGCGCGCCGCCCAGGCCGGCATGGACTTAAATGGTCTGCGCGTGGGTGTAATTTCTCAGCTCGACGGCGGCGAAGGCTACCAGGAAGGGGTAGTGGACTCCTTCCACCAGGCCCTAACCCTGCTGGAGAACGCCGGCGCCACCATTAAGACCGTAGACCTGCCCCACCTGGAATACGCCCTAGACGCCTACTACCTGATCATGCCCGCCGAGGTTTCCTCCAACCTGGCCCGCTACGACGGTATGCGTTACGGCCTGCGTGTTGAACCCAAGGAAGGCCCGGTCACCGCTGAGCGCGTTATGGCTGCTACCCGTGGCGCCGGTTTTGGTGACGAGGCTAAGCGCCGCATCATTTTGGGCACCCACGTGCTCAGCGCCGGTTACTACGACGCCTACTACGGCAGCGCCCTGAAGGTGCGCACCCTGGTACAGCGCGACTTTGACGCCGCCTTTGCCGACGTCGACATTTTGGTCAGCCCCACCAGCCCGATCACCGCCTACCGTTTCGGTGAGAAGGACGACCCGCTGACCATGTACAAGCTGGATGTAACCACCATTCCGGCTAACCTGGCGGGTATCCCCGGCATGAGCCTGCCTAGCGGTCTTAGCGAAGGCTTGCCGGTGGGCTTCCAGATCCTGGCCCCGCAACGTAAGGATGACCGTCTCTACCGCGTGGGTGCGGTGCTAGAGGCGCTGGTAAACGAACGTGTTGGTGGCGCGCTGCTAGAGCGTGCCCCCCAGCTATAAGGAAGTGCGATGAGCGATAAGCTAATGGATTTCGACGAGGCCGTTGAGCGTTTCGATCCGGTTTTGGGCCTCGAAGTGCACGTCGAGCTGGGTACTGCCACCAAGATGTTCGACGCCGCCCCCAACCAGTTTGGGGCCACCCCTAACTCGCTAACCACCCCCACCTCGGTGGGTCTACCCGGCGCCCTGCCGGTGGTTAACGCCAAGGGTGTGGAGTACGCCATCCGTATCGGTTTGGCCCTGAACTGCTCAATTGCTGAGTCTTGCCGCTTTGCCCGCAAGAACTACTTCTACCCGGACCTGGCTAAAGACTTCCAGACTTCCCAGTTTGATGAGCCCATCGCCTATGACGGTTACCTGGATGTGGAACTAGAAGACGGCGCAATTTTCCGCGTGCCCATTGAGCGCGCCCACATGGAAGAAGACGCCGGTAAGAACACCCACATTGGTGGCGCCGACGGACGTATTGAGGGTGCGGAATACTCACTGGTGGACTACAACCGCGCTGGTGTGCCGCTGGTGGAGATCGTGACCCGCCCCATTGAGGGTGCCGGTAAGCGTGCCCCCGAGGTGGCCGCCGCCTATGTGCGTACCCTGCGTGACATTTTCCGTGCCATTGGGGTTTCTGAGGCCCGCATGGAGCGCGGTAACGTGCGTGCGGACGTGAACGTGTCACTGCGCGAGAGCCCCGATGCGCCGCTGGGTATCCGCACTGAAACCAAGAACGTCAACACTTTCCGCTCTATTGAGCAGCACATTCGCTACGAGATTCAGCGTCAGGCCGCGATTTTGGCTGACGGTGGCGAGATCGTGCAGGAGACTCGCCACGGCCAGGCTGACGGTACTACCGCCCCCGGCCGGGTTAAGTCCGACGCCGACGACTACCGTTACTTCCCTGAGCCTGACCTGGTGCCCGTGGCTCCTAGCCGCCAGTGGGTGCAGGAGATTGCTGCCTCGCTACCGGAGATGCCGGCCGCTAAGCGCCGTCGTCTAAAGGAAGCCTGGGGACTAAGTGACGAAGAGATGCGCGATGTGGTCAATGCTGAGGCCCTGGACCTGATTGAGGCTACCGCCCTGGCTGGTACTAGCGGTCAGGCTGCCCGTAAGTGGTGGATGGGTGAGCTGGCCCGTTACGCCAAGGAGCAGGAGCAGGCACTTACTGAGCTGCCGGTTACTCCCGCCCAGATTGCGGCTTTGCAGAAGATGGTCGACGACGGCGAGCTTACTGACAAGCTGGCCCGTCAGGTGCTTGCTGGGGTACTAGCTGGTGAAGGCGACCCGGCTGAGGTTGCTGCTAAGCGTGGCCTGAAGGTAGTTAGCGACGACGGTGCCCTGCTGGAAGCTGTGGACGCCGCCCTGGCGGCTCAGCCCGACGTAGCCGACAAGATTCGCGCCGGTAAGGTAGCTGCCGCCGGCGCAATTGTGGGCGCAGTGATGAAGGCTACGCGCGGCCAAGCTGACGCCAAGCGTGTACGTGAGCTGATCATGGAGCGCGTACAGGGCTAAACGAAACTGGCTAAATTACAAGCCAAAATAACGTAGGGGGCGTGGCCGTGCGGCCACGCCCCCTATTGTTTAGTAATGATAAA
>ERZ1674166.154-NODE-154-length-11478-cov-5.526482_pt1 | contig 11478 bp, 10 predicted proteins | sample MGYA00581293_ERZ1674166 | MGnify/ENA primary metagenome ERZ1674166 (study PRJEB41354, sample SAMEA4873350) | human saliva metagenome | biome: human-associated habitat [ENVO:00009003]; feature: mouth environment [ENVO:08000002]; material: saliva material... | reverse complement strand
CATGCTGAATTTGACCCGTATTGCCGAGCGAGGACAAGAGGAAGAAAGCAAAGGCGGTCGGAAAACCTTATATTTGTTGTTGGCCGTATTTCCTGTTTTGGCCGCTTTGCTATTTGGCGGAAATTATCTGACTGTCCAGAAAAAACGTCAGATTTTGACTCAATCGCTAGAGCGTATCGTTAAGGATAACCCATCGCAAATCAACGCGTTGGCAGATTATCGTTTTGACTTGGCGTACATCAAAAAAGCGGCGTTAATCCTTGAGCTGATGTCGAAGGAAGATTCTGCCTTTAAAGCCGCTACGGTGATTGTGCCGGATACGATAGGTAATAAACAGGTTTATTTGGCTTTCTCAGCCGATTCCCAGTTAAGTGGGATTGATGAGCAGGCACCCAATGCTCAGGGAGTAGGCGATGATAATGGTTTTGTCGTTACTCGGAATGGCAATAAAGAAACAATCAGCAAAACGCAATATCTTTATGCTCCGCATTTGAGCGAGCGTGAATACTTGCAAAGAATATTTGCCGGACAAACAAATGAAATACGTTATGAGGTAAAAGACGGCAATTACAGCCTCTGCCACCCTTACCGTAAAAACGGTAAAACCATCGTATTGTGTTTCTCCGATTATCAGGAGTACGGAAAAATCGGTAGCTGAGTGTGAAAAAATCATTTGAATGTTGAATTGGATTGTTGTGAAATGAATGGACAAAGTTTCCAGCCATTGAAGCCATGGCTTGATTTCCCCGATCAAGTCAGACTGCTGCAAAGCAGGGGAATGAAAGTGAATGATTCGGTTCGGGCTGAAAAATATCTCCGCCGCATCGGCTATTACCGATTGAGCGGTTATTTCCATGCTTTCCGACAATGGGATGATACGCACAAAATTTTATCGGATCGTTTTATGGAGGGGAGCAATTTCGAGAGTGTATTGTCGCTTTATCTGTTTGATAAAAAGCTGAGGTTGTCGGCTTTGGATGCTTTGGAAAGAATAGAAACAGCGGTAAGGGTCGATATTGTCCATTGTTTGGGTGAGGCTGATCCTATGGCCCATAGAAAACCTGCCTGTTTGCATGGCAATTTTACGAAGAAGATTAACCAAAAGACAGGTAAAACCGAATATCAAGCCTGGTCGGAGCGGTTTGACGAATTGGAAGCAAGAGCCAAAAAGAGAAACTTGTCTTTGTATCATCACAATATACAGAAATACGGATGCCTGCCAATCTGGGCTGCGGGATGTTTGTGGGATTTCGGTACAATGTCATGGCTTTTTTCAGGTATGAAATATCCAGATAAAAACCTGATTGCCCAAAAGTACGGAGCAGTAAATGGAGATGTCTTTTTGGGATGGCTTAACGGATTGAACGAAATACGCAATATATCTGCCCATCACGACAGATTGTGGAATGCGAACATAGAACGGTCTGCCCCACCGATACAAAAGGACAGTTACTGGAGGCAATTGGATGCCAAACGTCCGTTTTTCTATTTTTGCATCATGCAGGAAATGCTGAGGGTTCTTTGCCCTAATTCTCAATGGGCAGATAGATTTGATGCCGTTTTGCAAGAATTTCCTGCGGATGTGAAGAGCAGCAAGGTAAGCTTGACGAGATTTGGCTGGTTTGAAAATTACCGAGAATGGGATTTGTGGAGAAAATAAAAACCGCCGCGTACACAAAAAGTGCAGAGGCAGCGGTCACGTCGGGCTTAATGATACCTAATAAGCCTCTGACAGGCAAGCTATAAATTTTAATCAGCAATATTTTGAATATGTAATACAACCATGAAACCACTAGACCTAAATTTCATCTGCCAAACCCTTGGCCTTCCGATGCCGTCTGAAAATCAACCCGTTTCGCGTATTGTTACAGACAGCCGTGATATTCAGGAAGGCGATGTATTTTTCGCGCTTGCCGGCGAACGCTTTGACGCGCATGACTTTGTTGAAGATGTGTTGGCAACGGGGGCAACGGCAGTTGTGGTTTCGCGCGAAGATTGTGCGGCTTTGAAAGGCGCGTTGAAGGTTGACGATACGCTTGCGGCTTTGCAAAAACTGGCGAAGGCGTGGCGTGAAAATGTGAATCCGTTTGTCTTTGGCATTACCGGCTCTTCCGGTAAAACGACGGTTAAAGAGATGTTGGCCGGCGTATTGCGTCATCGATTCGGTGATGAAGCTGTGTTGGCGACTGCCGGCAATTTCAACAATCATATCGGCCTGCCGCTGACTTTGTTGAAACTGAATGAAAAACACCGCTATGCCGTCATTGAAATGGGTATGAACCATTTTGGCGAATTGTCTTTGCTGACCCGAATCGCCGGTCCGAATGTTGCTCTGGTCAATAACGCCTTGCGCGCGCATGTCGGTTGCGGTTTTGATGGTGTCGGCGATATTGCCAAAGCCAAAAGTGAAATCTACGAAGGTTTGCTTTCAGACGGCATTGCGCTGATTCCGTGCGAAGATGCCAATATCGCTACATTTGAGGCGGCTACTGCGCAATTAAACGCTCAGACTTTCGGCGTTGCCAGTGGCGATGTCCATGCAGAAAATATTGAATTGAAACCGTTGTCTTGTGCGTTTGATTTGGTGCGAGGTAATGAACGTGTTGCCGTGGTCTTGCCGGTTCCAGGCCGCCACAATGTACATAATGCCGTAGCGGCGGCGGCTCTGGCTTTGGCGGCAGGTTTGAGCCTTGCCGAAGTTTCAGACGGCCTGAAAAATTTCAGCAACATCAAAGGTCGTCTGAATATCAAGCAAGGCATTAAAGATGCAACTTTGATTGACGATACTTATAATGCCAACCCTGACAGCATGAAAGCCGCCATTGACGTGCTCGCCGCTATGCCTGCGCCGCGTATTTTTGTGATGGGTGATATGGGTGAATTGGGTGAGGATGAAGCCGTCGCCATGCACGCCGAAGTTGGCGCGTATGCGCGGGATAAAGGCATCGAGGCCGCGTATTTTGTCGGCGACAACAGCGTTGAAGCAGCGGAAACGTTTGGCGCGGAAGGTTTGTGGTTTGCTGACAAAGATCCGCTGATTCAAGTGTTGAGCCACGACTTGCCTGAACGCGCTACTGTATTGGTCAAAGGCTCGCGCTTTATGAAAATGGAAGAAGTGGTTGAGGCATTGGTAGCAACAACCGCGTAAAAGGCCGTCTGAAATATGAAAAAGATTTTTCTATTGGCTGGTTTGCTGTTTGCCGCGTTTTATGCCGGAATGAAAGTACAGGCATTTATCTATGAAGATACCTGCTTGGACTTGGGAGGCGGAAAGAATCCCGGAAACTATCCGATTTGCGTGGTAGAGAAATAATCTTACTCAATAAGGCCGTCTGAAATTTCAGACGGCATACCGATTGATTTTTAATTGGGCAATAAGCCCGCTGTAACAACAAAAACAAAAAAGGAAGTTCCATGTTTTTATGGCTCGCACATTTCAGTAACTGGTTAACCGGTCTGAATATTTTTCAATACACCACATTTCGCGCCGTCATGGCGGCTTTGACTGCTTTGGCGTTTTCCCTATTGCTTGGTCCGTGGACCATCCGCAAACTCACTGCGCTTAAAGTCGGCCAGGCAGTGCGCACCGACGGCCCGCAAACCCACCTTGTCAAAAACGGTACGCCAACCATGGGCGGCTCGTTGATTTTGACCGCCATTACCGTATCTACAATCCTGTGGGGCAACTGGGCAAACCCATATATTTGGATTCTTTTGGGCGTATTGCTCGCTACCGGCGCACTCGGTTTTTACGACGACTGGCGCAAAGTGGTTTATAAAGACCCTAACGGTGTTTCCGCCAAATTCAAAATGGTGTGGCAGTCGAGCGTCGCCATCGTTGCCGGCTTGGCGTTGTTCTACCTTGCGACAAATTCCGCCAACAATATCCTGATTGTTCCCTTCTTCAAACAAGTTGCCTTGCCGCTTGGCGTAGTCGGCTTCTTGGTATTGTCCTACCTGACCATCGTCGGCACATCCAATGCCGTTAACCTGACCGACGGTTTGGACGGCTTGGCCGCATTTCCCGTCGTCCTCGTTGCCGCCGGCCTTGCCATTTTTGCTTATGCCAGCGGCCACTCACAATTTGCACAATACCTGCAACTGCCTTACGTTGCCGGCGCAAACGAAGTGGTAATTTTCTGTACCGCCATGTGTGGCGCATGTCTCGGCTTTTTGTGGTTTAACGCTTATCCGGCACAAGTCTTTATGGGCGACGTCGGCGCGCTCGCGCTTGGTGCGGCGCTCGGCACTGTTGCCGTCATCATCCGCCAAGAATTTGTCCTCGTCATCATGGGAGGTCTATTTGTTGTCGAAGCCATTTCCGTTATGTTGCAAGTCGGTTGGTACAAACGCACCAAAAAACGCATCTTCCTGATGGCGCCGATTCATCACCATTACGAACAAAAAGGCTGGAAAGAAACCCAAGTCGTCGTCCGTTTCTGGATTATTACCATCGTCTTAGTGCTGATTGGTTTGAGTACCCTCAAAATCCGCTAAATTTCCAAAGGCCGTCTGAAAGTTTCAGACGGCCATTATGTAGGATAAGCATGCTTGTCTGAATCCTCTATTTCAAAAATAAATCCCGCAATAATCCACACAGAAAGTCCCCCAATATGTACCAATCTTTCGGCGGCGCAACCGGTATCCGCACCCTGACCGACCGTTTCTACGACTTGATGGAACTTGAGCCGAAATATCAAACCTTGCGCCAAATGCACGGCGAAGACATGACCCTGATACGCGAAAAGCTCTACGAATTTTTTAGCGGCTGGCTCGGCGGCCCGCAACTCTTTGTCGAAAAATACGGCCATCCCCAACTGCGCGCCCGCCATATGCCTTTTGCTGTCAACGTACAAGTCCGCAACGAATGGATCGCCTGCTTTGCCCAAGCCATGAGCGAATTGGACATCGACAAAACACTTGCCGAGCCTGTTTTAATCCAAGTTTTTGCCATGGCAGATTGGTGTCGTAACCAAAACGAAGACGGTATCGAACCGCCTATGCCGCCGATGGCGGTTGACCCATGGGTACGTGCACCGGAATTGCAGCAGATTTTGAGTAGCTACGGTGTAAATAGCTTTTTTAAGGAATTCACTAGTTAAGGCCGTCTGAAAAACTAGGATAAAACAGAAACAATAATCTGAAAGAAATGGATTTTAAAATGAATAAATTATTAAAAAAAATGATGGTAGCCCTGTTATCTTTGGATTTGGCGCAGGCGGTTTGGGCTGATAATGTGCCGGATTTTAAGGAAACGTTTCAAGCTGCAGAACAAGGATTTGCAGCTGCCCAATATAATTTGGGTCTGATGTATGCCAATGGGCAAGGAGTCCGTCAAGACGATGCACAGGCGGTGCAGTGGTATCGCAAGGCGGCAGAACAAGGGTATGCTCAAGCTCAATATAATTTGGGTGTGAGGTACGACAATGGGCGAGGAGTTCGTCAGGACTATACACAGGCAGTGCAGTGGTATCGCAAGGCGGCAGAACAAGGATTGGCCGATGCCCAATATAATTTGGGTATGATGTATGCCAATGGGCAAGGAGTTCGTCAAGACTATGCAGAGGCAGTGCGATGGTTTCGCAAAACGGCAGAGCAAGGGCTTGCAAAAGCCCAATATAATCTAGGCCTGTCCTATGCACAAGGACAAGGTGTGAGCCAAGACTATGTTCAGGCGGTGAGATGGTATCGCAAGGCTGCGGAACAGGGACATGCAGATGCGCAAAATAATTTGGGTGTGATGTATGATAATGGAAAAGGAGTTCGTCAAGACTATACAAATGCGGTGCAGTGGTATCGCAAGGCTGCGGAACAGGGACATGCAGGTGCTCAAATTAATTTGGGTATGATGTATGAAAAAGGGCAAGGTGTACGTCAAAGTAAAATAGTTGCTAAAGAATGGTTTAAGAAGGCTTGTGCTAATGGAGACAAGCAAAGTTGTGATGCTTATCAAAAATTGGATTAGGCAGGATATTAAATTTTGCTAAGGGCCGTCTGAAAAAACTAGGATAAAACAGAAACAATAATTTGAATGTAATGGATTTTAAAATGAATAAATTATTAAAAAAAATGATGGTAGCCTTGCTGGTTTTCGGTATAGGACAAACAGTGTATGCGGAAGAGGTTCCTGATGTTCAGAAAATTTTGTGGGTGGCGGAACAAGGTTATGTTCCTGCTCAATATATTTTGGGTGTAATGTACGCTGATGGACAAGGTGTGCGCCAAGACTATGCTGAAGCGGTCAAGTGGTATCGTAAAGCAGCGAAACAGGGAGATACCCGAGCACAATCTAATTTGGGGTTGATGTATGTCAACGGAAAAGGTGTGCGCCAGGATTATGCAGAGGCAGTGCGGTGGTTTCGCAAGGCAGCAGAACAAGGGGATGCAGCTGCCCAATCCAATTTGGGTGTAATGTATGTCAACGGACAAGGCGTACATCAAGACTATGCTGAAGCGGCGAAATGGTTCCATAAAGCAGCGGAACAAGGAAGTGCTGAAGCCCAACTTAATTTAGGTGTGATGTATGCTAATGGGCAAGGTATGATCCAAGACTATGTCGAAGCGGCAAAATGGTATAGAAAAGCGGCAGAACAGGGTGATGCTCAAGCCCAATATAATTTAGGTGTGATGTATACCGACGGACAAGGTGTACGCCAAGACTATGTCGAAGCGGTTAAATGGTATCGTAAAGCTACAAAGCAGGGTGATGTCAAAGCCCAATATAATTTAGGTGTGATGTATGCCAATGGACAAGGTGTCCGTCAAAACTATGTGCAGGCAGTGAAGTGGATTGAAAAGGCAGCAATGCAAGGTCATGTCAAAGCCCAATACAATGTGGGTGCGATGTATGCTAATGGACAAGGTGTCCGCCAAAACCTAAGAGTTGCCAAAGCGTGGCTCGGTATGGCATGTAATAACGGTAATCGGCTAGGATGTGACGGTTACCGTCGTTTAGAATCGGGTTATTGAGCGGTTTATGAAATGCCGTCTGAAAAAACTAGGATAAAATAGAAACAATAATTTGAAAGAAATGGATTTTAGAATGAATAAATTATTAAAAACAATAATGGTAGCCCTATTGTCTTTGGGCTTGGCGCAGGCAGTTTGGGCTGATGATGTGTCGTATTTTAAGGAAACGCTTCAAGCTGCGGAGCAAGGGAATGCTCAAGCCCAATATAATTTGGGTGTGATGTATGAACAAGGGCAAGGAGTCCGTCAAGACGATGCACAGGCGGTGCAGTGGTATCGTAAGGCTGCAGAACAAGGGTATGCCCAAGCCCAACATAATTTGGGCGGGATGTATGACAGTGGACGAGGAGTCCATCAAGACTATACACAGGCAGTGCAGTGGTATCGTAAGGCTGCAGAACAAGGGTATGCTGGTGCACAAAATAATTTGGGCAAAATGTATGCCAATGGGCAAGGAGTCCGTCAAGACTATGCACAGGCGGTGCAGTGGTTTCGCAAGGCTGCAGAGCAAGGGGATGCTTATGCACAATATAATTTGGGTGTGATGTATGACAATGGGCGAGGAGTCCGCCAAGACGATGCACAGGCAGTGCAGTGGTATCGCAAGGCTGCAGAACAAGGGCATGCCGATGCCCAATTCAATTTGGGCTTGATGTATGACCAAGGGCGAGGAGCCCGTCAAGACGATGCACAGGCGGTGCAGTGGTATCGTAGGGCTGCAGAACAAGGGGATGCTAAAGCCCAAGTTAATTTGGGCGCGATGTATGCAAAAGGGCGAGGCGTCCGTCAAGACTATACACAGGCAGTGCAGTGGTATCGTAGGGCTGCGGAACAAGGGGATGCCCAAGCTCAATCTAATTTGGGTTGGATGTATCTCAATGGGCAAGGAGTCCGTCAAGACGTTGCACAGGCAGCGCAGTGGTTTCGTAAGGCTGCGGAACAAGGGTTTGCAGAAGCTCAATATAATTTGGGTGTGATGCATGCCAATGGGTTAGGAGTTCGTCAGAACTATAAGATTGCTAAAGAATGGTTTGGTAAGGCTTGTGATAATGGATTCCAACCAGGTTGTGATGCTTATCGAAAATTGAATCAGGCAGGATATTGAATTTTTCTAAAGGCCGTCTGAAAAACTTAGGGCAAAACCAAAATGACTTTTCAAAACAAAAAAATCCTCGTCGCCGGACTAGGCGGCACGGGTATTTCCATGATTGCTTATCTGCGCAAAAATGGCGCGGAGGTTGCTGCGTATGATGCGGAGCTGAAAGCTGAGCGCGTGTCGCAAATCGGTAAGATGTTTGACGGGCTGGTGTTTTACACGGGTCGTCTGAAAGATGCGCTGGACAATGGTTTCGATATTCTGGCGCTCAGTCCCGGCATCAGCGAGCGGCAGCCGGATATTGAGGCGTTCAAGCAAAACGGCGGGCGCGTGTTGGGCGACATCGAATTGCTGGCGGACATTGTGAACCGCCGCGGCGACAAGGTGATTGCGATTACCGGCAGCAACGGCAAAACCACGGTAACGAGCCTCGTAGGCTATCTCTGCATTAAGTGCGGGCTGGATACCGTCATCGCGGGCAATATCGGCACGCCGGTTTTGGAGGCGGAATTGCAGCGCGAAGGCAAAAAGGCGGACGTGTGGGTGTTGGAGCTTTCCAGTTTCCAACTGGAAAACACTGAAAGCCTGCGCCCGACTGCGGCGACGGTGCTGAACATCTCCGAAGACCATCTCGACCGCTACGACGATTTGCTCGACTACGCGCATACCAAAGCCAAGATTTTCCGTGGCGATGGCGTGCAGGTTTTGAATGCGGATGATGCGTTCTGCCGCGCCATGAAACGCGCCGGGCGCGAGGTGAAATGGTTTTCGTTGGAACACGAAGCTGATTTTTGGTTGGAACGCGAGACAGGCCAACTGAAACAAGGCAATGAAGATTTGATTTCTACGCAAGACATCCCGCTGCAAGGCTTGCACAACGCCGCCAACGTCATGGCTGCCGTCGCCTTGTGCGAAGCCATCGGTTTGCCGCGCGAAGTATTGCTCGAACACGTCAAAACTTTCCAAGGCCTGCCGCACCGCGTGGAAAAAATCGGCGAGAAAAACGGCGTGGTGTTCATCGACGACAGCAAAGGCACGAACGTCGGCGCGACCGCCGCCGCGATTGCCGGTTCGCAAAATCCGCTCTTCGTGATTTTGGGCGGCATGGGCAAAGGGCAGGACTTCACGCCCCTGCGCGACGCGCTTGCCGGCAAGGCAAAAGGCGTGTTCCTGATCGGTGTCGATGCGCCGCAAATCCGCCGCGATTTGGACGGCTGCGGTCTGAATATGACCGACTGCGCCACTTTGGAAGAAGCGGTTCAGACGGCATACGCCCAAGCTGAAGCGGGCGATATCGTGTTGCTTAGCCCGGCTTGTGCGAGCTTCGATATGTTCAAAGGCTATGCACACCGTTCGGAAGTGTTTATCGAAGCATTTAAGGCTTTGTAAGGCCGTCTGAAAGATGAAAGTCGGGTTGAAGATCGGCTTGGCGGCAGTCGTGTTTTCGGCTGTCGCCGCTTCGGTGTTTTGGTTTGTCGCGCCGATTCGTTCCACGACAACCGTTGCCATGCCAAGTGAAGCGCCGTTGCCTGAAAATGCAGTTATCGACAGATTGGTCGTACATAAAAACAAGCGCACCATGTCGGCGTACTCGCAAGGCAGGTTGCTGAAAACCTATCCCATTTCGTTGGGCAAGCAGCCGGTCGGGCATAAACAGTTTGAAGGCGACGGCAAAACGCCCGAAGGGAAATACCGCATCAATGAGCGCAATCCCAATAGCGGCTACCATAAAAACCTCGGTGTTTCCTACCCCAACGAAGCTGACAAAGCCTACGCTGCGGCACAAGGCAAAAGCCCGGGCGGGCTGATTAAAATCCACGGTATGAAAAACGGCTGGGGTTTTATCGGCAAAAAACACCTGCAAAAAGATTGGACCAACGGCTGCATCGCGGTAACGGACGAGGAAATCGACGAACTCTACCGCAGTGTGAAACACAATGCGGAAATTGAAATTCTGCCGTAGGTTTTATGCCTGTTGAAGTGATGGGGCGGTTGGAACGGGTAGTCGATTGCTTGTCAGGCCGTCTGAAAACTCGGCAGGGGAGGGGATTTGATGCCGGGGTTTCATCTCAAACAAACCGCTCGTCATCCCTCAAGATAGGTCAACACGTTTTCTCTTTTCTAACCGTAGATTCTGAATTGTTGGTTTGGAAATAAACCTTTAAAATAACGTTAATTCATTTTTTCAGACGGCCTCTTGCCCATTAGCAGGCCGTCTGAATATTTTATTCAAGCCGTTACGGATGTTTTCATGATTAGTCTTTCCAAAATGCTTGACCGGCCGATTGCGCGCGATGGCCGGAAGTTTGATGTTTCTCTCTTGTGGATGGTCGTTTTGATGACGACCTTCAGCTTGGTAATGATTTATTCGGCCTCTATTGCATATGCGGCATCGGATGGGGGCAGCCAGTTTTCTTTTGTGTCCAAACAGGCAATGTTTATCCTGTTTACGGTGGCCATGTGCTTGCCGCTTTTCCTGCTGAAGATGAGTTTCTGGCGGCGGATTATTCCGTTTTATTTTGTCGTTTCCGGTTTGCTGTTGTTGCTGGTTTTGTTTGTCGGCCGTGAGATTAACGGCGCGACGCGCTGGATTCATATCGGGCCGCTCAACTTGCAGCCAACCGAGTTTTTCAAATTGGCAACGGTTTTGTATTTGTCCAGCCTGTTTACGCGCCGTGAAGAAATGTTGCGCGATTTGGATTCTTTGGGTTGGTCGTCTTTGTTTACCGGTATTGGCGATTTGGTGTGCAGCCCTTTTAAAAGTGAAGCTTGGGTAAGGGTAAAGGAACGCTTCCGTAAGTTTAAAACCCTGATTTTGCCGATTATGTCGGTGGCGGTCGGTTTGGTTTTGATTATGGGCCAGCCGGATTTCGGCTCGTTTGTCGTGATTGTCGTGATTACCATGGGTATGCTGTTTTTGGCAGGCTTTCCGTGGAAGTATTTTGCCGTATTGGTGGCGACCGTTGTGAGCGGAATGGGTTTGCTGATTTTGGCCGCGCCTTACCGCATGGCGCGTGTGGCGGCGTTTTTGGACCCATGGAGCGATCCTTTGGGCAAAGGCTATCAGTTGACGCATTCTTTGATGGCGATTGCGCGCGGCGGCTGGTTTGGCGAGGGCTTGGGTGCGAGTTTGGAAAAACGTTTCTATCTGCCTGAAGCGCACACGGACTTTATTTTTGCCGTCATCGGCGAAGAATTCGGCTTTTTAGGGATGCTGGTTTTGGTATTCTGCTACGGCTGGCTGGTGTGGCGTGCGTTTTCCATCGGAAAACAGGCACGTGATTCGGGCTTGATGTTCAGCGCGTACATCGCCAACGGCATCGGCATTTGGATTGGTATTCAAAGTTTCTTCAATATCGGTGTGAACATCGGTATCCTGCCTACTAAAGGTCTAACTTTGCCGTTTATGTCTT
>ERZ1674166.147-NODE-147-length-11629-cov-6.952393_pt1 | contig 11629 bp, 3 predicted proteins | sample MGYA00581293_ERZ1674166 | MGnify/ENA primary metagenome ERZ1674166 (study PRJEB41354, sample SAMEA4873350) | human saliva metagenome | biome: human-associated habitat [ENVO:00009003]; feature: mouth environment [ENVO:08000002]; material: saliva material... | reverse complement strand
GGTCGGTTGAGTAACCGAACATTTCTGCCAGAGGTACTTCGGCACGAACTTTCTTACCGCCGATACCGTCATCATCCATACCCAATACAACACCACGGCGACGGTTCAAGTCACCCATTACGTCACCCATGTATTCTTCAGGTGTTTCCACCTCAACTGCCATGATTGGTTCCAACAGAGCTGGGTTGGCTTTACGCATACCTTCTTTGAAGGCTTGAGACGCAGCCAATTCGAAGGCCAGTTGAGAGGAGTCAACGTCGTGTGAAGAACCGAAGATCAGACGCACACGTACATCAACTACTGGGTAACCGGCAACGATACCGTTAGGCAAAGTATCGCGAATACCTTTATCGACAGACGGAATAAATTCGCGAGGAATCACACCACCTTTAATTTCGTCGATAAATTCGTAGCCTGCACCACCTGGTTCCATAGGTTCCATTTTGATCACAACGTGACCGTATTGACCTTTACCACCAGATTGTTTGGCGTGTTTGTATTCAGCTTCAACTTCTTTGCGGATGGTTTCGCGGTAAGCCACTTGAGGCGCACCGATATTTGCTTCCACGCCGAATTCGCGTTTCATACGGTCAACAATAATTTCCAAGTGCAGCTCACCCATACCGGAAATAATGGTTTGACCGGATTCTTCGTCTGTACGAACGCGGAAAGAAGGGTCTTCTTTTGCCAGACGGTTCAGGGCAATACCCATTTTCTCTTGGTCGGCTTTGGTTTTCGGCTCAACGGCAATGTGAATTACCGGTTCAGGGAATTCCATGCGTTCCAAGATGATCGGTGCGCTTTCTGCACACAAGGTCTCACCAGTGGTTACGTCTTTCAGACCGATAGCGGCTGCGATGTCGCCAGCGCGTACTTCTTCAATTTCAGTACGGTCTGCAGCAGTCATTTGTACCAAGCGACCGATACGTTCGCGAGTACCTTTTACAGAGTTCAATACGGTATCACCGGATTTTACCACACCAGAGTAAACGCGGATGAAAGTCAACTGACCAACGTATTTGTCGTTCAACATTTTGAACGCCAATGCAGAGAATTTCTCTTCATCGCTTGCTTGGCGGCTGTCAGCTTCTTCAGTGTTAGGGTTAACACCTTGAACTGGAGGAATGTCGGTAGGAGCAGGCAGCAATTCTACAACTGCGTCCAACATACGTTGAACACCTTTGTTTTTAAATGCTGAACCACACAACATTGGTTGAATTTCGCCGGCCAAAGTACGTTGACGCAATGCGCCTACGATTTCTTCTTCAGTCAGCTCATCACCGCCCAAGTATTTGTCCATCAATTCTTCGCTGGCTTCTGCTGCGGCTTCAATCATGTTTTGACGCCATTCTTCGGCAGTCTCAACCAATTCAGCAGGAATATCACCATAGGTAAAGGTTGTACCTTTATCGGCTTCATTCCAGATGATGGATTTCATTTTCAGCAGGTCAACAACACCGGTGAAACTGTCTTCTGCGCCTACCGGAATGACGATAGGTACTGGGTTTGCGCGCAAACGGGTTTTCATTTGCTCTACAACGCGGAAGAAGTTGGCACCTTGACGGTCCATTTTATTTACAAACGCCAAGCGTGGCACTTGGTATTTGTTGGCTTGACGCCATACGGTTTCAGATTGAGGTTGAACACCACCTACTGCACAGTAAACCATTACTGCGCCGTCCAATACACGCATAGAACGCTCTACCTCTACGGTAAAGTCAACGTGTCCCGGAGTGTCGATGATGTTGAAACGGTGCTCAGGGAACTGTTTCGCCATACCGGACCAATAAGAAGTCACGGCAGCAGAAGTAATGGTAATACCACGCTCTTGCTCTTGTTCCATGTAGTCGGTAGTAGCTGCGCCGTCATGCACTTCGCCCAATTTGTGAGTCAAACCTGTATAGAACAAAATACGTTCTGTTGTGGTTGTTTTACCCGCGTCAATATGGGCAGAAATACCGATATTGCGATACAGGCTGATAGGGGTCTTACGAGCCATTTTGTTAGCCTTTCGATATTAGAAACGGAAGTGAGAGAATGCTTTGTTAGCTTCAGCCATGCGGTGTACTTCTTCACGTTTTTTCAACGCACCACCACGACCTTCAGCAGCATCAATCAATTCACCCGCCAAACGCAGGTCCATAGATTTCTCACCACGTTTACGGGCCGCATCGCGAACCCAGCGCATTGCCAAGGCCAGACGACGTGAAGGACGAACTTCAACAGGAACTTGGTAGTTTGCACCACCTACACGGCGGCTTTTCACTTCCACGATAGGTTTGGCATTTGCAATGGCTTCGTTAAATACTTCGATTGCTACTTTGCCGGTTTTTTTCTCAATTTGCTCCAGCGCACCGTAAACGATACGCTCTGCAACAGATTTTTTACCGTCAATCATCAATACGTTCATGAATTTAGTCAGCTCAACGCTGCCGAATTTTGGATCTGGCAGTACGTCGCGCTTAGGGACTTCTCTACGTCTTGGCATTTTAATTTCCTTTAATCTATTCAGTTGGGTCAATTCCCATGAATACCCAATAGAGTATTCACTTACTCGGCCGTTGTTCAGCTTAGGCGGCCGACGTGCCTATTGGAGTCCCGATAATTATTTAGGACGCTTAGCACCGTATTTAGAACGGGCTTGTTTACGGTCTTTAACACCTGCAGTATCCAAAGAACCGCGTACAGTGTGGTAACGTACACCTGGCAAGTCTTTTACACGACCGCCGCGGATCAATACGACGCTGTGCTCTTGCAGGTTATGGCCTTCACCACCGATGTATGAAATGACTTCAAAACCGTTGGTCAGGCGAACTTTACATACTTTACGCAATGCAGAGTTAGGTTTTTTAGGGGTAGTTGTGTATACACGGGTGCATACGCCGCGTTTTTGCGGGCAAGCTTCCAGTGCAGGCACTTTGTTTACGTACACGGGCTTTTGGCGGCCTTTGCGTACCAATTGGTTAATAGTTGGCATATTTTCTCGTCCTGTTGAGTTAAATACTTGCCGACACCATGTCGACAAGACTGGAATTATATTTTTATTGCAAGGGTTTAGTCAAGCAAATGACTGATAAAGTTTGGTGTTTTCCAATTTATGTCTAAATTTTTGTAACAAAGGCCGTCTGAAAGATTCAGACGGCCTTTTTCATTTTGAATAAGTCCGCAATTTGGTTCTCTACTTAATTTTCTCCATTGCTTTCCTTATTTATTCAGACGGCCTTAAACTCTACCCTCTTTTAAGTCCTCTAAAAAATAAAACCGCAAGACTGGCTTGCGGTTTTATTTTCACAATAACCCCTCGGGATTATTCGTCTGAAGCTTCGGTTTCAGAAGTTTCTTGATCAGCTTGCTGCCATTGTTGATGACGGCTGCGGTGGTAGGTCAAACCTGTACCGGCAGGAATCAATCGACCGACAATCACGTTCTCTTTCAAACCGCGCAGCTCGTCTTGTTTGCCCATGATAGCGGCCTCGGTCAAGACGCGGGTTGTTTCTTGGAACGATGCTGCAGAAATGAAGCTGTCGGTAGACAAGGAAGCTTTGGTAATACCCAACAACACATTTTCATAACGTGCCGGCTCTTTGCCTTCAGCGATGGCTTTCTCATTGGCAAGCATCACATCGCTACGCTCGACTTGTTCACCGGTAATAAACTCTGTATCACCAGCATCCACAATGTTCACACGGCGCAGCATTTGACGGATGATGACTTCGATGTGTTTATCGGAAATCTTCACACCTTGCAGGCGGTAAACCTCTTGTACCTCTTGAACAATGTAGCGAGCCAATGCTTCGATACCTTGCAGACGCAGAATGTCGTGCGGATCTACGGCACCGTCCACGATGGTTTCACCGCGGTTTACCACTTGACCGTCGTGTACCAAAATCTGTTTCTCTTTAGAAATCAGCGTTTCGTATGCTACACCATCTACGTCGGTAATAATCAGACGCTGTTTACCTTTGGTTTCTTTACCGAAGGAAACGGTACCGGTAATTTCAGCCAACATGCCGGCATCTTTCGGCACGCGTGCTTCAAACAACTCAGCAACGCGCGGCAAACCACCGGTAATATCGCGGGTTTTAGAAGACGCTTGAGGAATACGCGCCAGCACATCACCCTTACCGACTTCCTGACCTTCACGGACAGTAATCACTGCACCGACCGGGAACGCCATAGAAACCGGCGTAGTCGTGCCTGGGATACAGATTTCCAAACCATTTTCATCCAACAGTTTGACAGTCGGACGCAACAGTTTAGAAGCACCGGAGGAGCGACGTTTGCCGTCGATGACCACCAAAGTGGACAAACCGGTTACATCGTCGGTCTGTTTCGCAACAGTTACACCCTCTTCTACGTTTTCGAATTTCACCAAACCTGCATGTTCGGTAATCATCGGACGGGTATGCGGATCCCAAGTTGCCAAAGTTTGACCGGCTTTAATGGCTTCGCCGTCTTGTACCAACAGGATTGCACCGTAAGGTACTTTGTGGCGTTCACGCTCACGGCCGATTTCATCGTGAATCACAACTTCACAAGAGCGGCCGATGACAACCAATTCGCCTTTGTTGTTGGCAACGTAACGCATTTGGCTGCTGAAACGAGCTGTACCGTTGGATTTGGCTTCCACTTGGCTGGCAGCAGCCGCACGAGATGCCGCACCACCGATGTGGAACGTACGCATGGTCAACTGAGTACCTGGTTCACCAATAGATTGTGCAGCAATGACACCTACAGCCTCACCGGCGTTAACCAGTTTACCGCGCGCCAAGTCGCGGCCATAACAGTGTGCACACAAACCATGACGGGTTTTACAAGTAATTGGCGTACGGACTTTAACCTCGTCAACACCAGATTGGTCAATGATATCGACTAATTTCTCAGTCAGCAGTGTACCTGCCTCAACCAATGTTTCTCCTGTTGAAGGATCAACAACATCTGATGCAGTAACACGACCCAAAATACGATCGCGCAACGCTTCAATTACGTCACCGCCTTGTACTACTGCTTTCATGACAAAGCCGTCTGAAGTACCGCAATCGTCTTCAACAACAACCAAGTCTTGAGTTACGTCTACCAGACGACGGGTCAGGTAACCGGAGTTCGCGGTTTTCAACGCGGTATCCGCCAAACCCTTACGCGCACCGTGGGTCGCAATAAAGTATTGCAATACGGTCAAACCTTCGCGGAAGTTGGAGGTAATCGGCGTTTCAATAATGGAGCCGTCAGGTTTGGCCATCAAACCACGCATACCGGACAACTGTTTAATCTGAGCCGCAGAACCACGGGCACCAGAGTCGGCCATCATGTAAATAGAGTTGAAGGACTCTTGATCAACTTCGTTGCCGTCACGGTCGATAACTTTTTGTTTAGACAAATTGTCCATCATCGCTTTAGCGATTTTATCGCCGGCACGACCCCAAATATCGACCACTTTGTTGTAGCGTTCGCCGTTGGTCACCAAACCTTGACGGTATTGGTCTTCGATTTCTTTAACTTCGGCATTAGCCTCAGCCAGCAAGGCTGCTTTTTCTTTCGGAATTTCCATATCGTCAACGGCAATGGAAATACCGCCTTTAGCCGCAAAACCGAAACCGGTATACATCAAGTGGTCGGCGAAAATAACTGTTTCACGCAGGCCGCACAAACGGAATGATGCGTTAATCAGTTTAGAAATTTCTTTTTTCTTCAGCGCTTTGTTGATGTATTCAAACGGCAGGCCTTTAGGCAGGATTTCGCTCAGCAATGCGCGGCCGACTGTTGTTTCGTAACGGTTAACAACAGGTTCAAACTCACCTGCTTCGTTTTTAACCCATTCGCGCAGGCGTACGGTAATTTTCGTACCCAACTCAACCTGTTTGGTATGGTATGCACGATGTACTTCTTTCACATCGGCAAACAGGCTGCCTTCGCCTTTGGCATTGATACGGTCGCGGGTCATGTAGTACAGACCCAATACGATGTCTTGGGAAGGTACAATGATTGGTTCGCCGTTGGCTGGAGACAATACGTTGTTTGAAGCCAGCATCAAAGTGCGCGCTTCCATTTGTGCTTCCAAGCTCAATGGAACGTGCACGGCCATTTGGTCACCGTCAAAGTCGGCGTTAAATGCGGCACACACCAACGGATGCAACTGAATCGCTTTACCTTCGATCAGGATAGGTTCGAACGCTTGAATACCCAAACGGTGCAGGGTTGGCGCACGGTTCAGCATAATCGGATGTTCGCGGATCACTTCTTCCAAGATATCCCACACTTCAGGTACTTCTTGTTCTACCAATTTTTTCGCAGCTTTAACGGTAGAGGCCAAACCTTGTTTTTCCAATTTATGGAAAATGAACGGTTTGAACAATTCCAAAGCCATTTTCTTCGGCAGACCGCATTGGTGCAGACGCAGGTATGGGCCTACGGTAATCACGGAACGACCGGAGTAGTCCACACGTTTACCCAGCAGGTTTTGACGGAAACGACCGCCTTTACCTTTAATCATGTCGGCCAACGATTTCAGCGGACGTTTGTTGGCACCGGTCATGGCTTTACCGCGGCGGCCGTTATCCAACAGAGAGTCAACTGCTTCTTGCAACATACGTTTTTCGTTGCGAACGATGATATCAGGCGCATGCAGTTCCAACAGACGTTTCAGACGGTTGTTACGGTTGATAACGCGACGGTACAAATCGTTCAAATCGGAAGTGGCAAAACGACCTCCATCCAATGGAACCAAAGGACGCAAATCAGGTGGCAATACCGGCAGCACATCCATAATCATCCATTCCAGTTTCATACCGGAACGATGGAAGGCTTCCAACACTTTCAAGCGTTTGGCAATTTTTTTAATTTTGGTGTCAGAACCGGTAGATTCCAGCTCTTGACGCAGGATCTCGATCTCGCCGGCAATATCCAAGGTGCGCAGCAATTCGCGGATACCTTCCGCACCCATTTTGGCATCAAAGTCGTCGCCGTATTCGTCCAGCTTGTTGTAGTAATCGTCTTCAGTCAGCAATTGACGGCGTTGCAACGGAGTCATGCCGGGATCGGTTACCACGAATGCTTCAAAGTACAATACACGTTCGATATCACGCAACGTCATGTCCAATACCATACCCAGGCGGGAAGGCAGGGATTTTAAGAACCAGATGTGGGCAACAGGTGCAGCCAATTCGATATGGCCCATGCGTTCGCGGCGCACTTTGGACAGGGTCACTTCCACGCCACATTTTTCACAGGTTACGCCTTTAAATTTCAAGCGTTTGTACTTACCGCACAAACATTCATAGTCTTTGACCGGGCCAAAGATTTTGGCGCAGAACAAACCGTCGCGCTCTGGTTTGAACGTACGGTAGTTGATGGTTTCAGGTTTTTTAACTTCGCCATAAGACCATGAGCGGATGGTTTCGGGAGAGGCAATACCGATTTTGATGGCATCAAACTCTTCTTCCATGCCGGCGGTTTGCAACGGATTAAATAAGTTCAACAAATTCATTTTTGCTCCTTGAAGGAAGTATTTTTACCGCGTGGCGGATTTTCGATATTGGAAACGGTACTTTTGATTTCAGACGGCCTAAATGCCGATTGCTTTATTCTTATTCTGAAATCATTTTTTCAGACGACCTTAAAAGGCCGTCTGAAAACTTCTGTTTAGTAGCGTTCCAAATCGATATCCAAGCCCAGTGAGCGAATCTCTTTAACCAATACGTTGAAGGATTCAGGCATACCGGCATCGATTTTGTGTTCGCCTTTGACGATGTTTTCGTACATTTTGGTACGACCGTTCACGTCGTCCGACTTCACTGTCAGCATCTCTTGCAACGTGTATGCTGCACCGTACGCTTCCAGTGCCCAAACCTCCATCTCACCGAAACGTTGGCCACCGAACTGGGCTTTACCGCCCAGAGGTTGTTGGGTAACCAGACTGTACGGACCGGTAGAACGGGCGTGCATTTTTTCATCAACCAAGTGGTGCAGTTTCAGATAGTGCATCACACCGACTGTTACCTTGCGGTCAAACGGTTCGCCAGAGCGTCCGTCATACAGCGTGATTTGGGTTTTGCTGTCGTTAAAGCCCAATTTTTCGACTTCAGGATCATCGCTTGGATAAGCCAAGTTCAACATTTCGCGGATTTCAGACTCTTTCGCACCGTCAAACACCGGGGACGCGAAAGATGCGCCTTTACGCAAGTTAGAAGCCAATTCGATGATTTCTTCATCTGTCAGGCTGTCTAAATCTTCTTTCTTACCGCTGCTGTTGTAGAGTTTGTTCAAGAATTCACGCAGCTCGCTGGCTTTGCGTTGCTCTTTCAGCATCCGGTCGATGCGCTCGCCGATGCCTTTTGCCGCCCAACCCAAGTGAACTTCCAAAATCTGACCAATGTTCATACGGGAAGGTACGCCCAACGGGTTCAGTACGATGTCCACTGGACGGCCGTCAGCCATGTAAGGCATGTCTTCCACCGGCAGAATGCGTGATACCACACCTTTGTTACCGTGGCGACCTGCCATTTTGTCACCGGCTTGCAGACGGCGTTTGATGGCAATAAATACTTTCACCATTTTTTGTACGCCCGGTTGCAGCTCGTCGCCTTGGGTCAGTTTTTTCTTCTTAATCTCATACAACTCGTCCGCTTCTTCGCGTTTTTGTTGCAGGCTCAATTTAATCAGTTCCAACTGTTTGGCCAAATCTTCGTCAGCCAAACGGATGTCAAACCAATCATGTTTGCTGGACAGGCTTGCCAGATATTCAGTAGTAATCTCGCTGCCTTTAGCCAGCTTCATCGGGCCACCGTTGGCTTTTTGGCCGACAATCATGCGCTCAATACGGTCAAATGCGTCGTTATCGAAAATACGCAACTGGTCGCTCAAATCTTGACGGTAACGTTTCAGCTCAGAATCAATAATGGATTGAGCACGTTTGTCGCGTTGGATACCTTCACGGGTAAAGACTTGAACGTCGATAACGGTACCGCTCATGCCGGTAGGCATACGCAATGAAGTATCTTTTACATCAGACGCTTTTTCACCGAAGATGGCACGCAACAGTTTTTCTTCCGGAGTCAGTTGAGTTTCGCCTTTAGGCGTTACTTTACCCACCAAGACGTCACCGGCCTCTACTTCCGCACCGATGTAAACAATACCGGATTCATCCAAACGGTTTTGCATACGCTCGGACAAGTTCGGAATATCGCGGGTAATGTCTTCCGCACCCAGCTTGGTATCACGGGCAACAACGTTCAATTCCTCAATATGAATCGAAGTATAGCGGTCATCCGCAGCCACTTTTTCGGAAATCAGAATCGAGTCTTCGTAGTTGTAACCGTTCCACGGCATAAAGGCGATGGTCATGTTTTGACCCAGAGCCAATTCGCCCAAATCGGTGGATGCACCGTCGGCAATCAAATCGCCGCGTTGCAAAACATCGCCTGCTTTGACAGCCGGACGTTGGTTGATGTTGGTAGATTGGTTGGAGCGGGTAAATTTAACCAAGTTGTAAATATCGACACCCACTTCACCGGCAGTCGCCTCATCGTCATGAACACGAATCACCACACGGTTGGCATCAACATACTCAACCACACCGCCGCGACGGGCAACGATTGCAGTAGCAGAGTCAACGGCAACAGAACGTTCGATACCCGTACCAACCATCGGTTTTTCAGGACGCAGGCACGGTACGGCCTGACGTTGCATGTTGGCACCCATCAATGCACGGTTCGCATCATCATGCTCCAAGAATGGAATCAGGGATGCCGCTACGGATACCACTTGACCAGTTGCCACGTCCATATATTGGACACGGTCAGGCGTTGCCATAATGGTTTCGCCTTTTTCGCGACAAGTTACCAAGTCACCAATCAAATTGCCGTCTTTATCCAAATCAGCATTCGCCTGTGCAATCACATAGCGACCTTCTTCGATGGCAGACAAGTAATCGATTTCTTCAGTTACCTTACCATTAACAACGCGGCGATAAGGTGTTTCCAAGAAGCCATAATCATTGGTGCGCGCATAAACGGACAATGAGTTGATCAAACCAATGTTCGGACCTTCAGGTGTTTCAATAGGACATACACGGCCATAGTGGGTCGGATGTACGTCTCGCACCTCAAAGCCTGCACGTTCACGGGTCAAACCACCCGGGCCCAACGCAGATACACGGCGTTTATGGGTTACTTCAGACAATGGGTTGGTCTGATCCATAAACTGGCTCAATTGGCTAGAACCGAAGAATTCTTTAATCGCAGCAGAAACAGGTTTCGCATTAATCAAGTCATGCGGCATCAAGTTCTCAGATTCTGCTTGATTCAAACGTTCTTTAACGGCACGTTCTACACGAGCCAAACCACTGCGGAATTGGTTTTCTGTCAACTCGCCTACGGAACGAACGCGACGGTTGCCCAAGTGGTCAATATCATCTACTTCGCCATGACCATTACGCAATTCAACTAATGTAGCAATGGAAACTACAATGTCTTCTACGCTCAGAACGTACCCGCCTTTTTTAGCTGCGCCGGCCAAAGTCTCATTCAACAGACGGCCATACCAAGAGTTTTGTTGTGCTTCGGACAATTTTTGCTCGTATGTACGCGTATTAAATTTCATACGGCCTACACGAGACAAGTCATAGCTGTCTTCACTGAAGAACAAACGGTTGAAGAGCTGCTCGACAGCTTCTTCGGTAGGTGGTTCGCCAGGACGCATCATGCGATAAATTGCTACACGCGCAGCTTGTTGGTCGGCAGTTTCATCTGTACGCAGAGTGCTGGAAATATAACCACCCTGATCTAATTCATTGATGTACAGGGTAGTAATTTCTTTTACGCCGTTAATATCAAGTTTGGCTAACAGCTCTTCTGTGATTTCATCGTTAGCAGAAGCCAATACTTCGCCAGTTTCCGGATCAATCAGATCAGTAGCCAATGCTTTACCCAACAGGCTTTCTGGTTCCACATCCAGTCGAGTCAAGCCTGCATTGGTAATATCACGGATATTTTTCGCAGTAATACGTTTACCTTTGGCAACCAATACATTGCCTTCTTTATCCAAGATATCAACTTTGGCAGTTTCGCCTTTCAGACGGCTTGCAACCAGATCTGTTTGAACACCGTTTGAAGACAAATAGAAAGTTTCTTTGTCATAGAAAATATCCAAGATTTGTTCATTGTTGTAGCCCAAAGCTTTCAACAAAATCGTAACCGGCATTTTACGGCGACGGTCGATACGGAAATACAACAAATCTTTTGGATCAAACTCGAAATCCAACCATGAACCACGGTAAGGAATAATACGAGCAGAGAACAACAGCTTACCAGAAGAATGAGTTTTACCACGGTCATGCTCAAAGAACACACCTGGAGAACGGTGCAACTGGGAAACAATTACACGCTCTGTACCATTGATGACAAAAGAGCCACTTGGCGTCATCAACGGAATTTCGCCCATATATACTTCGTTTTCACGGACTTCTTTGACTGTCGGTTTAGATGCTTCTTTATCCAAAATCACCAAACGGATACGTGCACGCAATGGAGCCGCATAAGTAATACCGCGCAATTGACATTCAGGAATATCGAACAAAGGTTCGCCCAATGTGTAGATCGGAAGAGCACACGTCTGAACTCCAGTCACTCCGCGA
>ERZ1674166.146-NODE-146-length-11684-cov-10.749420_pt1 | contig 11684 bp, 6 predicted proteins | sample MGYA00581293_ERZ1674166 | MGnify/ENA primary metagenome ERZ1674166 (study PRJEB41354, sample SAMEA4873350) | human saliva metagenome | biome: human-associated habitat [ENVO:00009003]; feature: mouth environment [ENVO:08000002]; material: saliva material... | reverse complement strand
ATTTTCATGAAAAGAAATATTTATTTTCATGAAGAAAAATAATTATTTTCATGAAAATAATTTGAGAAAGGATAATTCTGATGATGAAAAAATGGGATAGTCTTTTGAATATTGATAGTTCTGAGAAGTTGAAAAGAGCCTTAAGATAGTTTGAAATATGGGTGATGTGTTTTGCTTAGTTTGGCTTGTGAGGGAATGTGAAAAGGTGCAAATTGTCACTTGTGGATAGCATTTAGATGTAAATTATGTGTATTTTCTTGGCAAATCAACCTTTTTTGCTTACCTTTACACCAAATTTGAATAACGAACATTATGAGTTACAACTTATTAAAAGGTAAAAGAGGTATTATTTTTGGAGCCCTCAACGAGATGTCAATCGCATGGAAAGTTGCTGAAAGAGCAGTTGAGGAAGGTGCAACAATCACTTTGTCAAATACTCCAATCGCAGTAAGAATGGGTACAGTAAATGCACTGTCAGAGAAGTTAAACTGCGAGGTTATTCCTGCTGACGCAACAAACGTTGAGGACTTGGAGAACGTATTCAAGCGCTCAATGGAGGTTTTGGGTGGTAAGATCGACTTCGTTCTGCACTCTATCGGTATGTCACCAAACGTGCGTAAGCACCGTACATACGATGACTTGGACTATAAGATGCTTGACACTACACTGGATATCTCAGCTGTTTCATTCCACAAGATGATTCAGAGTGCTAAGAAACTTGATGCTATCAACGACTATGGTTCAATCCTTGCACTCTCTTACGTAGCTGCTCAGCGTACCTTCTATGGTTACAATGATATGGCTGATGCTAAGGCATTGTTGGAGAGTATCGGTCGTAGCTTCGGTTATATTTATGGTCGTGAGAAGCACGTACGTATCAACACGATCTCTCAGTCGCCAACAATGACAACTGCTGGTTCAGGTGTGAAGGGTATGGATAAGCTCTTCGACTTTGCTGATCGTATGTCTCCATTGGGCAACGCAAGTGCTGATGAGTGTGCTGACTATTGTATCGTAATGTTCTCTGACCTCACCCGTAAGGTGACAATGCAGAACCTTTACCACGATGGTGGTTTCTCAAATGTAGGTATGAGTCTTCGCGCTATGGCTACATACGAGAAGGGTCTTGATGAGTATAAGGACGAGAACGGTAATATTATCTACGGATAAGGAAAGCCCCACCCCGACCCTCCCCGAAGGGGGAGGGAGGCAAATAGGGAGGGGGTAGGGTACAGGATTATCTTTATAGATGTAATTCTCTACAACTATCTAATGTAACTCCTCTTTATACGCTTGTTGAGGAAGGTTCTAAGAGAAATAATAAAAAACTCCAGTAAGTGAGAACTTACTGGAGTTTTTTATTTCTATTGTTATTCTCGAAATAACTTATTGTACCAAATCTTAAGCAAGTTTGCCTCCCTCAAATCAGTTTCCATACCAAACCATACGCTAATTTGTCTCCCTCCCCCTTCGGGGAGGGTCGGGGTGGGGCTTTACTTCCTACCAAAGTCGGCAGGAATCTCACCCCACTGCTTTGTTTCCCACTTTATAATAGGTGTCGTAACCTTATGCGTTTGGAGCCAATGTTCCGCACGAGCGATGACTTGATGGAGTTGTTCAGTTTCTGCATTGCGGACAAAAGTAGTCTTACAACGCTTTTTGTTTACCCATAAGATAGCATTATAAGAGTCGCTATAAATAACCTTATCCTTGATACCTTGCTTCTCCATCAGTGCCAAAGCATGAACAATAGCGAGGAACTCACCAATATTGTTTGTCCCTATTACCGGACCAAAATGGAATACTCTCGCCCCTGTTTGTAGGTCGACACATTGATACTCCATAGGTCCTGGATTGCCAGAACAAGCAGCATCAACAGCCCAAGCACCAGCCCCCCTCAGTCCCCCCGAAAGGGGGGAAGCCCCAGTCTGCTGTGGTTGGATAGCTGACTGAGAGTTTGTTTGAGAACTCGTCTGTGTATTTAGCTGAGCACCACCAGCTTGATTCGTGTTATGTGCGTCTATTGCCATTATGGTTTCTTTAATCTTCTTGATAACTTCTTCCCGATGGTTGAAGATTTCTTCATTAGTGAATCGGATGACTGTGTAACCCCATTGCTCAAGGTCACGAGTCCGTTCCTCATCCTTTATAATCTGTTCATCATAAAAATGATACTTACCATCAATTTCAACAATAAGTTTATACTTAAGGTTGATGAAGTCGGCAATGTATTGTTTGATGATATGTTGTCTACGAAACTTATATCCACTTTGTTTTCCTTTTAGGTATAACCAAAGTAGATTTTCTGCTTGTGTAGCGTACTGTCTGTTCTTGATAGCATTCGCTTTCAGCAGTTCATACTCTATCTCATCAGCCGTTTCGTAGATATACATAGTCTAATCAAGTCTTACTTTTATCCCCCTTGTTCAATTAGTTTCCCTCCCATCTCTTCAAAAAGGGCTACTATGACCTTTCTTATCCTATTTGTCTCCCTCCCCTTTCGGGGAGGGTCGGGGTGGGGCCCTACATCCTCTCTGGCACCTCAATACCGAGCAATGCCATACCATTCTTGATGACCTTAGCCACATTCTTGGCAATCACAAGGCGGGTAATCTTCTCTGCTTCGGTGTCAGCGTTGAGGATGCTGTAGTCATGATAGAACTGGTTGAACTCCTTAGTCAGCTCATAGCAGTAGTTTGCAATACCACTTGGACTATAGTCGATACCAGCCTGTGCAACTGCAGCACCGAAGTCATTGAGCTTCTGGATGAGTGCAATCTCCTTCTCATTGAGTGGAGCATCGTCGTTAAGTGATGCTGGCAAGGTGATGTTCTGTGCCTCAGCCTTACGGAGGATACTGCGGATACGTGCGTAAGTGTACTGGATGAATGGTCCTGTATTACCATTAAAGTCGATAGACTCCTCTGGGTTGAAGAGCATATTCTTGCGTGCATCAACTTTAAGGATGAAGTACTTCAGCGCACCCATACCCACAATACGTGCAATCTCGTTCTTCTCTTCCTCTGTGATACCTTCCAACTTGTTCACCTTATCCTCACTAAGACTCTTTGCGTTCTCAATCATTGATGCAACAAGGTCGTCTGCATCGACAACTGTTCCCTCACGGCTCTTCATCTTACCGTTTGGCAATTCTACCATACCGTATGAGAAGTGTACAAGGTCTTTACCCCATTTGAAGCCCAAACGGTCCAAGAGGATAGAGAGAACTTGGAAGTGGTAGTTCTGCTCGTTACCAACGACATAAATCATCTTGTCGATAGGGAAGTCGTTGAAACGCATCTCTGCTGTACCAATATCTTGTGTCATATAAACCGATGTGCCGTCCTTGCGCAACAAGAGTTTCTGATCTAAGCCCTCATCGGTGAGGTCAGCCCATACTGAGTTGTCTTCCTTGCGGATGAAGAGACCCTTTGCAAGACCTTCTTCCACCTTTTTCTTACCAACAAGATAAGTGTTTGATTCGTAGTAAATCTTATCGAATCCAACGCCCATAGCCTTATAAGTCTCATCGAAACCAGCGTATACCCAGTTGTTCATCTTCTCCCACAAAGCACGAATCTCTGGGTCGTTAGCTTCCCACTTCACGAGCATGTCGTGTGCCTCCTTAATCAGTGGAGCCTCGTGTTCAGCCTTTTCCTTTGCTTCATCGGCTGTCATACCCTCTTTCTCATACTGCTCCTGCAGTTGCTTGCACTCCTCTTTGTAGTGCTTGTCGAAGAGTACGTAGAAGTCACCAATCAAGTGGTCGCCCTTCTTGCCGGCCTGCTCTGGTGTGATACCATTGCCCCACTTCAGCCAAGCCAACATAGACTTACAGATGTGGATACCACGGTCATTAACGATATTTGTCTTTACCACCTTGTTACCATTAGCCTCCATAATCTGTGCTAACGACCAACCGAGGAGGTTGTTACGTACGTGACCAAGGTGAAGTGGCTTATTTGTGTTAGGTGAAGAGTATTCAATCATCACCAATGGACTCTCGTCTGTCACACGCTTCTCGCCAAACTTCTCGTCAGCGTTGATGTCATTCAACAGACCTGTCCATGCTGCCTGCGCAATAACGAGGTTGAGGAAGCCCTTTACAACGTTGAAGTCGGCTACAGCCTTACAGTTCTTTTTTAGGTATTCACCTAAATCCTGTGCCGTATCTTCAGGCTTCTTGTGTGAAGTCTTCAGCAATGGGAAGGTGACGAGTGTGAGGTTACCCTCAAAGTCGCTGCGTGTCTTCTGCAGCTGAATCATCTTTTCAGGAACTTCTGTTCCATACAATTCCTTTACAGCTGCAAGTGCAGCAACGGTAATTTGCTCTTCTATCTTCATCTTTTGTTTCTTTTTATCTGTCTGCAAAGTTACGGAAAATCAGCCAAATAACGGCAGGAGGAGAGGGGTTAATTCATAATTATGATTGGTTTTAATTCAGAATTCAGAATTCATAATTCAAAATTCATAATTATGATAAGTTTTGATTCAAAACTTATATCTCATACTTTATAATTTTATTGTTTGTTAATTGTAATTGTGATTGCCTTTTGTGCTGTCTGATAAACATTCTTGTGTAAGCTTGTTAGTAGTGTTTTGTGGTGGTGTTGATGCTCAGCACGAGTGGTGTTGTTGGTAAGCACCAATGGTGTTGAGCGCTAATCGCCATGCAATATATGACGGGGGAGATATCAACTTGTTGTTAAAAAAGAGTCATACTATCAAGAAGTAATTAATGGTTATTCGATGTAGGCGCTTACTTTTTTAAGTTTAAAACGATGATAATAGAGGATATATGATTTAAGTTTTATCGGCTATAATGCTCACTTTTAGTTGTAAAGTTTTGTATTTATGTATGTTGAGTTCTGTTGAAAAGTAGTTTTATTTCTTGTTTATTTGCAATATTTACGCTATCTTTGCGATTAGATTAACTATAAAAAATAGATCATATGCGTAAAAGTATTCAGAAGTGGACTTATGCCCTTGTAGCCAGTGTTTTTGCATTGGTAATGTGTTTTAGCCTTAGTGCTTGCGGTAGTGATGATGACAATGATGTAAATAATGGGATAAGTCCTGTTCTTTACAGTGATTTTGGAGGTGAAATCGGTGTCAACTATCCATTGGGTATCTCAGGTAAATTTGTTGGTTTCTCTATTCCTAAGAGCCAGGCAGGAAAGATTGTTGACTTAACAAAGGGCGGCGATTGGGTAGCTGGTGGTTCTGTCGTTGGTGGTTTGTATAGGTATGATGACCATTTCTTCCAGAAGGGAAGTTATGTTTATCTTCTCAGGACGGGTGCAAATGAGATAGAACTCCGTTATAAATATATTTGGAAAGAAGGTACAGCAACTCGTACAATAGAGGGAAACTATAAGAACGTAAAGATGACAACGCATCAAGATGCGATTGATTGGGCACATAGGCAGGGCTTGTATTAAAGTCTAATTAGCTTTTTCAGAAGAAATCATAAAAGGAGATTGTACCAGAGTATCATGTTCTACCATTGATATTTCTGGCATAATCTCCTTTTATTTTTTGCTTTCTCTTACTGCGCATTAAGGAGGTGATAAGGGAGAAAAGATGAAAACGTGTGTCTTGTTTGTAAATCCCCTCTTGTTCAGACTATGCCTTTTCTGCATAATATCCACCCTTTTCTTTGATATAATCAATGAGTTCTGCAAAGATTTGATTTTGTCTTAATGTCGGCTCATTACCTGTAAGAATCAACTGTTTGCGGGCTCTTGTGATGGCAACATTTAGTTTACGGTCGATGGGTTGACCATCTTCGTAGAATGTGTTGGCGGTGAGGAAATCGAGTTGATAGCGACTTTGAATGGTGAAAGAATAAAGAATGATGTCACGCTGGCTACCCTGATAGCGTTCTACTGTGTCAATACTGATTTCTTCCAATTCGGGAATACCGAGTTTCTCAATCTCCTTTCTAATCATTGCAATCTGGTTGCGGTAAGGCACGATGATACCAATAGACTTCTGTGGGTCGAAGTTATTGCCGAGTTGTCGGTATAAACGTCTAAGCAGGTCGGTAATGATACGTGCCTCCTCCGTGTTTACCTTCTCTGAAATATTCAGTTGTCGACATGGCTTTGAAGGGATGAAAATCATACGATGTGCCTTCAAAACATCATCCGTCTCGTCCTCACTCGTTTCGTTATAATTCAATGTCTGCTCTAATTGGTGCGCTAATGGTACACATTCAAGTTGTTCGCGTGCATAAAACTTGCGATTAGCAAAATCGGCAATGTCTGGGTGCATTCGTCCTTGTTTGTGCAGTGTACCAATAAAATCTGTACGACCTGCTGCCCGCTCGGTTAGGATGAGGCGTTCAAAGAGAGAGTTGGCGCATGATAAAAGATGAATATCTTTGAGCGAATTATTGGTTTCTTCCGCTTCTAAAGTGTCCTGTTGTTGCACCACAGCAGGCAATTGTTTATGATCGCCTATCAATATAAACCGCTCTATCGCACGCCTTTCTGCATGTCGGACCGTAAGTAAACCAATGATATTCGGTTCTAATATTTGACTTGCTTCATCAATGATGGCGAGGTCGAAATGCTTGATATTAAAGAGAGCAACATTGCTGTTCATTGTAGAGGTTGTAGCTACAACGATTTGAGCATCTGCTAAGGTAGACTTTATGCTGTTGAGGGTTGCGTTGTCATCTAACACTTCCTTCAACAGATGGTCACTATATTTCGGATCACAACTGAACTCATTACCAATGCGGATATAGTCAAGTTCGTTCTCAGTCAGCATATTACAAATCTCGTCAACAGCACGATTTGTATAGGCAAGGAGGAGGATTGAACTTTGAACTTTGAACTTTGAACTTTGAACTTTGGACTTTTCAGCCAACTGCTCACGCACAAGGAATTGCAGAGCCTGCGAGGTTTTGCCAGTGCCTGGAGGACCGATAAGAAGGAAATAATCCTGTGCCTGCTTTGCTTTCAAGATGATTTCGTCATAATCGGGATGGTAGCTGCGGGATAAGGTCAGCGACTTATCGACACATGGCACACGCTGTCCCAAAAGTAGCTGACGGCGTTCTTCGTTTGAAGTGATGAAGGTATAAAGACTTCTGATAGCCGATGTGCCACCTATGTCACTACCAGCATGCTCAATAGCGAAGTAATCTCCGCTGATAAGGTCAGGGTTTTGCTGTCCATCATTGAGGTGTACAACAATGCTGTTGCTATGTATCTCCTGCAAAGAACCTTTGAAAAGGATACTCATTCTCACGTCAGGAGCCTCGTTCTTCTTGTACGCATAGAGGTAAATCATATCTCCTCTGCGAAAGTTAGGGAGGAAATCTTCACCCTGTTGGGGTACAGCGAGTGTAATCGTATCATATCCGTTGAACGAGCTGCTACGCTCTTTCTCGATGATAGTCAGTCCTGTATAGATGTTTCCTGTCTCTTTCTTCTCCGCAAGAGGCATGTTCCAAAGGTCAGCATTACTGTTTCCTACACCTTCCTGTACACCCACTTTCGACACTAATTGTTCCTTGATAACAAAGGTCATCATACGTGTGAAATAAGCACGTTCGAGGTCGTTGAGTTGGTGAAGTGGTGCCAGTGTTTCAGTGAGTTGCGGCAAGAGGTATCTATTGTAGAAGTTATCGTTTTGCTTCTCAACGTTCAATGTCTGTGGTGTGAGCAATGGCAACATCCTATCAAAGCCATTATCAGCCATCCAGAACTCTGTTGCCACGGCTTGATTACGGAAGCGGATAGCTTCACGAATCAGCTTTTGCAGTGGCTCCACTTCGAGGAGTCCGTCAGGTAGGGGATATTTAGAATACAACAGTTGGATGTGTGCATTCTTCGGACTGAGTTGGAAGTTATATTGCAAGATACCGTAGTAGAGCAACACCTGCACGTAGTGTTTCTCAACATGGAGTGAGCCATGCGGATTTTTGTATTTGCGTTCAATAAAAGTATTCTTGCCCGACTTCTGCTCAACAAGTAGTTTTAAGTCGGTTGTCATCAAGTCAACACGACCCTGTATGCCCAATCGTTCGCATACAAAGGAAGGTTCAAGAATCGCTTTCTCACGGTCGAAGGTTTGGAAGATTTCGTCAACAATCCCTTTGATGTTCTCCACCTGTCGTTCTGCATCTTGTTTGAAAGACGCTGCATCAAAGTCGGGGCAGGTCGCATAGTCCAAAGCCTTCTCTTTGAAGTTAGAACGGAAGGTTTCTTTAATGTCGTATCCTGCAGGATGATTGATGATATCATCGAGTGCAGAACCAGCGAAGTTACCTAATACAATGTGTTTATTGCTGAGGCGGGGAGTAAGTCTGTTGACAGTGAAAAGCAACGGATGGTGTCCATAACTTTCAAAACAATTAGCAATGGTAGAGATATCTATCAGATAGTCTGGCTCAACGACGATAAGACGCGGTATGACCTTTTTTCGTGTAACAGTGCAGTCAAGAAGATTCAGCTGCATTCCTTCGCGTAGCATCGGGCGTAAGTAGCTGAAATCAATGTAGTCTGGCGTGTTCATATAGTCCACCATCAAGAGTTCTTCGCTACTGTCTTGATTGGTTACAGCCACCTGAATAGTACTCTCGTCCCACTCTCTTACGATACAACGAATGTAACGATAATTCGTAATCTGTATATTCTCCGTTGTGCGTCCACGTGCAGGAATTTTTCCAACAAGGAACGAAGGGATAGCCTCCTGTACAACAGCAGAAACGAAAATAGCCAAGGCACGACAGTCGTAAGCCACGTCTTCAGGGAGAATAGGGGCATTAGAGTTACTGTGCCGACGCATTTTCTGAATCGCCACAATATCCTGTGGGGCAATGTTATGCTGCCTACAGAGCGACTCCACCTGCGAAGAAAGGTTGCCGAAACCATGTCGGGTGTTTTTTAATCCTTCATGACAAGCAATGACGAGCGTCTCGTGCATGATGAGTGCCTGTGCTTCAGATGGTGCCGAAAGGATGTCAGCGATACGTGAGAAAAGTTCGTGTGCCATAGGATAAAGTCTCCTCAGTCCTCTTGGTAAAGAGGTATTACATTTTTACAATGCGTGAGGACTAATTCGTTGGGTTATGTTTTGAGTGGGTGTTATTGCTTAGTTATCAGTTGGTTGTGATCGTTTTTTATTGTAAAAAGCCTATTGTTGTGAATTATTTTCATGAAGAGAAGAATTTATTTTCATGAAAATAAATATTTCTTTTCACGATGAAAAATATTTCTTTTCATGAAAATAATTCGCAAAAATGAGTCTTTTCGCCTGCTTACTGTCCTCCTAAGCGTTCAAAGAAAGTGATAATTTCCTCCCAAGTCTTGAACTCTTCGCTACCGAAAAGTAGGCTTGTGCCGAGGAAGTCATCGTGTTCAGTACTACTGATGAAGTAGTCGCCATAGAGAAGTTGAGGCTGGTTTGTGAAGATTGTATGGTTCCATGCTGGTGCGCTGAAGGCATCTTCTATCCATGCCTGCTGTTCAGTGATGGCTGATGGATTGTTGGTTGGTGCAGGACACACAAAGAATACGTTGTAGTTATCAAGTAAGAACTCGTAAGCTTTGTTCAAACTTGATTTCGGTTTACCATATCCATCAGCGAGTGTGTTCTGGTCAATGAGTACCGTACGACGCTCGCGGCCTTCCTGTCGGTCGTCAATCCATCGGATAACAGGCATGAGGTAATGGAAAACAGCTTTCTCGATGAGTCGGTGTTCACCATGAAAACGGATCGCCTGAGGGTAATGTTCGTTGAAAAGCTCGAAGGTGTGGACAAATGGGTCAGCATCACCAAAGAGTCCGAAGACGTGTTGCTGCTCTTCCTCTGTCACTTGTGAGAAACACTTTTCAGTTATCTCTTTGTATTCCTTTACCAATGCTTTGGTTACGATAACCTCTTGTACGCCATCTTGTCGTGGATTTTGGAACACCTGTTTGCCCATCATATTCGTCTCGCTGATGGTTGTTCCCATTTGAAAAGCGGGATTCACGCAGATACGGTCGACACCATAAAGCATCTCGGTGTACATACCTCCCATTGAAGTGCCAATGATTAGGTCGGGCTTTTCGCTATCAACGAGGTTGTGCAATAGTTCCATTGCCTCCTCAGGATGTATGGGGAGGTCGGGCGCAATGACGGTAGCTTCGGGCATATAGTCCCTCAGTATCTGTACCGTATGACTTGAACCGGCTGACATAAAGCCGTGAACGTAAATAATCTTCTTTCCTACCATGAGGTCGGGAAAGGTCTTTTTATATTGATTTTCCATTGTTTCTTTTTAGGAGTTAAAGGAGTTGAAGGAGTGAAATGGAGGGAGATGAATCTGGAGTTAAAGGAGTTAAAGGAGTGAAAGGGAGTTAAGACAAATGTGTTGTGGGTGTCTTTATATTGATTTTCCATTGTTCCTATTTGGGAGTTAAAGGAGTTGAAGGAGTGAAATGGAGTTAAGATAAATGTGTTGTGGGTGTCTTTGTATTGATTTCTCATATTAAAAACAACTCCAAGTCTTGCCATGTAGCACTCTTTTTCAAGTCCTTTTAAACGAGTATGTATGAGATAATCGTGTGATAACTATCCCCCTCTTTTCCCCTTTTTGCCTCCCCTCCCTTCGGAGGGGTCGGGGGAGGCTTCCTATATCAGTGGCAAACTGATTCCATTTATCTTCTGATAGATATCGAGTGCATAGATATCTGTCATTCCACTGATGAAGTCGAGGACTGCCATGATACGTGTTTCAAGGCAAGGACTTTGGATGTCATATTGGCTTGAAAAGCGTCGGATGAGTTGTTGACTGTGGAAGTGTTCTGGCTCAACGGCAGCACCAATGAGAGCTTTCATCAGTGTTTCCATAATCTTATAGCCTGATAACTCAACGTCGAGGACTGCTTTACTGCGGTAAATTCTATCCACTGAGACTTCTGTGCAGTGTTTGTAAGCCTGTCGGGGAAGCTCAGAAATATGCTTGATGAGCGACCCTTCGAAGGTTCCATTGAGTATCTCCTCTTCGTGTTCAACAAAGACATTGACGCATTCTGCCTCCAATAATCCTACGGCACAGGCACGGAAGTAAACAACTTGTTCGTTTTGGTCGGTCACACCCTCGTCTTCTATGCGCTTTCTAATGCTCTTTCTGGTTTCTTTATCGAAGAAGCCAAGGAGCAAATCGGCTGTCTCCTCAAACGAAAGAAGTTTGAGTTTGTGGGAGTCTTCGATATCCATAATCTCGTAACAGATATCGTCTGCTGCCTCCATAAGATAGGTCAACGGATGACGAACATAATAGATACCAGCCTCAGAGCTATCCTTTTGAATGATACCTAATTCATCAGCAATCTTCTTATAGGTTTCTTCTTCCGTAGCAAAGAAACCGAACTTGCCGTGTTTACTTGCATAGGTAGAGCTGAAAGGATATTTTACGATACTTGCTAAAGTGCTATAAGTCATAACGAATCCACCTTCTCTTCGGCCTAAGAAACGATGGGTCAGCAAGCGGAAAGCATTGGCATTGCCCTCAAAATGAGTAATATCTTCCCAGAAGTGTGGGCTAACTTTCTCCTTCAAGCTAATCCCTGGACCCTCTGTGAAGAATGCCTGCATAGCCTTTTCGCCACTATGCCCGAAGGGAGGATTACCCATGTCGTGTGCATAACAAGCTGTCTGTACGATGGTTCCAATCTCTTCAA
>ERZ1674166.145-NODE-145-length-11692-cov-5.139555_pt1 | contig 11692 bp, 9 predicted proteins | sample MGYA00581293_ERZ1674166 | MGnify/ENA primary metagenome ERZ1674166 (study PRJEB41354, sample SAMEA4873350) | human saliva metagenome | biome: human-associated habitat [ENVO:00009003]; feature: mouth environment [ENVO:08000002]; material: saliva material... | reverse complement strand
CGCCAGCCCGAGTTCACCCAGCTCGACATCGAGATGAGCTTCGTGGACCAGGACGACGTCATCGAGGTCGCCGAGGACGTCCTGAAGAACGTGTGGGCGCTCATTGGCTACGACCTGTCCACCCCGATCCCGCGCATGACCTACAAGGACGCCATGGAGCGCTTCGGCTCGGACAAGCCCGACCTGCGCTTCGGCCTCGAGCTGACCGACCTCACCGAGTACTTCAAGGACACGACCTTCCGCGTGTTCCAGGCACCCTACGTGGGCGCCGTCGTGATGCCCGGCGGCGGCTCGCAGCCGCGCCGCACCTTCGACAAGTGGCAGGAATGGGCCAAGGCGCGTGGCGCCAAGGGCCTGGCCTACGTCACGATCGCCGAGGACGGCACGCTGGGCGGCCCCGTCGCCAAGAACATCACCGAGGCCGAGCGCGAGGGTCTGGCCGCCGCGACCGGCGCGAACCCCGGCGACTGCATCTTCTTCGCCGCCGGCAAGCCCACGCCCTCACGCGAGCTGCTGGGCGCCGCCCGCCTGGAGATCGGCAAGCGCTGCGACCTCATCGACCCCGACGCCTGGGCCTTCACCTGGGTCGTCGATGCGCCCCTGTTCAAGCCCACCGGCGACGCCGTGGCCGAGGGTGACGTCGCGCTGGGCCACAGCGCGTGGACGGCCGTTCACCACGCCTTCACCTCGCCGAAGCCCGAGTGGGTCGACTCCTTCGACAAGGACCCGGGCAACGCGCTGGCCTACGCCTACGACATCGTCTGCAACGGCAACGAGATCGGCGGCGGCTCCATCCGTATCCATCGCCGTGACGTCCAGAACCGCGTGTTCAACGTGATGGGCATCGGCGAGGAGGAAGCCCAGACGCAGTTCGGCTTCCTGCTGGATGCCTTCAAGTACGGCGCCCCGCCGCACGGTGGTGTCGCTTTCGGTTGGGACCGCATCGTCTCCCTGCTGACGAAGTCCGACTCGATCCGCGACGTCATCGCCTTCCCGAAGTCCGGCGGCGGTTTCGACCCGCTGACCGAGGCCCCGGCCCCGATTACGCCCGCGCAGCGTAAGGAAGCTGGCGTCGACGCGAAGCCGAAGAAGCGCGGCGAGGAAGCCTCCGACGAGGACAAGAAGTGATCTAGGTCGCGCAAGTCGTGTCCACGAAACCCCCATCCGGCCCCGGCCGGTGGGGGTTTCGTGCACAATAGATGCATGTCGTACGTTGAGATGCATCCGGAAAATCCTCAAGCACGTCTGGTTAACACGGTCGTTGACCTGCTGGAGCGCGGCGGTACGATTGCGCTGCCCACGGACTCCGGCTACGCGATCGCGACCAAGATCGGCAACAAGTCGGGCATGGACACGATTCGCACGGTCCGTAAGCTCGACGACAAGCACAACTTCTCGCTGCTGTGCCACTCCTTCGCCCAGCTCGGCGAGCTGGTCATCGTGGACAACCACGAGTTCCGCACGATGAAGGCGCTCACCCCCGGACCCTACACGTTCATCCTGCGTGGCACCAAGGAGGTCCCGCGCATCATGCTGAACAAGAAGAAGCACACGGTGGGCGTGCGCATCCCGGACCACGTCATCACGCAGGCGATCGTCGAGGCCCTCGGTGAGCCGCTGGCCTGCTCGACACTGATTATGCCGGGCGAGACCGAGCCGCTGACGGACGGCTTCGAGGTGGACGAGCGCATCGGCCACCAGGTCGACCTGGTCGTGGTGGGGCCGGTCGGCGTTGCTGAGCCGACGACGGTCATCAACTTCGCGGGCGGGGATGCCGTCGTGGCGCGCGTGGGCGCGGGCGACATTTCGCTCTTCGACTGATCTGTGGCCTTCGAGGAATCGTCTTTTTCTCAGACGGGCTTTTGTCGGCTGACGCCCGGCGCGATGGCGCGTCGGCGCGTCGGTACGAGCGGGCTTCCCCTTGTGGGGGAGCGCCTGCTCATCGACGGCGTTGACGCCGTTCGCGTCACGTTCCGGTGTGAGGCGCCGCAGCGCGCGCAGTGCTACCTCCTGCTCAATACGGTGACGGATCGTTCGCGTGAGCATATCGATGCCTTCCGCATGGATTGGCGCGACGGTGCCCGCGAGCTGGAGTGTGCCCTCCCCGCCGATGTGATCCTCAGCTATCAATTTGCCCTGTGCGGGCCGGGTGGGATTGATCCGCGCGTGCGTGTCGACATGGGGAGCTGGGTTCGCCTCGTCGAGGAAGCGCGGCCGGACGCCTGTAACCCGCTCAGGCTCGTCAACGGGCGCGGGCACGCCGCGTCGATTTTTGTTGGACCTGATGCACAGATGTCCTGGCCGGGCGGTGACGTCGATGCCCCATCGATGCGCGCCACGCGCGAAGAAGAAATCGGGGCCAGGGTCCGTGCCCGGATCGGAGGTGGGCTCTCCCGATGCGTCGTCGCGCACGACGGGGAGCAGGCGCCCACGCGTACGCTCGTCGTCTTCGATGGCGACGTGTGGCGTGCCAACGGTGTGGGCTGGTTGACGCGGCGCTACCCGGGCTTGCGCGTCGTGACGATCGGCGCGGGTGATGTGGAGGCCAGGCGCCGAGAGCTGACGGACGCCGATGCGGTGAGCGCGCTGCTGGGCGCGGTGTGTGACGTGGCTGGGGTCGGTCCCGTGGCCGTGGCCGGTCAGTCTTTTGGTGGCCTCGCGGTGCTTCAGGCCGCGCTCGGCGGCTCCGTCCCCGTCGAGTGTTTTATCGCACAGTCTCCGTCCCTGTGGTGGGGTGGGGACGTACGAGGCCGGGGCGAGGGCGCGCTGATGGGTGACCTTGGCAGGGGTGCATGTCGGTCACTGTCTGGCTTGACAATCTGGTGTCAGGTGGGTGCGCGCGAGGTGGCGATGGCCCCCGTCGTTGAACGTTGCGCCGCCCTGCTGGGGGAGTGCGGTGCGCTTGTCAGGCTGGAGCGTTATTCGGGTGGGCATGATGTTGCCTGGTGGAGAGAGGGACTACTGGCTGCACTCGACGAGTGGTGTGTGTGAGCCTGTCCGACTGGGGAACTTGTCAGGATATGCAGTCATTACCAGGTTAGGCTTGCCTATGTCCTAATCGTGACCTAGACGAAACGAGGAACACGTGCACACGTCGATACGAGTTCGCGCCATCGTGGCCGTGGCCCTGGCGGCCCTGACCCTGGGAGCTTGCTCCTCCACCTCGCCCACCCCGGCCTCGTCCTCCGATCCGGCTGACGCTGCCCAGACCCGCATCGTCACCGACGCGTCCGGGCAGGAGGTGACCCTCCCGGCCCATCCGACTCGCGTTGTGACGCTGTCTGAGCCGACGACCGATAACGCGCTCGCTCTCGGTGTGACTCCCGTCGGTGTCGTCTCGGGTCGCGGCCAGACCACCGTCCCCAACTACCTGGCCGATCGCGCGGGTGACATCCCGATCCTCGGCTCGATTGGCGCGCCGAACCTGGAGGCGATCGGGGCGGCCCGCCCCGACCTGATCCTCGTCGACGGAACGTCGGTGAAGGACAACGACAGCGAAACCCTGAGCGCTCTGGGCCAGATTGCCCCCGTCTTCTTCACCACGCAAAAGGGCGGCGACTGGCGCGAGACCTTCACCCTGACGGCCGACGCGCTCGGCGTTGCCGACCAGGCTGAGACCAAGCTCGCGGAATTCGACAAGCACGTTGCCTCCGTCAGCGCCCGTCTGAAGGACGCTGGATACCTCGACCAGACCTACTCCGTCGTGCGCTGGCAGGGTGACAGCGCGGGCCTGATCCTCAAGGAGCTGCCCGCCGGCCAGGCGCTGACCGCGCTCGGCATGAAGCGCCCCGCGAACCAGGACCGCGACGGTGAGGGCCATTCCGAGCCGGTCTCGCTGGAAAATATCGACCAGATCGACGCGGACTGGATTTTCTTCGGCACGCTGGGCAAGTCCTCGGTCAACAACCCCTCTGCGGGCGGCGGCACGGGCGTTGAGGCGTCGGCGGCTGCCCTCGAGGAAGCCAAGTCGACCGTCGGCTTTGATTCGCTTCGTGCCGTTCAGGCCGACCACGTCATCCCCGTCGACGGCTCCCTGTGGACCTCCACCGGCGGCTACCTCCTGATGGACGGCATCGTTTCCTCCATCGAAGCCCAGTTTGTCCCGGCGTCCTGACGCTGGAGATGAGCGCGCCCGATCAGGCGTGGGCCTGACATGAGAGCCCGCAGCGTGACCAGCGCCGCCACCGCTTGCGCCGTGGCGGCGCTGGTCCTTGCCCTCATCATCGTTGCTTCGCTGGCGCTGGGGTCGCGGCACATTGAACCTGCCCTCGTGTGGGACGCGCTTCGCTACGGCGGCCAGACCCAGGACGCGCGGGTGGTGCTCTCGCTGCGCGTACCCCGCACGCTTGCCGCGCTCGTGATCGGTGCTGCCCTCGGGCTCGCGGGATCGATCATGCAGGCCGTGACTCGCAACCCGCTGGCTGATCCCGGCGTGCTCGGCGTCAACGCCGGGGCGGCATTCCTCGTCGTCGTGGCAACCGCAGTGGCGGGTGTATCGACGCGCGCGCTGACGATGGGTGCAGCGCTCATCGGAGCGGGCGTGGCGGCCGCGCTCGTCTTTATGCTGTCCGGTCGCGGCGGGGCGGGGTCGCGGGCACGCCTGGCATTGGCCGGCATCGCCGTCTCCGCTGCGCTCGCGTCCCTGACGCAGGCTGTCCTGGCCGGTCATCAATTTGCGTTCAATGAGTTTCGTTACTGGGTCTCGGGATCCCTCGAGGGCGTGGACATGGCCTCGCTGACCTGGGCGGGCACCATCATCGCCTGCGGGGCGGTGCTGGGCGCGCTGCTGACCTCCGCGCTCGGCGTTCTGACCCTCGGCGACGATGCTGCGCTCGGACTGGGCGTCCGCGTGCGCCTGATCCGATGTTTGGCAACCCTGGCTGTCACGGCTCTGGCGGGCGGGGCAACCGCGCTGGGTGGGCCCCTGACCTTCGTCGGTCTAGCTGTGCCCCTCCTCGTGCGTCGCGCGGTTGGTGCTCGCCAGGGTGCTATTGCCGTGTGGTCTGCGGTGGTTGGTGCCGCGTGGGTGTGCGCCGCCGATGTTGCCTCGCGGCTGGTGCTGGCCCCACAGGAGGTTCCCGTCGGCGTCGTCGTCGCCCTGGTTGGCGCCCCCTTCTTTGTCCTGGGTGCGCGCGGGAAGGGAATGTCATGAGGGAATCCTCCAGCCGCTACGCGCTCCTGTCGAACGCGTCATTCTCCGTGCGCCTGCACCGGCGCAGTGCGCTCGTCGTGAGCCTCGGACTTCTGTCTCTTCTCGCGCTTGCCCTGTATTCGCTGACGCTCGGAGACTACGGGCTCAGCGTCGAGCAGTCGCTGCGACGCCTCGTGGGAGACGGCGGCCCCACGGATGACTTCCTGGGCGTGTACTTCGTCCAATCTGTCCGTCTTCCCCGCGTTATCGCGGCGGTGGCGGTGGGATGCTCGCTCGGTGTGGCGGGTGCAATCTTCCAGACCCTGTCGGGCAACCCGCTCGGTAGTCCCGACATCGTCGGGCTGTCGACGGGCTGTGCGACCGGCGCGCTTGTCGCGATCATCGTGCTGGGCGCCAACCCGGCGACCACCTCCGCGGGTGCGCTGATCGGCGGCCTGGCCTCGGGGGCTCTCATCGTGGCGTGTGCGGGCGGCGTGCGTGTCACGGGTGTGCGCGTCGTGCTCGTCGGTATCGGCTGCTCGGCCGCGCTGCGCGCCCTTAATTCCCTGCTCATCGTCAAGGCCCCGCTGGAGGCTGCCCAGCGCGCCCAGCTGTGGAGCGCCGGCTCCTTCGCGGGGGTGACGATGCCTCGCGTCGGCGTGCTCGTCGTTGTCCTCCTCGCTGTCTCGTTACCGCTCGCGGCCTGCACGGCGCCGCTTGGCTTGCTCGCGATGGGAGACGATGTCGCGACTGGCCTGGGCGTTCGCGTGCGCAGGCTTCGGGTGTCGCTCATTGCCACGGCGATGGTCTTGGTGTCGCTTGCGACGGCGGTTGCGGGTCCGGTCGCCTTCGTTGCTCTGTCCGCCCCTCACGTGGCCCGTCGCCTGTGCGGAAGTGGGGGAGTGGGGCTCGCGTCATCGGCAGTCCTGGGAGGCCTCCTCGTGCTCGTGTCTGACGTGGTCGCGCAAAGACTCTTAGCGCCCCACGAGCTGCCGGTTGGCGTGGTCACCGGCGTCGTGGGAGGCGTGTATCTCCTGTTCTTGTTGGTTCGTGAGGTGAGGTGAGGTCATGGGACGTGACAGTGGTGCGAGCGGGCTGTCGGCCCGCGAGATTACGGTCGGCTACGGGAAGGATGCGCCGATCTTGGAGGGGTTGTCCCTCGACGTCTTAGAGGGGGAATTGACCGTCATTGTCGGCCCAAACGCGTGCGGTAAGTCGACGCTCCTGCGCTGCCTCGCCCGCGTCCTGGGCGCGCGCTCGGGCGTCGTCGAGTTGGATGGGGTCGAGCTGGGCACGATGAATCAGAAGGCTCTGGCGCGTCGGCTTGGCCTCCTTGCTCAGTCGTCGGTCGCTCCTGGCGACATGCTCGTGGAGGACCTGGTGGCGCGTGGCCGCTACCCTCACCATGGCCTCGTGCGCCAGTGGAGCGCGGTCGACGACGAGGCCGTGGCTGGGGCGATGCGCGACGCCGGGGTGAGTGCGTTGGCCGGGCGAAGGGTCGGGGAGCTTTCCGGTGGACAGCTCCAGCGCGTATGGATTGCGATGGCTCTGGCGCAGTCGACGGATATTTTGCTGCTGGATGAGCCGACGACCTACTTGGACCTCAATCACCAGCTGGAGGTGCTGCGCCTTGCGCAACGGCTGCAACGCCAGGGGCGAACGATCGTCGCGGTGTTGCACGACTTGCACCTTGCGTTCCGCTACGCCACACACCTGGTGTGTATGAGGCAAGGCAGAGTTATCGCCCAGGGGGCGCCGGGCACGGTTGTGACTCCTGAGCTCATCGAGAGTGTGTTCGACGTGCCCTGCGTCGTCATCCCTGATCCTGAGACAGGTGCGCCTCTGGTGGTGCCCCGTCGTTAGCGGGGTGGGGAATGTCTTTCATAGTCTCAAATGCTGACCAATAGGTTATGTCCGACAACAGTTGTCCGATAATATAGCTCACAATTTTAGATGAAAGGGCTTGCTTTTCCCGGTAAAATGGCCTTTTGATGCAGTGGTCCGTGAATTTGCTTGTTGCTCGCAATTGCGTTGCGGACGCGAGGTAATACTATTGTGCGTACAGCCGTTAGTTACCCGAACACTGACATAGAGGATCTGTTCCCAATTGGGCAGATTTGCTAAAATTATCCACAAGAGAAGGAAGCAACACGCATGACGACACGGTCGCATTCGCGCAACAGGGGACTGCATATGTCCCTGCTTGCGCTGACCGCATCAGCGTCGATCGTCGTCGGCATGTTCGCGACCGCGGTACCGGCTTACAGTGATGACACTCCAGAGGTTCCCGCCGCTTCGTGCCTGGTTGAATCGGAGGGTGAGGCCAGCGTCTTCGTTTCCTCGGTTGTGCATGCGGGTGAGTCCCTGTACCTAGAAGGTCGCGGATGGACCGCGGGGACGGACCAATCGCGCGGGTTCGTCGTCGTCACGCTCGATGATGGCGCGGTCGAGCGCGGTGCTGACATGGAACTGCCCGAATGGGTCCCGACCGGCGTGGCGCGCAACAGGAGTGCGTGGGCCGTTCTCGAGGTCAACTCAGAGGGCGCCTTCTCCGGTGATATCCCCGTCCCCTCTGCCTGGGCTGTGGGCGAGAGTCATCAGGTCGCCATCGGCGATGGTGTGAGCGGAACCTATGTCAGCGTCCAGGTCAGCGTCGTCGACGCCGCCGCGGGTGTACAGGCGTGCTCGCTGTCGGTCAATGAGCCCGATCCGGCCGATCCGGTTGCTCCGGCCGAACCGGCTCCCGACGTCCCGGGCGAACCGGCGTTTCCGAACGCCCCCGTTGCTCCTGCCCCCGAGGAGGTTAATGCGTCAACACAGCAGGATGGTCCTTCCGTGCCCGCTCAGCCCGCGGCCGATTCGGCGAGCAATGCCCCGGCCTCGTCCTCTGCGCCCGGCGCCGCGCCCTCCCCTTCGTCATCCGCCGCCCCGTCGCGCCGTGCGGGATCCTCGGGCAATGGCTTCGGCTCCAATAATTCCGACGATCCCACCCCCGAGGCGTCCACCTCCACCTCTCCGCAGGTCGTGTCCGCCTCCGAGATTCGACCGAAGGCTCATCAGGATCAGCAGGCCACCCAGCAGGCCGCCCGCGAAGAGGAGGGGCGTCTGAGCGGGTGGATTCTCGCAGGTGGGGGCCTGCTTGCTCTGCTCGGGGCCATCGTCACGGTCAGTATTGTGCGCAAGCCGCACGGCGGCCTCCAGTAGACTGGCCCATCTTCCTGTCATGCCAATGCGGTCACGATTAACCGCATGGTGCGTGTTCGCGCTTCCCATACAGGCGTCACACCTGTTACTCTGGTTATCAGACAATATCTTCTGAGTATTAAGTTCCTAAGGAGAACCGTTATGCAGCACGGACGGCCCACATCCGCCCTCGCCGCACGAGGGTTTATCGGCCGCAGCCGGGTAATGAGCGTGCTCATGGCCCTGTGCCTCTTCGGCGCGGTCGCGCTTGCCATTCCCGGTTTCACCGCGCGTGCACACGCAGATGACAGTATCTACGTCATCCCGAACACTACGTTCCTCGTCACTCTCGAGGATGCCTTCGACTTCGAGGCGAAGTACGGCAAGACCGGGTACTGGGGAGTCATCCTGGACAACGGCCGCGTGACACCGAACGATCCGCCGTCGTTTGAACGTCACGGCGAGATCGTGACCCCGACCGCGAACGACCTGTGGAAGGCGGTTCCCCTCAATAGCTACACGATGATTGTTCCCGTGCCCAACGGCACCAACAATCTCGAGGGCGTCACCTGGGAACCCGGCACGAATCACCGCATCACGATCGTCACCTATAAGGACGACAAGACCCTTGCTGAGACCGTGAGCTACTCCGTCACGGTGTACAAGCCGTACACCCCGGAGCCGACTCCCGACCCAACCGTTGACCCGGCGCCTGAGCCGACCGTTGATCCGGCGCCCGAGCCGCAGCCTGAGCCGACCGTTGATCCGGCGCCCGAGCCGCAGCCTGAGCCCACCGCGGATCCCCAGCCCGCCCCGAGCGTGATCCCCGTTCCCGCTCCGCAGCCTGACGACCCGCAGCTCCCGCCCGTTCAGCCCTCGCCGTCGGCGTCGGCGACTCCTTCGCCGACCCCCTCCGCTTCGGCCAACGCGACCCAGCCCTCGGACACCCCCGTGTCTCCGATCTCGGACGAGTCTCAGCTCACCGATGCCAACAAGGGTGGCGTGAGCGCCGCCTTCACGGGCGGCCAGCTGACGATCAACGTTCCCGCGGACAAGGCGGGTGCCGGTGAGTGGGTGAGCGCCAACATCATGCAGACGGGTGAGGCTCGCTGGCTCCAGGTTGAAAGCGACAACCAGGTGACGATGGATGTGACGGGCTTGCCGATGGGCGACTACAAGGTCGTCGTCGCGAACCGCTCGCACCAGCTCGTCGGCTGGGCCGAGTTCAAGGTCGCGTCGACTGTCGCGGCAGTCGGCGCGGGTGCGCCGGTGGATGCCTCCAGTTCGTTCAAGCTCCACGCGGAGGTTCTGTCGGCCTCGAACGGCGTTGATGAGTCTGAAGGGCTCAACGGGTATCTGCTGGGCGCCGGCGCGTGCATGCTGATTCTCGGTGGCCTCGTCGTCCTGCAGGTTCTGTCCGGACCGAAGATCGGGTCTACCTCGGATGGAGTCACCCTGACGTAAGCTAGATTTCATGGATCTGTTCGATTCTGAATCTTTCGACGAGTTGGGCGTGCCCGCGTTTTCCGCGGGTGCGCCCCTCGCCGTTCGTATGAGGCCTTCGCGCTTGGAGGAGGTCGTTGGTCAGGCCCACCTCCTGGGTGAGGGAGCGCCGTTGCGTCGGCTCCTGTCTCCCGAGTCGCGCGACGGGGTCGCCGTGTCCTCGGTGGTCTTGTGGGGGCCACCCGGGACCGGCAAGACGACTCTCGCCTACCTGATCGCGCGCGCGTCGGGCCGCCGCTTTGTCGAGCTGTCGGCGGTGTCCTCGGGCGTGAGCGACGTTCGCCGTGTGGTCGATTCGGCCCGTCGAACGCTCGCAACCGGAGGCGAGGAGACCATCCTCTTTGTTGATGAGGTGCATCGCTTCTCGAAGTCGCAGCAGGATTCTCTCCTGCCCGCGGTCGAGAATCGCTGGGTGGTTCTGGTGGCCGCGACGACGGAGAACCCATCGTTTTCGGTCATCGCGCCCCTGTTGTCACGATCGCTGCTGTTGACGCTGCATCCTCTGGGGCCCGAGGATCTTGAGGGTCTTATCCGGCGAGCGCTGAGCGATGAGCGTGGCCTGGCCGGTCGGCTTTCGATCACCGACGAGGCCGTGGCTGGCCTCGTGCGGCTGGCTGGGTCGGACGCGCGTAAGTCCCTGACGCTTCTCGAGGCGGCTGCCGGGGCGGCCAGTGATGATGGTTCGGGCGAGATCACGGTGGCCAGTGTTGAGGCCGCCGCGAACCAGGCGCTCGTGCGGTGGGGACGCGATCAGCACTACGACGTGACCAGCGCCTTCATCAAATCGATGCGCGGCTCAGACGTGGACGCGTCCCTCCATTACCTCGCGCGGATGATTGAAGCGGGGGAAGACCCCCGCTTCATTGCGCGGCGCATCATGATCGCGGCCTCTGAGGAGATCGGCATGGCGGCGCCGGAGGTGCTGTCGACGTGCGTTGCGGTCGCGCAGGGCGTGGCTCTCATCGGCATGCCCGAGGCGCGCCTGCTCCTCGCCCAGGCGGTCGTGGCTGTGGCGACTGCGCCCAAGTCCAACGCGACGTACCTGGCGGTCGATCGCGCCCTCGCGGACGTTCGAAAGGGGCGTGGGGGAGCGGTGCCCGAGCACCTGCGTGACGCTCACTATGCCGGAGCGCAGGCGCTGGGGCACGGGGAGGGCTACCTGTACGCCCACGATTATCCCCATCACGTGGCCCCCCAGCAGTACCTTCCCGACGACCTGGAGGGGACGCACTACTACGAACCGACCGAGAACGGGCATGAGGCGATGCTCACGAAGCGACTCGGTGCCATTCGCAATCTGCTGAAAAGACGCTAGGATGGAACAGTTGTCCGCTCACGCGGGCACCTGGGGCCTTAGCCGATGAACCCACCCGGGTACTGGAGTTGGCCCCATGTCGGGGATCCGCCCCGACATGACATGAGAAACAGGAAGAAGATTTCATGGCAACGAATCGTTCCCGCAAGCAGGTGCGCGAGTCCCGCGCCCTGGGCCTGGCCCTGACCCCCAAGGCCGTTCGCTACTTCGAGAAGCGCCCTTACGGCCCCGGTGAGCACGGCCGCACCCGCCGCCGCCAGGACTCCGACTACGCCGTCCGTCTGAAGGAAAAGCAGCGTCTGCGCGCTCAGTACGGCATCCGTGAGTCGCAGCTGCGCCGCGCCTTCGAAGAGGCCCGCCGCACCGCCGGCCTGACCGGTGAGAACCTGGTCGAGCTGCTCGAGATGCGTCTGGACGCTCTGGTCCTGCGCGCCGGCTTCGCACGCACGATCCAGCAGGCCCGCCAGGTGGTCGTCCACCGTCACATCCTCGTCGACGGCAAGATCGTCGACCGTCCCTCCTTCCGCGTCAAGCCCGGCCAGACCATCCAGGTCAAGCCC
>ERZ1674166.138-NODE-138-length-11997-cov-8.224334_pt1 | contig 11997 bp, 7 predicted proteins | sample MGYA00581293_ERZ1674166 | MGnify/ENA primary metagenome ERZ1674166 (study PRJEB41354, sample SAMEA4873350) | human saliva metagenome | biome: human-associated habitat [ENVO:00009003]; feature: mouth environment [ENVO:08000002]; material: saliva material... | reverse complement strand
CCTATCTTGACCCACGTGAAAGGGTTAATCCTGTTTTGGAACTTTTGTATAAGAATAGAGCAGGAATGATAGATAATAATGAATTAGAAAAAGGCTTAGAAGTATATCGTAATTTAGATAATCGAAAGGAACTTGAAGATTTCTACACGAAAACAGGAGTTCGGCATCAACATAATGTTAGCATTTTAGGTGGTAACTGGGCTAATCGTTATGCTGTTAGCCTTAATTATGATGGGAATAGCTATAATGCTCGATATCTATCATCAGAGAGATATGGATTTAGCTTACGTGATAACATTGGCTTCTTTAGATGGCTAAATGCTGACCTCAGTGTGACAGGTAGCTTTTCACGTGATAAGGGTGATACAGGTATGGGGCAGTTTACAGATATCTACCATAATTACCCTTCATATACAATGCTTCGTGATAAAAATGGAACACCAATTAACTTTCCTAAATATAAGTCCGATTATGAATTAGAACGTTTGAAAGAACTCGGGCTTATGGATGAGAGCTTTAATCCGATTACAAATCGAAAAGAAGAGAACTTCATAACGAAAGATCAATATTATAAGATTCAGCTTGGATTAAACTTTAAGATTGCAAAAGGTTTAAATTTTGATATTCGTTTCCAGACTGAGAATACTGTGAGTAAGACGACAGAGTTTCATAGTGCAGAATCATATTATGTACGTAATATGATTAACGATGCTGCACAGTATAATACTATGCGGAAGACTCTTACACTCAATGTTCCAAAGGGAGCACAGATGGGAGAGTATAGAAGTGATATGTCTGCTTACACGTTGCGTGCACAGTTAAACTTCTCCAAGGAATTTGGGAAAAACTCTATTACTGCAATTGCAGGTGGAGAGCGGAGACAAAAAAAGTCTACAGGAACCTCTATCTATTATATGGGCTTCGATGAAAGTAGTTTAGGATATAAGCCTGTTAATCCGTTGACGCTATCATCACTTATGCGAACAGAGTCGCTCAACGGTTATTTCATGTGGCAGTCTATTTATAACAATTATATAACGGATGTAGAAAATCGTTTTGTGTCCTTTTATAGTAATGCTGCTTATAGTTTTGATAATCGATATGATATAACAGGTAGTATTCGTGTAGACCAATCAAATCTATTTGGTACAGATCCCAAGTTTCAATATCGTCCACTTTGGTCAGTTGGTGGTGCGTGGCATATTATGCGAGAGAAGTTTTGGAAAGGTAAAGCATCATGGATTGATAATCTAACCTTAAGGTTAACTTATGGTATTGGTGGAAATGTTCCGAAAGATGCAGGACCTTATCTAACTTTAGAAGCTGCACGTTATAATCAGTGGAGTAGAGATTTTGCATCTGCTATTAAGAATCCACCTAATCCAACATTACGTTGGGAAAAGACAGCTACAACAAACATAGGTGTCGATTTCGCTTTCTTTGGGAATCGTATCACAGGTGCCTTGGAGTTCTATAACAAACGTTCGAATGATTTGTTGGCAAACAGGGAAGCTGACCCGACACTTGGATGGCGAAGGGTTACACTGAATTATGGTACAATGTATAACCGCGGTATTGAGTTTATGTTGAATAGTAATAATATAAGAACAACTGACTTCTCATGGTCTACTACTCTAAACTTTGGTTATAATAAGAATAAGTTGATAGATATAGATGACTCTGATATCAATGTCTTCGGTATAACTTCTGGTAATGCTTCTGTAAAGGGTTATCCATTGGGGGCAATCTTCAGTTTCCGTTATGCAGGGTTGAATGGAACAGATGGTACACCACAATATTATGTCGATGGTGGGAGTCGTGTTGCAAAGGAAGTTACATCTTTGGATGATTTGGTATATTCGGGAACAAGAATCCCAAAATATAATGGGTCTCTAACTAATATTTTCACTTATAAGAATTTTAATCTCTCTATTATGTTTGTCTATTATGGTGGACATGTACTTCGAGGTGAGGCTGCTCCTTTCCTTTCTGTTGCCCCAACAACAAATGTGAATCGAGATATTCTGAATAGATGGCAACAACCTGGTGATGAGAGACGAGCTAATGTAACTCCAGCATTTACGGGTTATAGCCTTGATGCAACAACGGTTCGTCACCCTTGGTATGCTGCTGATGTTCATGTTATTAAGGGAGATTATGTAAAGTTACGTGACTTGTCGCTTGCCTATAACTTTGATAAGCAGCTAATTGGGAAATGGGGGCTTAGTAATTTGGCTCTGATACTACAAGTGCAGAACCTCCTGACTTGGCATGCAAATAATGAAGGGATTGACCCTGAGGCTCTTGGAACATTTGGTTACGGATGGGGACAAAGAGGTATTCCTAACCCAACGACTTGGTCAATTGGTTTATCTGCTAAATTTTAAGTTAATAAGAAATGAAGAATGTTACGACAATATTGGCAATCTGTGTTGTGGTGATGCTAACGGGTTGCAATGATTATCTTGATATAAAGCCTAAGGGTGAGAAAATCCCTACAACGGTGAGTGATTATGAAACATTACTGAACTATGAAAGTGTGCAGAAAGTTTCAGACACTTATCCTGCATACCTTACGGATGATGTTTTTCTTCCTGATGTTGCAGAAGGTACTGCTACGCCTGGATTAAACAGTGTAGATCAGTCTATTCGTAACCTATATCTTTTTAAAAAGGATGTTTTTGGCGATGCACAAGATGATGGATTTTGGTTTGCTTCTTATAACCGAATTTATTATTACAATACGGTTATAGATAATATCATGAATGCTGACGGCTCTGATGAACAACAAAAACTCTCTATTCGAGCTGAGGCTTTGATAAGTAGAGCATTGGAGTACCTTTATCTTGTTAATGGTTACGCAAAACATTATGATGTACGTACGGCGGAGTCGGACCCAGGTGTACCTCTAATATTAGATGAGGATATTTCAAAGAAGAACCTTGTTAGGGCAAGTGTAAAGGATGTTTATGCACAGATTTTATCTGACTTACAAACTGCTTTGCCGAACTTACCTGTGCAGGCTAAAGGAAATGCTTTTAGAGCATCAAAGGCTGCAGGATATGGTGTTTTGGCTAAAATGTATTTGTATATGGGTAATTATGCTGAGGCTTTAAAGGCTGCAAACGAAGTGTTGGCAATAAACAATTCTTTATTAGATTTGAAGAAGTATGCCGTGGTAAAACCTCAAAGTTCTATAGGACGCACCAATGTTCCGCAAGATATTGATAACCCAGAAAATATTTATATTAAATTTGCGCCATACGTGTATGGTTTGAGTTCTAAGGTCTTTGGCTCTGACGAACTTATTAGCCTCTTTTCAGAGGATGATATGCGACTTCAAATCTATTTTACAAAGAATTTCCGTAATATCCCAACAGATAAGTATGTCTGGGCTCCTTACTTACGAGCGAATTTAGCAGTGTCATCTCCTGAAATCTATCTTATTGCTGCAGAATGCGAAGCACGAGAAGGGTCTGTTGAGCGTGCCATGTCTCTTATTAACAAGTTACGAGACAACCGAATTAAAAATAATACTCCTCTTGTTGCTACAGATAGGAGTGATGCATTACAGAAAGTGCTTGAAGAGCGTAGACGTGAACTTGCAATGTCTGGTATGGTGAGGTATATTGACCTGAAACGGTTGAATCAAGATTCGCAATCTGCAAAGACAGTAACGCATGTAACAAGTGAGGGGACGTTTACTTTAGAGCCCAATTCGCCTCTTTATGTACTTCCTATTCCCGCGAAGGTCATGAGGTTTAATAAGAATTCAATGCAGCAAAATGAAAGATAATGATATGTTACGTAGAGGTGGACTTTTAGTTCTTTTACTTTTCTTCTGTTTGATTATTCAATCTAAGGGTGTAACACTTGTGGGACGTGTTTCTAATCCTGCAATTAAGCAACTCTATGTTTTTTCTGTTTATGATGAGCAGAATGTTTATTTGCTTCCACTTGATTCAATAAGAGTTGTGGATCAAGGTTTTAACTATCATAATGATACGTTGAAATCTCAGTTGCTCTTTATTACCCCTGTCTCCGAGAAGAAAGATATGGAGGCTGCCTTCTTGCAAGGTTGTTACATCTTTCCTTCTAATGGCATGAATGATTTTGCCTTTTCCCTCAGCGCAACAAAGGGTATAAAAGTCGAATCAAGTAGTTCACCTTTTCAGACTCTTTATGAACAGTTTGTGAAAGAGCGTGATAGAGTAGGGCAAAAACAACTTCTTGACTCGCTTGATCAGGTGTTCTATGCTGCGAGAGAAAAGAATGATGACAAGGAAATGGAGGAAATAAAGAGGACAACAGCTCCTATTTATAATAATGCTTATAAGCAACTACGCTCTTGGCTTGACACACAGATTACTGCACAGTGTGGCACTCCTTTTGGGATTTATCTCTATTATACATATAAGCTGCAGCATTCTAAACTTGATACAAAAGCAAAGGTTGATGAGGCAGAACGTATGTTACAGGGATTTGGTCCAGACTTGCAAGATTCTTATTATTATCGGCTTGCTTTTAGAAAGGTGTTGAAAGCAAAAAGCACACTTGTAGGGGAAAAGGCACCAAATATAGTTGGTGTTGATGAAACTGGGAAACATATCAGTCTAAATGATTTCCGTGGGAAGTATGTATTGGTAGATTTCTGGAGTTCAAGCTGTAAATGGTGTCGTAAGGAAACGCCAAACATTCGTAAGGCGTACGATGAGTTTAAGTCTAAGGGTTTTGTGGTTTTAGGTGTGTCTACTGATCTTCATAAGAGTGAATGGCTAAAAGCAATTGAGACTGATAAGGCTACGTGGACTCATCTTCTATTACCAAAGGAACAGCGTTCTCGTGTTTTAGAATCCTATAATATTATTTCTATCCCAGAGATTTTGCTCATTGATCCAGAAGGAAACATTCTTGCTAAGGGTTTGCGTGGTGAGCGGATTTATGAAACAGTAAAAATGTATTTGAAATAGAGTTTACCTAACCTGTAATATTATTGGTTGTTTAAATGTTATTGCTGTCTGGTAAAGTTTTTTGTGTAATGGATATTTGGTAGAGAGGAATGACTATCTTACCAAATGTTCATTATACACCATAATATGATAAATTCCTCCAATAGAAGTGATATTCTCGTTTTTAATTGCTACCTTTGTCATGTCAGATTTTTGTCTATATGTTATGTTTGCAGCACCAAGATAGGTGAAAAATCTGACATGTCCAAGCGCTTTGAGGATATTGTTTCTCAGGCATTTGGATATCTAAAAAGATTTTACGTTGTGAATTAAGGATTAGAACTTTTAATTGGGAATAAACCTTTAAACATTATGATTAAGATTATAGATGATTTAGACATAACTTCTGATGGAGTGGCAATATTTAACCGCAAATGGCAGATTGTCCATTTGAAACAAGGAGATATGGATGGAGCGTGTACCGTCTATTCGTTAATGATGAATCTTCTTGTGTTAAAAGTATTGGTTCGCAATCAAATAACAAATTTAGGTTTTAAATTTAAGGGAAATACAGCCAAAGGACGGTTATTCAAAGAATTTTTCGTCAAAGAAGGATTATGCCGAGATGGATTTTATTTTTCAGAGATAAAAGATAAACTTACGCATTCATTCTCAAAAGAAGTTTCATCTTGCCATGAGCAATATAATAATACTCAGACAGAGCAATCTGAGTATCTTAAACACATAAAGAATTCTATAGACCAAAATCACCCTTTGATGACTGCATTAACATTTACTGGTGGGGCGCATGCTGTCTTAGCTATAGGGTATGAGGAAAAAGACGATATGATAACTAAGGTCTTTTGTTTAGACCCTGGCTTTACAGTTGAAAAATCGTCATATTGGAATGCTGTTATATTATTAAATAGCACACCTGGTAAAAAGTATATCCATTCTTACATAGCAGAGGGATGGCATCCAGACGTTTATGTTAGTGAATCGTTGAAAATAACAAAAAGATAATACCTTAATTCCGCAGCATTTTTTCTTGTGAGAAAAATTTATATATTGAGATGTCTTTGGGGACTCTATACATTGATATAAGGCTTTCCGGTGTTTTGGACTTTCCACCGCAAAGGTAGCCAAAGAAAAGAGAGCTCAGAATGCTTCCATGGCTGAATGGCTCGCCACTACTTCCGCGTCTGCCCAACACGGATTCAGTAAGTTTTTCAAAACCCAACTTTGAAAAAACATCCGTAATATGATAAATTCCTCCAAGTGATATTCTCGTTTTTAATTGCTATCTTTGTCATGTCAGTTTTTTGTCTATATGTTATGTTTGCAGCACCATGATAGATGAAAATTCTGACATATCCAAGTGTTTTGAGGATATTGTTTCTCAGGGACTTGGAATTCTTAAAAGACTTTACGATGCGGAATTAAGGATATTGTAAAAACTACTATAATCATTTATATTTTTTCTATAACTTTGCACTTAGTAATTTCTGGAATGAGTAGTAAGCAAAAAAGGCTTTACAACTTCTTGAGAAAAAGCATGATATAGAAATACTTAGTGAATCAGAATTTTTAAATAGGCTTTAAGTAATGGATAATAATGAAGGACGTGGGACTTATTCAGTCTTAATAGGTCTTGGTGCTATTGTTTGTATCGGTATGATTATTTTTAATAGTTGTTCTGGTAGGAGTAGAGAAGTTCAATCAACTTCTCAAGTAGATACTATCTTGCCTATATTTGATAGCATACCTATAAGAGACAGTAGTTACTCATATTCAGTCCCTTCTGTGGTGCCAAGTCAATCTGTGAGCTCAAGTAGTGAATATAGCACCCCAGATGATGCCTATGATGAAGGCTACTCTGATGGTTACGAACAAGGTAGGGAAGATGGGAAGAAAGGATATGCTTATGGTGCCAGATATGATGATTCAAATAACTATGATAATTATCTTGAAACAAAGTATCAGGAGGGTTACGAAGAAGGCTATGATGAAGGCTACTCAGATGGTAAATCTGCCTATGAAGAAGATGAAGAAGGTGAGAATGATGAGTAGTTTTGTGCAATTATGTCTAATTAATAAGTGCTTTTATTACTTATAGTTTTATAATGTTGTCCCATTTGATAGCTCTTTATATTCCTAACTGGCAAAATAATGCAATGTAAATAAAAACGCTGTATGTCAATGACAAAGAGCTATAATACGAACTTATAAGTTACGTGTTAATGCCCAGCACATATTGTGCGGATGCTTAGCACCAGTGGTGCGGAGGTTAAACTCCCTATGCAAATGGCTCTTTGTGATAGGGAGTAACTTATAGAGTAACCTGTGTTTTCAGTGAAACTGCAGGGAAGTTATAAGGGATATTATTACCAGTTAATTCCAAATCCGATACTTGCAAAGATGACAGTTCGGTCTTTGTAGAGATTTGTTCGTGAGTTATAGTGGCGGACGCCTAATCCGAATCTTGGCTTGATTTTACAGGTTCCTAAGTCGGTGAACGCCATTGCCTCATAGTAGTCATATTTCCAATCACTATTTTTTCGTTTCATATTACTGCCATATCCGATTTGTGCACCAATATTACAATTCTCTGTGTGATAGACTACGTAGCCAAGATTTAAGCCCACAATGTGACTATGAGCATAGTCTTTTACACCATTTTCTTTAAAGAGAGCGATAGCGTTCTCATATCTAAGGTCTGCATATAGGTTATCGGTAATATTATAACCTAAGTCGCAACAGAGTTCGTAGGGCTTAAACTGTTTTGAAAGTCCTGTCCCTTGAATCTGCATTAAGGTCCTAAATGTCCCTTTCTGTGAGAATGCTGCTATTGGAATTAGTAATAGGAAAAGAAGGACAAGTCTTTGTCTCGTTTTCGAAACAAGGAATTCTACGTAAGATGGTTTTCTCATTGTAACTGGATTTACTCAATTAATTAATACTCGTTACAAAAATAGAAAATATAATGTTTCATGTCAAGTCTTTTTGGAGATAAAGTTTGAAAGATTTTTTTAGGGTCTTCTGGATTTTGGAGTGATAAGGTTTGCCACTTAAGGTTAGGTCTCTGGCGAAATGTCACACGGAGGCACGGAGAGGACAGAGTATTATTAAAACAAAGCAATGGAAGACACGGAGGCACCGTCGGTACACAGAGCAACGGAGCTTGTTTGCCAATTCTATTAGCAATTTATATGCAAAGCGTTTACCCCAACAGAGTTATCAGGAATCTGTACGCTACACCTCCGTCGCTCTTTGTGCCGTCGTCACCTCCGTGACATTGCGTTTACCTCCGTTCACTCCGTGACTCCGTGTGCCTATTATATAGACTTTTAGTTTATCACTCTATATTTCAGAAGAACCTTTTTTAACGACGTTCGGTTGTCGATAGGTAAGTGATACGTAGATTAGATAGGTTTACATGTGAATTAATTTGCTGTCATTCCTGTCACTCTTTGTGAGTGCTTAAATACTTAATATTTAGGACTTTAAATAGAAATGTTAAAATGACAGCAAACGAAATTATACTTATATTTGGGTTAATGATTAAGTTTTTGACAGTTTTATGGTATAATGTAGAGTCCCTTCGATGAATAATTTATTTTATGTATTATATTTTAAGTTTCGTCGGGAGTGTTCTTATAGGTAAATAAAAAGGCGACTATCTGTGTGGATAGCCGCCTTTTATTCTTATGTTTAGAACTCTGCGTTCTTAGGAGTACGTGCGAATGGGATTACGTCACGGATGTTTTGCATACCAGTAACGAAGAGGATGAGACGCTCGAAGCCGAGACCGAAGCCACCATGTGGGCAGGTTCCGTACTTACGGGTATCAAGGTACCAATCGTAAATGTCACGCTTCATGCCACGAGTTTCAATCTCTTCAACCAATTTCTCGTAGCTTTCTTCACGGACAGAACCACCGATAATCTCACCGATACGTGGGAAGAGTACATCAGTTCCCTGCATGGTCTTACCGTCCTCATTCTTCTTCATGTAGAAAGACTTGATTTCACTTGGATAATCAGTCATGATAACAGGACGCTTGAAGTGTTCCTCAACGAGGTATCGCTCGTGTTCACTGCTGAGGTCCATACCCCAGTGAGTGATAGGGAACTCAAACTCCACGCCGTCAGCAGCAGCTTTCTGAAGAATTTCGAAACCTTCTGTGTAGGTAAGACGAGCGAAGTCTTCCTTCAATACACCCTCCAAACGAGCGATGAGCTCCTTATCAATCATCTTATTGAGGAATTCAAGGTCGTCCTTACAGTGCTCCAAAGCCCAACGAACACAGTACTTGATGAAGTCTTCCTCAAGGTCCATCAGTTCGTCCTTGTCAATGAAGGCAACCTCAGGCTCAACCATCCAGAACTCAGCCAAGTGGCGTGGAGTATTTGAATTCTCAGCACGGAAGGTAGGACCGAAGGTGTAGATAGCACCGAGTGCAGTAGCACCTAACTCACCTTCTAACTGTCCAGATACGGTAAGGTTAGTACGCTTACCGAAGAAGTCAGCACTATAATCAACCTCGCCACCCTTTGCAACGCGGTCAAGGTCGAGTGTAGTCACCTGGAACATGTTACCAGCACCCTCAGCATCACTACCTGTAATCAGTGGAGTATGGAAATAATAGAAACCATGCTCATGGAAATACTGATGGATAGCGATTGCCATATTGTGACGAATACGGAATACAGCACCGAAGGTATTGGTACGAAGACGCATGTGACCATACTTGCGCATGTACTCAAAACTCTGTCCCTTCTTCTGCATAGGGTAGTCGCTTGGGCAGAGACCGTAGATTTCAATCTCCTTACACTGAATCTCTGAGGTCTGACCAGCACCCTGACTCTCTACGAGCGTACCAACAACGCTGATACAAGCACCCGTTGTGATGCTCTTCAGCTTGTCTTCGTCGATAGTCGAAGGGTCAACAACAACCTGGATGTTCTTAATCGTAGAACCATCATTCAAGGCGATGAAGTCAACAGCCTTGCTGCTTCTGTGGGAACGAACCCATCCCTTTACGTTGATATCCTTACCAAAATCGGTGCAAGCAAGTGCATCGACGATTTTTGTTCTTTTCATTTGTTATATTGTAATTAGGTACTCCCCAAGTCTTTCAAAAGGAGAGGAATGTTGTTTGCCAATCTGTTTAATGCTTCAATAATAGCATTGCTTGGTCTCTCACATCCACTTCTTTTGAAAGGTTTGGGGAGGTTTCTATTTTATTCAAACGCACCCATACGCAGCATGTCAACCTCCTTCTCAGTGAGGAAGCGCCAGTCACCACGACGTACGTTCTTCTTTGTCAAACCAGCAAACTGTACACGGTCGAGTTTTACGACACGATAGCCGAGGCTCTCGAAGATACGACGTACGATACGATTCTTGCCACTATGAATCTCAATACCAACCTGAGTCTGATCCTGTGGGTCAGCATATTCGATTGCGTCAGCCTTGATTTCGCCATCTTCCAACTCAATACCGTCAGAAATCTTCTGCAAGTCATTAGCTGTAACAGCCTTATCAAGGAATACGTGATATACCTTCTTCTTCAAAAACTTAGGGTGAGTAAGCTTTGAAGCGAGGTCGCCGTCGTTAGTAAGGAGCAGTACACCAGTTGTGTTACGGTCGAGACGACCAACTGGATAGATACGCTCTGGACAAGCACCCTTCACGAGGTCCATAACAGTCTTACGCTGCTGTGGGTCGTCGCTTGTAGTAACATAATCCTTTGGTTTGTTCAGAAGGACATAAACCTTCTTCTCCAATGAAACCAACTTATCCTGGAAATATACCTCATCAGTACGCAGAACCTTGCTACCGAGTTCCTTAACAACCTCGCCATTTACGGTTACTGCACCAGAAAGGATGAATTCATCTGCCTCACGACGTGAGCAAACACCAGCGTTAGCAAGGTACTTGTTCAAGCGGATTGGCTCATTAGGATCGAAGTTTTCCTCCTTGTATTCAATGCGCTTCTTGAGTGAATACTTTGCATTTGGATCATAATCAGCACTGTGCTGACGGTAACCACCCTGGTTATATCCGCCACGGTTGTTATAACCACCGCGATTATTGTTGTATCCACCACGGCTTTGGTATCCACCGCGATTGTTATTATATCCACCACGGTTATTGTTGTATCCGCCACGGCTCTGATAACCACCCTGCTGACGAGGCTGGTATCCACTCTGACGTGGCTGATAACCGCCCTGATTTGCCTGATAGTTTGTTTTCTCCTCACCCTCAGCACCATTGTTGGCGTTGTAACGTGGACGATAAGCCTGTGGCTGATAGCCATTCTCATCATTGTTGTAACGAGGACGATAACCTCCCTGCTGTGGACGACTTTGGTATCCACCACGGTTGTATCCACCCTGCTGGCGTGGCTGGTAACCGCCTTCCTCACCATTACTGTTGTAACGTGGACGATAACCACCCTGCTGTGGACGGCTCTGATAACCACCACGGTTGTTGTTATATCCGCCACTATAGCTGTTCTGACGTGGACGATAGCCACCCTGCTGTGGACGACCTGCACTCTGTAAGCCAGAGCCAAAGCCCTCAGGACGGAATCCGCCTTCGTCATTGCTACTATTAGCCTTGTCGCTGCTATAAGCGCGTTGGCTGTGAATACGTGGACGTTGTGTACGTCCTGTGCCACGGTACTCTCTTTGATAGCCGCCTTGTTCGGCTGCTGAATAGCCGTCGCGGCTGTTCTCATTCTGCTCAGACTGAACTTCTTTGTTCTCGAATTCTTCTGCCATAATTGTTTTACTTTTAATTTGATACTACTGGCCTCACGGCCAATTTGTTATTACTTTTTTGTTGTTTATAAAAATCTTGAACTCCGTTTAAAGGAGATACTCAGTTTAATTTCTTCTTCTTTGACTCTACAGGAGTAGTTAAACCCAAATGGGTCATTAGACCACAATATGTATCGTTCTTTTAAAATGGTATTGTTTTCTAACCTCTTTTATTTTCTTATCGGCATCTTGTCTGTCTTTGTAACTTGACGTAGCCCGCT
>ERZ1674166.134-NODE-134-length-12335-cov-9.742915_pt1 | contig 12335 bp, 10 predicted proteins | sample MGYA00581293_ERZ1674166 | MGnify/ENA primary metagenome ERZ1674166 (study PRJEB41354, sample SAMEA4873350) | human saliva metagenome | biome: human-associated habitat [ENVO:00009003]; feature: mouth environment [ENVO:08000002]; material: saliva material... | reverse complement strand
TATAACACTTTATAAATCAACGAAATACCGCAAATGTTAAAAATGACAGCAAATAGTTTTCAAACTTAGTGTAGTATATAAACGATTTACAGAAAAGAGTAAATAACATTTTCACGTTCACATCAAGCATTATATAGGTTGTATGATACAGACACAGGCTGGTTCTCTGCGAGTACCAGCCAGTGTACAGGGTGGTGGTAGCTTTGTTGCCTTTATTAAAGATGGGAGTAAAACATATCACGCAAATAATCTGTCTGAACTTAAAAAAACAGTGCAGGATGTTAAAGAAAATAAATATTAGTTTGCGCATTTAACGAATATTATATACCTTTGCCGAAGTAATAACTAAAAACTATAAAATTATGGAAGAGAACAAAGAAAAGACGACCGAAGAACTCTTGAAAGAAAACAATGAATTATTGAAGAAATTAATTGGGAAACTCGGTATTATAAGAGTTTCCGCATGGATTTTTGTCATTGGAATAGTGATTTCAGCTCTTGTTTATTTACTTGCGGCTATAAGTTCTTGTAATGGTTATAGAAACTCATATAGTGGCTATAGCCAACATGAAGATTCTATATTGGGAGATTATGCGGCTGACTCTGTGTTTGTTGATGATACAACAGGTTTTGATACTTTTTAGCTCTAATTATACCATTATAATATGGATATAAAAAAGTAATAAAAGAGCGTGGTTGGACGCTTGAACGCCTTGCTTATGAAATGACAAATAAGCGAGAAACTTAAAAAAATAGTGCAAAAAATTAAAGAAAGTAAGGAATAGGTTATGGAGAATAAATTACAGGCGAAATATGAGGGCACATTAAACTTGGGAAATGGTCATTTAGATGTTGCTGTACTTGAAAATGGTCAACGTATAATTAAACAAGCCGCTGTTTTCAAAGCTTTAGACCGCCCAGCAAGGGGAAATTCCCGTGTGATCGGAGTCCCCACTTTTATGGATGCAAAAAACTTACAACCTTATGTAAATGAATATGTTAAGGATGTAATCAAGAAGGTAGAATATTTGGATATAAAAGGAGCTGCTCAACAGGGTTTTGATTGTATGATATTACCTGCTGTTTGCGATGTGTATTTAAGAGCAAGAGAGGATGGGGTTTTGCTTCCCACTCAAATTGATACAGCGCAGAAAGCAGAGATACTCGTGCGTTCCCTTGCAAAAGTCGGAATTATATCGCTTGTTGACGAAGCTACTGGGTATCAATATGAAAGAGAAAAAAACGAATTACAGAAAATACTTAAAGCATATATTTCTGATGAAATTCTAAAATGGCAGCTGACCTTCACTGCCGAGTTTTATCGTGAAATATTCCGCCTTTGGGGTATTCCGTTTATTCCTAAATATATTCGAAATAAGCCATCGTTTGTAGGTAAGCTTACGAATAAATACATTTATGAGCAACTCCCAAAGGGTGTTGTAGATAAAATTAAAGAGCGAACAGGAAAGACAGAAAAAGGGAACTGGAGGTATAAATGGCACCAATCTCTCACTCCCGAAATCGGTCGAGAACATCTAAAGAAGCAGATTATTGAGGTTACAGCGTTAATGTCTGTGTCCCAGTCAAGGGAGCAGTTTGAAGCGTTGTTTTTACAAAAATACAAAAAAAGAGTACAGTTAGAACTCGAATTTAAAGAGTAGTCTAAATGTAAAAAGATTAACTAACGGCAACTTATATTAATATCATGCAACTATAGATATTCAAATAATAGAGCGAGGAAGAGCATCTGTCTAAGGTATTAGGGGTAAAATAAAGGGTAGCCGTTAAGCTACCCCCTTTTTATGTCCTATTGGTGAGGTGGGATTCTATGAAAGCAAGTCCGAGCTTTGCAAATGTTCTTTCAACGGTTCTTGCAAATGTACAGCTATTACCAGTGGTGCGGAGTCATGGGAAGATAGGTTGTATTCTTCAAGGGGCATAATAATTTGTTATCAAAGTGCACTCAAATAATCATACTCTTTCTTGTATCGTTCAACTCGTTCGTAATCCTTCCGTGTCGGATTAGGAAGACGAGAAAGATCCATATTGTGAGTAAGGTCGTGCATCTTTACTGCTTTTGCAAGAGCATTGCATTTAATACGTTGAATATATGTTTCCCTATCAGGAGCAAGGTGATGATTAAGCAATCGTAAAGCCACTGTCAATTCTTCCCTATCGTTATTTGATAATGGACTTTCTAATTTTTTATCTAACAAGTTAAGCACTTGCTCAACAGAATTCGGAGTATCTTCACTTGCATCGTGCAGATAACCAACAACCTGCTCTTGCCAAGTACTTCCCATTTGGGCAACAGTTGTAAGATGACCTGTGAAGTAATCAACTCCAGCTTTATCCACCTGCCCTTTGTGTAGCTCGCAAGCTAATTCAGCTGCAGCACATTGTATGATGTTCTTTTCTTGAGTATCTAACATTACTAATATTGAGTTTATATGTAACAAAATCTCTATAAGCCTACTCAGGGTGACTCTATCATAGTACAAAGATACTTCTTTTTAGGAACACTTCAACACTTTAATCCCCATAATTTCATAGTACTATATAAAAACAAATCGCAGTAACCCACTATCGGATTACTGCGATTATATTAGTTATTATTATTTTACTTCACTTCCTCAAAGTCTGCATCCTGGATGGTATCATCCTGCTTTGGCTGCTCCTGCTGACCTGCATCTGCGCCTGGCTGAGGACCTGCCTGTGCACCTGCTTGGCTGTACATCTGCTGTGATGCAGCCTGCATAACGGTGTTGAGGTTGTTGATAGCTGTGTCGATTGCTGCAACGTCAGCTGACTTGTGAGCATCCTTGAGCTGCTGGAGAGCAGACTCGATGCCTGACTTCTGGTCGGCTGGGACCTTGTCACCATTGTCCTTCAAGAAGTTCTCGGTGGTGAAGATCATTGAGTCAGCTTGGTTCAGCTTGTCAATCTTCTCACGTTCTGCCTTATCAGCTGCAGCGTTTTGCTCAGCCTCAGCCTTCATACGGTTGATTTCCTCCTCGCTCAGACCGCTTGAAGCCTCGATGCGGATGCTCTGCTCCTTACCTGTTGCCTTGTCCTTAGCTGATACGTTAAGGATACCATTAGCGTCGATATCGAATGTTACCTCAATCTGTGGAACACCACGGCGAGCTGGAGCAATACCTGTCAAGTTGAACTGACCGATAGACTTGTTCTGTGCTGCCATTGGACGCTCACCCTGCAGAACGTGGATAGTAACCTCTGTCTGGTTATCAGCTGCAGTAGAGAACACCTCGCTCTTCTTGCAAGGGATAGTAGAGTTAGCATCGATGAGCTTTGTCATCACACCACCCATTGTCTCAATACCGAGGGTAAGAGGAGTTACGTCGAGCAATACGATGTCGCCTACACCGCTCTCCTTATTAAGGATAGCACCCTGAATAGCTGCACCAACAGCAACCACCTCATCAGGGTTAACACCCTTTGAAGGCTCCTTGCCGAAGTAGTTCTTAACCAATGTCTGCACTGCAGGGATACGGCTTGAACCACCTACGAGGATAACCTCATCGATATCTGATGTCTGCAACTTAGCGTCGCGGATAGCATTCTGGCAAGGAACGAGACAAGCCTGAATAAGGCTGTGTGCCAACTGCTCGAACTGCGAACGAGTCAAAGTCTTAACCAAGTGCTTTGGAACACCGCCCTCAGCTGTGATGTATGGCAAGTTAATCTCTGTAGAAGAAGAGCTTGACAACTCAATCTTAGCCTTCTCAGCAGCTTCCTTCAAACGCTGCATTGCCATTGGGTCCTTTCTCAAGTCGATACCCTCTTCTGACTTGAAGCCATCAGCGAGCCAATCGATAATTACCTGATCGAAGTCGTCACCACCAAGGTGAGTATCACCATTCGTAGAAAGTACCTCGAACACACCACCACCGAACTCAAGGATAGAAATATCAAATGTACCACCACCAAGGTCGAACACTGCAATCTTCATATCCTTATTAGCCTTGTCAACACCATAAGCAAGAGCAGCAGCAGTAGGCTCATTCACAATACGCTGTACGTTAAGACCTGCAATCTGACCAGCCTCCTTAGTTGCCTGACGCTGTGAGTCAGAGAAGTATGCTGGTACGGTGATAACTGCATCAGTCACCTCCTGACCGAGATAGTCCTCAGCGGTCTTCTTCATCTTCTGCAATATCATTGCAGAAATCTCCTGTGGAGTATATTTACGGTCGTCAATCTGTACACGTGGATAGCCACCATCATTAACAACCTTGAATGGAACACGCTCAGCCTCTTTCTGACACTGCTCGTAAGTCTCACCCATGAAACGCTTAATAGAGTAAATCGTCTTCTCTGGGTTTGTGATAGCCTGACGCTTAGCAGGGTCACCCACCTTACGCTCGCCGCCTTCAACGAAGCCCACGATAGAAGGTGTAGTACGCTTACCCTCACTGTTAGCGATTACCACTGGCTCATTACCTTCAAATACAGCAACACAAGAGTTTGTTGTTCCTAAGTCAATTCCAATAATCTTTCCCATAATTGTATATCTTTATTTTATTATTATTCGTATTCAGTTATTGACGCTTGTCTGTCGTAGTATCATCCGACTAATATCGTCTTCAGCTGCTACTGACAGCGTCATTCGTCAATAATTAGACAAATGATGTGCCAACAGACATAGACTGACAGAATGGCAGAAAGAGTCTACAATATTGTCACAATTCCAATCTAACAGATGAATATAGTCTCTTTTTATTTATCGTTTTCTACAGTTTCACTATCCATTCAGACTTTCCTTATCCAACTATATCGCAACAGAAAGGGTAACGATTATCTTCTTATACTATAAAAAAAATAAACCCGAAAACATCCAAATAGATGTTCTCGGGCTTTTGATTATATTGTCTTATAAAACTTATACTCTTGGTTCAGAAGCAAGATAGAAGCTATCTGCACCCTTACTAACAGACTTGTCGAAGACACCATCAACAACTATTCCTGCCTCTAAAAGGCGAGCACCAAGCACCTTGCGGTCAGTATCATAACCACCATAGGTATAATCAGCCTTGAAAAGGAAAGCTATAGCTACATCATGAGTTTTACCCCCATAAGTAACCTTACCTAAATCCAAACGATAAGGAGCAATATAAAAGAGGATTGGTTTCACGCTGAACACGCTAATAGCACATTTGATTTCCTGATTAGGCAAAGCCTCAACCGCCTGCTTTAAGTTAGTATCAATGATACTTGCTGTCAACATCTTAGTTGGGATATTTTTGATGATGAGTGTTGTATCATCCTTGATTTCCCAAGTGGTACTGACAGAATCCTGCTTTTCTATCTGTTCCCGTTCGTTTAGACCATATCTGGAAAGTTTACCATGATAAAGACCTTGAATAGTATGGCTTGCAGCCTTCAGTTCAGCCGCAGTTGGGAGGTTTCGTTTTGCCTGCTCTTCATAATCATCATTCAGACAAGCAGTAAGTGATAGTGTTGCCATAAGTGCAACAACTAAACTCAATAATTTGTTCTTTTTCATTTATAGTGCGTTTTGGTTATTATATTTAAGTTTATCGGTTACAAATTTACACATTATCAACTTATTCCCAACACAATTACTGTTAAAATACTGATAAGAAGTTTGTATGATAGTTTTTATAGTCCACATTATACCCAAATCGGGGTATTATAACCTAATGCTCATAGTTCTTATTATTGTTTTGTTTCCTTTTAGCAAATAAAAACAAAGCACTTTTGACATCGTATAACACACTATATAACATCCAAAGGAGAGTAAATAGAGAAAGCATTTACAGTTATCAACAATTTACTTTCACGATCATAAATCTTTTTCTTCATGAAAAGAAATATTTTCTCTCGTGAAAATAAATATTTCTTTTCATGAAAATAATTCACTATCGTTGGTAAGACAGGAGTAATAAAAGCCTATAAAAGTTGTGATTCCCGTACGAGTCAGACAGGAAGATAACCTTTGTTTACCTTTAGTTTTCCTTCCAGAAAGCTGGAGAGAAAAGTACCAAGACAGTAAATAGTTCCAAACGACCTACAAGCATGAGGAATGAACAAATCCACTTAGCAAAGTCTGGCAACTGTGCCCACGACATTGTAGGACCGATTTCCATACCCAATGTAGGTCCAACATTACCCAAACAACTCAACGTAATTGTGATAGCATTCGTGTTATCAATACCAAAGGCAATCATTGTAAAAGCACAGAAGAGCGTCAGAATAAGATAAAGTCCGATGAAACCTAAAAGTGTTACACGCTTTGACTGTGGTATATTCACTCCATCAACCTTCATTGGTAAGACAGCATTAGGGTGTAGTATCTGACGGAACTCATTGCGCACCACCTTTAATAACATCACACCACGAATACTCTTGATACCACCACTGGTAGAACCAGAACAGCCGCCAAAGAACATACAAGCAGCCAAGACAACCCATGTGACATGAGGCCATTTAGCAGCATCATCGCTGAAAAGTCCTGTCGTTGTTATAAAGGAAACAACTTGGAAGAGCGCACTACGGAAGGCATGCTCTATATCATAATGATTACGATAAACAAGCTCAAAAGCAATAAAGATAGCAAACGAGAGTACCATGGTGGTATAGAAACGGAACTCGCTATTCTTTATGAGCTTCTTAATATCTAATCCTGCTGCCGAGGCATATAGCAATGTGAAGTTGACACCAGATAGGAAACAGAATAATGCAGAGACATACTCCTCTGCTGGAGAATGAAAGGTTGTGATAGAACCGCTCTCCGGAGAGAATCCACCCGTCGCAGTACTGGTCATTGAATAGTTGAAAGCATCAAACCATCCCATACCACATACCTTATATGATAGAATGCAGGCAGTAGTCAGAACCAAATAAACTACCCATATCCACTTAGCACTTGTGCTTAGACGTGGGTGTAGCTTACTCTTGATAGGACCAGTCGCTTCAGCCGCAAAGACCTTTACCGAACCGCCCACCATAGACGGGAGAATGGCTATAGTAAAGAATACTATTCCCAATCCACCAATCCATTGTGTCAATGAACGCCAGAAAAGGAGTCCTTTTGGTAGATATTCAGGATAGTCTATAATCGTTGCACCAGTTGTTGTGAAGCCTGACATAGCCTCAAAGAAAGCATCAGTGAAACTCCCAATACCTCCGCTAATCATAAAGGGGAGTGTACCGAATATCGTAAAAAGAATCCAAGATATCGTTACAACAAAATAAGCATCACGACGTCCAAGAAGATTGTCAGCATGACGACCTAACAGTCGGAAGATAAAACCAGCACCTACTGTTATGAGAATACTCCACACGAATGGTATAATGTCACTGCCATTATAAAACAAGGACACGAATAGACAACTGAGCATCAGTACGCCTTCTATCCATAACAAGGATCCAAGAATTTTGGAAATAAGTTTCAGATTAAGCATGGTTAAATAAATAATTTCTCCACCTTTTTCATATCAACATTATAACAGAAGACCACAACAGAGTCGCCTGCTTCAATCTGTGTATTACCAGAAACAAGCATTCCCTCTCCGCTTCTTACGAGTCCACCGATCGTTACCCCCTTCGGAAGATTTAATTCTCTTACTGCCTTTCGAGTGATTTTTGACTCAGGACTTGGCACAAACTCTGCCACATCAGCATTGATAGACATAAGGAACTTCACATTTGCTACATTTGCATCAAGCATCATCTGATAGATATGACTGGCTGCAAGTGCTTTCTTATTGATAATCGTACCAATGTCAAGTCCATCAGCTGTATTCACGTAATCAAAGTTCTCTACCGATGCCACAGTTTTGCGAACACCAAGTCGTTTAGCCGTAAGACAGGCAAGAATATTCGTTTCTGCATTTGAAGTCAATGCCACGAAAGCTTGTGTATGACGGATTCCCTCCTCCTGCAACAAACCAATATCACGACCATCGCCATTGATAACCAGTCTGTCTTCACTGAAGATATCATTAAGAATCTCGCAACGAGTAGGATTCTGTTCGATAATCTTCGCATTCATATATTCAGGCAGCATCTTTACGGCACGTGCAGCAGTCTTACCACCGCCCATAAAGATAACATTCTGTACATCGACATAATGTTCCTTACCAACAATCTTACGAACATACGGAATATACTGCTTTGTGGTCATGAAATAAACCAAGTCATATAACTGCAAAGTATCATTACCTCCAGGAATAATCGTCTCGTCATTGCGCTTTATAGCGACTACATGATAAGGATCATCAGGACCACTAATATCTTTCAAAGGACGGTTGAGTATCTCACAAGTTTCACGCAATTTGATACCCAACATTACCAATGCTCCATCATGTACATCCCATCGCTGGCGAACCCATGACATCTTCAAGCCATTGATAATATCCCTTGCTGCAAGGATTTCTGGATAGATAATATCACTGACACCCATCTGACGGAACAACTCCTTATTCTGTTCTTCAACATACTCTGGATTGTCCACACGTGCAACAGTCTTCTTTGCACCCAGCTGATGCGCCATAACACAAGCTGCGATATTACCCGATTCACTTGGAGTAACAGCGATAAAGAGGTCAGCATGTTCAACACCAGCCTCTTTCAATCCCTTGATATTCGTAGGTGAACATTCCATAGTTAGCAAGTCATACTCGCTACTGATCTTCTCCAGATTCTCTGGGTTCTCATCCATGAGTACGATATCCTGCATATTACGAGAAAGCAGTTTTGCCAAGTAAGTTCCTATGGCGTATGCTCCTGCTATGATGATTTTCATTTCTTTTTCTTTTTCGTTTAAACGATGATGAGGCGTAAGTGATAAATTATCAGTTAGCCTTAATTAGCTCTTTCTTGATACTTTCAAGATCTATTCCACAGATTTCACGTAGCTGTTGTACCGTTCCCTGCTCTACAAAATGATCAGGCATACCCATACGAGTTATCTGTGGTGTATAGCCATGATCGCTCATCCACTCTATAACAGCAGAACCCAATCCACCATTGCGTACACCATCTTCTATCGTTATGATGCGTGAGAAACGACTTGCAACCTCTTCAAGAAGTTTATCGTCTAATGGTTTCAAGAAACGCATATCATAGTGTGCGATTGATGGACAATGACCTTCTGTATTTGGAGATTCAGCACTCTCTATCAGTTTTATAGCCTTTTCAACATCATTACCAATCGGTCCGATACTCAATACAGCAACATCCCAGCCATCATGAAGACGACGTCCGGTTCCTACCTCTATATCTTTCAGCGGACACTCCCAATCAGTTAAAACACCATTACCACGTGGATAACGAATCACAAAAGTACCCTTATCAGGCAACTGTGCCGTGTACATCAATCTGCGAAGTTCACGCTCGTCCATCGGAGAGGCTATTGTAAGATTAGGAATTGGACGCAAGAAAGCCATATCAAAAGCACCATGATGCGTCGCACCATCTTCACCTACCAATCCAGCACGGTCCAAACAAAGGACTACAGGGAGGTTGAGTATAGCTGCATCGTGGATAATACTATCATATGCACGCTGCGAGAAGGCACTATAGATATTACAGAAAGGCTGTAATCCATCCTTTGCCATACCAGCTGAGAAAGTGACTGCATGTGCCTCCGCAATACCCACATCGAAGGTACGGTCAGGCATAGCCTTCATCATTATATTCATAGAACAACCCGTTGGCATGGCAGGCGTAACACCAACAATACGAGGATTCTTCTTTGCAAGTTCTAATAGCGTCTTTCCAAATACATCTTGAAACTTAGGTGGTTCATTGCTACAGTCTTGCACAATACGCTCACCTGTCTCTGGGTCAAACTTACCAGGAGCATGCCATACCGTCGCACTCTTCTCAGCAGGTTCATATCCCTTACCCTTCTTGGTGTGTAAATGGAGTAGTTTTGGTCCCTTCATATCCTTCAACTGACGAAGAATACGAACCAACTCTTCAACATTATTCCCATCAAAAGGTCCGAAGTAACGAATATTCATACCTTCGAACATATTCTGCTGATGTGCTAAGGCTGACTTAAGAGCATTATTAAAACGCAGTAAACCCTTTCGACGTTCATCATTTAATAAGCCTTTATCATGCAACCATTGTGACGCCTTGAAGCGTAAACGATTGTATGTCTCGTTGGTGTCAAGCTTCAACAAGTACTGTTCCATACCACCCACTGCCCTATCAATAGACATATCATTGTCATTAAGAATGATAAGTAAGTCATTAGGTTGGCTGGAAACATTGTTTAGACCCTCGAAAGCCAAACCACCACTCATAGCTCCATCACCAATAATAGCAACGACATGACGATGCTGCTTCGTAAGGTTAGAAGCAACAGCCATGCCCAAGGCAGCCGAGATAGAGTTAGAGGCATGTCCACAAGTAAAGGTATCATACTCGCTCTCAAAAGGAGAAGGGAATGGCATCAAACCATTTAACTTGCGGTTATTACAGAAGTTCTCACGACGACCCGTCAAAATCTTATGGCCGTATGCTTGATGACCGACATCCCAAACGATACGATCTTCTGGAGTATTAAAAACATAGTGGCACGCCACCGTTATTTCAGTTGCACCTAAGCTGGAGCCAAGATGACCTGGATTAACGGCAACCTCTTCTATGATATCCTTCCGCAACTGCTGACATAACTTTGGCAAATCATCCAAAGAAAGCTTACGCAAGTCTGCAGGCGATTGTATTTTATTTAAAAGGTCGAATCTATTTTCCTTTGACATTATCAAATAACATGAAATCAATGCAAAGGTACGCTAAATAGATTAAAGGGCAAAATAAAACAGAGAGGTATTCTATTATTTATGGTCTAATTTACAAATGAAGCTCTGTTTCACAGCTCGATATATTTTTTCTTACACAGATAAATAAAGTATAATTAGGTAAGAAACGAATAAAATAAGACATAAAAAAACAGGGACAAACCTTAAAGATTCATCCCTGTTTATTATTTCAGTCAACCAACCTTATTAAGGTTAGCTAATTGGTAGCTTAATTACTTAACGTAAACAACAGCCAAACGGTTAGAAGTTACGCCCTGTACGCCCTGACCCTTAGCCTCATCAACGATGACACCACGGCTCTGGAGATACTTAGCAACAACGTCTGCACGGTTCTGAGAGAGGCGATCGTTGAGTGCCTTTGGACCCTCTGGAGAAGCTGTACCTACGATCTGTACGTGACGGCCTGCCTTAACATCATCAAGAGCCTTCTTAGCCTCGTTTGTGAGGAAGTACTTACCCTGAGCGAATGTTACAAATACCAAGTTGTCAATGCAGAGAGTCTGAGTTGTCTGTGCAGGAACCTCCTTAATAACTTCCTTAACAACCTCAACCTCCTTAACAACCTCCTTTGGCTTAGCGTTAAGCTGATCACGGAGAGAGTTAATCTCATCGTTCAACTGACCAACATTCCAAACCTTGAAGTTGTGTGTACCGTTAGAAGTCTTGAACTTGTAGTTAAGACCTACGAAGAGACCAAGCTGAGCAGCCTGCTTACCGAACTGTACAGCATCGCCAGGACCGTGTGTAAGGTTCCAGAGAACAGCTGGCTCTACATAAAGCTGCCAAGCTCTCTTCTCACCAAGGTTGTAAGCGAAAGTAAGACCAGTCTTAGCTGTCAACTCTGTATCATCACCAGTGTTATTAGTCTGAATGATGTGCTTGTCACCGTAAGTGATCCAGTAACCGATACCTGCCTCAGCACCTACCTCGAAACGACGATCTGGGTTGTACTCGCAGAAAAGGTTTGTGAAGTTGATAGTACCATTCAAACCGAGGTTGATGGCACGAACAATTGTGTGACTGTTAGAGAAACCTAAAGAACCTGTCTGCCAACGGTTGTCACCGAAGAAAGCAAGACCTTCGAGGTTTGCACCATAAACTGGGCTGAACTGCTTACCGAGCTTAAGACCTGCTGCAGGGTTAACTGGAGCAAAATGTTTGAAATTAAGAGGACCAGTAACACCACCCTCTACACCGAGGTAAACGTTGTCAAATGCCTTAGCCTTCTCGTAAGCTACCTGAGCCTGTGTACTTGTGATACCCATAGCGAGCATCGAAAGTGCAATCAAAAACTTTTTCATAAATGCTTAATATTAATTCTGTTAATTTTAGCGACTTAATTATATTCGGTGTGCAAAGGTAGCACTTTTTTTGAATAGACTACATTATTTCATAGAAAAAATTCTAATTTTTAGGTAAAAAAGTGCTTTTTCAACATCTTTTTCAGCGTTTTAGACAATAAAACGGGCTAAAAGTGGTTATATAGCTCGTTCCTTTTTGCACGAAGAAAGGGCA
>ERZ1674166.128-NODE-128-length-12530-cov-7.524569_pt1 | contig 12530 bp, 8 predicted proteins | sample MGYA00581293_ERZ1674166 | MGnify/ENA primary metagenome ERZ1674166 (study PRJEB41354, sample SAMEA4873350) | human saliva metagenome | biome: human-associated habitat [ENVO:00009003]; feature: mouth environment [ENVO:08000002]; material: saliva material... | reverse complement strand
GACGAGTGAACGAGTTGCTTGTGATAAAGACAGGGTAACATAGTAGTTTGATAAGAGAACGGTTTGTTCAGAGAAAGACACAGTAACAAAGGAACGATGAAGGAGTAATAACATAACAAGTAACTTATCTACTTCTTAATTTGTATGCAATAAAAAGTGTTCTTATGTTACTTTGTCGTCTTTACAAGTAATTTATTCACTTGTTAACTTGTATGCATTAAATGTGTTCTTATGTTACTTTGTCTTCTTTACAAGCAACTTGTTCACTTGTCATCTTTTCACTTGTGTGCTTTGTTAGAACGGATAAAAATGTTACTTTTGTATTTGATAAATGTTTAATGTGTATATCTAAAGATGATTTAGGATGAAAGAAGTTTGTTATAAGGATTTAAAGTTTAATCCGTTCAACCTTTTAGGAAAGGAATGGATGTTGTTATCTGCTGGTAATGAGCAGGATGGGTGTAACACGATGACAATTAGTTGGGGGCATATTGGCTGTATGTGGGGCCATAACGACCCAACAGTTGTTGCCTATATACGTGCCAGTCGCTATACAAAGACCTTTGTAGATAAGGAAGATTACTTTACGCTTTGCGTGATGGATACCTCTTTTAAGAAGCAAATGGCTTATCTTGGTTCTGTTTCAGGACGTGATGAGAATAAGATAGAGAAGGCTGGATTGACAAAGGTTTTTGCTGATAATAGTGTTTATTTTAAGGAGGCTAAGTTAGTTCTTGTTTGTAAGAAAGAGTATGCTGCAGACCTAAAGGAAAGTAGTTTTATTGATAAGGAGATTTTTGAACAGGCTTATCCTAATGGCGACCTTCATACGATGTATGTTGGTAAGATTGAAAAAATACTCGTTCGTGACGATGAGTATCTTGGTTAGTAAACAAGTGAACAAGTAGACAAGTTTACCAGTTGCTTGTAATAAAAGATGAATTGTAAGAGGCAAAAGGTTTATAAGGGAATGAAAATAGGGTATATCTTTATCATTCTATTGCTTCTTGTAGCCTGCAAACCTTATGATGATTATAAGGAAAGGGGGCATTGGAAGCAACTGAAAGAAAACGAACGTATAGGTTTTTATTGGCGGCATAATGATAAAATCTATGCTGCCTTAGGTGACTCGGCTGTCCTTGTCAGATATGTTGAGCCTATGAAAGATGTGGATATCAGCACTTTTTATGTGAATAAGACAATCGACAAGGAGAGTGAGAATTATGCAAAGGACAAGAACCATGTGTATTATCCTTGGCATATGATAGCTGTTGATGCTGATACCTTTGGTTATGAGTATGCTACAGAGCTTATTGTCAAGGGTGCCTTTCCCTCTTCTTTTAGATATGTCGGGGATGGGAAAGGAACAGATGGGTATACGATGTATAGATATGGTAGGCGAGTAGACGAGTGAACAAGTAGACGAGTGAACGAGTTGCTTGTAATAAAAGATGGTGTATCATGGTAATAGACATAGTAACAAAGGTAACGTGATAATTTAATAAGTAACTTGTTCACGTCCTTTGTTATTATGTCTTTTTTTATCTTTTACACAAGCAACTGGTTCACCTATTTACTTGTTTACTTTGTTATTTTGTCTTTTTTATACAGTAAACTTGTTTACTTCTTCATTATTCTGTCCTTAATAGGATAGGTGTTGAGGCTCCGCACATGTGGTGCTAAGGCTTCACACGAGTGGTGCTAACCAACAGCACAAGGCGTGCGGCACAACAATAGCGAAGTAGAAGATGGGATATAAGCTGATTGATAAACGAGTTTAAGAGTAGGAAAGTTGCTTGTTAAATTCTCTTTTCCTTTTTTCTATCTTTCTCACAAGCACCTCGTAAACTTGTTTACTCGTCCACTCGTTCACTTACTTAATATCATCGTATGCGCGAATAGCCTGAAGGAAACGTGCATTGACATCCTCGAAAGTATAAAGACCGTCAGTATTCTGATTGAGCCCCTTCAACTTTAAGGAGAATACTTGTGGAGCATGCTGCAGGTCGAGTAGGGACATCTGCTTAAGTTGGTCTGTACTCTGATAAACAAGGTTTACGGCTATATAAGCTTTACCAGCAGCGTCGACCCACTTCTCTAAGACAAGTTTTGAACCGATAGGAGTCTTCTTCTCGATAGAGTTAGGAAGTGAATAGTCTTCAACGCCAAGGGCAGCATCAACACTTGCAATGTTTGAGTCGTGACCACAGAGGAATGTAAACTTACGATCTTTGTCGTTCAGTTCGTCATACATATACTGTAAAAGTGGGTGAGCCACGTTAACAGCAACGATCGGAGCAGTGAAAAGTACATCGCCATACACGTCTTTTACCTTAGCAATCTTAGTCCAATCCTCAGTTGTGAGTTTATGTCCAAAGGCAGCTTTCATGCCATCTGGCTCCTCATAATACTGGAGGATAAAGGCGTCAGAAGCAGAGTTAGCATTCTTCAACGAACCCTTCATTCCTGGCTCTTGGTTGAGTTCAAGCGTAATTTGTGTATCGTTATTAACGAAGTCTTTTATTTCTCCTTTCTTATAATACTCACTTTGCTTCATGTCTAAGACCTTAGCAATGAGGTCGTAGCTCTCCTTTAGACTTTTGTTGATACCAACAAGTCCTTCCTTACCACCCATAGCATTGATTTGCTTCATAGCCTCAGTGCGGAAAGCCTCAGTACTCTTTGTAAGACGAGGGAAGAAGATTGGGTCCATCTTAGATGGTACATAGCGGTGGTTCACACGTAGGTTAGCCACTGGCATGAAGCCACCAGAGAAGTATTGTGCAGTAGCGATACAACGCTGCATAGAGTTGGCATAGACATTTACTTCGTCAACTGTTGGAACATAGTTATCCTTAAACAATCCCGTTTCGATAGTCCATTTGCGGAAGAACTGTCCCATCTCGGTTTCAAGTACACCACCTCTGAGTGTCAGTTCGCTGGCTGCAGATGACCAATTTGTCCACTCGTGTGGAGTCATCTTGCTCAGTGCAGAACCATTGGTTGATAGTGGTGAGCGGATGTTATGACGAGAGAGAATAACAACTTCCTTTAGTTTGTATTTTCCTTTGAACGCCTCAGAACGCTGAAGCTGTGCCTGTGCTAATGCTGGACAAATGATTGTCAGTATTAAAAGGAGTAAGAGTGAATTAAGTTTTCTCATTGTAGTAGGGCTTTTAAAATTCATAATTTATAATTCAAAATTCAGAATTATGATTGGTTTTAATTCAGAATTCAGAATTCAAAATTCATAATTATGATTACCATTGTTTGCTATAAAGATATGTGATTTATCTATGGTTAATGATAATACCCTTATCATAAGCATCTGAAGTAATCATAATTATGCATTATGAATTATGGATTATGAATTCGTTTAGAATTTAATCTGCAAACGTGTCTCAAGAATAGAGAATGTGTTGTTGTTGAATGCAGCGTTATCTGTTGCGCGAGTGATAGAACCACGGACACGCCAAATCATATACTTATTAAGGTAATAGTTGAAAGTTAACGACCAATCGTTTACCTTACCACCGTAGATATTGGCGTCCTTGTCCGTTAAGGTTGAGTAGTTATAGGCCGCAACAAGCTCCATAGAACCAGGGCCTGGAGTAGCAATACCCGCATCAGCCTTGGTATAAGTATAGCCCTGCCCCTTGAGCAAGTAGCGTACATTGCTATATGCACCCCATGCGTTATAGTTAGGCATAGCATTGTCGCGCTTGATGCCTACGTAGAAGTATTGAGCCTCGAAACCGAAGTTGCCAATAGCAAAGTTCATTTCTGGAGAGAACTTCCACAGTGCTTTAGCGTCTGAGATTGTAGCCTCCTGTGCTGCAACATTTGCTATACGTGTTGGGAAAGGAGCTCTCAAGGTGTATGACTTATGGCTGAGAGCGGCATTCTTGTTATAACGTGGAGACTCATATGCACCACTGATACCGATGTGGAAAATCTTACCACGCTCAGTCAATGGGCGCCATACCAATCGTGTCATTGCACCCCATGCCTCGTTGCCGAGCTTGTCGGTTGTCATCTTCATCGCGTCATTCTCAGCAAATACTGATGCAGTAGCATGGAACTTCTCGCCAGCATGAACATACATTGTACCAATCAGTCGGCTGTTGAAGAAAGCCTGGTTAGCCAATGGCTCTTCCATTGAAATCTTGAAACTTGATGATGTACCACTCTGTAAACCAAACTGGTGTACGAAGTAACCCATACGAATCAAGTTCTCTTTGTTGAAATTATAATCGAGACTAATGTCTTTTAATGAAAGACTTTGACGTGCATAACCAACGTCAACCTTTGCTTTCCACTTACCATATGTGGCACTTACGCCCATACGAACGTCTGGAATAGCAACACCATCATTGAGCTGGTTATCAAGTGTCTCATCTGTTGAGTGCATAACACCTGCATCCATAAGGATACGACCTGTTGGTTTTATTACCAACTTTGGTTCTGCTTCTTCCTGAGCAAAGGCACTTGCACAAGTTATCAATGCACAGGTAGTAATAAGGATAATTCTTTTCATAAAGGTATTTTTATTATCAATCTTCTATAAATTAGGTTTCTAACTAAGAGTTAGAGCTATAAGAAAGAGTCAAAGAGGAGTTAAGCCATCAACTAAAAAGTTAATGTAAACCTACTGGCTTAACTCCTATGACACCTTATATTTCATAAGACTTAGTTTGCTGTCTTAAATGTACTCTTAGCAATCTTGCCTTCCTTCTTCAGCTTAGCAAACTCTTTCTTTGCCTTTGCCAACTGCTCTTGGAAAGCTGGTTCTGCATGGAGACGTGCTACAACGGCTGCACTAATGACACGAGCAGCATCTACATCGCTCTGCCAGTGGTAACCACAGATTACACGGCTCTGCCCCATTTGATAGCCACGCTCAAGGATTTCATTCTGACGATCAACGTTAATCTCTGACAGAACAAGAGCGGTAGCCCAGCCGATTGCAGTGTGACCTGATGGATAAGAACCATTAGTTGACAGCTCTTGCTGCTGCTCTGGGTTACAAGTCATCTCGTTATAGAAAGCAAATGGGCGAACACGCATGTAGTGATCCTTAGCGCTACGTGTAGCCAAATCACCTGCATCTTCACGCATATTCAAAACAAGTTTATAAATCTCTGGAGTTGTCTCCTTGCTAATCTTAATACCGAAAGCCTCAGAGAAAGCGTTTGGAACACCGTCACCACCTACACGTGCATCAGCTGCTGCCTGATCACCACGAGGAGTATTGCGCTGCATCTTACCCCATTGGTACTGCGCTTCGTCATAAAGGAACTGAATACTACCTGGCTGTGGAGGTGCTGGAAGAAGTTCGAGTGAACTTGCTTGCTGTCCATCCTGAAGATAATAGAGGTCTGGTTGTGTACGGACGTCTTTAATCTTCTTTGCCGCTGTCTGTGCGAAAGTGGTTACTGAGAACATTGCCAGCAAACCAACAACTAAGGTTTTCTTTGTCATTTTGGTAGAGTTTTAAATTTATAAAATGGTTTAATTAAAATACAATAGTAATATGTTGCTACAAAGGTAGAAGAAATGTTATAAAAAAAATAGTTGCATCTCGTTTTTTAGATAAAATAAACGAATGCAACTATTGTTAATATATTGATTATCAGTTGTTACTCTTATTCTGATAATTTTAAAATATAATAGACGATACTGGATGGATTCTCTTTGCAATAGGCAGTAAGAATTGCATTGTTATCACCGATCTTACTATGATAAAGACGACTGACAACAGGATTTAAGTTGCCATAGATACCTAACATTCCTGGTAAGAGTGTGCGCTTTACTCGTGGCATTGCAAGGAGCAAAATCAAGACTCGTACCTGCTGACTGTTGGCTGCAGTAAAGTGGAATATCTCTTTGCAGACTTCTTTATCTGTCATGGCAAAACTCTTGAAGAACTCGTCTGACACCTCTGCTATTTGATCAGTGATGTCACGTGTAGCAGAGTCGATGTCAGCAAAGAGTTTTGAGTTAAACTTTTTCATGCGTCTTTCCTCATTCTCTTGCACAACATTCTCGTGTACAACAGTATAATCTTGCATCAGTTTTTGTAGTGTCTTCAGATGTTTTATTTGGTTGATACGATTATCAATCGTCTGTAACAAGCGAAGGAGTACTATGCGGTCGCGGTTGTCAATGTCGTTTTCTATTGATTGCAATTCGTCCGACAGTGCCTTAGTCATTATCTCATAGCCTTCAAACTCTTTTAGTTGTTTGATGCTATCAGATATATAGTTACGAATAATCTTCAAGCCATCCTGTGTGAAAATGTTCTCATATTGATTCTTAACAGCAATGAAATCTGAATAAACTTCCGCTACAGGACGTTGTTTTGATTCATTAAGAATATGATGAAGACGCTCTTTCATGCCATCATTCAGTCCTTTTAGCACGAGTGTGTCTTGAGTAGAACGATGGAATTTATTGAGTCGTTCTTTAAGTTCTTGGATATGATTGAGCCATACTTCATTCCTTCGGCATTGCTCAATGATAACCTCAATATTGTCTGTATTGCGTGCTTCTTCTGATTCATGTACCATAGTGTCACGCTCGTAGACCTCAAATTGCTGGATTCGAGCTATTTGCTCATTCAGATATTTTACCATCTGAAGAGCTGTGTCACGGTTTAGTCGGGCTATTCGTGCTGATAGTCTCGCAAACTGCTCATTGTTATTACGCAAACTTTGTGAACTGATATTAATGCTATCAATCTCATTATTAATACTATCGAGGGTATTACGCTCTACCTCTGTCAGCTTGTCTTTTAAGGATTCTAAAGCTTCCAGCCGTTGGTGCAGGTCGTCTTTACTCATCTGAAGTTGGCGATAAGTCAATATCTGATGCCTACGATAACTAATGAAGATAATACCAAGAATGCAGATCAGGGTAAAGAGAATGATACCAATAAGTTGTAAACTCGGCACTTTGTTATCAAAGGTAACCCATTTGGCTACCTCTTCCTTCCCTGGAATTAACTGCAAAACACCGAGGTCGGAGCCTATATATAAGGTATTGTCAAGGATAACACCCGCCTGAGCATTGAAGTGGATGTCTGCAAAGTAACTACCACAATCAATCAGTCGTCTCTTTTTAATGATATATTTATGGATGCCTGTCTCTGGTATCGTATAGACAACACTGTCATTGATACAGAACATTCTACAGCTCCCATCTGTCTGAATAGAGTCAGAACCTTGAATCTGTAGATGATGATTGGTGAGCAATAGGAGATGAGGATTCTGTTCACCGTATGTCAGTAAACCACTGATAAATACTTTATCTTGTGTTCCTGCAACTTGTTTTATCTGTCCATGCTTTCCAAAGAATACACCATGGTTGAGTGTGGCAATATATATCCCTTCACCGTTTTTCACTTGATGAAAAGCTGTTATATATCTGTTATCCATTGCCTTTATCGTATCTGTCTTACCGTTTTGGGCATCAATGGATAATAGATAGTCTTGCACACCAAGGAGTATCTTACTTTGTTTTGGCAGAAATGCCATAGATGTGATGCGTGTCTTGGTTTGCGCCAACAGTTGTGGACGCTTAAAGAGCTGATTAATCAGGTAATGATTACCAAGATTCAGTTTGAATAGCTGATTATTAGCATTATAGTAATAAATGTCCTCACCATTGGCATACATCTCCTTTGGCAACTCATCATTTTCAAAGTCGTATACCTTCTTTGCTATCTGTTCACCTGCTTTCTGGCAGAATAGCTCATGTTGATTATTAACATAGATAAGGGATTTGTCAGAAAGACATGCAGTGACGACCGGAGGATTAGCGTTAAAGAAGCCGAGATGGTGTGGAATACGCCATACTGCATTCTTTGTCAGTAGCACAGAAAAGCCATTGCCATCGTCTGCAATGGATATCTGATGCGGATTGTCTGGAATATTGTTACGTAATGGAATGGTAACAAAACGCTTTAAGTTGTCTGATAACAGAATGCTGGATGAAGTAATAAAATAGTAAGTTGAACTTGCTTTATAAAAAGACAGAACCGATTGAGGAAGCGAAAAGGTCTTACTATCAGCTCCATTGAAGCCTTCAATCGTCAGCTGATTATCAGATAAGATATAAAGTTTGCCATCATAAATAGCAACACTACGTATATTCTCCCCTTTATGACGCAGTTCTGTCTTCTTTGTTTGGAGGTTTATGCTTATAACACCAGCTTGTGTTGCTGCAAAAAGCCACTTATTTCCAACATGACAGAGATTATTTACTAAGAAAGGTTCATAGTACTGACCTGCCTTTTCTTTATGAATAGGGTAAAGGGGCTTTAATCCTTGCTGCTGTTGATTAAGCGGCATAGAGAAAAGTCCTTGAGAAGTGGCAACAAAGAGTGTACCGTCTGCTATATCAATATTATATGGAGAGTATCGGTTACCTTTGCTTGGAATCTCAAAGGTCGTCTTGTGGACAAGCGTGTCGGCAGCTATGTTCCATAACTGTAAACCGGCATTACGTGATGCTATCCATATCTGATTAGTCTGGTTGGGGGCGCGTTCAATGTCATAAATGCGGTCAAGTCCAGTGTAAAAACGCTTTCTGTTTTGTCCGTCAACATGCCATATAACACCCGTCTCACCGCCAATCCAGTATCCTTTTTTATCTATAGCCAGTGTTGACAAGCGGTCATCATAGTGAAATTCCTGCTCTGATAACGACCGTGAAGTAGTTGTTTCCTTGCAGCTTGAGATGATAAATAGTAGTATCAGGCAAAGGCAGCTACTAAGAAAATGCTTCTTTATCCCTATGTTATATCTTGTAGTCATTAGATTCTACTTTATCTGCAAAGATAACGAAATACTCTGAGATTGTAACAGAATATCTTATTTACTTTATGGAAAAGTTATGCTTCCGATGTGTTTCTCAGTGTGTTTTATCATAGCGTTTGCTTGCTTAATAATCTTTCGTGCTTTCGGAAGAGCTTTTTATTAACGTCTTTTCGTGTCTTATAATGAGCATAATGCCTCCTTCTCTTACCATCTCCAACCAACGTATTGATGCTCCGCACATATCGTGTTAACGGTCCGCACATAATGTGCTAAGGGTAAACACCAATGGTGTTGAGGCTGAATAGCCTTGTAATATCAACGATTGATTTGGATTAAAGCACTATAATGAATGTGTATCTTTCAGATGATTAAAGGCTGTGTTCTTCTTTGTATTTATATAAAAGAAAAGGGAATGTACTGTAACATCCCCTTTTTTATAATCGTCTATCTCTTATTATTTTTCAAGATTCGCTGTGCACAGTCTGCTAATACAACAACGGCACCTGCTAAAATACATACGTCCTTGATGACAAGTCGACCTGCACCAGTTAGTAGCGGGAATCCATGTTCACCACTACCTAAGTCTGGAACCCAAACTTCAGGTGTCGTGACAAGGAAGGATAGCGTTCCGAATGTCATGATAATGACCAGTCCAGAGCCTACAAAACCAACCTTTGGGAACCAAATACCCAATAATGTCAAGATACCAAATGACATGATTGCAATACCCAAGCCGTGTGAGAATGTATAAGTGTTGTTTGCCTCATGCCAGTCATGCTTAACCTTATCAAACTCACCCTCTTTGAGTTTATAATCCTTATATTCAGGTGCTTGCTTTGTATAGAAGAAGCTCATAAACGGACTGTTAGCAACGAAAGGTACAATACCCTCTGCCTCATAGTTCCAGAACTTCAAACCACCAATCCATACGAAGATGATAAAGATGGCTATACGTATCAAATGAATACCTGTACCCTTCAGCGATGCTGCGGTATTAAGAACGAAATCTAATAATAATTTTACTTTGTTCATAATCTGTTTTTTATTGACTGTTATGTCCTGAATTTATAATTGTATTTGTGAAATCACTTAGAAATTTGTAGATTAAGTTTAGTCTTATCCTATTCCTTTAATCTATTTTATCCCTATTATTTGGATTCGTCGGCAAAGATATATATTAATCTTCAAACCACAAAGAATTATATTGTATTTATTTCAAATAATGCTTCAAAAGACCTATTTATCATGCCTTTTACGCCCTAATTACCTAAAAAATACCATGTTTGTGGTAGAGTCTAAAAGCATTGTATAGGGAAATTACATGTACGTTACAGCATTATTTAAAATGATGTAATTTGTAAATTAATTCATAAGAGTGCTGAAGACTATTTGCAATACATGAATATGGCAAATACTAAAACTCTCCAATACACTCCAAGTTACTACGGATAAATTCTATCTCTATGCCTTTTTACCAGACACAAGGGTGAAGATGATGAGGATGCCGATGACGAAAATGAAGAGGAAGGAGCCTAATGCACCGGCATAGATTCTACCTGTGTGTACCTCTAAAGCAAGACTCCAAAGCGACATGGGTTTATCTTTCAATTCTTCTGGCTGTTTTGCGAAGGATGAACCTTGGAAATAGGTGGCTATACATTCCTTGTTTGTGAAATCAGAACTATAGCCAGAGATTGTCTGTTCGTCTGGTGCAGTGCCCGGTATGCGGGGAGTAGAGACCATAGCATCATTGTAGTAAAGTACGACGTTATTCTTACGATCCCAGTAGAACAGACCATCGAAGGAGCCTACTATCCATGATTTGTTGTCTGCATGTTGCCAAACATTTTGACCCATAACACTCACTGGGGGTGCTGTGGTGATAGGTGTTGGCTTGGAAGAGAGATTCTTAAGAGAGTAGAAACCTTCCGAAGTCGAGATGAGCCAATCGTGAGCTTGCTCATCATATCGAATCATTCTTAGTTTATCATTCCAAGGATTATCATTGTCTAAAGTCGTGCCAGGCAATGGTTTCGTACTATTCGTGGCAAGGAGAATCATCAGTGGCGGACGTAATGCCCATCCCGTTATTGCGATAAATAGCGTTAAGGCGAATGTGTAATGCCCAATCTTTGTATGCCAAACGACCATTGATACTGTTTTGCGACGAATCCAATACCATATACCTGTCACACAAAGGATAATTAAGACGATTCCAATTCCGTCTACAATGAGCTTTCCTATGGTTCCAAACAGTGCACCACTATGCAATAACCATATTTGACGGAACAGTGATACCTTTCCCTCATTCCCCTCACCAGCTTGTAGTGTCAGACAAGTAAACTTCTTATAAGGGGCTGTAGCATAGTAGAGGTGGGAGCGAGAAAGGACGATGAGCGTATCACCATGGGTGGTGATGTCTGTCAATAGTTCGTCATCTTCTTGCTTAGGTAAGTCTACTTTTTGCCAAGATGCGTTCTTTCCTAATTTATATAAGTCCATGACACTAACCGCAAAGAGGTCATTTTGTGGAGTCTTAGCCATTCCTCGCATCTGTCGATAGTCTGCACCAGCAGGTAGATCTTGGTTGTATTCGGTGAAGTGAGAAGCAGTTGTATCAGTTTGAATGACACCCGCTGCGCCATATATGAACACTTTATCTTTGTTTTTATTGTCTTTGTAGCGTAATGTTCCACGTAGTAATCCGTTGTTCCATTGGTTGAATTCATACTGACCAGGCAATATTCCACGGCTTACATTAATATCAGCAAAGAGTTGACGATGATTGAGGACAATACCTGAAAGGCAGAACATTACTAAGAAGAATGTTATGATGATGCCAATCCACTTATGGTTTTTAACCCATGTCTTACGTTTCATATTTTGTTGTTTGTGTTATGTTATTTTTAACTCAGTTTTAAAATGCTGTACAAACTTACACAAAAAAACTGTATTTCGGGGCTTTTTTAGCTATATTTTTGGTTCTTCCAGAAGTTGGAGTAGTAAAGTGGAGCTATTACGTAATAAGTCACACGGAGAAATAGAGCGGAAGGATCTAAACGCAAAATCATGGAGTTGGTGATGGCTTAAAGAGAGACAGAGGTGATGCGTACAGATTCTTGATACCTTAAAGGAATTCATGCTTTGTACATAAAAACTCGCAAACAACCTCCGTTGTTTCAAGCATCGACGTTGCTTCAGTAACTTCTATCGCTTTGTTTTGACAATTCTCAGTTATCTCCTTTTCTCTGTGTGATATTTGTTAAGATTCTAAATGCAAAAGAAAACCTAACCATTTCAAGTTTCCGAACACTCCTCTTTGTCCTAATTTTTCATAAACGGATTTTGTAAAGACCATAAAATGGCTTGCAATTAACGCCCTTTAGGCTTCTAAAAGATGCTCTTTAAGCCTCTTACTAACGCCCTTTTAAAGCCTTATTAAGCACCTTTTGAAATCTTAATTTGCAACTACTTGATAGCAAATAACTTGCAAAGGTGATGAAATAAGTCACTTTTAATCCATTTTCCTACCTTTTCTTTAATCTTTTTGTCAATATATTTCTTTGTCTTTTAGGCTAAAAATATGTAGCTAAAAGAGGTGTTCTCGGGTGTTATTTTTAGCACTGTCCACTTTATTCTTCGTGTGATTTGTTATTTAATAACCTGAACTCGGGATAAGAAATGTCTGCAAAAAGTTGGTAATCTCATTAT
>ERZ1674166.127-NODE-127-length-12546-cov-4.409655_pt1 | contig 12546 bp, 10 predicted proteins | sample MGYA00581293_ERZ1674166 | MGnify/ENA primary metagenome ERZ1674166 (study PRJEB41354, sample SAMEA4873350) | human saliva metagenome | biome: human-associated habitat [ENVO:00009003]; feature: mouth environment [ENVO:08000002]; material: saliva material... | reverse complement strand
TCTTTAGCTGGCCAAGCTTAGCAGGGGGCGTCACCCACGGCCTTTATATAAGCGCGGGCCCAGGGTGCCAGCTTGAAGTAGGTTAATGCGCTAACAATTCCTAGCTGTAAAAAGGTGAATACAAGCGCAAGCAAAAGGTCACTTCTTGCCCTCGGATGCGGCCGCAGTGGGCTGAGAACAACCGGCAGGAGCGGTGATGGGGGAGCCAGACTTAATGGCAGCCATTTCCGCAGCAGACTTGATGCCGTGGTTGTACTGGGCGCCCAAAACTACGTTAACAGTGGTGTCAGAAGAGGAGGCGCGCGGGTCCTGCTGGACCACTACCGTGCCGCTAAATACCTGGGCCACGGTGTAAGCATTGGTGATACCCGCTGGTCCGGCGGTGAGCAGCACATTGCCGTCATAGGCCCCCTCGGCCCAGTCACCGGTGCTAAGCACAGTTAAACCAGTGTCTTTCAGGTTAGTTTCGGCGCTACCTGCCAAACCGGCCTTCTTGGTGCCGTTGTAGATATTGACGCTAATGTCAGTGATTTCGCCAGTAACCGCTTGGGCGGCAGGGCATACCGGGATGCGTTTAACTAGCGTGGGGGTGGGGACGGCTTGGAAGCCAGGGTCTGGTACTTTGACTAGCCCAGTGCCTACGACCAAACCGAGGGCCGTAGCAATAACCATTAGAACTAGACAGGTACCGATAATGACGCTTTGGCGCTGAGCCATGCGGGAGCGGTAGTTTGCTTTTGTTTCAACCTGAGGCACCCTTCCAGGGTAGCCGATTAGGGCGGGTTGAGGGGGCTAGTCATTACAATTTCACCAGGTAAACGCTTGGTGTCTTAAACCTGAGGAAGCCTGAAAATTAGCTGGGCGCAGGGAGTATAAACGAGCCAAAAAACGGTACCTAAAGTGCGGTTTAGGGTAGCTGGCGCAAAATGGTATTAATGGGCTATAGGTCTGACAACTTCGTGTCAAACTGCCATGAAAATTGGGTTAACTTCAGTGAAAATAGCACTGATCTGCACAAACGCTAGCACCTTAAACTTTGGCAAAACTGAGTACAAATGCCCAAAATCTCTAGTGGATCACATCACAGGTGTGGTAAATTAGTCAATAATCAGCCCTTTGACGGCTACCTGATCCCCAAACGAGGAGACGCAATATGGAAGACAGCATCATTGCGCGCATCCCACTCTTCGAGCGTATGTCGCCTGAGGAGCGAGAAGAGCTACGTGGCATGATGTCGCAGACAACTCTGCGCCGTGGTGAGGTTCTATTCAATGAAGGTGACTCCGGCGACCGCCTATACATCCTGCTCACCGGTAAGGTGAAGCTAGGTCACACCTCTGTTGACGGCCGTGAGAACCTACTAGCGGTCCTAGGCCCCGGCGAAGTAGTCGGCGAGCTAACTCTATTTGACCCGGGCCCGCGCTCTACCACTGCTACCGCCGTGGCCACCACTGAGCTGCTGGCTCTAGAGCACAACCAGCTAATGGGCTTTATTGACTCCCACCCCACGCTGGCCAAGGACATGCTGCGTGCCCTCGCAGTGCGTTTGCGTCGCACCAACATCGCCCTAGCTGACCTGGTCTTCTCCGATGTTCCTGGGCGTGTAGCCAAGGCCCTGCTGGACCTGGCTGAGCGCTTTGGTGCACCCACTGAAGACGGCATCCATGTCCCCCACGACCTAACCCAGGAAGAACTAGCTCAGCTAGTTGGAGCTTCGCGCGAGACCATTAACAAGTCTCTGGCCGAGTTCGTTTCCCGTGGCTGGATCCGCCTGGAGGGGCGCGCTGTAACCCTTATCGACGTCGAGCGCCTCAAGCGCCGCGCCCGCTGATAAACGCGCATAAATAGCGCTCACAAGCTTTAGTGCCCGGTCGTAATTAAACGGCCGGGCACTGATTTATGTAGTGGCGCTAGCGCTTAAGGTGGCCACTAGTTGGTGGGGCGCTTGAGGTAGGCGATTAGGTTTTCGGTACCCGCCGGGCCGGGAACGATTTGGACTAGTTCCCAACCGTCGGCACCCCACTGGTCCAAGATTTGCTTAGTTGCGTGCGTGATTAGCGGCACGGTTGCGTATTCCCAAGTAGTCATGATTACACCCTACCTGTTAGCTGGGTGAAAAGGGTGGGGCTGGGGGCGCTTTGAAGTGGTCTGATCTTAGGCTGCGGCGCGCGTGGTGGCGGCGTGAGAGGTAGCCTCGCTCAGGCTGGGCTTGCGCCGTAGTAGGGAGGTGCGGGCAGGCTTGCGTAGTTGGCGGATTTCCTCCGCCAGGGCGTCGTCGCTGGAAAGCCAGGCGGCCCAGTCAGTGATGTGGGGCATATTGCGGATCAAAGCGCGGCGTTCACGCTCAGTTAAGCCGCCCCAAACTCCAAAGCTAGAGTCGCCATTGAGGGCTTCGGCCAGGCACTGCAAACGCACCGGGCATGAGTAACACAATTCGCGCGCTTCCCGCTGCTCGGCCCCCTTCCCAAACAGCAGAGTGGTGTCTATACCGGCACACGCTGCCAATTGGGTCCAGGAATGAATTTCGTTATTCATTTTGGAACTACTTTCATTTGTCCAGGCGAGCACTTCTTTGTTACTCAGCTCACCCCCAGACTCTACGCCTGTTTGTCCGCGGATTCAAATTCTCGCTGCACGTTATTTCAAAATTTTCCAAATTGGCACAAAAACAGGGTGAAACCAGATATTAGTCCTAACAAAAATTTTGGCCTGCATGTCAAAAGTGTTACCAAGCCGCTCTGTCTCATTGCTTGCACCATGACGTAGGCTAGGGACTATGTCGAAGTCTGCTAGCTCGAGAGTCTCCCTCTCCTCTCCCCGGGAGCTACTTGCCGCACTGCTCTCATTCTTTATGTTGGCCGTTGGTGGTGGCGTGTTCGCTGCCGGTTTCGCGTTGCCCTTTGTAGGGGCGGCTTCAGTTCTTACAGATGCCTCAGTGCAGCTGTTTGACGAGCTACCTAGCGACTTCAACGTGCTTCAGCCCTCCCAGATTTCCTATCTAAAGGGCTCAGATGGTCAAACCATCGCACAGTTCTACGCGGAAAACCGCATTGTTGTGCCGCTAGCCAAGATTTCCAAGAATGCCCAAAACGCTATCGTGTCCGTTGAGGACAAGCGTTTCTACAAGCACAAGGGTGTGGACCTGTCGGGTATGTTGCGTGCGGTAGTTACCAACGCAGCCGGTGGCTCCACCCAGGGTGCCTCTACCTTGACTCAGCAGTACGTTAAAAACGTGCTTATCGAGGCGGGTTTGCAGGCTAGCGACCCGGAGGCTGTGGAGGCTGCCCGCGCCGCCACCCCGGCCCGTAAACTGCGTGAAGCTAAATACTCTTTGACACTGGAAAAGCGCTACACCAAAGCGCAGATCCTGGAGGGTTACCTCAACATTGCAGCCTTCGGTCCTTCTACCTACGGTATTGAGGCTGCCAGCCGCCACTACTTCTCTCACAGTGCCGACACTCTGAGCGTAGGTGAAGCTGCGCTGCTGGCCGGTATGACCAACTGGCCTACCCGCTACGACCCCATCACCAACCCTGATGCGGCTAAGACCCGCCGTGACTGGGTGCTCCAGAAGATGCTTGAGGAAAAGTTCATCACTCAGGAGCAGTACAAGGAAGCCACCAGTCAGAGCATCGACTCCATGCTGAAGGTAACCAACGCCGTCGGCGGCTGTGGTTCAGGCTCTAGCGGCGTAACCAAGAGTGCCGCCTACTTCTGTGAATACGTGGTGCGTGAGATCCTCACCAACGACGCCTACGGTAAGGATGAGGCTACTCGCCGTCAGCTGCTGCTACGCGGTGGTCTGCAGATCACTACCACCTTGGACATGGCCAAGCAGCAGGCCGCTTACGACACCATGGCTAACTGGCTGCCCACTGGGGATGAGTCCAACGTTAAGGGTGCACTAGTATCTATCGAGCCGGGCACCGGCAAGATCATCACCATGGTGCAAAATACCAACTATGGTGAGCCCAGCAATGATGACCCCACCGCCACTAAGCTGTCCTACGCGGCCGACTCTAAGCACGGCGGCTCTAACACTGGTGGTTTCCAGCCTGGTTCATCCTTCAAGCCGATTGTTTTGGCCCAGTGGTACCAACGGGGCATGTCTGGCTACACGGTGCTAGGCGGTGCTAGCCACGTATTCACCACCGGTGACTTCCACGCCAGCTGTGACCCGGGTTTCGCCATTGAAAACTGGAACGTGGATAACGCTAATGCTTCAGAAAACGTTAACCACACGGTTATTAACGCTACTGCCCTGTCGGTAAACGTTAGCTACGTATACATGCTTAGCCGTATGGACCTGTGCGCGGTCACCGCTATGGCTAAGGATCTGGGTATAACCACGGTTGATGGCGGGGAAATCGACCACAACCCCTCCATGGTGCTGGGCACCATGAACGTAGCTCCGATCACCATGGCCAATGTTTACGCCACCTTCGCGGCTCACGGCACCTACTGCCCGCCCACCGCCATCACCAAGGTAACCAAGGATGACGGCACTGAGATCAAGGTCCCCTCAACTTCCTGCCGTCAGGTTATGGACCCCACTCACGCAGATCAGGTGGCATTGACCCTGACTTATGTAATGAAGGGGAACGGTACTGGCGCAGCGGCTGCCCTTAACCGGCCTAGCGCAGGTAAGACCGGTACTACCGAAAAGATGGATAACGCCTGGTTCGTGGGCTTTGTGCCGCAGCTGTCCACCGCCGTGTGGGTAGGCCACTCTGAGGGTAACTTCCACATGGACGGCCAGGTTATTGGTGGTCGCTACTACTCCACCATGTACGGTTCTGACCTGCCCGCCCCGCTGTGGCGCGACTACATGAACTCGGCTCTTTCGGGCACTGAAGTTCAGCAGTTCAACCAGGTCAGCCTGGGTGGCAACAGCGCCGTCGGCAACACTGGGGCTACCCCCCAGGGCAACACCGGTAACAATAACCGCAACGGCAATAACAACAATAACAACGGTAACAACAACAATAATAACTACAACAACAATTACAACAACGGCACCGGTAATAACGGCACCTACAACAACTCCCAGGGGGGCAACACCACCACCAACGGTTTGAATGCTGACAACTCCACCGGCACCCCCCAGGACCGTCGCAACAGCGGGAACGGCCAGTGAGTGCGCTTAAACAACTAGCCTGCGCCGTCGGCACTGTCGGCGGCCTGGGGGTGGCAACCCTAGGGTGGAGCCTAATCGAGGCTCGCTGGCCGGTGCTGCGTCGCATTGAGGTGCCCGTACTGGCCCCTGGCTCGGCGCCCATCAAGCTGCTGCATATTGCTGACCTGCACCTAACAGGAGCTACCAAAGCCCGGGTGGCGTGGGTGCGGGCACTAGCAGATATTGAGCCAGATCTGGTTATTAACACTGGCGACAACCTGTCCACCCTGGGGGGCGTAAGCGCCCTAGGTGAGGCCCTGGAGCCGCTACTGGCCTTCCCCGGCGCCTTTGTGCTCGGTGATCACGACCGTCACGGCACGGTTTTCCGTTCACCCACCCGCTACCTGCGCCGCGATCCGCGTAGCAATGATGATCCGGTTGCTGACTTGCCTGTACTGCCCTGGGAGGAAGTACGTGACATGCAGCTAGCTGGCGGCTGGAAAGACCTGGATAACTGTCGCGATATGGTGGAAGCGGCCGGTCAGCTCATCGAGCTAGTGGGTGTGGCTGATGCTCACGCCGACGACGACGCCTTCCCGGAGCCTGTAGCTGCGGGGGAGAGCGCTGCGGGGGGCAGTAGTGCCGCCGTCGTGAAAATTGGCGTAACCCACGCCCCCTACCAGCGCGTGCTAGACCAGATGGTGACTGACGGCGCCCAGCTAATTTTGGCTGGACACACCCATGGTGGTCAGCTGTGTCTACCCGGCTATGGGGCCCTAGTGTCCAACTGTGACCTGCCCCCGGCCCAGGCCAGCGGTCTAAGCACCTGGCCTGCCAGCTTCAAAGCCATCCACAAGGGCACTGCTCCGGCTAGCGAGGAGGGCCAGGCCTACCTGCACGTCTCGGCAGGTTTGGGGACTAGCCCCTTCACGCCGGTACGCACCGCCTGCCGCCCCGAAGCTACCCTACTGACCCTCACGGCCCGCTAAGCCGGCCCTAACCGCCCGCTAAATAGCTGTTTGTAACGCGCTACACACCCTAAGTTTGGGTTGCGATTGGCTTTAAGGTTGCTAAACACGCTATGATAGGCAGGCACCACGGGGTGTGGCGCAGCTTGGTAGCGCGCTTCGTTCGGGACGAAGAGGCCGCAGGTTCAAATCCTGTCACCCCGACTCATAAACTGCGTCTCAGGAGTAAAGCTCCTGGGACGTTTTGTTTTTAACCATTGTCATAGTGTGCGTTGCTGATGGTTGCTGGTAGCGTGCAATGTATGCACACTGAATCGGCACCCGCAACCTCGCGTTTACCATTCCTTGTGGCTGTTTGCCGTCCTACCGGAGACATTGCCACTGATGAGTTAAACACGCTGCGAATGTACGGGCGCCTAAGTGATGAGGATCTAGAGATCATGGATCTGCTAGATACCGATGCATGTGAGCCGGAAACCCTAAACCTGCAACGCGACTACAGCGGGGTAATCATTACGGGTTCTCCCTTCGGCTTCCACGGCGAGGACAAATCCCCCGAGCATCAGCGCGTAGAGCGGCGTGTACGTGCGCTAGCTAAGCGTCTGATCGACCAAGACTTCCCCACCCTGGGTATCTGCTTTGGCTTGCAGGCGTTGAGCCTAGCTAGCGGCGGCAAACTGGTAGACGGCTTCGGGGAGGACCTACAGGCCCCCCGTATCAGCCTTACCGACGACGGTCACCGCGACCCGCTTACCGCCCACGCAGGCCCAGTTTTCTACTCCTACACTGGCCACTCACAGGCCGTAGGGATACTGCCCAAGGGGGCCTCCATCCTCGCCACCGGGGACTTTTGCCACGTGCAAATGCTGCGCTGGGGTAAAAACGTTTACGGCACCCAGTTCCACCCCGAAATCACCCGTAAAGGTATGCATATCCGCATCAACACCTACGGGGACACCTACTACCCTGCCGACCAGAAGGCCGCCGTCATAGCGCGTTGCGACAGTGCTGATGTACTCAGCGCTAACCAGCTCATTACCCGCTTCGTTGAGCGCTACCAGCGCACCGCCTAAGCACACACTGCGCCTAAGCTGGCCCAAAACAAACGGCGCCATATAAGCCCTCAAGCAGGGGCGGCGTCGTAGAGGAGAAAAAATGGCCATCGACTTTGCCAAGTCGGACCGTAGCAGCATTGGCGTGGAGTGGGAGCTTCAGCTAATTGACTGCGACGACGAAAACCTACGCCAATGCGGTGACTGGGTAATTGACCAGCTCCACCGCGCCCACCCCGACACCCCGCTGGTGCATGGGGAGATGCTACGTAACACGGTGGAGCTAGTTTCGCGCAAACAGTTCTCCGTGGCCGCCTGCGCCGCCGACCTACAAGAAGGCATAGAGCTGCTACGCCCGGTGCTAGAGCCGCTACGCATAGACCTGGCCAGCGCCGGCTCACACCCCTTTGCTGACCCAATTTTTCAGCGCGTGTCAGACTCAGGCCGCTACGCCGAGCTAGTTAACCGCACCCAGTTCTGGGGCCGGCAAATGCTGCTATTTGGCACCCACGTGCATGTGGGTATTGAGGACCGTGACAAGGTCATGCCGATCTTGAACTACCTGGCCACCAAACTGCCGCATATGCAGATCCTCAGCGCTTCTTCCCCGTTCTGGGCGGGCGTAGACACCGCCTACTGCGATAACCGCGCCATGGTGTTCCAGCAGCTGCCCACAGCGGGTGTGCCGCGCCTATTCGAGCGTTGGCAGGACCTGGAGCACTACACCGACGACATGCTCAAAACCGGCGTGATTGACCACTTCGACGAGATCCGCTGGGATATTCGCCCCTCGCCGCGCCTGGGCACCATTGAGGTGCGCGTGGCCGACGCCGCCACTAACTTAACCGAGGTGCGCGCCATTGCCGCCCTGGTACATGCCCTGGTAGAAACCGCTTCACGACGCCTAGATAAGGGTGAAACCCTAGAAACCATTTCGCCCTGGTTCCTGGATGAAAACAAGTGGCGTGCTGCCCGCTACGGCATGGAAGCGATTTTGATCGAAAACATCCACGGCGATGAGGCGCTCATTACCGACACCCTGCCGCTACTGCTTAAAGAGCTAGAGCCTGCCGCTGCAGACCTGGGCTGCCTAGATGACCTTGCCATCTTGGACGACATCAGTCGCAACGGGGTGGGCTACCAGCGTCAGCGCCTAGTGGCCGCTAAATTCGGCACTTTGGATGCGGTAGTGGCCCATATGCGCGCCGAAATGGCTGCCGGTAAACCCATCAGCCCAAACAACTTCGAGTACAACAACGAGGCTATTTTTGGTGCTACACAGCACCACCACACCATCACCCGCTAGCGCGCTAGCGCTTGCTACGCGGTGGCGCTAATGCCCTGCTGCGCGGGCGGTGCCCTGGCCGGACTCTAACCGACCGGCCCGCTGGCCGTTAACCAGGTGGCCCTCAGGCGGCGCTAACGCGCTAGCGCCCACAAAACGCAGTTGGCCCCCGGACCTTAAGTCCGGGGGCCAACGCTGCCCGCTAACAGGTTATTTTTTGGGGTTAGCTAACCAGGCTGCTTTTTCGCCAAAGGCTACTTTTTGGTGTTGGCGCGATCCATCACTAGGCGCTCGCGGCGTCCAGCACGACGGGTAGAGTGCGAAACCACGCCCAGCATGATCAGGAACAGGCCAATGATCACCAGGCGGCCGCTGACGCCGTCGAGAAGAATAGCCTCAGACAAGATCCGGCCAAAGCGCGACTGCAAAGCCATATTGGCCAGGAAATCACCCAGGTACTGCTTGGTAATCGAAGGCACCACCACAAAGGGCAAGCCAATCAGCAAGGTAGTAATACCGGTGACGAAGGTGCCCAGGGAAGAGCGGGTCGCCGTCGCCATCACCACGATCAGCAGCACTATCGCCATGCCTAGCTCAATGATGCCGGCGGTGGAGAAGACCTTAGGCCAGCCATCAGCCAAAGCACCGGTGAGGGCGTTAGCGGCGGTGTGCATCAAGAACCAGGCGATCGGGAACAGCACTAGCGCCAGTAGAGTGCCACCCCAGTGCGCGGCAGCACGTGAGGCGGGCTTACCAACCACAGTGGAGCCAGCTAGCAGTACGTCGTCGTCAACCTCATTGTCCGCATCGGACTGGTTAGCCGAATCGCTGAAAGCAGCAGTGCGGGTGGAGGCGAAGATCGCGCTAGAGGGGCTGGGGGCCACCGGGGCCAGATCCGCAGAGTCTGCCGTGGCCAGGTGGTCTAGGCGCTCAACCCCTACGGGGGAGGTGCTGGTAACTACTGGCTTAACAACCTCCTCCAGCTCCATGTCGGCGGCGTCCATGATGGTGGTTTCAGTGTGGTCACTGGCCACCACCTCATCGTCAGCAAAGTCAGCCTTAGTCGCTTCAGGCTGCTCAGGGGCCGGGGGAGCCGGCGGCTCGGGTGCATCTGCAGTTGGGGTGGTCTTGCTGAGCTCGTTGCTGGCTGTGTCCGTGGCGCCGGCAGCCGGGGTGACCGGGACAGCTGGCGCCGGGGTGACTGGCACGGCCGGGGCTGGAGTAGCCGCAGACGGTAGGGTAATGCCCACGCTAGAGGCGGCAGAGGCGGCAGAAACCGCAGAATCAATAGAGAAAGTGGACTCTGCCGACAAAGCCGAGCTCACCGTGTGCGGCGGGGTAGGAATGCTGATAGCAGAGGGAGCATCAAAATCGGTAGGCAACGGGACAGCAGCGGCCTCAACTTCATGCGCGTCATTTAGCTCCTGGACGCTGTCTACAGCCTCCTGGTCTGCCTGGTCTGCCTGGACGGCGCTTTCCGGGGCGACGTCGTCGCTAGCTGAGGCCGGGGAGGTCGCAGCGGAGCTGTGCTCTAGGCTAGAGGGGGCACTAGCGGCGCTCACGCTAGAGCTGGTTTCTGCAGCCGAAGTGGTTTCCGCAGCAGAGACAGTTTCAGCGGCAGAAGCGCTCTCAGCAGCCGAGGTTGCGCTAGCAGAGGCGGCGCTAGCTGATACGGCACTAGCGGCAGAGAAGGAATCCGGGATCAGATCCTCACGCACCACCGGCACCTGGATGGTTTCGTCGTCGCTATCCTCGTCAACAGGCACAGGCTGAGGCACGGCAGTAAACAGGCTACGACGACGCACCGCGCCAGGGTTAGCGGCGCCGGCGTCAGCAACAGCTGGCTTGGCGGCGCCGGCCAGTTCCGGGGCGTTAGCTGAGGTGGCGCTAGCGGGAGACTGAGCCGTCACCGAGGCGGCAGCCGCACTGGCCGCAGTCAGTGCGCTAGCGCCGGTAGACGCAGTGGCGCTGGTGGCAGCCGTGGTGGCGGTGGCGCGGCGGGCAGCAGAGTCAAAAGTGCCAGAAGTGTGTGCGTTCTCAGCGTTGGTGTAGCGGCGGCCAGTGGCTGGCGGGGTGTTAGCCAGCATGGCGGGCACACCATTGTTAGCCAAAGAGCTCGCGGGCACGTGCACCGAAGGGGTGGTACCCAAAACCGGGCCGTTAACCGGTGCGCTGGGAGCTGACTTGGGGGCCTGGCTGGGTGGCATAGCCGGGGCAGAGGCGGCGCTAGGGGCACCAGACTGGGCAGAAGCAGCGTTAGGGGCGGCGTCGGGAGTAGCACCAGAGCGGGCACTGAGCGGGGCTGAACCAGCTGAATCCGGGGTGGGCGCAGAAACCGCAGCTCCAGCGGCCTCAGGCGCAGCCGCAGAGGCAGCTGAAGGCACAGCGGCGCTAGAGGCGCTGACCGCAGAGTGGGCGCTACCGGCAGAGCGGGCGCTCAAAGCTGAGGAGGCACTACCAACCGAGTAGGCACTGGGAGCGCTCAAAGCCGAGGCGGCGTTGGCCTCAGCGGCAGAACTGGCGGTGTAACCAGCTACTGCAGCAGCGGCACTGGCAGCACTAGCGGCTGAAAGCGAAGAAGCTGGAGGTTCGTCGTCGAAAAGATGCGCATTATTTTTACGCATCATGGGGCGCAGCTGGGCCTCGCCTTCGTCGTCGTCCCAGATGCTTGCGTTGGGCCGATTAGTACTCACAGCGTCTCCTTGGGCAAAAGCTATAGCGCAAGCAAAGGTATCCCTTATTTTTTGCGTTAACTACCAGGCACGCCGTAAAACCGCGCAAATTGCCTGAATATGTGTCTAAAATAATGTTTTTGCTAAAAATATTTAGGTCTGGATTAATGGATTAAGCAGCTGCTTTATTGGTTTCCATAGCTAACTGCGCGGCCATTTGGGTGCGTCCAGCCTGGCGGGCCCAGTGTGAGCCGCGTGCCAGCGGTGACATCACTGCCGCCAAGAAAATCCACACCACCGGATCAATGACGATATAGCTGGCCGGGTCAGTGAACAGCGGGTCCTTGATACCCAGCAAAATTCCCGCACATAGCGCCAGGTAGAAAGCGAAAATTGTGCCCGCAGTGGCGGCCGTACCGGCGGTGGAGTTGCCGCTTAAGGCCCCCACACTTAGTAGCAGCAGCGCTCCGGCTACTAGTGCAAACAGCACCTTGCCGTGGCTGAAAGTGTGGGCGTTGGCAGCGAAAACATCCGCGCCAGCAACCACCCCGGAGCTAAAACCAGTAGCTACCAGCGCAAAAACCGTCAGTAAAGGGGTGATTACCAGCGAAAGCAGGTGGTCAGATTTACGCGAAGGCGGTGGCAGCGGCACCTGGCCGGGCTGCTGGTCAAGCTTGGCCATTTGCTGGGCGTAAACCGCTTCACGTCGCCCAGCACGGCGAGCACGGCGCATGCCCATGGCCCCACCAAATAGCAGCATGGCACAAACAAATGAGATCAGTCCCAGGGTGAAGTACTTTTGCAGCCACAGCAGCACCAGGGAGCCGCCTAGCAAAAACACCCCGGCTACCACCGCCCCCAGCTAGGAGTTGCGGGCATAGTAGCGCTCAACCCAGCGGCAAACCGCGAAAGCCGCCACCGCCAGGGGCAGGGCCAGCAGGTACTGCTCAGCTTGGTAGCTGAAGCCAAAGTTAGGGCCCTGGTATTTGACTACGAAGGCGGCTAGGGCCATCACCCACGCCCCTTGTGCCAAGCCAAAAATGCTCGCGATTATGTGACTCCTGCGCCGCCCGTGGGGGGCTGAGTCGGCAACTTGCTGCGTAGTGGGGTGGGTGGCCTCGGTACTCACACTTAGAGCCTAGCGCGTAGGCTTTGATTTGTGAGCACTAATGCCCTTATTGACGCCTGCTTGGCACTGGCCCGTGAAGAACGCGTAGCGGCTGCAAGTGAGGCTTTATATGAGGCTTCAGCGCAGCTGCGGTGGCAGGAGGCGCTGCGTAAACGTTGGCGTGAGGCCCGTGCGGAGGCTAGTGTGCGCGCGGCGGTTAGTGGCGCGGCCATTGAGGGGGCGGTGGTTAGCGCCCAGGCTTTGCGTGAACAAATTGCCGCCGGGCCTAAGGGGGCAGGGGTACATGCTTCCAGTAAGGATCCGGCTTGGGATGCGGCCACCGGC